>Ga0187892_10009968_pt1 | contig 12242 bp, 13 predicted proteins | sample MA1701073metaG_FD_139345 | JGI IMG/M metagenome (GOLD analysis project Ga0187892, IMG submission 139345) | Bio-ooze microbial communities from a basaltic lava cave in the Kipuka Kanohina Cave System on the Island of Hawaii, USA - MA170107-3 metaG ...
CGCGACCCAGCCGGCCGCCCGCTGGCTCGCGATGTAGGATTCGGCGATCTCGCGCTGGGCATCGAGCGAGTTGAAGTCGCGGTCGAGGCCCTCGTCGGTGGACTTCCGGGTGTAGACGGCGCAGCGAACCGGGGTCGTCGCGACCGCCAGCGCCCGACCATTGCGGCGAGGGGCCATCAGACCTTCCGTTTCCGTTGCGTCACGCCCCAGAACAACTTCCCGTTCCAGTGGGAGCCCGTCGCCGCCCGCGCGGCCTCGCTGAGCGACCCGTACCGGATGCCGTCCAGCTCGTAGCCGTCGTCGAGGACGGTCAGGCGGAGCTGGCGGCCGCGGTAGTCACGGACGATCACCGTCCCGGGCACCGGCAGCCGCGGGTCGCGAGCGGGACGGGGCGGAGCGGTTTCAACGGCCGCCACGGGCGCGACGTTGGCCGCTGCGGGCGTTCGGGCGCGAACGTAGGCATCGGGTGCCAGCTCGGCGATGCGCGCGTCTGCGGCGGCGGAGAGGCCGCCGTGGGCGAGTTCTTGCGTGCGCCAGGCGAGACGGCGGAACAAGAACTCCCGGTTCCGTGACCGGCACTCCTCGCCGTACAGCTCGCGCCAGCGGAGCTGCAGCTGGGCGACGGTCATGGCCCGTAGCCGCTGGATCTCGGAGAGCATGCTCGGGTTGGTCACGGGCCCATCCCCTGGACAACAGGAGCGCTCCGGTCGCGCGGAGAGTCAAGGGAAACGGGTGGCTCTTTGGGCCGGAAACTGGCGCAATCCGGCGCCTTCCGGGCCAGTCGCAGGTAGCCCGTCGCCAGCACGGCGGCAAGCTCGGTGAACGCAGCCGAAGGTGCGGCGATGGTCCGCGTCACCGCGTCGCCTCGGCTTCGTGATCGCGGTCGCCGATCCATCTCGCGACCAGATCCGCCCTCGCCGGCGGATGGCAGTGGGCGCAGATCCTGACGCCGTAGGTGCTCACCCAGAATCGCGAGCCCCGGCAGGCGATGCAGGTCCCACCCACCGGTCGTTGCTGCTCACGGGACGGCGGGGAGTCCTCGTCGACGCTCAGGATCGTGGCGTCGAACGCGAGCTTGAGCTTGGTGATTCGCTCGATGTCGGCGCGGGATTCGGCGTGGTCGTTCAGCCTGGTCAGGTCGGTCAGTTCCTGGGCGGTCCAGATCCGGCCACGATGGACGCCGTCACGTACAAGACCACCGATGTGCTCGGCACGCGGCACCCACCAGATGGTCTCCGCGAGCCACGGGACGGCGAGTTCTAGCGAGTGGTCCTGCCGGGCGAAGTCATCGAGGGACAGGTCGACCACCTGGGCTTCGAGCCGGAGCCGTTGCAGCAGCTCGGCCTTGAGATTCCGCAACTCATCACGATCGCTGGTCGTGACTGCCCCGGGCGGCGCGCTGACGTGGAGACGCTCTCCTCGAAGATCGACGCGGACGGAGCGACGCCGGAGGCGTTCCAGAAGTGCAACAGTAGCGTTGCTGCTCATACGTCGAACTCCTCGAGCTCGACGCCAGACGTGTCCTTTGCCGCCGCTCCTGGGATTGGAACCGCAACACCCGCAACATGGCTCTGTTCTCTATCAGTTAGCTCTGGTTCTGCATCCGCAACAGAGGGTGCGTTGTTGCGGTTCGATTCCTCGTCTAACTCGTTGATTTCAAAGGCATGTTGCGGCTGTTGCGGTTGCTCCTGCAGGTAGCGGGCGAAGGCATCATTGAAGTCCTGGAGCCGGTAGCCCTTGGGCGTGGTCGATCCTTCTCGGATCGTTCGTGGTCGGATGTCGAAAGGCCGCAGCGCCTTCGCAAGCCCCGCCTTCGACAGGGGTTTCCCGTTTAACCACTCGGGCCACGGTCGATCGTCCATCTGGACGAGTGCCCTGACGAGTGCCTCGGACGGGAGCTGGTCCGCGGCTTCATCGGTGAAGATCTGCCGGATGTCTGCCAGCAGCTGTTCCCGCGCCGAGTCGTCCTTCTCGGCCGCCACGCCGCTAATGAGTCTCGCGGCCTCTCGCGCGGTGTCGGGAAACTGGCCGCCGATGTTGTCGGCAATGGCGAGCAGCGGGCGCCAGTTGTCTTGCGCCCGATCGTGGAGCTCGTCGGGGATGGAAGGGTCTGCGCCCTTCAGTTCCTCGACCTGATCGGCCGCCCACCGCGCGGCCTTGCGGCGCAGGTCTTCGAGTTCTTGGTGGATGCGATCCCGCCGCAGCCTCGCGACTTTTTCACCCTTGGCACGGCGCCGCATGCGGATGACGACTGCGCGGTCCTCGAGCGTATCGGGCAGCCTTCCGATCAAGGCGATGACCTTCGGGCACCAGGTGGAAAACTGCCGTGGCTCGTGGTTGTCCCCGACAGTTCGAATCACGATCGCGGTGGAGCGGGTGTGGCCGGCGTTGAGGATGCCTCGGAGGTCATCGTTGTTCTTGAGGAAGGTGTCCGCCTCGTCGACAAGTAGCGTCGGCTGACTGGCGGCGACGGTTCGGAATAACGCGGCCGGCGAGATGTTCGAGACCGGAAGCTGCCGTGAGACCAGGGCGGCGATGACGTCGAGGAGCGTGGTCTTGCCGCAGCGCCTGGTCGGCGACAACACCACGAGCAACGGCGAGATAAAGGTCGCCGCAAACGCATAGGCATGCAGGATCCACAGCGCGATTGCGATGGCCGCCCCATCGACGAGCACGACGTAACGTTCCAGCGCGCGGACGATGAGGCTCAGGATCTCTGATCCGTCCACGGCGTCTGGCCAGGGCTCTGGCTGTGACAGGATCAACGGCCGGCCCTGGAGCTGGTCCTCGCCGGAGGCCGGGCGCCCAAGCGTCGCATCCACCAGGCGCGCCGGGGAGCGAACGCCGATCGCTTGGAGCCTACGGATCACGGCTTCCCGAGCGACGGCCCGAACCAGCTCGTCCTGGTTCTCCAGCTCCGCTTCGAGCTTCCGAAGGACTGACTGCAGAGCCTCCGGCCTGGGATTCAGGCTCAAGCTTCGGAGCCCGCACGAATCGAGCAACGCGTCCACGTCCCCGCAGGAACCGCACTCGCCCTGCTCGTCGTTGGGGGCGGCCGTCAAGGGGCTCGCGGCATCGAGAATGGCTTGAAAGGCGGCCTTGAAACCTGTCGGGTCAGCGCGGTGCAGGTCGTTGGGATCCTTCGCCTCGCCGCAAGTCACAACGAACGCCTCGCCGACCCATCCGAACTTCTGAAGTCGCCTCGCCACTCCACGGACGAACGTGTCACCGCCCGATCCGGGCTCCTGGATGACGTAAAGGCGCGAGATCCCGTCGAGGTGCTCCGCTTCCAACTTCGCGGTCATGTCGGCGCCCGGAATCCCGAGCGCAGGGAAGTTGTGGAACCACAGTGTCCAGGAGTCGCTCTCGCCTTCCGCGAGGACGAGGTAGCCGGCGGCACGCGCGTCCGGTAAACGACCGAGTCCGTAGGGCAGCGGCTTGCCCTTGCCGAACAGCCACAGCGACCCGTCCTTGGCTACCGCGGTCGTGCGCAGCCGATTGCGAGTCGCAGGCGATCCGTCGAGGTTGCGATAGGGAATCAGAACACCGTCGGATCGGTCCTCGAGACCGAGGGAACGCAGGAACTCCGCGGGAAGCGCCTTGTCCGTCGCCAGTCGCGCGACCGTGAGGACCTCACGAGCCTGCTTGGCCTCGTGGGGGAAGAGATCCTGCATCCCGAGGTTGAGGGCAACGACGATTGCGTCGACCGTACAGCCTGCGAAGCACTTGAGCAGGACGCGGCCGTCGTCACCGGCCGCGACCGACAAGCTGCTCGCGTGGTCATCGTGTGCCGGACAGCGGGCGGCCCAGCCGTCTCCCGAGGTCCTCACGCCTCGCAGGAGCTCCAGCACTCGTGTGACGGCGGGCGACGACATGGTCCCGATTCGTCCTACGCGACCGACCGCGGTTCGTCGCTGCGCGTGTCGTTCGTAGCCTGGCGTTGTTGATCCAGCCAGGCGTCGAGATCGTTGACGTCGTAACCGACAGCGCGGCCGCCGAGGCGCATGAACCGAGGCCCGTCGCCCTGGGTTCGGAGCTTCTCGAGGGTGCTTGCGGCCAGCCCGACGTGCTCGGCCGCTTGAGGGGTTCGCAAGATCTTGCCCATCTCTCTTCCCTCCCGCCGCGTATGACTCGCGGCTGTGTCGTGCTCGACCGTAGCCGAGCACGACCAGGGGGGCGATGGACGGGAAGCAGAACGAGGGCAATTAGGGCAAACAGGCTCGGCTTGCCCCAGAACTTGTCCGGTGACGATCTTCAGCGCCGTCGCCGCAAGAACAGCCTGGCGAGACCGACCTGTTCAAGATCTCGTCCTGGGGTTGCGGCCCACTCCCGAACAACGTCGCGAGCAATGCCCACGGGCGTTCGATCCGAGGGGCTGAGTCGTCGCTCGTCGCGGGGCTCCCCCGGTCCCGGCAGGCCGTACTCGATGACGAGTTCGACCAACGGCATCGGCTGACCCTTGTCGGGAAGACCCGACCGCCGCAAACTCAAACGCCAGTCGCGCGCGTCCGGGGCAGCACGAACGAGCGCTTCTATCAACGTGCGGCGCACTCCCTTGCTCATGGCCTCTTCACGTGCCTGCCGGGCCTTCTGCGGGGATAGCCAGAGGGGGTCGCCCTTCTCGATGATGCGACGCAGGTGCTGGTCCGTGAGGACCACAGGCTTCCGCACGAGCTTCGCAATCGCGGGTTTGTCACCATCCACCAGGACGGGGATGCCGACGGCACGAATCAGCTCCCGCGCGATGCGCCGCGCCGTCGACGGAACCCCTCGGCACCTATCGCGTGCGACGACGTCCATGGTGGTGCGGATGACCTGCCGTGACTCATCGACGGCGAGTCCCTCAAACTGCACGAGGTATGCGTCAAGGTAACGAGCCGCAACTCCCGGGTCCTTACGGCGCCGTGCTGCCTGCAAGATCGCCCTGACGGCTCCATGTAGACCGAGGATCGCGACGCGCGCATCACGGTCCTCCTCTGGACTCTCCCCCAACAGGGTGCGGTGACGCCCACGCCGAAATGCGAGGGGAGCCTGACCGCGTGCCAGCCGTGCGAGTCGACTCCGCTCGCGTTGCAGTTGCGCGCGCCGATCCCGCTCCCGCTGGATGACTCGACGCACCAGCGCCAGGTCTCGACGCGACACGCCGCTCAGTTCATGCAGAAAGCGGTCCATGGCGCGGTCGTCGAGGTTGCGAATCACCGCAAGGACCGTCGCCTTCTTCTTTGGTGCAGTGTGGTGGCCGCGCCGCGGTGGTGACACAAAGCGACTCCGGGGCGCATCGGTCATCATCCCGCGTAGGAAGGAGTGCGGGAGCGTATCACCGACTTGCGCCACGAGGAGTGTAGCAGTGACCGGCAGCAAGAGCATCGGTGTAGGTAGTGCTACTTTGAGCAACAGAGAACCGAGATGTGGTGCTCTCACGGGAGAACCGCGGGTAGGTGCAAAGAGAACGCCCCCGAGGCCGGCGCCCCAGGGGCGAGGGCGGATCTCGATCGGCTACTGGTGGGCGGCCGCGTCCTTGACCACGGCGCGGAACGCGCTCTCGTCGCCCTCGGCGAACGCCACCGCGACGCGCCGCACGAACTGCGTCGCGTTGCGCGGCCCGGCGGCCTTGTGGATCGCGTCGCGTTCGGCCTGGGTCAAACGGAACGCGAAAACAACGAGCGGCTGCTTCTCGCGTTTCGGCTTCGGTGCCTTCGGTTCCTTGGTGGCTGCCGTGGCCTTCTTGACCCGCGGCTTCTTCGTCGTCTTCGTCTCGCTCGTCTTCGCTTCGCTCTTCTTGGCTTCGGTCATCGCTTCCTCCGTCGCGGGGGCTTCCGCGTCGTCGAGACCCAGGGCCATCCTGAGTTCGGCACGCGGCACGTCCTCCGCGGTGAATCGATTCCAGCAGTCGTCACAGATGCCGTGGCCGAGGTAGATCAGCGCGACAGCTCCGCGGCAGCCTCGGACCTCGCAGCGGTCGGTCACTACCGGATCCCGTTGATGCGCGCCGCCGCTTCCCACGAGCCGTCGTCATCGTCCGCGGTCGGCTCGCCCGGCTTGGTGTCGAGTCCGCGCCCGTTGCGCGCACGGCTGGACTGGACCAGCGTCAGCTGGATCTCCGAGCCGTCCTCGAAGTGGACGACGAGGCCGCGGTCCCGCGTCAGCATGCCGGCCTCCTCGAACGTCTCGATGCGGTGGATCGGGTCCGGGGTGTCCGCCAGCCAGTCTCGCAGCCAGGTCTCGAATTTCGTGGTCGTCATGTCAGTCCTCCACGCGCTCGATGATGTCGGCGGCGAGCGCTTGCTCGATCGACAGCACGAGCGTGTAGGGGCTCTTGACCATGCCGTTGCCGAGCTTGACGAGCGTCTCGACGCAGGGCGTGCCGTCGTACTCGGTGAAGTCGGCGTCAATGCAGCTCCCGCCGGCGAACACGATCCCGATCGGGAGCAGTGGCTGGATCTGGTAGCCGGGGATCGTCTTGGTCCTGGGCCGCTGGGTCGTCCCCGCGGCACGCTTGTGCGTGGCGCGTGCCCGTCGCAGCGTCTGCGCGTCCTGGAATGTCGCTCGTTGTGCCATCGCGGTCTCCTCGTGCGGGTCGATGCCCGCGTTCGATGCACCAACACAAGGGCAGCGGTGGCGCGAGAGATCAAGCCGATTGCGAGGCGAATGTGACGACGCGACCGTTGCAAGCTTGCCGCCAGCGCGCAGGCGATGGTGAAGCGATTGTCGAGATTGGCGAGTTGTTCGAGGTGCGGCGCTTCACGCGCGACGGGCACGCCCGTGGCGAGACGGCGGGCTGGCGATTCGACGGCCGCTGGCATCGGCGGGCGAGTGGGCTGGAGTGGGCCTGGTTTCAGCGGGAGGTCAGCGATGGCGCGACGTAGGTCGACGACCCGCCGGCTGCCGTTCTTCGCCGCGTTGTTCCCGTACCTCGGGGGCAAGCGCCGGTTGTGCCCGCTGATCTTCCGCGAGATCGACCGGCTGCTACCGCGCCGCGAGTGGGCGGGCAGGACGTTCCTTGACGGCTTCCTGGGCGGCGGGAGCGTGGGCCTCTACGCGAAGGCTCAGGGTTGGCGAGTCGTCGCGACCGACATCGCGGAGCGCAGCATCACGGTCGGCCGCGCGCTGATCGAGAACTCCCGTGTCCGGCTCACGCGCGAGGACGTGCTGCGGCTCTTGGAGCCGAGCGACGACCCACCGGGCCGCGTCGAGCGCGAGCTGGTGCCGAGCGTCTTCACCCAGAACCTGGCGCGGTTCATCGACCGCGCGCTGGCTGTCGCGGCCTCCACCCCCGACACGGCGAAGGCCTCGTTGGTCCGCATGCTCGCGATCCGTCTCGCGCTCCTCGAGCATCCGATGAGCCAGGTGCGGAAGGGCACGATCCACCGTGTCGCGACCGGCGAGTACGAGTCGATCACGAACTCGTGTGTCCATCACTACGTGGAGGGCTTGCGGCTGACCCGGCCCGACCGCGTCTGGCACCTCGCCCAGCAGCTCAACGCCGGCGTGTTCCAGGGCGAGGGCCGGGTGATGCAGCGCAGCATCCTCGACGCGCTGCCGGAGATCGAGGCCGACGTCGCGTACTTCGACCCGCCGTATCCGGGGGTGATGAGCTACGAGAAGGAGTATCGGGTGATCGACCAGATCCTGGAAGGGACGACGCGGCCGACGAGCCCGTTCACCGCGAAGGACGGTGCGGCGCTGATCGACGGCCTGTTCGAGCGCGCCGGCCACATCCCGATCTGGCTGCTGAGCTTGGGCAACGAGGTCGTCACGCTCGGCGAATTGGAGGAGAAGATGCGCCGTGTGGGCCGCGAGACGCGCGCGCTCGAGATCCGCCACCAGCACCTGCCGGCGATCGCGACCGCGGAGAAGAAGCAGCGCAACCGCGAGTTCCTGGTCGTGGGCTGGGACGCGGCCGCCGAGCTGTTCCGCGTGAAGGAGAGGTCCGCATGAGCACCACCACGAAACGCCACCTCGGCGCCGCGATGGTCCCGCTGGAGCAGCTGCGGCCGCACCCGCTGAACGCGAACTTGATGTCGGACGAGCTGCGGGAGAAGCTCCGGGCGCACATCAAGCGCACGGGCCGGTACCCGTTCGTGGTCGTCCGGCCGCACCCCGAGGAGCCGGGCAGCTTCCAGATCCTGGACGGCCACCACCGGGTCGAGATCCTCAAGGAGCTGGGCCATGCCGAGGCCCGCTGCGACGTCTGGAGCGTGGACGACCGCGAGGCGAAGCTCCTGCTCGCGACGTTGAACCGCCTGGAAGGCCAGGACGTGCCGGTCCGCCGCGCGCAGCTGATCCACGAGCTGCTGGGCGAGCTGAGCCTCGGGGACCTCGCCGGGCTCCTGCCCGAGACCGACCGGCAGCTCGAGGAGCTGGAGAGCCTGCTGCAGTTTCCGGCTGAAGAGGTCGCGGAGCTGCTCGCGGGGCAAGCCGAGGACGAGGAGCGGGTGCTGCCGCGCGTCCTGACTTTCGTGGTCAGCGCCGAGCAGGAGGAGCTGATCGAGCAGGCGGTGGAGCGGGCCTCGGACGGCACCACAGGGCGCGACCGCAAGGCACGGGGTCTCGTGAACCTGGCCCGACACTACATGGAGGAACATCGTGAAGAAGGCCAAGTCGAAGCGTAGAGCCGAAACACCGACGCGGGCCGCGTTGCGGCGCCGCGATCGCGCCCGTGCCGAGGACACGCTCGACGACCAGTTCTTCGAGCTGTGGCAGCGGATCGTAGACGGGCTCTTGGCCGTGCTGGCGGGCCGGCGCAGCGCAGGCGACGTCGCCCGGCTGGAGCAACTCTCCCTGGAGTTGGAGGCGGCGCAGCGCCGGCGGCAGCTCCCGCCGGGACTCGTGCGGCGGCTGCACTCCCACACCTCCGATGGCCCGCTACGCTCGGCGTAAGCGCGCGGAGGCGCGCCGGCTGTTCCTCACGAACGAGGTCGCGACCGTCGCCGAGATCGCGCGCCGGCTGGGCGTCAAGCCGCACACGATCGCGGAGTGGAAGCGGTCGGAGGACTGGGACGGCCTGCGCCTCAGGATCGAGCGCCGCGCAGCCGAGCAGCTCGTCGAGCAGCTCGCGGGCGAGCGCGTGAAGCTCAACGCGCGGCACTTCAAGTTCTGGGACGTCGTCGGCAGCCGCGTCGTCGACTCGGTGAAGAAGAGCCGGCTCGACGGCGAAGAGGTCAAGGGCCTGGACCGACTCGCGGCGATCCTGGAGAAGATGCAAAAAGGTCAGCGCCTGGCCCGCGGCATGTCGCTTGACGGCCAGACCGAGGAGCAGATCCGCGCCGAGGCCGCGGCCGAAAGCCGCACGCTGGTCGACACGTTCCTCGACCTGGTGAAACAGCACGTGCCGGACGAAGCGGCCCGGGACCGGATCGCCCGCGGGCTGTACGACCGCGCGCCGCTCCAGGCCGGCACGCCGGAGGAGGACGAAGATGGGGAGTAGACCGGGGCCGGCCCTGATCCCGCTCCGGCTGCGGGGCTACGTGCGCAGCCGCGCCGCTGAGCTGGCGCGGCCCGAGACCCGGGCCACGAGCGAGCCGCTCGCCGCCTGGGCCCAACGCCGCATCCGGCTCGACGGCAAGCCGTTCTCGTTCGCTGGCCACGAATACCTCCGGGCCCTCTTCGACGACACATCGCAGCACATCGTGCTGTGCAAGGCGGCGCAGATCGGCGGCACGACCTGGGCCATCCTGCGCGCGATCCACTCCTGCCTGATGGGCCTGCACTCGATGTACCTGTTCCCGACGCGCACCGACGTGCTCGACTTCAGCCGCAGCCGGGTCGCCCCGCTGCTCGCGCAGAACCCGTTCCTGGCGCGGCAGATCCAGGACACCGACACGGTGGGGCTGAAGAAGCTCGGGGACTCGTTCCTGTACCTGCGGGGCATGCAGAGCGAGGTCGGGCTGAAATCGGTCCCGGCCGACTGCATCACGTTCGACGAGCTGGACGAGTCCGAGCCGGCCGCAAGGGCGATGGCGCTCGAGCGGCTCGGGCACTCCGACTTCAAACGCATCGTCGAGCTGTCGAACCCGAGCCTGCCGGACTACGGGATCGACCGCGAGTACCGGGCGTCGGATCAACGGCACTGGACGCTGAAGTGCCCGGGCTGCGGGGAGTGGGCCGCCCCGGACAAGGAGTTCCCGCGCAAGCTCGGGGAAGAGGTGCGGATCATCCGGCCACGCCAGGACGGCTCACACTACCTCGCCTGCCCGAAGTGCGACGCCGAACTGGACCGCGCCGCCGGCGAATGGGTCGCGGACCTCCCGGGCCGGGCGGTCCACGGCTACCTGATCTCGCAGCTGCACTCGGCCAAGGTCGACCCCGGCGAGATCCTCCGAGAGTACCGCGCGAGCCGCTTTCCCGAGCGGTTCTTCAACCTGAAACTCGGCTTCGCCTGGGCCGACCGCGAGCGGCAACTGGACGTGGCCGCGGTGCTCGCGCGCTGCGGCGACGCCCCGCTCGCCGACGAGGCGCACGAGCCCACCTGCATGGGGGTCGACACCGGGAGCGAGCTCCACGTCGTGATCCTGCGCGGCAGCCGGGAGCGGCCCCGCCGCCAGCACCTGATCCACCTGGGGGTCTGCCACGACTTCGCCCAGCTCGACCCGCTGATGCAGCGCTTCCAAGTCCGGACCTGCGTCATCGACGGCCTGCCCGAGACCCACGCCACGCGAGAGTTCGCCCGGCGCCACCCCGAGAAGGTGTTCCTGTGCTACTTCAACGAGCACCAGCGGGGCGAGGCGCGCTGGGAGCCGCTCAAGGTCGAGCTGAACCGCACCGACGCGCTCGACGCCTCACGCGCGGCGATCCTCACCCAGCAGGTCGTGCTCCCGCGCGAGCAGCCGATCGTGCGCGAGTTCGCCGAGCACCTGTCGGCCGACGCGAAGAAACTGCAGGAGGATCCCGAGACCGGGGTCAAGCGCTACCGCTACATCAAGACCAGGACCAACCACTTCGGCCTCGCCTTCTGCTACGCCTGGCTCGCCACGACCCGGCAGGCGCCCTACCAGGGGTGGATCGACTACGTCGAGGAGCAGCTGCGCAAGCGCCGCGGGCAGTGAGGGGGTGGCCGGAGATCGGAGATGCCGGAGATGGTTTGCACCGCGCCGGAATGCAGACGGGGAGCGCTGCACGCCATTCCGAATCGAGTCAGATCATCTCCGGGATCTCCGGCATCTCCGGAGCGCTGCAGGCACGGGCGCCGGGCCCCGCGGACGCGGCGCCGGGAGGGAGCAAAAACGCTCCCCCGGGGGGCTCTGAGGGAACGAATTCCTTCCCTCGACCCCGGTTCAGGGACGAAAAACGCTCCCTCGTAGCCCGAATCGGGAGCAGAAACGGCCCCGCAAGCGGCAGTCGCGGAGCCACTTTGACCACGATGCCGCTACTCTGCCGGTTGATGGAATCGACGTAACCCGCGTCGTTCCCGGCAGTTGCCGCGAAAGGTGAGCCTGCTCGCGCCTGCCGAGAGGCGTTTTCAGGGGCCAAATCATGCCGCTACTCTGCCGGTTGGGCCGCTCGACTGCCGCCGGGACGCGCCGGAAATGCCGGTTTCCTGCCGCTTGCCCAAACCGAGGGTGCGCCGCATGTCGCGGTCCAAGCCAAAGACGACATGAAGCGATGACAATGGAAACGGCTTAGTGTTCAATGGGAGTTGTGATTGGGCAATACAATGGAGGTTGCGCCACGCCGCTGTGCGAACGACGCAGCGCCGATCGACATCGCGCACGCTTTCGGGGCGCGCACACCGTTCGCCCGCCGCACCTTCGAGCGCTACCATCGAAGGGTCCCGTGAAGCCCGGCGGGCTACCCCCTCCTTAGAAACGGTCCGCCGGGCTTCCTTGTACGAGGCCGTCCCGCCTCTCCCGCCGTCGCAAACGCTACGTGCCAGTTTCGCCCCGTGGCCGGCACAGCCTGCTGGTCATTATCGAGGATGAATCACGGCAAGCCCCCCAAGGCGTTTCTCCGCCTGGTCCCCCGCGCCGCCGGAATCCTGTAACCATCGGCTCCCGTCCCGTCGATTCTCGTTGACTACCCGTTCCGAGCCGTGATAAGAACGCGGCATACGACGGGTCGGCGTGCCTGGAGACGGGGGGTACTCGTGGGCGGCGGCGCTTCCGGCGGTCTCGGTCCGGGGATGTTGATGGGGATTGAAACCCGCGCGAATCTGGTGAAGAACCAGATGCCCTCTTGACAAGCTCGCGCCAGCGTGATCCACGATCCGCGCCGGGAAGCGGAGCTTCCCGGATACGTGCAGGAAC
>Ga0187892_10009969_pt1 | contig 12242 bp, 12 predicted proteins | sample MA1701073metaG_FD_139345 | JGI IMG/M metagenome (GOLD analysis project Ga0187892, IMG submission 139345) | Bio-ooze microbial communities from a basaltic lava cave in the Kipuka Kanohina Cave System on the Island of Hawaii, USA - MA170107-3 metaG ...
GAGGTCGTCGCGCCTCCGGTGCAGGTGCGCTGGGACGGTCCGCAGCGTATGCACGTGTTCCTGGCAGGCGCTGGCGAGGAGCCGCAGGACCTCGGTATCCACGAGTCGCCCTTCGAAATCGGAGCCGCTCAGCTGGCCCGCGAAGGCGGATACCGCCTCGAGCTGCGGGCAACACGCTTGGGGGCGTGGATCAACGCCACCCGTCGCTTTCAAGTGCATGCCGGGCGGACACCGGAAGAGGAAGCGGGCGTCGACGGCGATAGCGCCCCCGATATCCGCGAGTTGTTTGTCCGCGCCCTGGCGGCGGCCCGTTCTGCCCGCGACACGGCGCGGGCGCGTTCGAAATTCCTGAGAGAGGAGAACGGCGCCCTCCGTCAGGAGGGTGAGCGCCTCTCGAAGCAGCTCGAAACCCTCTACGAAGAGCAGGAAGAGGACTCAGAGGAGATCGGCGATCTGGAGCGTCGGCTCGCCCAATCCGGGGAAGAGAACCGCCTGCTGAACGAGGACAACGCGAATGTGCGGTTGCGCCTGTCGGCCGTCATTCCGTGTACGGTGTGGGGCTACTTCAGCTACCCGCGACCGAACACCATCCCGGTGACACGCCGCTCCGTCGTGGTCAGCAATACCCGCGGCCAGATCTTCCGGAGTCAAGCGGCGTGCGAATCGGTTCGGGCTGCGGACGCCGCCGCCGATACGTACTGCTTCTGCGTTGGCAATTCCTGGGGAGGATAGAGGAAGGGGCTAGGGGTCAGGGGTCGGGGATAGGGTCAGAGCTGATCCCTAACCCCAAGCTCCTAACAGCCCGTTGAAAAGCTGATGAGAGCACAGAGCACAGAACCCAGAGCCCAGACGGATCTTCCGGAATCATTGAGCATTCGTCTGTGCTCTGTGATCTGGCTCTGGGTTCTGCGAGTTTTTCAACAGACTGCTAACCCCTTTTCCTCACCTGGAGCTTCCGAGCGCCTCGCTCTGTCGGCCGGTGGTGCGCATCGAGGGCACGATCTCTTCCGGCAGTTCATCCTGTGGCGTCTCGTTACTGGGTTCTCCGTCGAGGGTCACGTCGACCGGAATGCCATTCTGCTCGGTCACGGCGCGTTCGACTTCCTTCATGTCGACGAATGCGGTCCATCCGTTCTTCTCGATGAGGCGACGCGCCTCGCGATAGGGAGCCGGCAGGAGGTTGTAGATGTCGCGATGCATCTCGACATATATCCGGCCTTCGCGCGCTCCGACCTTCACCGGCTGATAGGCGAATTCACCGGCCGCCCCAACGGGAATCAAAGGAAAGAGCCGTTCGATGTCCTCCGGGTACAGCCGGACACAACCATGGCTCACCTGCATTCCCACGCCCCACGGAATGTTGGTGCCGTGGATGCCGTAGCTATTCAACGTCAGCTCGAGGCGATACTTGCCGAGCGGGTTCTCCGGATCACCACCCGGGATGAAATCGGGAGCTGGACGGCCGTCGGCGCGATGTTCCTTCTTGATCGATTCGGGAAGCACCCAGGTCGGATTCTTGGTCTTGCCGCGAATCTTGAACTTGCCTTGCGGGGTTCGCCACTCGTCGCGGCCCAGGCCCACCGGGTAGGTGGTGACGTGCGTTCCTACGCTACCCTTATGGAAGTAGTACAACCGCATTTCGGGAATGTTGACGACGACACCGCTGTAGTCCCCTTCCGGCAACACGAACTCGGTCGGGAGCATGATCACGCGACCTGCTGGCGGTATCCAAGGATCTACTCCCGGGTTGGCATCGACCAATTCTTCGTAACCAAGGGCGTAGTACCGCGCGATATCGAGAAAGGTGTCCTTTTGCTGCGTTTGGTAGTAGCGGATCGAACCAATGACACTATGGGCCTTGCCCAAATCGTGGCTCGCAATCGCAACGTACGGTATCGCCGCGGCTTTCTTCTCGAAGATCTCGTCCGTCCATTCACGACCACAAGCCGGCCGTGCCGCCGACGCGATCATCCACAAGCTGACGAGCATTGCCAACAGGATCGTCATGAGGAAAGTCGGATCGAATTGCCGGACGAGGCCGACGCGGGTCGCCAGACGTCGGCCTGTAGGGGCGGAAACGGCGATACTCATAGGATAAAATGTACACGAAGAACCCCAAAGCGCAATGTGGCTTGGGTCAAGCGACGTTTGCGTGACGCAGCAGATGGCACAGCGCAGCACTCCCTATGGGTCGTGGAAATCGCCGGTCAGCGCCGAGATGGTCGCGGCCGGGGGGGTCGACTTGCGCCATGGCCTGGCGCGCCCGGCATTTGACGGCCCCGATCTCTATTGGATCGAAGGGCGGCCGGCAGAGGGCGGGCGCAACGTGATTGTGCGCCGGTCATTTGACCGCCGAACCACCGACGTATTGCCGGTGCCGTTCGATGCGCGGACACGGGTGCATGAATATGGCGGCGGCGATTTCACCGTCTGTCGAGGCATTCTCTATTTTGCCAACCGCGACGATCAACGGCTCTATCGGCTGGGCCCTGGCCAGCCGCCGCACCCGCTGACGGCCGCGACAAGCGCGCGCTACGCGGACATGATCATCGACGAAGAGCGGCAACGACTTCTGTGTGTGCGGGAGGACCACAGCGCCGCCGGTTCGGAACCGACCAATACGATCGTCAGCGTCGACTTGCGGGTACGGACCGAGCCAAATGTCCTCTGCGCCGGTCACGACTTCTATGCCGCGCCCCGCCTCAGCCCCGCCGGTCGCCGCATGGCCTGGTTGACGTGGGACCATCCGCACATGCCATGGGACGGGAGCGACCTTTGGGTCGCAGACGTGTTGGCCGACGGATCGCTGGGGCCCGCCTCTCATGTCGCGGGTGGTCCGGACGAGTCGATCGTGCAGCCGGAGTGGTCACCGAGCGGCGTGCTGCACTTCGTGTCAGATCGCAGCGGGTATTGGAACTTGTATCGGCAGCCAGGCGACGTTGCCGAGCCGATGTGCGCCATGGCTGCAGACTTCGCGGTGCCGCAGTGGAGTTTCGATGCGTCGACCTATGCGTTCGAATCTGCGGATCGAATCGTCTGCTGTTACACGACCGGCGGGCGATGGCAGCTCGCATCGATCGATGCGCGGTCCGGAACACTGGACCCGATCGTTGCACCCTATACCGACATCTCGTACCTGCGGGCGTCTGCCGGATGTGCAGTGTTCTGCGCCGGGAGCCCGACGGTACCGTACTCCGTGGTGCGCTACGACCTGGCGGCGGGCACGTCGACCGTACTGCGGTGCTCGAAGACGGTCACGCTCGATTCGGGGTACATATCGCAGCCCGAGCCGCTTACGTATCCCACGAGTGGCGGAGCGGAAGCGCACGCGTTCTTCTACCCGCCAACCAACCGCGATCACCTCGCACCGCCCTCCGAACGTCCACCGCTGCTGGTGATGAGCCATGGCGGACCGACGAGCGTCGCGAGCATTGCGTTGGAGCTCAAGGTCCAGTTCTGGACCAGCCGCGGCTTTGCGGTGCTCGACGTCAACTATCGCGGTAGCAGTGGCTACGGACGCGCCTACCGGCGCGCGCTCGACGGATGCTGGGGAGTTGCCGACGTCGACGACTGCATATACGGCGGCCGGTATCTGGTAGCCGGTGATCGCGTCGACGGGCGGCGCTTGCTCATTCGCGGCGGCAGCGCCGCGGGGTTCACGACGTTGTGTGCGCTGACCTTTCACGACGTCTTCCGCGCTGGTGCGAGCTACTACGGCATCAGCGACCTCGAAGCGTTGGCGACGGAAACGCACAAGTTCGAAGCGCGTTATCTCGACCGGCTCGTCGGTCCGTATCCGCAATGTCGAGACGTCTACCGCGAGCGTTCACCGCTGTATGCCACTGACCGCTTGTCATGTCCGGTCATCGTGTTCCAGGGTCTCGATGACAAAGTGGTTCTGCCCAATCAAGCCGAGCGTCTGGTTGCGGCGTTGCGCGCGAAAGGGCTACCGGTGGCGTATGTCCCTTTTGCGGGCGAACAGCACGGCTTTCGCCGTGCCGAGACCGTGCGGCGCGCGTTGGAAGCAGAGCTCTACTTCTACTCTCGCGTTTTAGGCTTCGAGCTCGCGGATCCGGTCGAGGGCGTGGAGATCGAGAACCTTTGAACGGAACCGGTGCCCCTCTCCTGGAAGAGACTATCGATAAACGCACGCTCGCCCTTCGACGAGCTCAGGGTGAGCGGAAAAAAATTCCTTTCAAAACAAACACCGAAACCGCTCAGGCTGAGCCCGTCGAAGCCGGGTTTGCACATTTATCGACACACTCGGAAGGCGAGGGAGCTTACGGCCGAATCTTCTCTCCGCTACAACCATTCGTGAGCTCGCGTTGCCATCCGATGTCTTCCAGTGGGGTGCGGTTCATGGGTAGAATTTCGAGCCATGAAGACATTGCGAGTGGAGACTGCGAACGGTGTGCGCGCGATTACCTTCTGCCGCGCCAAAGAGTACAACACCATCACGCCCGACCTGCGTGACGAGCTCTCGGCAGCGATCGATGCCGCTGACGCCGACCGTGACGTCCACGTCATCCTCCTGCGTGCCGACGGCCCGGCGTTTTGTGCCGGATACGGTCTCGACTGGGCGACGGCGGCGGAGTCGCAAGTGCTCAACCCCGCCGGCGATCGCACGCGTGTCTGGGACTCGGTTGCCGACTTGCGCCTAATGAAGCGCTTCGTCGATGTGTACATGAAGCTCTGGTACGCGCAAAAGCCGACGATCGCGGCGGTGCAGGGCTGGTGCATTGGCGGGGGCACCGACATGGTGCTGTGCGCCGACATCATCATTGCCGCGGAGGGCGCAGTGTTCGGTTATCCGCCGTCGCGCGTCTGGGGCACGCCAACGACGGCGATGTGGGTCTATCGCATGGGTCTCGAACGGGCCAAGCGCTATCTCTTGACGGGCGATCAAATTCCGGCGCGCACAGCGGCGGAGATCGGCCTGATCTTGGAGGTCGTCCCCGACGCGCAGTTGCAGCAGCATGCGCAGGCCTTTGCGGAGCGCATGGCGCAGGTTCCCGTCAATCAGTTGATGATGATCAAGCTGCTGGTCAATCAGACCGCCGAGAACATGGGGCTGACCTCGAGCCGTACCCTCGGCACGCTGTTCGACGGCATCGCCCGGCACACGCAAGAGGGCTTGGACTTCGTTCAGCGTTCCCAGGAGGTCGGGTTCCGCCAAGCGGTGCGCGAACGCGATGATCCGTTTGGGGACTACGGCAGCCGGAGGAAGTGACGGGGAGCAGGGGAGCAGGGGAGCAGGGGAGAGGGGGAGCCGGGACGCAGGAAATGCGAAATAGAGCGAGTGCCGACCACCAATCCCTAACCCCCAGCCCCTAGCCCCGATTCTGCCCAAGTAAGTTGAATGACTTTGCCCGAGCCGATCGCAACGATGTCGCGGCCGGAGTTCTATGCGCACCGGCCGGCGAGTGTGACCGTCGTGCGAACGCACATTTCGTTCGTGTTGTTGGCCGGCGACCATGTGTTCAAGCTCAAGAAGCCGGTGCGCTTCTCGTTCCTCGATTTCTCGACGCTCGAGGCGCGGCGGCATTTCTGCCACGAAGAAGTCCGTCTGAACCGCCGCCTTGCGGCATCTGCGTACCATGGAGTCGCAGCGGTATGCCGCGAAGGGAACACGTATCGACTGGGCGACGAAAACGATCCGGCAGCGGTGGAATACGCCGTGCACATGCGGCAACTCCCCGATGATCGGATGCTCGATGCGTTGCTGGATCACAATGCGGTGACGCGTGAGATGATCGCGACGGTCGCGAAACGGCTGGCGGAGTTTCACCGCGACGCCGAGACCAGTGCCGCGATCACCGCCCAGGGTGAGCGGGAGGCGATCCTCAAGGTGCTCGAAGACAATTTCGCCAACGCGCGCCGCTTCCGTGGTTCGATCCTGTCGGCTGCCGACGACGACGCGATTCAATCCTTTATCCGAGCGTTTTTTGAAGCGCAGGCACCGCTGTTCCGCGCCCGTCAGGAGGCGGGCCGCATTCGCGACTGCCATGGCGATCTGCACACGCAACACATCTGCTTCACCGACGAGCTGGCGATCTTCGACTGCATCGAGTTTAACCCCCGCTTTCGCTACATCGACGTGGCGTCGGAGGTTGCCTTCCTGGCGATGGACTTGGAGTTCCACGATCAGCCGCAATTGAGCGACCATTTCGTGGAATGCTATTCGGTCGATGCCGAGGACCCCGATCTCGCGCGCTTGGTTCCCTTCTACAAGTGCACGCGCGCTTACCTTCGGGGCCAGGTCGACAGCATGAAGAGCGCGGAAGAGGAGGTCCCGGCGAACGAACGTGCGGCGGCCCGCGCCGGTGCCGTCCGCCACTTCGAGCTCGCCTATCGCTATGCGTGGGCGTACGCACGCTGCGTCGTTGCCGTCACCGGCCTGAGCGGCACCGGCAAGTCGACGATCGCCGCCGCATTGCACCGCCGCACCGGATTCATGCACATCAGCTCCGACGCGACGCGCAAGCGTCTTCCAGACATACGACAGCAAGCTGGGACGGAGGGTGAATATGAAGCCGGCCTCTATGCAGCAGATGTGTCGGCGCGCACGTACGCGGCGATGCTCGACGAGGCCGGCGAGCGCATCGCCGCCGGCGGCGGCGTGATTGTCGACGCGACGTATCAGCGACGCGCCGATCGCGACGCCTTGCGGGCGCTGGCCAAGCGCTTCGACGTCCCTGTACTCTTCGTCGAGTGCCGGTGTAGCGACGAGACGGTGCGCGCCCGCCTCGCACAGCGCCAACGCGCCGGAGATCAGCTCTCGGACGCCGATTGGAACATCTATCGCGAGCAGCAACGCCGTTACGAACCCTTCCTCGACCAGGAGGAACGCGATCACTTCGTCGTCAGCACCGAGGCGCCGGTCGCCGATGTGGTGCAGCAGATCGAACGACGATTGCGAGTTAGCTGTTAGCCTCGATACGACAATAGGCGGGTCGACAGTCGACTCACCAGCTTACTGCTCATCAAGGCTACGTGTGAGGGTGCACGCCGCCTCAGGGCCGACTCTCTTGGCGAATAGCAGCACGAGTGGAGAGAAGGAGGCCAGCCAGGGCGACTGCGTAGAGGATACCCTTGATGAATGTGACCGTAGCATTGGGCAGACCTGAAACGTCGCGGGAGCTGCTGCTCTCCAGCTGACCGAAGAAGCTGCTGTAGAGCCCGCCGCACAAGACGGCCCAGGCTACGACCAGAAGAACGGGGCCACTGGGATTGCCGCGCGACGTTGACCGGGCGGCGTACAGGAGAAGCCCGCCTGCGATAAAGTCGTCGACATAGCCTGCGACCGTGTCGAAATTGGTTCGCCGCCGCATCACTTCGAGGAGCGGGAGAGCGACTCCCATCAGATATGCGGCGACCAACTCGAATCGCATCAAAACCTCCTCTCTGCCCGCCGAACGCCGGGCATCAGCCCCGGCGAGAGCGCGGCCAGCAGCATGCGCTTGTGAGACCGTGCATCCGGCTGTCCGCTTACTGGATGCTTCGCTCCGGGGAGGCACGCAGTTGCTCGAGGGACTTGGCTGCGTCGTTGATCCGGTCCTTCTTCACAAACGGGGTGCGGAGGCAGTGCTAATGGTAGGCGCGCTTCACTCCAGCGGGATATCGGTTGGAAACTTCCGCCAAGCATCGAAGTCTTCCTGCGAGCACGTGGCTGCCCGTTCTGGCGATGCTAGATTGGCTCACACGAGCTGTTGGAACTCGTCGACTGTGAGCCTGGCTTGCTTCAAAATGTGGGAGAGTGTGGAGCGCTTGATTGGTCGGTGCGCGGGCACGACCAGCTTCAACGTTTCGTCGGCCGCATGCTTCTGGAGGCGAATGTGGCTGCCGCGCTGCCGAACGACAACCCAGCCGTCCCGACGGAGTGCCCGAACCACTTGCTCGTAGTTCAGGCTCGGGACCTTCATACGGCGATCTCAATAACCTCGGCATCGGCTGGAACCGCCACGTCATCATCGACAGGCTCCAGGTAAAGCTGGATTGCCTCCCGAATGTTGGCGAGTGCCTCGTCGCGCGTGTCGCCCTCGCTGACGCAGCCGGGAAGCGCGGGTACGACGGCAGTGTATCCACCCTCGTCACTTGGCACGAGCACCACCTGCAACTTCATGAGTTCCTCCTGGCTTGATGCAGAATACATCTGGCGCCGTACGCAGAGCAATCTAGCCCGCCGGCGCAGCATGTCGCGCACAAACAGGTACGCTCAAGCCGGTCGGGGCCATCGCCGAGTTAGGCATGCGACACCGAAAGAAAGTCTATGCGTGCAGCTTGCTCGAAGCGACCGGAACAGAGGTGGTCCATCAGCTTCGCGAGCTGCGCATCCTGGAGCGATTTGTAGTCGGGGTCGCTCTCTCGAATGTCTCGGTCCGCGAGGTAGTGCTCGAGATTGCCGAGGATCGCTTCAAGGTACCCCGAAACGTCACGGATTGGATGGCGCAGCCGGAAGCTCTCAGGGGATAGATCCCCGGTGCGGAGGGCCTCGAGATCTGCGAGGAGCTGCTCAACCATACTCTATCGCCGTCTAACGCGGGCGGTCAGCCGCGCGTGCCGCAACGCACCCCCTCCCGATTTCCGTTCGCTCCGCGGCCCGCGTCGGCTCCAGCGCGGCGGGTTAGGATGGCTGGGCATTCAACCTCCCGCGCTAATCTCAGCGAGCTCTACAACGTTGAGGTCTGGATCTCGAACGAACACCGCAATCTCACCACCGAGCGAAACGGGACCCTCCTTGATGTCGATGCCCGCGACCTTCAGCGCGGTGATGGTGTCCCCAATTGAGGAGACCCGGAAGGATAGGTGGTTGAATCCGGGATACTTCGGCACGACGTCCATGAGAACGTTCTTCCCACCGCTGGAATCATCGCTGTTGAAAATGAGGTTCAGTTCGACGCCGATCTTGTCGTTGCGCAAGCAGGCGACCTTGTGCTGCTCGCTCTGCCAAATCAGCCGGAAGCCGAGATGGGCATACCACTCCGCCGAGCGGCGAAGGTCACGAACTCGGACACCAATGTGGTTCAGCGCTTCGAGCTTTACGCTACCCATCGTTCCCTCCTCCTGCGCGGCGGGAGGTAATCGTGGGGACGTAGGTTGCGCTTGTTGCGCCTGAGCGGGATGATCCGCAACTTCCGCAACCTACGTCCCCAACGTCCCCACTTGATACGTCCCCTCTCACTGCCACTCGGAAGCCGACCCATGCCCGCCGTCAGCTCGAACGGCTTGTTCGGCACCTTCCTCGGCTCTCCCTGCTACCTCTGCTACCTCGGGGTCGGTATCGCTATCGCCCTCGGTATCGATTCCTCCCACGGCGTGCTCGGCGCGCGCCCCAAACCGACGTACTCGATGGCGGCTCGGTAGACGTCCAGTCGCTCCTGGTCGAAGCTCATACTTGCCTCGATTCCGATACCGATACCGAACCCGATCCCGATTCAGTCAAGCCGAACGCCGTGCGGGAGCCGCGCCGTTTTTGAGGCGTCGGCTCGACGCACCCTGTTCGGCATTCGTTTCAACTTGTGCACGATTCGAGTCCCCCATTCCACCCCGCTCATCTCACGAATACGCAGTGGGGCGCTACCGTGCGTGCTACCGCGAGGATCCTTCGAAACCGGGACTTGAGCTTACCGGGATGACTCGTCATGTCCTTCTTCGTCGCGCAGACCGTCGAGCATCCGAGTATCATCCTGATGGGTGTCTCGGGCTCAGCGAAATCCGCGTAACGCCAAAGGTCTGCTGTGCCGTCCTCAACGACTTCCAGTGCGTCAAACGCCAAGGCATAAGCGCGGGAGTCAAGCTTTCCTGTCACTGCTCCCAATCCAGCGGGGAGCGCAGACCATCTCAGTCCATCAACTGAGTACTCTACTGCCTTCTCATCAACTTCTGTTGGGCGTGCGCCCCCGGCACTTGCGGGGGCAACGAAAAGCACATGGGTTGGATGATCTGCGCAAAGGTGCTGGACCGACGTTGGCTTTGCCTTCGGTGATTTGACCAGCCAAAACGTGAGCTCTGCATTCTGAATGTCGGCAATCTTTCGGCGGAAAATGGCGGCAACGCCTTCGCCAGCATGATCTCCCATGACACTGATCACGCACCTCGAGGCCGATAGGGCGTCGCTGAGCAGCGTCTTCTCAGTCATCATCTTGTCGCTCACGCCGAACTACAATTATCCGTATCTACGAAAAACCGGTACCCACGCCGGGCGCCGCGGGGTATCGCGCACGAGCCATGAATAGCTGCCGGACACCTTTCATCATGACTGCTCGGCCTTCGCTTCGAATGGTCCATCCCGCTGCGCTGTTAGCCCGCGGAGCCTCGCGGGGCTATCGCCCCGCCGGGAGGCCGCCAACAACCGGTCGGCCGGACTCTCTACCGCGCGGCCGCGATTCAATACATGCGTGCAAATCATCATCATCGCCTTGACATCACGGTGACCAATGAGCTCCTGCATCGTGTGCGGGTTATAGCCCGCCTCCAATCTCTGCGTCGCCATGCAATCGTCAGCAAGTACGCTCTACGAAGCGATTTGCCTTCGTCATGCAAACGGAGTCAACCAATGCGGCGTCTCTGCGACGTCTATCGATACGTCTCGCCAAAGTCTGTTCCTGCAGAGCCGACGAGACGTGTCGATGGGACCGGTTATTGATGGGTGCAAACGTCGGCCGCCCTCGCCGGCTGGGGTCGCCGCACAAACGATGACCCCCGGCAGTTGAATAGGCGTGGGAGGACTATCCCCTCTCCACGCGCGATCGTTGCACATGCTCCACTGCGTCGTACTCCCTACGACCGGGGCTCACTCGCATCGCCCGCGGTCGTACGTTAGGATCGCCCCATTCGTATGGACGCGACGCACGATGGGCAGCCGCTGATCGTTATTCGGAACGTTTCCCGCCGCTACGTCCGCGGGGTCGATGACGTCCACGCTCTGGAGAATGTCTCGCTGGAGATCCCCCAGGGGCACTTCGTGGCGTTCATGGGGCCGTCCGGATCGGGCAAGTCGACGCTGCTCAACCTGGTGTCCGGTATCGACCGGCCGAGCGAAGGGGAGGTCTTCGTCGCCGGCGCGCGGCTCAATGACTTGAACGAGGATGAGCTGGCGCACTGGCGCGCGCGGCACGTCGGGCTGATCTTTCAGTTCTTCAACCTCATTCCGGTGCTCACGGCGCGTGACAATGTCTCGCTACCGCTGTTGCTGACGCATCTGGACAAGGCCGAACGGCAGCGGCGCGCCGAAACGGCACTCCGGGTCGTCGGCTTGGACGAGCGACTCGACCACTATCCGCGGACCTTATCGGGCGGCGAGCAGCAACGCGTCGCAATTGCCAGGGCCATCGTCACGGATCCGGACCTGATCGTCGCCGACGAACCCACCGGGGACCTCGATGCGCGTAACGCCGAGGCGATCTTGGCCTTGTTGCGACAGCTCAAGCAGGACTTCGGCAAGACCATCGTCATGGTCACACACGACCCGCGGGCACTGCGCTTCGTGGACGACGCATTTCATCTCGACAAGGGGCTGCTCCTCGAAGGCGAAGACGCGGAGCGCGCCGCGGCCGCAATCCACATGGCGGCCGGCGGTGCCCCGACCACGACCGCCGTGCGCGTGAGCCGATGAGCTACTTCAAATTCGTGCGCGCCAACCTGGGCCGCAACAAGCTGCGTACGGCGCTCACCGGTGGGGCCATCATGTTGGCCGTGCTGCTGGTCTGTCTGCTCATGACCATGCCGGCGGGGTTGGATGCTTTGCTCGAGAACATCGCCAGCAACACACGGATCTCCGTGCACAACAAGGCCGGTATCGTCTATACCATGCCGCACTCGTTTACCCGCAAGGTGCGGCAGGTCGAGGGCGTGGCCGCCGCGATGGGGCAGACGTGGTTCGGCGGCGCATTCGAGGAACAAGGGCGCGTCACCTTTCCCAACTTCGCCGTCGAGGTCGAGCACGTCGGTGCGGTGTACCCGGACTACGAGATCAAGCCCGAACAGCTCGCCGACTTTCAGCGCTTCCGCGACGGTGCCATCGTCGGCCGGCAGACGATGACCAAGTACGGCTGGAAAATCGGCGACCGCGTGACGTTGCGCAGCACCGTATGGCCAGCGGATCTCGACTTCCGCATCGTGGGCGAGATTCCCAACGAACGCGCCCCACACTTCTGGTTCAACCGTGAGTATCTCGACCAGGCACTGCGCCAAGCCGGGCGCGGTGGCCTGGGCGTCGTCGGCATGATCTGGGTGCGCGCCAC
>Ga0187892_10009970_pt1 | contig 12241 bp, 13 predicted proteins | sample MA1701073metaG_FD_139345 | JGI IMG/M metagenome (GOLD analysis project Ga0187892, IMG submission 139345) | Bio-ooze microbial communities from a basaltic lava cave in the Kipuka Kanohina Cave System on the Island of Hawaii, USA - MA170107-3 metaG ...
GGATGATGTCGCAGTCTTCGATGTCCTCGTCCTTCGGAGGCTTTGCGCGATCCGGCTCCTTGGGCTTTTCCGGTTCGGGGGCGGCGACCGTCTGGCCCACCGTCGCGCCGACGTAGACGTAGACCTTGTAGACGTCGAGGACCTCGCCCAGCTGCTTCTTGACGGCCGCCTTGGCCTCGTTGCTGTTGACGCGGATCATGATGCGCATGTCGTCCGCGGTGCCTCCCGCGGAGACGTCGAGGACCCCCTCGATTTTCTTGATGTCGTCCGCATGCTTGCGGGCGACTTCTTCGGCGCGCGGGCGGTCCTGGAGAAGGAGCGTCAGCAGGAGGAGGGTTTCCATGTAAACCTGTACGCCACTCCCGCCGGAAAGGATGACTCAACTTGAGAAAGCCTGGCGCCGTTAGGTAGGGAGGAGGGCCGAGCGTGCTGTCATTTACCGACGGGTCTTCAAGCCGGCGGGACTTCCTCAGGGTCGGGGCTCTCTCGCTCGGCGGCCTGAGGCTGCCGCATCTCCTGGCGGCCCGCGCGGCCGCCGCGCAGGAGGGTCGGCCGGTCCGCAACAAGTCGGCCATCTTCCTCTTCATGCACGGCGGGCCCACGCAAATCGAAACGTTCGACCCCAAGATGGGCGCGCCTTCGGAGATCCGGAGCGTTTCGGGAGAAGTCCGGACCACCGTGCCCGGGTTGACCTTCGGCGGCACGTTCGAAAAACTGGCCCGGCGGGCCCACCGGCTGGCGGTGGTCCGTTCGTTCATGACCGGCAACGGCGACCACGACCTCAAGCCGCTCATGTGCGCCGAGACGCTCAAGGCCAACCTCGGCTCGCTCTACGCGCGCGTGGCCGGGGCGAACCACCCGTCGACGGGCATCCCCCGAAACGTGGCGCTTTATCCCAGTTCGGTCGACGCGTCGACCCGGACGACGACGCAGAACTTCGGCAAGTTCGAAGCTACCGGGCTTTTGGGCGCGGCCTACGCGCCGTTCGTGCCGGGGTCGGGAGGCGACGCCCAGAAGGACATGACGCTGGCGATTCCCAAAGACCGGCTCGACGACCGCCGCGAGCTGCTGCGCCGGCTGGACGGTCTCCGGCGCTGGGCGGACGAGAGCGGCGTCCTGGAGGGCGTGGACCGCTTCCGCGAGCAGGCCTACAACGTCCTGCTCGGCCGCGTGGCGGAGGCCTTCGACCTCTCGAAGGAGGACCCGAAGCTCGTCGAGCGCTACGACACGAGCGGCCTGATGCGGCACGACTCGATCAGCACGAAATGGAAGAACCACAAGAACTACCTCGACCACGTGAAATCGCTCGGCAAGCTGCTGCTCCTGGCGCGCCGCCTGTGCGAGGCCGGCGCCGGCTTCGTCACGGTCACGACGAACTTCGTCTGGGACTTCCACGCCGACCAGAACAACGCCACCGTCGACGAGGGGCTCCGCTACGTCGGCGCCCCGTTCGACCACGCGGTCTCGGCCTTCCTGGACGACGTCGCCGAGCGCGGGCTGAGCGACCGGATCCTGCTGGTGGCCTGCGGCGAGATGGGCCGGACGCCGCGGATCAACGCGAAGGGCGGCCGCGACCATTGGGGGAAGCTGGCCCCGCTCCTCCTGGCGGGCGGAGGCTTGAAGACAGGACTCGTGGTGGGTGAATCGAGCCCGGACGGCAGCGAGCCGGCGACGGAGCCGGTCACGATCGGGAACCTTGTGGCGACCGTGCTTCACACCCTGCTCGACGCGGGCCAGGTCAGGCTGACGGCCGGGCTGCCCGACGACCTCGTCCGCGTCGTCACGCAGACGGATCCGATTCGCGAGCTGGTCTGATTTTGGCGCGAAAATGAAACGGCGCCAGTTTCTCAAGGCGGCGGCCCTGGGAGTGCCTGCGCATTTGATGGCGCGGGCGCAGGACGATCCCGGGAGCTTCCGGGAGATCACCCTCGAGCAGGTTCAGTCGATCCGCATGGGCCTGGACTGGCTGGCCGCCAACCAGTACAGCTCGGGCGCCGTCGGGTCTACCTGCCAGGTCGCGTTCACCAGTCTCGCGGGACTCGCCTTCCTCGCCAGCAACTCGACGCCGGTGCGGGGGCCGCACGCCAAGGTCCTCCGGGGCTGCCTCAAGTTCATCCTGCGCTGCTCATCCAAGGACGGCTACATCAACGAGGTGTCCGACCGGGGGATCGGCGGGTCGGGCATGCACGGGCACGGCTACGCCACGTGGTTCCTGGCGGAGCTGTACGGCATGTGCGGCGACCGGCTCGACGTGGGCGATGCGAGCGTGAAGGAACGGATTCAGAAAGCCGTCCGCGTCATCGAGCAGAGCCAGGACCCCGTCGGCGGCTGGATCTACGAGCCCCAGGGCTACGGGCACGAGGGGTCGGTCACGGTCACCCAGGTGCAGGCGCTGCGGGCGGCCCGGAACGTCGGCGTCGCGGTGGACAAGAAGGTGATCGACAAGGGGATCGAGTACATCCGGAAATCCTCCTACCCCGACGGCACGATCGCGTACAGCCTGGGCTCCTACCGGGCCGGCACGTATGCCCTCACCGCGGCCGGCATGTGCGTCTTCGCGATGTACGGTCAATACGAAGCGCAGGAAGTGAAGCGCGGGATGAGCGCGATGATGGAGTTCCTGAGGGGCGAGCGCTACCGGGGCGGGCGCCACGAGTACTACGGCCACCTGTACGGGGGCCAGGTGTGCTTCATGGCGAGGGCCAAGGACCCGGCCTTCTGGAGCCGGGGGTATTCCATCATCCGCAACGAGCTTCTCAACAGCCAGGACAAGTCCACCGGCTGCTGGGCGAACGACGGCTACGGCGGCGCCCTCGGGACCGCCTGCGCCACCCTCGTCCTCCAAATCCCCTACCGCTACCTCTCGATTTTCCAGGACTAGCGAGAGGCAAAATAGTCCGGGTTTTCGGGCAGGTGCAGCGGGATCATCCGGTCGCAGGGCGAGCGGCCGCCGGCCAGCTCGAAGGCGAGTCCTACCGGGTACCGCCCCCCTTTTTGCGACCAGTCGGTCGTCCCCCAACTGTCGCCCAGAGCCACGACGTCGAAGCGCTCGAACGCCTTCCTTGTCCGGTCGTACGTGATGGACCCCAGGAGACGGACGTCGAAACCCTGGAAGGACTTGACGTCTCCGCCCCGGGCGAGGAGCGCGGAGCCTTCGAGCCGGAGACGCACCGCCGCGTCCGATGATTCTTCCACCGTGAGCGTGAGGTCCTGGCGGAGCACGTCCCGCGTGCCCCAGGCGAGCTGCCTTCAATAGACGGCGGGGACGAGGCCGTAGCGGATGATCCGGCGGGAAAGCGAGCCGGGCATCGGGAGGGCATCGCCCTTCTTCGTCGCGGCGGGGACGATCGCGTTGGCCTCTTCGGCGGTTACCCAGAAGGTGCCGTTGTGCGGGCCGCGTCCCACCACGTGGTTTCGCCGTTCGTCCTCCGCACGGTACGCCAGCTCTCCGCGCGGGTCGCGCTCGAAGGCGCGCGCGAACGTCCCGAGCACCAGGCCGCCCGGCGGGGGCGTGTAGAGGCAGCGCGGGTGATCCTTGTCCTCGTAGGCGATCTCGCGCGGGCGCCGCTCCTCCTCGGGGAGCTTTTTCCACGCCTGGAGACCCTGCTCCGCATATCCCGCGCTCAGGAGCTTCCCGTCAACCGTCAGGCACAGCCGGCCGTTGGCATGGTAGTGGGGGGCCACGAACTTCTTGAAGAGGTCGTACTCGAGGCCGTTCTTCTTGTACTTGCCGTTGTCCTCGTTGAAGGCGAGGGCGACGTAGTTTTCCCGGATCGTCCGGACGTAGGCTTCCGGCCAGTGCGACGCCGCACCGGTCTGGCGGCCGCCTCCTCAGTTGGCGCCGGTGGGGTCGCCGCCGACGGTCCAGACGAAGAGAGGCTTTCCCTCCGCCGCCGCGCGCTTCCGGGCTTCGAGCAGGCAGAAGGTCCAGGGGATCGATTCCCAGGCGGCTTCACCGGCCTGCGGGCGGATGAGCTTCCGGAGGTGGTCGTACCGCTCGGGGGTGAGGTCTTGCGCGGGCCGCGCCAGAAGCGCCAGCGGAATGAAGGCGGCGATCTTCATCATGCTTGAGTCCCTCCGATCCCTCTCTGCGGCGCGACCAGGTTCGGGTAGGGTAATGTTGCAAAAGACCCCGGGTACTTTTGCAACATCTCACGCCAGGCTGAGGTGGCCCAGCGACAGGAGCGCGTAGTAGGTGTACTCGCAGTCCTGGGCTTCATCCGCCCAGCTGCCGCAGAAGGCCTTGCCGGTCCAGAGCGTGTCGACGAAGTCGAGACACTTTTCCTTCAGGTGGCCGAAAGGGACTTTCATGCCCGCAAGGGCGTGAAGGGCCGTGGCGGTCGAGAGGAGGTCCGGGATGGGGGCGTCCGGCGTCGCGCGGAAGCCTCCCTCGGGGGCGGCTCGCTTGAGGAGCCACTCGCCCGCCCCGGAAGGGACGGGGGCACCGAGGTTCCTCAGCGCCGTGACGGCACCCGCCGTGGTCGGCGTCGTTCCGGCGAAGGAACCGTCCGCGGACTGATGCGAGACAATGGATGGGGCAAGCGTGTCGGGCGGCGTTCCGTCCAGATCCTGCAGGGCGCCCAGGGCGAGGAAGCCGTGATAGACCGTCCCGGCCGCCGACCCCGGCGTCGAGCAGTACCCGCCGTCCTTCGCGCGGAAGGTCTCGACGCGCGCGGAGAGCCGCCCAGCCCGGGCCGGGTCAAGGCTTCCCTTGGGAAGCGCGGCCCAGCACCGCGCGAGGCACGTGAGGTGGACGAAATCGAGCCCTTCGCCGACCCCGAACCCCTCGAGGTACGGCCGCACCTTTTCCGGCGGGGGGTCCTGCCGCAGCGCGATCAGGCTCTCGAGAGCGAAAACGGTGTAGTAAAGGTCGCTCTTCCCGGCGCGATCGCGAGCGCCCCCGTCCTCGTTGAACTGGCCGCGGACGAACGCCGCCACGTACTCGCCCGCCTCCTCAAGCAGGGTGGGGGCCAACCGCGCCACCTGCAACATCTCCAGCCTGAGGCTCACGGGAAGCTAACAAATCAAACGGTTTGTTTTGTTAGGGGGCGGAGGCGCGGGCGGCGGCGTTGCGGGCCTCGAATTCCTTGCAGTACCCTTCGATGAGCCGCTCGCCGAAGATCTTGCCTACGACCCGGCGGAGCAAGCCCTTCAGCGTCGGGTTGGAGAGGAACCGCAGCGAGCGGATCGCGTCCTCCTTGTAGGCCTCCAGCAGCTCGTCGGCCTTCTCGAGCACCGAGCGGTCCCTCAAGATCCGGCGGACCTCCGACGCGACGGCGCCGAACCGCGACGTTCCGCTGAAGAGCGACGCGATCAGGGCCTTCTCCGTCCCTTCCTCGGCGCGCTTGTGGGCGATCGCCAGGATGAGCGACGGGCGCAGGTCCTCGAGGTCGTGCGAGTCGCCCTCGCCGCCGAAATCTTCCAGGTCGTCCCGGACCTGGTAAGCGATGCCGAGCGATTCGCTGTACTTGCGGAGGACGTCGTGCGTCTCGTCGTCGGCGCCGCCCAGGAAGGCCCCCAGGCGGAGCGCCACCTCGAACGCGGGTGCCGTCTTCTGCCGGAAGATCTCGAGCACCTCGATCGAAGAGAGCGGCTGCGGCGAGCGCACCCACGCGAGCTCGCGCCCCTGGCCGCGGCTGAGCGTCAGGTGTCCCGCCGCCGCGCACCGGAGCATCTCCACCCGGACCGCCGGCTCGACCGAGAGCTCCCCGATCAGCCGGTACCCTTCACCCAGCAGGAAGTCACCCACGTTGAGCGCGACCGGGACGCCGACCTCGGCGTGAAGCGTCTTCTCGCCGTAGCGGATCTCGTCGCCGTCTTCGATGTCGTCGTGGACGAGCGACGCCTTGTGGAAGCACTCGACCGCCACGGCGAGCTTCTTGAGGTCCTCCGAGGCCGGAGGGGGCTGGTCGAGACGGTCGCTCTGGAGCGCCATGTACGCGCAGGTGGCGAGGTACGGCCTCCACCGCTTCCCGTCCTTGGCGAGCCACCCGTGGGCCAGCCGGGCCGTCTCGTCCACCGGCGCTCCCATGATCTCCGCGAGCGACTCGCCGGCGAACCAGCCCTGCACGGTCTTCTTCAAGCCGTCGAGGTCCAGGCGGTAGGTCTTGTCGGCCGAGGTCAGGTGAATGAGGTCCCACACCCAGTCCAGGTCGACGGTCGTGTTGACGCAATCGTCCTGTAGGAGGGGAATCGCCGCGCCGGGCACGGCGGCCGACTCGAGGTGCGGGAAGCATTTCTCGAGCACGTTGATGCAGCTGACCCCGACGACCGCCTCGATCTTCCCGGTCTCGATCATCTGCCGGACGATGGCCGACCCTTCGGCCACCAGGACGGCGTAGCCGAGCCGCTCCCCCTCGACCGTCAGGTCCTGGATCGAGCAGAGCCCGCACTCTTTGCAGAGGAGGCCGAACTCGTCGAAGGGCGCCGGACACTTGTCCTCGACGCGCAGGCATTTGGGGAGGAGGAGGAGGCGCCGGTCGAACGGGATCGTGGCCAGCGTGTCCCGCCAGGCCGCGTTGTTGACCAGGATCGCGACGAAATTCTCGTACTTGCGGTCCAGGCCCGCCTCGTCCAGAATCCGCCGCGCGAACGAGCGAAGCTCGTCGAGCGTGAGGGGCGGGACCGCATTTTGGCGTCGGACGAGATCAGTGGCCGACTGCTTGAGCCGGGCGCGGACGCGTTTGTCGTCGGGGATGTTGGACTGCGCGGGCCGGTAGCGCTGGGTCGGGACCTTCGGCGGGAGCGTCAGAGGCGTGCCGTGACCGTTCCCATTGCCGAAACGGAGCACGACCGGGATCGCCGACGGGTTGCCGTTACCGTTCGAGGGGTCGCTCATGATGTCCGATAGCCTCTCCCTACGTGTACGCTCCGAAGCCGAAGAACCAGTGCTTCTTCGCGAATCGGTAGACCCAGTTCTCCTCGGGAATCTCGTTCCCCGGGCTGTGCTGGCTGGGGCGCGAGTTCATCGCCTCGAGCTCCCGCATCGCCGACTGGCGGATCGTCGTGTCCTTCGCCGCGTGGCGCAGGACGACCTGCTTGAGAAGGTCCGGCCGCTCCAGCACGATGCATCCCCGCGTGGCCTTAGCGGCGGTCCGCCGGAAGTCCTCGAGCAGAGGCGATTCCGTCATCGTCTTGAACAGGTTCCCCCCGTTGTCGCGGATCGACTCGCGCGCGAACTGCACGATGGGGCAGGGCTCCACGTCCCCGAACGGGCTGATGTGGTGGCTGATCCCCGTGGCGGCGGGACACAAGGCCTCGCCACGGTCGTCGTAGTAGGCGTCGACGATCCCGATCGGCTTCCGGTTGCGCATGTCGATGACGAAGCGCCGGAGCTGGATCACCTGCTCCGGACGCAGGGCGAGCGCCGACGTCGCCACGGGTCCCACGGGGCGATACGTGTGGAACCACGTGTAGTGGACGCCCATGTCGATCAGCCGGTCGACCCACGACTCCTGCACGAGGTCGTCGAAGTTGCTCTGGCATACGCTCGTGGCGACGCCGGTGATCAGGCGGTTCCGGATGCTGGCCTGGAGTCCCGCCAGCGTGCGGCTCAGGACGTTCTTCCTGCCGCGGCGCACGTCGCTCACGGCGGCGGTCCCTTCGATGCTGACGAGCGGCGTGGCGTTCCCCGCGCGGCGCAGCTCGGAGGCGACCTTGTCGGTGATGAGCTGGCCGTTGGTGAAGATCTGGAAGTAGCAGTCCGGGTGGGCCCTCAGGATCCGGATCAGGTCGGGGTGCAGGAAGGGCTCGCCCCCCAGGATGCCGAAGAAGCTGTTGCCGTGCCCCTTGGCGTTTCGGATGAGGCGGTCCATCTCGGGGAAACTGATGACGTGCTGCGGCTTGTCCACGTCGACCCAGCAGCCCTGGCAACGGAGGTTGCAGCTGTTGGTGATGGAGATATAGAGGAACGGCGGGAACGTCTTCCCTTCCTTGAGCCGCGCCTTGAAGCGCTGGACGGACAACATGCCCTTGAATCCGAAGTTGTAGCCGATCTTCCAGAGCAGCCGCAAGTCGGTGGACTTCAGCATGCGCCGGGCGAACGCGATCATGGCCATAGAAGATTCACCACAAAGCCACAAAGGACCGAAAGAAAGAGCACAAAGAGGTTTCTTTGTGGGCTTTTGTGCTCTTTGTGTCTTTGTGGTTCATCAGATGCCCCATTCTCTTTCGGTGGGGGCCGGCCGGGTGTCCTTCACCGTCTGCGACCGCGCCTGGCGATCGGCCAGCTTGGCCTTGGCGCGATCGGCCCGGGCCTGAATGTCCTCCACGGTCGGCAGGCTCATCAGGACCTCGTCGGGGATGTCGAGCTGCTTGCCCAGCTCCTTCAGGCACCGCTTGCGCTCGAGGAGGGCGCGAGACTCGTCGCGCTCCGTCGAGAAGCGCTTCCGCGCGTCCGACTGGCGCGAGCGGAGCGACGCGTACAAGTCCCCCCCCAGAAGCGCGCTGATGTCGACCTTCATCGCCTCGCGCTTCACGTCCTCCTGCCGGACGACGTCGCCGTTGATGGGGCCGCTCTTGTACTTGGGGAAGAGGATCGCCACCTCGGGGCAGACGCGCGAGCAGGCGGGGCAGTCCGTCTTGCAGTTCGTCTGGTTCTGGACCTGGATCTTCTGGTTCGCGTCTACGCCGTAGACCTCGAACAGGCAGAAGGTCAGGCACTGCATGCAGTTCGTGCAGCGGTCGTAGTCGATCACCGGGAACCAGGGCTTCCAGCCTCCCAAGTTGCGCGCGCCCGTCCGTTCGCGGACCTCGCGCGCGGCCGCCACGACCTTCTCGACGTCGAGACCCGCGAGGTCGCGGACTTCGACGCCGGGCTCGCCCTGGGGCGGCCGGTCGAACTTGCCCAGGAGAAGGACCGCCGAGCCGTCCGCCCGGGCGACCGGCCCGCCGTTCGCGGGGCGGGTCACCTCGAATCCGCCCTCGAGCAGCGCCGAAAGGGTCCGGAAGCGCTCTTCCGCCTCGAGGGGCGCGCTGCCCGGGCCTTCGTACAGGACGACGCGAAGAGGCGCGTTCACGGGTGCGCCTCCAGTTTTCGGATCATGTCTTCGGCCTTGTCGGTCCGCATGTTGAGGACTTCGACGCCTTCCTTGGGCAGCGGCGCGCCGGCCGCGTGGAAGAGCCACCGCACCGCCCGGGGGTAGCAGGCCACGATCCGGACGGCGCCCCCTTCGGCGAGCTTCTTGAGCGCCGGGTCCTTGCGCGCCGACATGTCGCAGAGGTCGGCCACCGCGTCGAAGGCAACGCCCGAATCGCCGAGCCGACGGAGCACCTCCTGCTTGGTCTCCGGCGGGACGACCTTCGCGTACGTGCAGTTGCAGTAGAGAATGCGGACACTCACGGCTTTCCCCCGCCCACGCGGTGCGTGGGCACGGGCCGCCGGGGCCTGAAATGTTCCAGATGTTCCACCGTCGCGGCAATCCCTCTTTCCGAACGACCCAGCCCCGCCAACGCATCCGTCACGACGTCTTTGAGGAGCTCCGGGTCGGCCTCCGCCCTCAAGTTGAGGATGAGCGTCCCGCCCTCCACCCGGTCGAGCAGGGACTCGCGCAGGTCGGGCTCGCCGTCGCTCCGGACGAGGCTGACGACGGAAAGCGCCCCGGCCGCGTCGCCGGCCTCGAGCGTCATCTTGAGGTGCGCGATCTCGACGCCCTTGGCGACGAGACGCTCCCGGATCGTCCGAGCCAGGCCCAGGAGGGTCTGGTTCCCGTCGAAGAGTTCCGCCGAGGCAAGTCGCGCCGTGGCGTTCAGCCATCCCAGGAGGGCCTCGCCCTCGGCGTAGCGGTCGTAATCGAGCTCCATCGGGGCGACCTCGGGGCCCGACTCCCGCAAGATCGCCTCGAACCACTCCTCGAGGCCGCTCCCCTCCTTGGCGGAGCAGGAGAAGACCCGCGCCCGGGGGAACGCGTCGCGAAGTGCGCCCACGAGGCGTTCGCGGCGGCCGGCGTCGAGCGCGTCGCACTTGTTGACGACGATCGCGTCGGCTTCCTCGAGCTGCTTGCGGTAGACGTAGACGACCTTTTCGGAGAAGGCCCGGCCGCTTTCGAGCCCCAGGACCCGCGCGGCGCGGGAGGGGTCGACGAGGACGCTCAGGGGGGCGATTTCGAACCGGTCGCCGTAGATGCGGCGGAGCGGGTAGGAGACCGTCGCGACGAGGTCGGTGCAGCTTCCGACGGGCTCGGCCAGGAAGACGTCGGGCCGCGTGTCGCGCGTGAGCTTCTCGGCCGCCTCGAGAAGCGAGTTGAACCTGCAGCAGAAGCAGCCGCCGGCGATTTCCTCCACGGGGAAGCCCTTCGAGCGGAGGAAGGCCGTGTCGACGAGACCGCTCGACTGGTCGTTCGAGATGAGGCCGACGCGCTTGCCGCGGTCGGTCAGGAACCGCGCGAGCCGGGCGACGGCGGTGGTCTTCCCGGCGCCCAGGAACCCGCCGACCATGACGTATCGGGCGCGATCACTCATGACGTTTGCCGAGCATCTTGTCGATCGTGGCGTCCAGGACGGCCACGTAGCCCTGGGCGTCCACGCATTCCTTTCCCGGAACGCCCCGCAGGGCGAAAAGCCATCCTCTCCCATGCGGGTCCGTCTGGACAAGCTTTATTTCCTTGTCCAGGTCCGGGTTTCCCCCTTCGAAACGGCCCGGGAAGGGGGCAAAGAGGTCGGTGATCGCCTTGAACCCCTCGATCCACCCGACCACCTGCCCCGTTTCTACCGCTGCCCCCGGCTGAACCTCGAAGCTCGCTTCCACTGTCTCGCCCAGCATCCGGAGGGCGAACTTCGTCAGGCCGATCCGCCAGAGGTCGCCGTCCTCCTGCCGGAGCCAGTAGTGTCCCGCGGTGTACCGCCGGTCGACGCGCAGCCGGGTGGAAAACCGGGAGCGCTTGTAATGGATGTCCTCGCTCGCCATCGTCCTCCAGCCCGGAGGCGCCCGCTACTTTACGGAAGCGCGCGGCGGCGCGTTGCGCCCTCCCTTGCAGGGATTGGCCCTGGAACTGCGTTAGTATAACAGCGGTGATGAGAGATCAAAGGGCCGGGAAGGAGCGCGGGCGAGTCCTCCCCCGCGCCTTTGTTCTTTGTTCTTTGCTCTTTGATCTTTCGCTCGCCGCGGCGGACGACTGGCCCCGCTGGCGCGGGCCCGACGGGAACGGCGTCTCCCGCGAGATCGACTGGAAGCCCCAAGCGCTCAGCCCCGCCCCCAAGGTCCTCTGGAGGACGAACGTGGGCGAGGGCCACTCGAGCCTCCTGGTGGCGGGAGGGCGGCTCACCACGCTCGGGAATCAGGGAGGGAAGGACGTCGTTCAGTGCCTGGACGCGGAGAAAGGGAAACGGCTCTGGGTCTTCGGGTACGCGTGCCCGGCCGGGAACTTCAACGGCACGCGCGCGACGCCCGCGCTCGACGGCGGGCTCCTCTACACCCTGAGCCGGAACGGCCACGCGTTCTGCCTGGAGGCAGAGACGGGGAAGGTGCGCTGGCAGAAGAATCTCGTCTCGGATTTCGGCGCGAAGAATACCGACTACGGGATCACCGGCACGCCGCTGGTCGTGGGCGACGTGGTGGTCTACAACGCGGGGACGAGCGGCATCGCGCTCCAGAAGGCCACGGGCGAGAAGGCCTGGGCGGGCGCGGCGGGAATTTGCGGCTTCGCCTCGCCGGTCGCCTTCAAGCAACAGGGAAAGGACTGCGTGGCGATCTTCGGCGCCACGGACCTCTCCGTGCTCGACGCCAAGACGGGGGATCGCGTCGGCTCCGTCGCCTGGCGCACGTCGTTCGATGCGAATTCCGCCGACCCGCTCTTTTTCGACGGGAAGCTTTTCATCACGTCGGCCTGGGAGCGCGGCTGCGCGCTCCTGGACGTGTCCGGAAGCGGGGTCCGTCCCGTGTGGGAGAACAAGAACTTCCGCGGCCACTTTGCGAGCCCCGTCTACTTCGACGGATTCATCTACGGGATCGACAGCAACACCCCGAACGGGGAACTGCGCTGCATCGACGCCGCCTCGGGGCAGATGAAGTGGACGCAGAAAGGCGGGTTCGAGAACCTGATCGTCGCGGGCGGCAAGATCCTGGCGATCGACCGGCGGGGCGTTCTCATCGTCGCGGAGGCGAGTCCTGCGGGCTACAAGGAGATCGTCAAAGTCCCGGTCCTTTCGGCCAGGGCCAAGAACTGGACGGCGCCGGTCCTCGCCAACGGCCGCCTCTACTGCCGCAACGCCGAGGGGGACCTCGTCTGCCTGGACGTGCGGTAGA
>Ga0187892_10009971_pt1 | contig 12241 bp, 9 predicted proteins | sample MA1701073metaG_FD_139345 | JGI IMG/M metagenome (GOLD analysis project Ga0187892, IMG submission 139345) | Bio-ooze microbial communities from a basaltic lava cave in the Kipuka Kanohina Cave System on the Island of Hawaii, USA - MA170107-3 metaG ...
CAAGGACGGAAAGCTTAAAGAAGCCTACGCCTACGACGCCTACGGCAAGGTGCGCATCTACCAGCCTAACCCGATCGCCGGCGACTCGGACTCCGACAAGGACGTGGACCTGGAAGACTTCGCCGCGTTCGCCAACTGCTTCGACGAGGACGTGACGGTCAACACCGGCTGCGCCTGGGCGAACGTCATCGACGAATCGAGCGACATCGTCGATCTCGACGACTACGGCGCCGTGTATCCATGCATGACCGGCCCGTTCGCCCCTCTCGGCGCCACGGGCGACTGGAACGGCGACAGTCAGGTCAATACGACCGACCTGACCGCGTTCATGACCTGCTGGCTGTCGACCCCAACCGACTCGACCTGTCTGACCAAGTTTGACTTCGATGACAGCGGCTCGATCGATCTGGAAGACTACGGGGTGATGTTGTCGCTCGTGTATCCGACGACGGCGACGTGCCTGACGCCGCTCACCCTAAGTGACCTCAACCCCTACTACGCTACTGGCCAACGGCTGGCGCTGATCGAAAGCGATTTACCTGGTACACCGATCCATTTCTACGATTATCGCGCTCGCGACTACAGACCGATCGCCGGGCACTTCACTTCTCGTGACCCCGGACTCTATGTGGACGGCAGTAATCTCTATCAATACGTAAGCAGTTCGCCTTCGAATTGGGTTGATTGGAGCGGGGCCGGAGGAGAGAAGCCAACGCAGCCTCCGCCCAATCAGCCTGGGTCCCCACCTCCACAGGGCGGTACACCGCCTGCTCAACCATCCCCGCCAGATCCGAAGCCGGCGCCTTCGGAGTCGTGCGGATGCCGAGTACACCGCCAATGGATCAAGCTCGGCAAAATCTCTGATGCGAAGAATCCTCGAATTGGCGACAATGCTTACGAGCAGTTTATTGGCCATACTTGGATCGAGTGTGACGGCGGCAGCATCTATGACTTTCCCCAGGGGTTCCAGGACGATCGACGCGAGAAGAGCGAAACGATTTGGGGCACGACCAAGATGAAGTCGGGTCGGCTGAAGGCGGGCAAAGCAAAGGGAAAGGCTTGCTGCGATGCGACGTGCGATGATATTCAAAGCTGCCTGCAAGCGGTGGAGGACAAGCATGCCCCTTGTGGTTACTCCGAAGGTGGAGCTGGGGTATTTCCTCCGCCGGGAGGGAAGATGAATTGTAGGTATCACGTCATCAAATCACTGCGCTCTTGCTGCTTGTCGCAAAACCTCTTTCCAGAGAAGGGACCCGGAATCGGACTGTGATGTTCGCGGGGAGATCACTGTGAGAACTATGCTGTGCGTCGTGCTCTTAGCATGCTTGGTATGTGACTGCGGACCAGCGAACGACGCTGCTCGCTACAACTTTGCGGTGAAGAACGCATTCATCATGTACACGCGCCGATCGCCGCAGACGGAAACCCCGCCTCTAGAAGTGGAGAGAGCCATTTACGAGTACGGAAAGGAGGACTTCGCAAATGCCCTGGTCCCGGCACTTAATACGAAATACCGAGTCGAAGCAGCATACGCACTCGGATGGTTTGGCGATCGGCGACATGTACGCGAGCTGCGTGAGCTCTTGAGCGACTCGGATGCGGAAGTCCGGCGAGTTTCACTAGATGCCGTGTCGCGCCTTGTTCACATGAGGTTTCAATCCGCCGCGGACGCGGCGACTTGGCTGAGCGAGAATGAGAAGAACTTGCCCTAGGTGAAGTTCAGGATAGACCACGGCATCATGCCGAAGGAGTCGCAGATGTGTAGGCGAGTTTGTGTTGTGGCGTTGATGAGTTTGATCTTACATGCGGCGCAACTTCGCGGGTCCGAAGTGACCATCTCTCTCTCAGGACTCGATACGGCGCAACCGCCCAGCGTTGGGCAAGTGATCGCCGTGCCAGTAACGACAACTGCGACCAGTGGAATCGCCGCATTTGGCCTTACTGTCTCCTGCGCCGGCTGCTCGGACTACCACATCCGATCAGCAACGCTCCATCCGGCATTCTCGCTGGTCGTGGCCGAGGAACTGGTTTCGCCGCCGGAGGGTCCGGCGCTGATGTATCACACGTGCCGTGCCCAGGCGCCGGAGACGATCGACCTGTCGCTGGGGGCGGATGGCGGGCCGATCGAGCTGGGTGTGATCGAGCTGGAGGTGCTGAGCGATGCGGCCGTGCTGCCGCCGCTTTCCATCACGGCCAAGGTGGCCACAATCGGCCGCAACCCGCAGCCCACGGTGGTCTACGTCACCGACGGCACGAACATCCTGAATGCCGACGCCGCCCCGTCCGACACCGCCCAAATCTTCCTGACGCCCCAGGACGCCGAGCTGGCCTCCCCCGCCGAGCCCGCCCCCGGCGACGCCGACTCGGCCCAACCGTCCGCACCGCAATCGCCACAAGGCGAGCCGGCCGAGGTCGAAGAGCCAGCGCTGACGCAGGACGACATTGACACGCTGACCGCCGCCGTCGAAAGCGCCTGCGCCGACGCCAACATCGACTCCGCCGAATGCCAAGCCCTGCTCGACAGCGTGCTCCCGGCGGGGGGCGAGTAGCGTAGGAGCGGGCGGGGACGCCGGCGCTCCGAGAGGCCAACGCCAGCCGGCGAGCCATAACGTGGCATGGCCAGCCGGCCCACAAGCCGTGGCATGGGCTTCCAGCGCTGCTCAGCCCATAAACCTGTCGCCCCGGCTTGCGCCGCGCGCGTCACCCGTCCAGGCACAGGGAGCCGGCGGCCGCTTCGGCTGTCTCGGTCTCGTTCGATTCGTCCGCGCGGACCTGTCGCACTTTTTCCATCAGCAGCAGCCACGTCTCGCGCTGCATGCGCAGGATCTTCACGGCATCGTCGACCGCCTGAAGGTCGCGGTTGATGTTGGCCTCGATCAGCTTGCGGTAGAGGAAGTCATACAGGGCCGCCATCCGCTCGCACAGCTCGCGATTGACCTCCGGGCGAAGGCCTGACTGCATTTCGAGAATGATCTTCTGCGCCCGGCTGAACTTCTCGTAGACCAGCTCCCAGTTCTGGGCCAGAAGGGCGTCACGCCCCTGCAGCGCAAAGCGGATCGCCCCGTCGATCAGCATGAGGTGAAGCTGCTCGGGGGTGGCGCTCAGAATGGCCTGTCGCAGGTAGGATTGAGGCGCCAGTTCACTCATCTCTCTGTGATGGGTATCGGACGGGCGGCCGGATACATTTAGACCGCTGCGTGGCGTGGCATGCCCAAGCGCAAGCGCGGGCATGCGGGCCGCCCGGCATGGCCGCGCTGCGCTTGGCCACGCCACACTCGCGCGCATTCGCGCGCGGCGGGTGGCATGGGCAAGCGGCCTTTTGCTTGCCCGTGTGGATCACGCGACATTCTTTCGCCAGCACGGGCAAGCAATCGTCGCCAAAGGCCGCGACGATCGCTTGCCCATGCCACCCTGATGGCACATCGTCGCGCACGGTCATTAGATCTGCGCCGATTGCGCCGCCAGCGAGTTGAGCGCCGCCAGGGCCGATTGCTGTGCCTGGAGCGAGGCCAGGGCGCTCTCCAGACCCTGGAACCGGCGCTCCAACTGCACGCGCTTGCGGTCCAGCAAGTCCTGCAGCGCCTCGGCCCGGTTGTTCAGCAGATCGACCTGCTCGCCGAGCAGGTCATCCTGGCGGGTGAGCAGGCCGCCGTCGGCGCCAGTCAGCCCTTCGAGGGCCGCGTCGAGCGCATCGCCCACGCCGGTCTCTTCGGCCGTGAAGAGCTGATGGACGGCGGCCGGATCGGCCTCGTATACCTCCCGGAACTGCTCTTCATCGAACGTGAGCTGCCCGCCCGGGCCGGAACGGATGCCGATCGATGATAGCCGCGACAGCGTCGATGCTCCGCCGGCAAACGGTCCGCTGACCGCCCGATACAGGCGGTCGCGCACCAGACTCACCGTGGCGTCGCCCAGCAGGATGCCGCGCTCGCCGGTCTCCTGGTTGAAAGCGGTCAGCTCGTCGATGCGCGACAGCGCGGCGTTGTAGTTGGTCACAAACGTCTGCAACGCCGACACGACGACATCGACGTCCTCGCTGATCGTAATGTCGACGGGATCGGGACTGGTACCGGTCAGGTTGAGCGTCACGCCCGGAATGACGTTGGAGAGCGTGTTGCTGGCGCTGGATATCAAGACGGGGTTGGGCGACTGGGCATCGCCGAGCGCCAAGACAGCGTCCTGGCCTTCGACCAGCGTCTGCAGGCCCAGGTCGATGCCGCTGGCGCCGGGATCGATCAGGACGTAGCCGTTTCGGCCTGACACGCCTGACGTGACGCTCAAGCGGAAGGGGTTGAGCGAGCTGCCGTCGTTAATGACGCCCGCCGTCAGATTGGCGTTCGAGGCGTTGAGCTTGGCGACCAGGTCACTAAGTGTGTCATCCGCGTCGAGCTCGATCTGGTACTCGAACGAACCATCGATGAAGTTCTGGCCGGACTGAGCCTGGCCGGCAAGGTTGAGCGCGCTGGCCGCCTGTCCGCTGACATTCTCGATCTTGAGCGGTCCGGCGCCGGTGGTCGTGTCTTCGACGACGATGCCGTCGCCGTTGTCGTTGATGCGGGCAGAGAGGCCGGGCGGTGCGGCCACGTTGACGAGCCGAATCACGTCGCCCACCGTCTTCTGATTGGCGCCGATGTTGACTGTGAACGACACACCGCTGGCCGACGTGATGCGGAACTGGCCGGCGGGCACGCCCTGTCCGTTGTTCAGGTCGGCCAGGCGCGTCGCTTCCGAGATGTATTGCAGTTGGGCGTTGCTGCCGCGGAGCGTGCCGCCCGCAGCCGTACCGGCGATGCCCAGATCGGCGGCGGTGGTCCCGTCGCCCACGTCGGCCACAACCAGCGGCCCGCTGGTGCCGTCCGACTCGTCGATGATCTGCAGGCCGTTGCCGACCGGATTGAACCCGGCCGAAATCTTGGACGTCGCGGTGGTCTCGTTGATCAGATCGATGATGTCCTGGACCGTCTGAGCGCCGCTGAAGTCGATCTGCGTGGTGGTCCCGTCGCGGGCGGTGAAACTGACCGCGCCGAGATCCACGCCGGAACCGCCGTTGAGCGAACGCAGCAGCACGGTGTTCAGTCCGGCCACCAGGTCGCGCGTGGTGAAGGCCAGCCCGGCCTCGATCGTCTCGGGCAGGCCGAGGTCCTCGGCCGCCCGCGAAACCGTTCCGTCGGCGGCGGTGACGGCTGCGATCGTAATGGCATCGAACGGCGACGACGACTCCAGCGTCAGCCCGTTGCCGTTGGGCGCGATGCTGGCCTGGACCACGTCGTTCAGCTCGCCATTGGCATCGACGGCGAAGTTGATCGCCCGCACGACGTCGCCGATCGATGCGATCCGGTAGATGTTGTTGCCGAGCAGTGCCGATTCGGCCACATCGGCCTTGATGCCCAGGTCGGCGGCGGCAAAGCTGTCGACGTCTTCGATCTTGAGGTTCTGCGTCCCGCCGGTGGTGTCGTTGAGCTGCAGGCGGCTGTTGGTGTACGTGGCATCGACACCAATCTCGGCCGCGTTGATGGCGGCGATGACGTCACCGATGTCCTGGGCCTCGCTCAGGTCGATGTCGGCACTGGCGCCGCTGCGGTCGGTGATGCGGATCGTGCCCAGCCGCACGCCTTGGCCGCTATTGAGCACCTCGAGGCGCGTCGTGTCGCTCAGGAAACCGTCGAGCGCGATGCGGAACGTGCGCTGGCCGACGGTGATGTCGAAGTCGCCACCAGCCACCGCACGGCGCACGCCGTTGCCGTCGTTCAGCGCGGAGAGCAGCGTACCGTCGACAAGCTGCACCAGGTCCGCGCTGGTGAGTTGTGTCGCGCCGCCAATGGCCGAACCGGCGATACCCAGGTCGGCCGCGATGCTTCCACCGGCCAGATCGACGATGCTGAGCGTGCCGGTCGCCTGGCCGTCAGCCGTTTGGTCCTCGATGATGATCTGATCGCCAGAGACGCGCGCCTTCACGTCCACCGCGGACTGGTTGTTGAACGCATCCAGCACCTCGTCGACCGTCAGCGCGTAGCGCAGGTCGAGATCGGTCGACGCGCCGCTGCGGTCGGTGACGCGGATGATGCCGCGGCCGACGCCCGCGCCGCCGCGCAGCGAGTTCAGCAGCGTGTCGCGGTGCACACGGCCGTTGCCGACTTCGAGCGTAAGCGTGCCGGCGCCGACCGGCGTCGTGTCCGCATCCGACCGCCCGGCGCCGATGAGTTGATGCGTGCGCACCAGCGAGTGGACCAGGAACGAAAAGTTGCCGACCGTCGCGTTCTGCCCCACCGTGGCCGTTAGCACGTTGCTGTTGCTGCTGGCGGCCGCAAAGTTTTGAAAGAACGCAGGTTCGTCGAACAGCAGGATCGAATTCTTGAGCGACAGGATCCGGGCCGCCAGGTCGGCAAAGGCCGTGCGCTCGCTCTGCACGGCCGCGATTCGCTGCTGGACGAAGTTGAGCGGCCGCGCCTCGATCGCCAGAAGCTGCTCGATGATGCTCGCCGTGGGAAGTCCGGAAATCAGGCCGATGCCACTACTGATACCGCTCATAGGCGCCTCCTCAGAGCGTCCGCGGCGCGCGGTGCGACTGCGGACCATGCCACATCGAGCACTATCGGCATCGTGCTGCGCGTGCCTGTAGCGGTGATCGGACGAAAAGGCCTGCTCGATGGGCGCAGGCGAACTCCGACCGTGCCACTGGCACGCCCAGAGATGGTCTCGTATGGTGTGCTGCTTCAGGTTGGTCGTCGCGGGGGCGACCAGCGGCCGCAGTGGTTCGGCACGAGAAGCGGTCTCGAAGGAGCCATCGGATGACCCCCATCGTGAGCCGCACGACAACCGAGCGGATCGTGCGGAATTCCATCTTCGTGGCCGTCTTCGCCGGATTCGCTGCCTTCTGCTGGTATGACCGGTACGTTCGCTACCCCAACCAGAACCTGCAGAACGCGATCGAGAATCTGCCGGTGGTACTGGCGGAGGCGCCGCCCATTAACCGGCGCGTTAACAAAGCCAGCGCGGAGCGCATTGCACCTGGCAAGACCACGTTGGCCGAATTGCAGGATTGGTTCGGACCGCCGGGCTGGCAACATCCCGACGCGCCCGAGATACGCTACTTCGGCGAGGGCGGCGTGCTGAGCGTTCGTACAGGCGGCGGCGCCAGAGTCGAGTCTGCCGACTGGAAGATGTCGCAGCACAAGGGCGAGGCCGAATTGCGGTTTCAACTCATCATGGCGCTGGTGCTGACGCCGTTCTCGGTCGGTGCGCTGGCGTTCTACCTGGTCCGCGTGCTCGGGTTCCGCTGCGAACTCGAGGATGCCGGGCTCAAGCATCCTGGGCATCCGGTCATTCCGTTTTCGGCGATGAAGGCGATGACGTATGTGAAGAGCGGGCTGTACGACCTGGCGTACGAGAAGGACGGGCGGCAACGCACGGTTCGCCTGGACGATTACAAGATCAAGGCGTTCGACCCCATCGTGGAGGCCATCTGCCAGCAGACGGGCCTCACGCGGCCTGCGCGCCCAAGCTCGGACGCGCAGGCCAAGACCTAAACTAACCGCGCCGCATCAAGACTCGGCGATCAACGGTAGGACCGGCGATAGTGCCGGTAACCGTGGCCGTGGTGGCCGTAATGGCGGTAGCCGCGGCTGTATCCAACCGAGACGCCGAACGACCGATGGCGCGGCGGATGGTAGTACGACCGCGAATAGTACACCGGCCGCGACACGTAGTACGCCGGCTGCTCGTAATAGACCACCGGCGCCGACCGGTAGTAGTACCCGCCGCCATAGCCGTAATCGCGGCAGTACCCGCCGGCCTTGGCGGCTGCGGGCATAGCGGCCGTTCCCGCCAGCAGCGCGCCCCCCACCAGTGCCCATTTGTAATCTGTCAGGAAACTCATATCGGACCTCCCGAATGCTTCGCCCCGTCCATAAGCGGCGGCTGGCGCTATCCCGGACGCCATCGAGCCGACGCTGACACACGTTAGACACCCCAGGCAGGCGAATAGTTAGCCGCCCGAGATTATTCCGGACCGCCGACGGTTTGTTCGCCTCTTTCCGCCACGATTTCGCGTATCTGGCCAAGGATGCGCATGAAGTGCTCGCGATCCTCGGGCGACAGCCGGGCGAGGATTTCGACCGTCATGCGCGTTCGTGCCTGCCGAAATGATAGGTGTGCCTGTATTCCGGCCGCTGTGGGCGTAACATCAATGCGGCGCTTGTCCTGCCGGTTGATCGCACACTCGACCAGCGGACCGTCGGCCTCTTCCAGCGCACGGATCAAGCGCGACATCTGAGCCGGAAGCACGCCCAAAGCCTTTTGCAGCTCACCTACGGTCATCGGCGCACCGCGCTTGATGAGCGCGTCGAGCGCCAGAAACTCGGCCTCGGAAACCTCATCCGGGGTGGGGCCAGCGCGGGTCCGCGCCGCGGAACTGAGTTTCGAGAGCTCGAAGATCTCGTCAGCCATCGCCTCAAGCAGGGCTCGGGCGACTGTGTCTGGCATGAATGAAGCTCCAATGAACAACGACGCCAACCACAATCGTTCGGCGGATTATGTTCCGCGCCGCAATAGTTTGCAACCGAACGTGATTACGCTTCGAGGCGGGCGACCAGCCCATCGACTTCCTTCAGTTGCTCGGCGCTCAACGCGGCGGCGCCGAACCGCACGCGATAGTAGTGTCGCGTCAGTTCATCGACGAACCGCCATTCGGGCCGAATCTGGACGACTCGGCGTGCGAATTCGCGCGGCGTTTGCTCCGCAGGTTTCTCGATCCCCCGGCGTGCGAGCAGGCGGAGCAGGCGCTCATAGAACTCGACGCCGCCGCGCGGCGCGGCGCGCCGCGCGCGCCAGGCTCGACGCGTCGTGTGCGTCAGCCGCGCGCACAACCGAACGACCAATCGCACCCAGACGTAGCTCAGCGTGAGGAACGCCAGCAGCGCCGCCCAATAGACCACTCGGTCCTTGGTGCGCAGACCTTCCCCAACGGCAAAGCTGCGAACGATCCCCCACCAGCGCGCCATCCGGCTGCGACGTGGATCGTTGGCCGCCGCGAGCCAGGCATCGACCTGGCGCTTCAGCTCGCCCTGATTCTGCGAGCCGTACGCCACGACGAAATTGACCCACTGAAACTGCATGTTGTCGAGATACTGACGGAGGATCGTCGCCCAACCCGTGCCCGGAGATTCCCGGCTATCGCTGAGCGGCGAAGGATCGTACGTGACCCAGCCGCGCCTGGGCAGACGCACCTCGACCCAGGCGTGCGCATCGCGGCGGCGGATCTGGTAGTAGCCCCCCACGGAGTTGTATTCGCCGCCGTGATAGCCCTGGGCCAGCCGCGCATCCAAGCCCGCGAGCTGGCACATGACCGTCATGGCGCTGGCGTAATACTCGCAATGTCCACGGCGACGGTGGAACAGTAAGTCCTCGACCGGTTCGCGGCGCGGATCGGCATCGGACTCGTCGAGTGTGTATCCGAATTCCGGCCCGTTGAGGAACCGGACGACGGCATCGGCGACGGCATCGGGGCGGGGGTCGTCGCCGAGTCTCGAAACGAGCTCTTGGACCTTTTGACGCACGGGCGAGTCTGGACCGATCGCCGAATCATCGGCGTCAGCCGGCTCGGCGTCCGGCTGGACCAGCCAGCGGCCTTGGTCAGCCGTCGGATCCTCACCCGCCAGAGCGCTGATGACCTTGTAGTCGACCGTTCCGCCCACGCTGGGCAGCACGCGAATCGAGTGGTCCTTCCTCAACGTGATGGCCCGCCCCAGCTTCTCCGACTGGATCGCCGTCGCGGGATGTATGGCGAACAGGTATCGGTCGCGGAGCGAATTGATGAAATAGTGCTGCTCGATGGCCCGCGAAGGCTGAAGCGGCGTGAGGTAGAGCCATTGGAGCGGGCTCAATTCGGTCAGGGCGATGCGTCGTCCTCCCGATTCGGCCCGGCTGGCGCTGGATTCCCAGGTGTAGACGCCGCTCTCGTGACGGACGTAGCGGTCGAACGTGTTCGCCCGGTAGTATCCCTGAAACGCCGGATCGTCGATCGGCTTGCCGTCCATCTTGATTACGACGCGCATCACCGGCCCGTCGCTCTCACTAATGTTGCCAGCCGCGCCCAGCTTCAGCTCGGGCGCGTAGCCGGTCACGCTGCCGGGCAAGGCCGGCACCCCGCCGTCGAACAGCCCGCCGCTGAGCCGCGGGAACACCAGGAAGATGATCACGCCCACGACGAACGTGCCCAGCGCCGACAGCGCGGTCATGCTGCGCAGGCTGGGGGCCGGCAAGGGGGTGGATGACGCGGCCGACGTGGGCAAGCCAGCGGCCCGGCGGCGCTGATCGACCCGCTCGGACTCGCGGCCGAAGTGCAGCAGCAGCACCGAGTACATGGCGCCGGCCAGAAACACCAGCAGACACACGGCGTAAACCAGCGACTCGTTGACGACGCCGCCGATGATCAACAGCAGCATCGCGAGCACGACCAGTTGTGCGTAGTCGCGCGGGCCGCGGCGCTGGACGAACTTGAGCATACACATGAACACGACGTAGTGGCTCAGCGCCAGCACGGGCTGCGACTTCCACCATTCATAGACCAGGTAGACGGTCGCCAGCAGGACGAGCACGGTGCCGAGCCACGAGGGCAGGCCGCGGCCGCCGCGCCGATCGATCCACCACCAGCCGATCAGCGGCGCGGCGATGAGCAGGCCGACTCCGGTCAGTGAAGACTCGGCGTAGGCCAGCGGCAGTTGGGCAAGGATCACCAGCAGAGGCAGCAGCAAGCGAAGGTGTCCGTCGGGTCGGCTGTCGGAGCGGGCTGACATCGCTTACGCGCCTCCGTCGAGCTGAACGACACGCTCAAACTCTTCACTGCCGGCGATCAGGCGCTCGACGCCCCCGCAGCGGATGGCGAAGATGCTCGACAGCGCCGCGCTGACGCGATCGTCCACCGCGCTGAGCACGACGCAATGCCCGGTCCAGGCGCCGGGCCAATGGATGAGCGACGCGATGGCGGCCGGATCGGCATCGCCGGCCGGCTCGAGCAGCGCCAACTCGTACAGGAACTTGGCCCGATGCTCCAGTCCGGCCACCGGCGGCAGCACCAGCGGCGGCGCGGTCAGGCCGACCAGGCCGACGGCCAGACCCCGTTCGAGGCCGCTCACGCAGAACGTGGCCGCAGCGCTGATGGCGTCTTCGCGGCGGCGCAGGTCGTCGGCCCGCGGCGACGCCGAACGCGGATCGACCACCACGATGAGCTGCGGCCGCTGGGCCTGGCTCATGTCGCGCACCAGCAGGCGCCCGGTGCGCACCGAGCGGCGCCAGTGAATCCGACGCGGATTGTCGCCGCGGCGGAAGTCGCGCAGCCCGTGAAACTCCTCCGACTCGATCATGGCCCGCCGCTGACGGGCGGTGTGCGTCGAGCTCAGTCGGCGCGGATCGCGGATCGGCAGCCTGAGCTGGCCGGTCGATGGATAGACCACGATTTCCCCGCTCAAGGCAGCCGCCGCCGACTTGCGGAACAGGCCGAACGGAAAGCGCGTCGCCACCACGATCTCGCTCAGCGGCAGCCGCCCGCGCCGCGTGCAGATGGCCGGGGCACAGACCTCGACGGTCTGGCGCGGTCCAACCACCGGCACGTACGCCTCGCACACGCCGCGCATGCGCTTCAGATCGAGTCGCTCCTTGAGATGGATCGAATACGCGCGGGCCAGCCGAGAGGCGTTGTGCAGGCGAAAACGGATCTCGAAAACCCGTCCGGCTACGGCCGACTCGGGCGCGACGCGGGCGATGCGCACTCGCTTCAGCGGCTTGCCGCTGAGCACTCCGCTGACCAGCAGCGCCCCCATGCACAGGCCGAACAGCAGGAAGAGCAAGTTGACCTGTTGAGCCATGGCGGCCACGCCGATCATCACCGAGACGCCCACGAACATCGCGCCGCTGGCCGTGAACGCAAAATCGCCGAGCGTGCGCCGCCGCGGGCGAACGAGCTTCTCGGCGGCGCCGCTTGCAGGCGGCGCGCCCGCGATGCTTCGGGCGAGCGTCGCCGTCCTCGCTTCGGTCGACAGGCGCCGTGCCATGACGGCCGATTCTATCCCACCGGGCGTTCTCGGTCACCGGCTTCGAGTGGACCCCAGGTATTGAGGGCGTGGCTAGTGCTTAGTTGCATAAGTTAACGATAGTATTTCGGAGCTGCGTTCCCTTCACCTCGCGCTTGCGCCAGACGAACGGCTTGGCCTTCGGGGTGTAGGCGGCGATGAAGGCTTCGATACCG
>Ga0187892_10009972_pt1 | contig 12241 bp, 10 predicted proteins | sample MA1701073metaG_FD_139345 | JGI IMG/M metagenome (GOLD analysis project Ga0187892, IMG submission 139345) | Bio-ooze microbial communities from a basaltic lava cave in the Kipuka Kanohina Cave System on the Island of Hawaii, USA - MA170107-3 metaG ...
GGTCCCCCTTTATGGCTAGAGTCAATCGTGCTTGATTGCTCTATGGGATCGAGTGAAACTTCGTTAGTTCCCCTTATAATTCAATAAGTTTAAAGATCCTACGTATGAATAATGGTTAGCCATTGGTTTGCCCCCTCATGCCAAGCCCCGTTCAGCGATCAGCTGCATTACCCGCTGCGCGACGGCGTCGATCCCCATTTCCGTGGTGTCGATGATAACGGCGTTAGGTGCCGCTATCAGGGGTGCGACAGCACGCTTGCGGTCGCGTTTATCGCGCTCCGCGATATCTTCGGATAGCCGCTGAAGATTAACATCAATGCCTTTTTCTTTCAACTGCTTATATCTCCTTCCGGCGCGCTCTTCGGGGCTCGCCGTCAGATATAGCTTGAGTGCGGCGCCCGGAAACACGACCGTACCCATGTCTCGCCCATCGGCTACCAGCCCCGGCGGCTTTCGGAAAACACGTTGTTTAGCTAGCAATGCCTGCCTCACTTCGACATATTCCGCGATGCGTGAGGCGGTACTGCCGCATGCCTCCGCTCGTATCGACTCGGTCACATCCTCGCCCCCGACCAGCACCCGGATCTCCTCAAGCGAGAGAAAGCCGATATCGAGACCCTTCGCGAGCCGGGCGAGCTGTCCCGGGTTTTCCAAGCACGCCCCTTCCTTTAAGGCCAGATACGCCAAGCCACGGTAGACCGCCCCGCTGTCCAGCAGGTGCCAGCCCAAATAGCTCGCAAGCCGCTGACACAAAGAGCCCTTGCCGGTACCGCTCGGCCCATCCACCGCAATCACAGGCGGGATGTCTATCTCAGGGGCGGGAGGCAACATCCAAACCGACACTGCGCGCGTGTTCCAGAAACTGCGGGTAGGAGGTCGCGATGTTCGCGCAATCCAGTATATTGACAGGATCGCTGGAGCGCAGCGCGGCCATTGCGAAGGCCATAGCGACCCGGTGATCACCTTGGCTGTCAACGACACCACCGTGTAGTGTCCCGCCGTCGATGATCATGCCATCCGCCGTGCTCCGGGCGCGGATCCCGAGCGCCCGCAGCCCCTTCGCCATAGCCTCGATGCGATCGCTTTCTTTGACCCGCAACTCCGCCGCCCCGGTTACGATGGTTTGCCCTTCGGCACAAGCGGCGGCAAGGAATAAAGCGGGAAACTCGTCGATCGCAAGCGGCACCCAAAGGGGCTCTATCCAGATTCCATGCAAACGTGCCCCGCGCACACGTATATCCGCTGTCGGCTCAGCTCTACCACTGCGCTGATTGAGCAAGGCGATATCCGCCCCCATCCGTCGCAAGATTTCGATCACACCCGTTCGCGTGGGATTGACCCCCACGGATCGCAGCAGCAAATCCGATCCTGGTGCGATCGCGGCCCCCACCATAAAAAACGCCGCAGAGGAGAGATCGGCGGGCACCTGAACGCTAGTCGCGAATAGCCTCCCCTGTCCTTGAACAGAAACTGCACTCGTTGAGCAGTGCGTGGGATATCCAAACTGCTCAAGCATGCGCTCCGTGTGGTCCCTGGAAGGGGCCGGCTCGATCACCTGCATTTCGCCACCGGCATACAAGCCAGCCAACAGCAGGCAGGATTTAATCTGCGCGCTCGCGACCGGCATCTGATAACGGATCCCCACTAATTCTTGTCCGCCGGCAATGTACAACGGCGGAGTACATCCTGTCCCAACGCACTGCAGCTTCGCTCCCATGCGCCTAAGCGGATCCACGATACGCCCCATCGGGCGCTGTGAGAGGGAAGGATCGCCCCTCAGCTCCGAATCAAACCGCTGGCCGGCGAGCAAGCCGGCCATCAGACGCATAGCGGTACCCGAATTTCCCAGATCCAGGGCCCGAGACGGTGGGCTAAGCCCATGTAACCCGACGCCCTGCACGCTGAGTCGCCCAGGCTCTGTACGCTCTGTTTGCACGCCCATGGCGTTGAACGCAGCTAGGGTAGCCAGAGTATCCTCCCCCTCGAGGAAGCCTCGGATCAGGCTCTTCCCCTCGGCGATGGCGCTAAGCATCAGCGCGCGATGCGAGATGGACTTATCTCCCGGCACCTGCAAGCTCCCGCAAAGCTTGCGACAGGGAACAGCCAAAAGCGTGAGTGATCCGGCGCTCACGGGCGCGCCCCCGGAGGAGGCGCACTGGATCCCAGACCACGCTTTCGCCGATGGGCCTCGAATTCGTCCCGCACTTTTTTAGCACCGTCGAAAACCGCGGTGATACGGTCACTGTCGCCGGATCTGAGCGCGCTGAGCAGCGAAGCGACGTTTTCTCCAAAGCGCTCGCTGATGGTGAGGATGGCGTCCCGATTAGCGAGCACAATGTCATGCCACATCCGCGGATCGCTAGAGGCGATGCGCGTGAAATCGGCAAAGCCCCCGGCGGCTAAGCGGAAGATGTCATCGCGTCGGGCGTGAGTGGCCAAAGTCTGCACCAGCACATAGGCGAGCACGTGGGGCAGGTGGCTGCTCGCGGCAAGAATCCGGTCGTGATCGTCGACACTCATGCGCTCCACAATCGCGCCGGCCGACTCCCACATCGCGGCGACTCGCTGCACCGCCCGGAGATCGGTGTCCGCCAAAGGAGTCAACACCACACGGTGCCGATCAAAGAGCTGGGCCAAAGAGGCTTCCACCCCGCTGCGCTCGGTACCCGCTACAGGGTGAGCAGGCACAAAGCGCGGCCAGTGTCGACCTAGGGTCGCTCGCGCGTCCTGGATCACGCAGCGCTTAACGCTCCCCACATCCGTGACCACGGCCTCGTTCGCCAGCGCAGGGCTGATCTCAGCAAAGACCGAACCCATCGCGCCGAGAGGCACGGCCACGACCACCATATCCGCGCCCGTAGCGGTCTCTGCGGCGTTTTTAGCATGGGCATCGATCACCCCCAGCTCGACGGCCTTCTCGAGCTCCGGAAGATTTATCGAAAAGCCGGTGATACGCGAAACGGCTCCAGCCCGGCGCAAGGCGCGTGCAAGCGAGCCGCCGATCAGTCCAACGCCGATCAGCGCCAGATGTTCAATGCCCGCCGAACGCGATCCATTCATTATCGATTCATGCCTCACCACGACCGCGCAACACCTCCGTTAAGGCCTGCACAAAACGCGTGTTCTCCTGCGCTAAACCGACGGTGACCCGCAGGTGCTGTGGCAAACCGTAATTCGCTACCGGACGCACGATCACCCCCTGCTGAAGCAGGGCTTCGAAGACGGGCATGGCGAAGCATCCCGTATCCACGCACACAAAGTTAGCGACCGACGGAATGTAGCTCAGGCCAAGTGAATGAAACGCCACCGTAAGTTGCCCCAGCCCTTGCTTGTTTATGGCCCTGCTCCTCTCCACGTGGACTCTATCAGCGCAAGCCGCCTGCGCCGCCACAAGGGCTAGGCTATTGCAATTAAACGGCTGCCGCACGCGGTTCATCAACTCCGCGACCACCGGATGAGACACCGCGTAGCCGATCCGCAAGCCCGCTAAACCATGGATTTTAGAGAACGTACGGGTCACAATCAGTCGCGGGAATACATCGAGAAGCTTAATCCCATCCGGGTACCCCGGCTCCTCGACATACTCAAAATAGGCTTCATCCAGAACGACGATCACATGCTCCGGCACGGCCGCAAGAAACGCTTTCAGCCGAGCGTGGGTTAGCCAAGTGCCTGTAGGGTTGTTCGGGTTCGCAATAAACACGAGGCGGGTGCGGGCGGTGACCGCCCGTCGCATAGCCTCCAAGTCATGGCCCCAATTTTTCGCTGGAGTAACGACAGGGCGGGCACCCAGGGCTTGGGTCACTAAGAGATACACGGCGAACGCATGCTGTGAAAACACGACCTCATGCGCGGGGGTGACGAAGGTGCGCGCAACCAGATCCAAGACGTCGTTAGAACCATTGCCTAAGGTGATCTGGCTGGGACTGACCCCAAGGTGAGAGCCCAGTGATTCTCTAAGAGCATACCCGCTGCCGTCAGGATAGCGGGCTATGTTCGGCAAGCTGTTCTCAATCGCTTCTAAGGCACGGAGGCTAGGACCGAGCGGGTTTTCATTCGAAGCCAATTTGACGACATCGCTCAACTGGCGCTCGCGCTTGAGCTCTTCTATCGGCTTTCCGGGATTATAAGGCGTGAGCTCGCGCACCCCCGGTGCGGCAAGCGCGAAAAAATCACAAGCCATGGTTTCAGTAGGGCACTTCGATTAACTCGAAGTGCCCGGCGGTATAGGGATATGCCGCGCAGGTTCAAACAGGTAACTGTTTGAAACACGGAGCAAGGCAAAAATCGCATTTTTGCTTTGCGATGCGAAAAATTCCACGGATGGAATCTTTCGCAGTGTCCAATATTCGTTCATGCCCATTTATAGTTTGGAAGAGGTCAAAGGACAGCACGCGGATAGGCGCCCAAGATCTTCAGCACCGATGCGTGGCTTCGCAATTCCTCCAGTGCGGTCGCCACCGCCTGCTCTTCGGCATGGCCTTCAACATCCACAAAGAAGGCATACTCCCACAACCCCCGTCTGGAGGGCCTGGACTCAATGCGCATCATGCTGACACCATGGTTAGCGAAGGCTTCCAATGCATGGTAGAGCGCACCGGGTTGGTTGGGCATGGAGAACAGCAACGAGGTTTTGTCTTCGCCGCTCGGAGGCGTGCTACGGTGGCCGATGATGAGAAAGCGGGTGGTGTTTTCCGCCTCGTCTTCAATGTTAGAGGCGAGGGGGCAAAGCCCATACAGCTCGGCGGCCGACTCCCCCGCGATGGCCGCCGCCCCCGCTTCACCGACGATGCGGTGCGCGGCCTCCGCGTTGCTGTTCACCGCGATGCGGTCGGTGCGGGGCAGATTGCAATCCAACCATCGACGGCATTGCGCCAAAGCCTGTTGATGGGCATACACCCGCTCGATGTCACTTAAAGCCCCCCCACTAGCCAGTAAGTGATGATGGATGCGCAGCTCGACTTCTCCGCAGATCTTTAGCGGCGAGTTCATAAACATATCTAAGGTGTGATTGACCACTCCCTCTATCGAATTCTCCACCGGTACGACCCCAAAATGACAATTGCCGGCCTCGACTTCGCGAAACACATCCGCGATGGTGCCCAAAGGCGTGGTCGCCACCGAGTGCCCAAAATGCTTGAGCGCCGCGGTTTGGGTGAAGGTGCCGGCGGGGCCGAGAAAGGCGACATTGAGCCGCTGCTCCAGGGCCAAACAGGCCGACATGATCTCGCGGAACAAGCGGGCCAGTTCTTCGTCAGAGAGAGGTCCGTTGTTGTGCGCGATGATGCGCCTTAGAACTTGGGCCTCACGCTCCGGTCGGTAATGGGCCTCCAGCGATTCCGGGCCCTTGATTGCTGCGATCCGTCTCGCGATCTGCCCTCGCTCGTTTATCATCTGCGAGAGCCGCTCATCGAGCGCATCGATCCGCGCGCGTAGGTTCTTTAGCTCCTCTGACATGCGGAGCCGCTCACTCGTTCTCGTGCCGGCGTTGCGCGCGTGATATCTACCTTCGGGCACACCGATCGGCGGTCGCTTGACAATCCCGAGCTAGGCGCGAGACCACCGCCCTTCCACCAATCCCGTATCTTGGATAGAAGATCTTCGAGCTGATTCATTCTTCCTCATCGCCGTTCACGTCGATGACCCGTTCCATACCTACCAGATGCTCCCCTTCGCCCAGATGGATCAAGCGCACGCCCTGGGTGTTTCTGCCGAGCAGCGAGATATCAAGGACCGGCGTTCGCACCAACATCCCGCGGTCGCTGATGAGCATGATCTCGTCTTCTTGCCGCACCGTTACCGCTCCTACCAATCCACCATTGCGCTGCGAGGTCTGGATCGCGATCACGCCTTGCCCACCGCGCCCTTGCAGCGGGAACTCCGCTATCGGCGTGCGCTTGCCATAGCCGTTCTCCGTGGCCGTCAACACATGGCTTTCGGGCTCCACGATCAGCAGCGAAATGACCTGGTTTTCAGGCCCTAAGCGGATCCCCCGCACCCCCCGCGCAACCCTCCCCATGGGCCGTACGTCGGATTCGTGGAAACAGATCACCTTGCCCGAGGAACTGAACAGCATGGCCTGCTGCTCCCCATCAGTCAGCGCTACACCCACTAGCCGATCCTCGGGCGGTAGGTCGATGGCGATGATGCCGCTGGCGCGTGGGCGGGAGAAATCCTGCAACCCACACTTCTTTACCGTACCGTGGCTGGTCGCCATCAGGATAAAGCCAGTGGCTTCGAAGTTCTTGATGGGAAGTAGCGCTGTGATCCGCTCGTCCTCCTCTAAGGGCAGCAGGTTGACTAGGGGTCGTCCTCGCGCTGTGCGTCCTGCCTGTGGGATCTGGTATACCTTCAACCAGTACGCCTTTCCAAGGCTGGAGAAAGCGAGCAACGTGTCGTGAGTGCTGGCGATAAACAAGCGGTCGATAAAGTCCTCCTCCCGCATCACCACCGCCGTCTTGCCCTTACCGCCGCGCTTTTGCGCCCGGTATTCGCTCACCGGTTGCGATTTGGCATAACCTGCATGAGACAACGTCACGACCACATCCTCTTCGGCAATCAAGTCCTCCACATTGACGTACTGCTGGGTATCGATGATCTCGGTGCGCCGCTTGTCGCCGAATTGACTGCGGATGGCCAGTAATTCCTCACGGATCACCGTCATCAGTCGGCCCGGCCGCGCCAGTATGTCCAACAATTCATCGATGCGTCCCAGGATCTCCCGGTATTCTTCGAGGATCTTGTCTTGTTCCAGACCGGTCAGTCTTTGCAGTCGGAGATCGAGGATGGCCTGTGCCTGTTCCGGTGATAAGCGGTATCCCCTCTCTCCCAGACCGTACTCGCCAGACAGCGTGTCGGGGCGAGAGCGATCCGCGCCAGCGCGCTGTAACATCTCGCTCACGACCGCGCTCGCCCAATGCCGCTCCCCCAATGCCCGCTTGGCTTCGGCGGGACTCGGTGAAGCCTTGATAGTCGCGATGATGGGGTCGATATTAGCCAGGGCGACCGCCAGCCCTTCTAACACGTGCGCCCGTTCTCTCCCCTTGCGCAGCTCAAAGAGGGTACGCCGGGTGACCACCTCGCGGCGGTGTTGCAGAAAGCATTCGAGCAGTTGTTTGAGATTCAGCGTCTTCGGCTGGCCGCCATCGAGAGCTACTGCGTTGACCCCGAAAACGGTCTCAAGCTGGGTATGTTGATAGAGGTTGCTAAGCACAACCTCCGCGAGCTCTCCCCGGCGCAGCTCCATGACCATGCGCATGCCATCCTTGTCCGACTCATCGCGCATTTCGCGGATCCCCTCAACCTTTTTTTCCTTGACCAATTCGGCAATACGCTCCATCAGCCGCGCTTTGTTTACTTGATAGGGCAGCTCGGTGACGACCAGGCGCTGGGCGCCCTCCCCGTACTCTTCGGTCTCGGTGCGAGCGCGCACGCGGATCCGCCCGCGCCCGGTGTGGTAGGCTTCCCGTATTCCGTCAGACCCGTTGATGATGGCTGCGGTGGGGAAATCGGGCCCCGGTACATGCTGCATCAGATCCGCGATCGAGGCCTCAGGGCGATCGATTAACGCTACGCAAGCGTCGATCACCTCGTTGAGGTTGTGCGGTGGCATATTAGTCGCCATGCCGACCGCGATCCCGCTCGACCCGTTGATCAGCAGATTCGGAATGCGCGCCGGCAGCACCGAAGGTTCTCGTTCGGACTCGTCGTAATTGGGGACAAAATCGACCGTTTCCTGGGCGATATCTGCCAGCATTTCGTGCGTGATGCGCGCCAACCGGACCTCGGTATAACGCATAGCGGCGGGCGCATCCCCGTCCACCGAACCGAAGTTCCCTTGCCCGTCTATCAACATGTAGCGAAGCGAAAACGGCTGGGCCATGCGCACGATGGTGTCGTAGATGGACACTTCCATGCGGGTGGTATTTGCCGATGACATCTCCCACCACACGGGCCGATTTCTTATAAGCCTTGTTCCAGTCATTGCCGAGCTCGCTCATGGCGTAGAGGACCCTTCTGTGCACCGGCTTCAGTCCGTCGCGCACATCGGGCAAGGCACGCCCCACGATCACGCACATGGCATAGTCCATATAGGACTGGCGCATTTCGTCTTCGATGTTTACGGGAAGGATTTGCCTGGCGAACTCGGCCATAAAAACAACCTACTCCTGGGAACAGCGCGTGCGGGAGCAGCAAAAACTACCAAAGATACAAAAATATATCAGGCACCGAAAAATGATAAATGATAGTATACCGAAATCATGGACGCTTTTTTTGGTGGTAGCGCGGGCGCCCTGTGTACTTCGATGGCGAACAGTACGATGATACCGAAGATTGAAGGCGATCGCAGTTGTTCCATCATTGAAAATGCTGCTATAAAAGCTACACCAAGCGGAAAGGTGAGTCGTAGCCGTGCGTGAGGCCTCTATTCGGGATCCCCATTGGTTCAAAGCTTAAGCTGAACCGGTGTCGCAGCTTAGCGAATCTAATTCGATAGCGCCCGGCTTCGGGCCCCTTCTTAGGGCGGCTCTAAACGCGCTCAATGCAGGAGGTCGAGTATCGGTGGAGCATGCTCAAGCGTTGCAGCGACTCCTCCGAGAGGAGAGAAGGAGCGGGTATCGAGGGCTGGAAAATGCTCCGCACGAATACCTTGGTGCCTTCGATTCGCTCCCGGGATCAGCGCAGCAGACCCTCATCGACAGTATCGTACAGCGCGATCGTTATCGCATGAGCGGTTATCGCGCGGGCGCGTGGCACCTTGCGATGACGCGTCTATTGCTGGCGCTGCGCAACGGTGCTCTGCGCACCACCGCTGTCCCGAACGTGGTGCAGCAATTACTGGATGTACTGGCATTCGGGTTTCGTGCCGCTCCAGCAGCATTGCTTGAGGCATTCCATCATCACCGCCTCGTACTCATGGGTCGTTTGAATCACCGCCCCAGTCTCCTAGCGCTCCTTGAGGCTGCGCAGATCGATGCGCGGAGCTTCGCTGTTTGCTACGCGCAGGGGATACCTCAGCCTCCCGCTTACCGTGGCCTATGGCACGATGAGGAACGTCACAACACGATTGCGATGGTAGTAGGCATCGACCTCGTGCCGTTATCAAATGGCTGGCTCGTTGTCGAAACCAACCCGAGCGCTGCCCAGAAGTTCCATGGTTTGCTCCCGTACGATCCGTACAATCCCTTCATTGCCCATCTGCTCGAGTTCGCTGTGGAGAATTGCTACCAGCGATTGGTTATCATGAACAACGATTCAGAGGGTATGGATCCGCAGCTCGCTCGGCAGTACCTGGAGAGTGCGCAGAAGTGTGGCATCGCGCTTAAAATCTATGAGCGCGCAAGCGTTCCGTCCACCTGCACTGCTTTTGAGAGGTGTGCGGAGGTCCCGCAGTTCGAGGGTGAAGGCACGCTGGTCGTTCAGTTTCGAAGCTATAAAACCTCCTTGGATTTCCTGTTTGACGATAAACGCGAGAGCTTGCGTGCTCTTGCCACGTATCGGGATCGCTGTGCGGACCATGCTCTTTGTTTATCCCTTACTTCGAGTGAGCCGATCCTGGGGTACGGCAACAGCGATGAGCCGTTCCCTACGGTGGTATACAAATTACGTGAACTCGACTACGGCCGCGGCGTGTTTTTCCTAAAAGCTCACTCGCTGGAGCATGCGCAGAGTCTGGTCGCGGAGACAGTGAAGAGGACGCGGTCAATAGACCTACCCACCTGGGTGCTGCGCCGTGTGCACACAAGACCCGGAGTGTTTCAACCGTACTACCGCGGCCCACTGTTGCCGGAACGGCGATTATACATCGTTCGTTCTCACATATTGGTAAGTACGGTAGGGGCGAAATTTCTCAGTGCCCATCGCATTGTCTCGGGTCACAGTGTTCCGGAACAGCTTCCTCACGGGATCGTGCTCGACCCCCGGCCCTACATCGTGAATCGGCCCCTGGGCGGGCGTTTGGAGCTATTGTCTAAAGAAGAAGACGAGGGCGTTATGCGAGCGAATCTGGCGGTAGCTCGCGCTCTCGCCTGGGCAGCCTCCTACGGATTCCTCACCGCCCCTCAGCCCGTCACTCCCCGTAATTGAGCATTCAACTATTTCTGCGGCATTCGGTCCCAAGTGCTCCCTCGGTCGAACGAGTCTTGAGCTGCCGAATGAATAACGTGGGTCGTCCCGCTCCCGATCGAGGACTGGGCGACATGTTAGCATAGCGAAACTATGGACGCATTTTGCGATAGCTCCCCGGTCCCAGATTCGAAAACACCCGATTCCACCGAGACCGATGATGTCTGGGCGCCCCTGCGCCTTAAAAAAGGCGAAGATCGGCGTTTGCGGGCCGGCCACCTTTGGGTTTTCAGCAACGAGATCGACACCTCATACACGCCCCTCTCTGGCTTGTCGCCAGGCCAACCCGTAGCGGTCCAAGACTACCGGGGACAGCTCCTAGGCATCGGTTACGCCAATCCCCGGACTCTGATCTTGGCCAGGCTGCTGAACCGAGGCGAGCGCCAGATGCCGCTGGATACACTGATCCGCGAACGTCTGCGTGAGGCCTTGGTATTGCGACAACGCTTGTTCTCGACCCGTTTTTTTCGGCTTGCGTTTGGGGAGAGCGATGGCCTACCGGGCTTAGTCGTGGACGCGTATGGCGATGTGCTGGTCGCGCAGATCAATACCGCGGGAATGGAGGCTCTGATCGAGGTCATGCTCGCCAGTCTCTGCGAACTGCTTATGCCCCAAGGGATTTTATTGCGCAACAACACGCCCATGCGGGAGCTCGAGGGGCTGCCCCAATACACCCGCATCGCCTTCGGCCAGGTGCCCGAGACCGTGATCCTCACGGAGCATGGCGTGGAGTTCGAGGTTCCGTTACTGAACGGACAAAAGACCGGCTGGTACTACGATCAGCGCGACAACCGTGCCAAGATGGCTCGCTACGCACCTGGGCGACGCGTTCTTGACGTATACAGTTATCTCGGAGGCTTCGGCCTCGCTGCCGCCGCCGCCGGTGCCAGAGAGGTGGTGTGTGTGGATGCATCACCGATCGCCGTCGAATACCTCCATAAAAACGCTGCCCGCAACGGGCTCGAGCACTGCGTGCACGCCATCCGCGGCGATGCGATCGCGGTGTTGCGCGAGCTAAAAGAGGGAGGTGAGCGCTTCGATATGGTGATCCTGGACCCACCGACTTTCATCAGGCGCAAGAAAGACCTCGCGCCAGGTCTCCAAGCTTATCGCCGGATCAACCAACTCGCGATGCAGGTGCTCACCCCAGACGGCATTTTGGTCACCAGCTCCTGTTCTTATCATGCCGAGCGCGAGAGCTTCGCCCAACAGGTGTTTGCCGGCGCCCGCGCACAGAACCGCGAGTTGCAATTTCTCGAGCTCGGTTTCCAGTCCCAAGACCACCCCGTTCATCCGGCGATCCCGGAGACGGCCTATCTTAAGACTTTGGTGGCACGGGTACTGGCCCGCTGAACGGACGGTGGCTATGCCAATCTGGTCGCGTTACGCAACGTCAGGGAGTGTAAGCAGACTGGCAGCAATTCCCAGGCGATCTACGCCTACGACATGGCGGATGACACGGCCAAGGAGGGGGTGGTCAACAAGCGTCCATAGCCATGAGATGCGTGACCAGGCGGGGACCAAGTGCCTGAATTTCACGTCACTGACGATCGTAGTGGCGCGCTGATCATCGGCGCGCGCTATCTCACCTTACGATCCCTACCCCTCTCTCCTTGCAACTGGCCAGTTTCTTAATCGCATCGATAGCCGACAGATACGTATCTTCAAATGGTTGACGTAACTGTTTGAGGCACTCCTCGAATCGGCCAAGCCCACGGAGGATCTCTGCCTTCATTATCGATTCATACGGATCGTTCGTATCCAGGAGTTGCAGCAGTCTCAGAAGATTTGCTTCCTGTTCGGGAGACATGCTGAATTCTTCGGTGGCGTTACCGCGATAGGCGCTGTTGAATGACCACCACGCCCTTATCCGTATGTACTTTTCTTGGGCCGGGGTTTCCCAAAATGCTTGCTGCAGCAGACCCACGTAGTCAACTCCGCCTGCGTGAGGTAATGATTCTCGCTTGGAGTCACGGAGGTAATCAGACTCGTTCATATTAATCGTTGCATAAATATGCGCACCCCTGTTAGCAGGCTGCGTATCGAGTGGATTCCAGTTGAAAGAAGGAGAGGATGAGGTCAGTGCGCTTCTGGATGGATTGCAGGATGTTCAACA
>Ga0187892_10009973_pt1 | contig 12240 bp, 16 predicted proteins | sample MA1701073metaG_FD_139345 | JGI IMG/M metagenome (GOLD analysis project Ga0187892, IMG submission 139345) | Bio-ooze microbial communities from a basaltic lava cave in the Kipuka Kanohina Cave System on the Island of Hawaii, USA - MA170107-3 metaG ...
CAGGGCCCAACGGGGCGCGTCCCGCGGCCTTCCAAAAACCGGACCGGACAGGCGCAACAAACTCTTTGCGGATTCGCGGCTGTTCCCGCGGGCCTCGGCGGCCGATCTGGCCGGGAAGGAACCATGCCGCGGTTCGTTTCTCGAACCTTGAGCGCGAACCTGAAGCGCGCGCGCTTCGACTTCCCCACGCGGGCGAAGCGCGAGCGCTCGCCCGTGGGGGGGTATGGGGGGGTGCGCGCGCTTCGGGTTTGACGGTCAAACCTCGAGCGCGCTGCCGCCAAACCTCGAGCGCCTGTAAACACAAAGCGCGAACCTTGAGCGCTCCAACTTCGCTCGCGCTTCGAGTTCGGTTTCATTCGGAGGTCTCCTGTTGACGCCGGACAAAGCCCACGGGCCCACCTTGCCCAGGAAGTTTCACACGTTCGATCAGCCCGTTTCGCTCGCCGATCTCGAGGAAGTCGCTGACCCGCCGCCACGACAGCCCGGGCACGTCCGTCGCCCGCTCACGAATCTCTGCCTTCGTGGCCGGCTGGTCGGACAGGAACGCCTCCACGAACCGCTCGACTGTCCATGCCGGGGGCTTGGGCGGTTCGGGCGGCTTGGCGCTGGCCTTGCTTCGCTTGGGCTTCTGGCTTTTGAGCAGTGCGGGATCGAGGTCGGTCGCCGGTTTCCAGACCGGGAACAGCCAACGGAGCGGCATCGGATCGATCGGCGGCCATGAGCGGACCGCCGCTTCGAGCACGACCGCGTCGGTCTCCTCGTGCGGGCGCAGGATCAGATGCGTGTCCGTCGCTCGGCTCTGGCTGCCGGCGCCGGCCCCCACGTCGGTCACGGCCTTGGCGGACTGATTGCCTTTGGTCGCATGGTGGATCAGCACAAACGAGCAGCCCAGGCGGTCGGCCAGGGCATCGACGTGGTTGTAGATGTTGGCCATCGTGCCGTTGTCGTTCTCGTCCATGTCCCGAGGCATGAAGCGATAGAAGGCGTCCAGCACGACCAGCGCGAAGCGGCCTGAATCAAGCGACTCGAAGTACTGGCCGAGCGAGAAGATGTCGTGGAGCTGCCCGCGCAGGCTCTGGACATGCATGGTTTCGGCGATCTCATTCATGCCGATCCGCAGGCACTCGGCGACCTGCGGGATCCGGTGGGCCAGCGTCTCGGCGTGTAGCTCATTGTCGATGATCAGGACGTCGCCGGCGACGGTCTCGAATGAATCCAGCCACCGTCGCCCGGTCGCCACGCACATCGCCAAGCCGAGCACGAGCCAGCTCTTGCCGGTCTTGGGCGGAGCGATGACGTTCATGGTCTCGCCGCGGCGCAGCAGGCCGCGGATCACTGGCGCGCGGAGCGACTGGTGTCTGGTCATCAACTCGCGGACGCTGAGTGGCCTCAGCTGAGCGGGCGGCGCGCGATCCTGGGCCCAGTGGTTCTCAGCCAGGGCGACGGATACGGCGTTCGGCTCGTAGCGGGCAATGCTGGCGGCGATGCGGTCAACCTCGCGCAGCGGTAGGGGCGGGGTGCATCGGTCGGTGTTGACCTGCTCAAGGGCAGCGAAGATCTCCGCCTGCGACATGCCCACGCGGCGCATCGCGCCCGCTAGGCGGGCCAGCGTGTCATTGCGCTGGCCTTCAGGAATCGGGTTGGGCTGTGGACCATCGCCGGCCGGTGGGCCTCCGTTCGAGGTCGGCAAGGCGTCGAGCAATGTGCCGAGCCACGCCGGTGGCTCGGGCAAACGGTCGGCCGGGACGTCCAGTTCATGACCTTCAAGCCAGCGATAGGCACCGCCGTTGGCAACTGAGGGCGGCACAATGATGTAGCCGCCGTCGGCGCGGGTATCTACGCGCGGAGCGATCTGGCTGGTGGTATTGCGCCGGTGTTTGCCTTCCGGCTGACGGAACACATGCTGGCGCCCGCCGCGCGGCGTCAGCGAAGTCGGTGCGTTCGCCAACTCCTCAAGGTGGTCGGCATCATCGGCAAGCCAGGGGTTGTCTGCCCCGTCGATGTCCACCACCAGCAAGCCGTCGGTGCGAATGGCGACGTTGGCGCTGGGATGCTGGGCCCACCATTGTTCGAGCTGCTCGCGGTCGGTCGTCGCATCGAGTAGGCCATGCTCGGTCAGCGGTGGCTTTTTGCGCCCGGGCGTGCAGGGGAAGACCGGGTATCCGAGATCGGCGTACCACAGAGCGGCATTCAGCATGGAGGAGGCGATAGTCAGAAGGGCACCTCCTCATTTGCCGAGGGAACGTACTCCGGCAGGTCATCCTCGGAATCGAGCCTCGGCGGCCTGGGGCCAAGCTTGTAACCCACATGCACGTCGCCTCCGGCGACGACCGGACCTCTCCGTGTAACCAGAAGGTCGACCTGCGAGTCGTCCTCGTACGCACCGCCGATCTCCATCGCGTCGAGCATTCCTTTCTGCACGTTGTCCAGATCGCGCCGTCGTTGATCCAGCGGCCGCACGTGAATGGCCAGCGCCAACCTGCCAGGGATTGGCCGCACACCATTGGCGGCGAGGATGACACCGACCTGTCGCCGGTAGAGACGACCCTCGCGGCTGATGAGCATGCGGCCGTTGACCATGCGCCAGGCACGGTTCATCGTCGGCGGGTATGGCAGGCGAATCTCAAGCATGCGACCCCGTGTCCAGCGCCCCGGTATGTGCTTCTTCCACGCGCCGGCCCATCGCAATGCGGCGCACGTCTCGATCCACTTTCACGTCGAGGGCGTCGGCGATTTCCACCAGCGCCCGGGCGAGAAGGCGCAGCGCGCAATCGGGGGAGCCTTTGCCGTTACGTCTCGATACCCAGGCGATCTCGCACGCCTCGGCCACGCAGCGCACGTTGTCCTCCGTGCACACAAACCCGAGCTCGGCGCTGGCCGCCGCCGCGACCGCCGCGAAGTCTGGTCGTTCCGCCTGGATGCGCCGCCGGTTCGACTTCAGGTAATCGCCCAGCGAGAATAGTTGGGTGACCGTCATCCCGTTGACCATGAATGAATGCTCCATCAGGTGCGCCGCCAGGGCGGGGTGTTGTCGGTCGCCTGCTGCGGCTGGCCGGCGGCCGCTTCCCGTTTCGCGTAACCTTTGATTTCATTAGTGAGTTCGCCGGTGTCGTCGCGCTTCTTGACCCGCACGTTGATCTGCATGGGCAGGTTGTGCAGGTCCTGGCTGTCGCGCGGCGTCATCACGCCCACGGCGCGGCAGATCGCCGACAGCTCGCCGCGCGCGATCTTGACTGTCGTCGGATTCGGGTTGTCCAGGTTGAGGCGGGCCCAGAGAACACGGCCTTTGTACTGGCCTTCGATGACCTGGAACGACAACTCGAGGTAGTTGCCGACGCCGCTCTTGGTCGGTTTCATCTCCGAGGCGACGATCGCGGCCACGTACTTGCCGGCTGGAACCGGCTCGAACGCGACATTTGGATCGACTTCGTTGGCGTTGAATCCCTGAAGATTAGCCATTGGATGTTTCTCCTTGCTTGGTCGGGTTGGCGATCGCGTCGAGGAACGACTGCCATGAGAGCGGCAGCGGCGCCTCGATGCCGTAACGGTTCTTGGCCAGCAGTTGGTTGGTTTCGTACAGGATCAGTTCTCGCGATTGGTCGTTGATGCGGGCGACGCCCACGAAGTCCGACCACTCGATCATCGTGTTGACCAGATCGGGATGGATTTCCGGGGCCGACTTCTCGAAGGTGACGCCGTCGATCGTGGTGATGTCCCGCCGCGTCGCGTGCGCCAGCAGCACGACGGCGACGCCGGAGTTGACCAGCCGGTCCAGCGTCGGCAGCAGGTACTGATAGACGTAGTTCCGAAGCACCTGCTTGCCGTTGCCGTAGCCGCCGTGAGAACGGTTGAGCGTCTGCTTCATGCCCATCGGCGTCCCGTCCACGCCGGAGACGTGCTCCTCCGCGCGGCGAAGCAGCCAGTCGACCGAGTCCACCACGACCGTTCCATAGCCGTGATCGCCGGCAGCGAGCGCCGCCAGCCACGGCTGAATGGAGACCCAGTCCGGCAGGTAGGGCGTTCGATCGCAACTGACGTGCGCGCAGCCGTTCTCGCAGTCGAGGATGATCGGTTTGTGGGTGCCGGAACCGAAGGTCGTCTTGCCCACGCCCGGGGGGCCGTAGACGATGCCCTTCGGCGCACGCATGCTGGTCTGCGTCAGTACCACGGATGGAAGCGGCATATCGGCGTTCTCCTATTCAGTGAGTTCGTGACGTTTACAGATAGTCAATGGTCCGCAGTTCTTCGTAGCCCGTCGGCCAGTCGTCGGCGGCACGGCACAGGGCGAGGCGTTCCATCGCCTGCTCGTTTTCCCGCTGGGCCGCGTTGAGCACGTCAGCGCTGATGGCGAAGACGCCCGTGCGATGCGGTTCGCGCTTTTCGACGGCGATGAGCGTGACCGGCACCATCACGCCGGTGGCCTGGAAGATGAGCGCGCGGTAAAAGGCCATCTGGTGGACGTACCCGAACCCGCGCGACTCGCCCTCGAACCAGGTGAGGTGGTCGCAGGTCTTCAAGTCCACCAGACCTCGCTGGGGATTCAGCCAGTCGAGCCGCGATTGCGAGGCCGTCGCCATGTACGTGGTGCGGACCACGCCCTCGGCGACGCCGTTGGAGAGGAGTTCAGCGGCCAGCGCGTGCGACCGAACCGACTCGGCCAGCTTGTCGATCAGCTCCGCGTCCGCGCCGGTGATGATAGGACGCCCCTGCGCTGAAGCCCATTCCTCGAACGTCTTGGTTGTGCGGCCAAACGGCTCACCGGTCTTGGGATTGATGGGACCGCCGACGGCATATTCCTGTTCGAACCGCTCGCGTCCCTCGAGGATGAGCACGTGCGCCGCGCGGCCGACGATGAATGCCGGACGATCCTCATCGGCCACGAGTCCGAGCTTCTTCTTGTGGTACAGGTACGGATCGCGCCGGAAGTCGGCCAGCTCGTGACTGGTAAGATGTGACCCGGCGCTCACCCGGTACTCCGCGTCGGTCTCTCGAATCAGAAACGCCAGATCCGTCAGCACCTTCATGTGTGATCCATTCCTGCGGTAAAAGGGGAGAATGCGTTCCAGCACGTTCGGGCCTCCACTGGTCTCCCGTGTCCTTCACTACTTACCGCCGCGCGGACCGGGGTGTCCGCGCGGCAGCAGGCGAACGGTCAGATGTAGAGATGGAGGTGCGCTTTCGTGAACGCGTCGCGGATGGCGGCGATGGCCTTGTAGATGCCGGATCGCGACGATCCCGTGGCGCGGGAGATTTCCGTGGGGGACTCGGCGCTGAGCCGCGCGCAGAGCGCCTGCTCCTTCGGCGGAAGGCCGGCGATAGTATCGGCCATGTCCACCTCGAGGTCGCGCTGCTCCTGACCAACGCGGGGCGTCACACGCCGATGGGCGCGAAGGCGCACTTCATCGACCGTGGTGTCCCGCCGCACCCAGGTGCCGGTCTCGTCGTGAATCCAGTCGTCGAGTGATTCGTGCGCGTGGCCGTTGCCGCGACTTTCAGCATCGTGGCTTTTCAGCAGGTCGGCGATCTTGTTGTTGATGATGCGGCAGATGAACGTCTTGACGCCCGCGCGGTCGCCGTTGAATTTCGGAAGGCGACGCAGCACTTCCGCGATCAGATCGTGCTGAACGTCCTCGACGTCGAGCGCGGGAATACTGCGGACGACCTGCCGCGCCTTGTAGCTGGTTCGTTTGTTCATGTATTCGATGATTTCCGTTGGATACATGCGATCTCCCTGGCCGAGGGAGGTCGCGCGGGCGTCGACGGAGGGCCACGAGCAAGAGAAAAGGCGTTGCGAGTTCGCGGTGATCCGCGACGCCCGCAACGCCTCCACTTTGTGGCCGGTTGGTTGCCTGGTGTCTGAGGTTGTGCCCGTTGGGCCTACGCCGCCTGCTGGTCTTCCAATAGGTCGATGGACGAGCCCGGAAGCCCATGTGTGATCTTCACCCGCACACGCGCGCCATCGGGCAGCGCTTTCAACTGATCGAGAAGCGCGATGTGCTCGCCCCGGAGTTCGAAGTCGTCACTGGCGACTTCGGGCCGGGAACCGTTGACGCCACCGGCGATCTTGAACGTGCGCACCGTGGAGTGGGACCGACCCAGGTCGGGCTCCCCACCGCGCACATGGAACGTGACGCTGCCGAAGTTGATGTGCTGGCAACACTCGACCAGCCATCGATTCGGTCTTGACAACTGTTCTTTGGTCATACTCGAACCTCCATGTAGGTGGTGGTTGCGGACGCTTCGGCGACCGCGATCATGGGGCCGAGTATCGAGGTGGTTTTTCGAGTGCAACCAAAGCGCAACCAACAAAGGACTTCGCAACCGTGACGTGCAGCTTACGTGGACCGTAATCCCGAAGGGATATGAACGGAAAGAGTGCGGAAAAGGCCTGAGGCGCAACCTGATTCGCTTGGTTGCGCTACGAGTTGCGCGAGCTCATCTCGCCGATTACGGCGTTCCTGATCTGGGTCGCTTCATCAGCGCCCAGCTTATTCTGACGGGTTATCCAATTGAGGAAGCTCCGCACGCGCACCCGCACGCTCCGACCTGTCTTGCCGTTGGACTCGACATGGCCGTCGGTGCAAGCGCGGGAGAGTACCCCCTTGTTGAGCATCCCTTCTCCGAGCACCTGATTACTCGCTTTGACGAGGTCGATTTGGCGGGCCCATTCGTATTGGTCGTCCGAAGGCTGCGATGACCTGGCTCGATCCTGGCCATCCCTCGTGCAGCGCCGTGGCCGGGACTTCTGGCTTCGCTTCGGCATGGCCACTCCCGCGATGCTTCCACCGACCTCACCCTTGGCCAACGTCCGGAGCGTGCCCACGATTCTCATAACGCCGCGGGCGACATCCTGGCGGCTCTCCAATGCGCAAGCTTCATGAGTGGCGAGGTCGTCGCGTGCGTAGATATCATAGAACGCATCCCGCGGCCCGCCGTTCCGCAGGTAGGCCACCGCATCCATGCCCCTGGCCAGCTCATGCGCCTGCGGGAGGACCTCTCCGGCCAGATGCTCAAGCGCTTCGGCGAGTTCGCTCAGGCCGCTCATCCGCAGTTGAGTGAGCAGCGGCGTCCAGTCATCGTCGAACACGCCAGTCGCCAGCTCGGCTGGCCCGAGCATTTCGCGCAGGTCCTCGCCCAGCATGGTCCAGTACCCGCCTGCTGGGTGACAGTCTGCCTCCGCATCAGTGATGGCTTCGACCCAAGAAGCCAACTCGTCGGCCAACCGCGCGGCAGCTTGGCGAACATCCCGGCCTTTCTCAGCCGTAGGTTCTTCGGTGAACAGCCTGCGCGCCTTAAGTAACTCAAAATAGTCGCTGTCGGTACTGCTTTTTTTCTGCCGTGATAGACGCGGATGTTGGCGATGCCGCATTCCCCGCAAGCCGATCACGCATTCTGTGCAGTTCCGTAGCCAGGCGCGCCCGCACGTGCTCGCACTGGTCCTCGAATCCTTCTGAGCACCATCGCGCCGTGAACCCGTCCCACAAGCGCGGGCGATCCTCTGGATGATCAGTTGCCTGGTCAGTATACCGCTGAAACGCAAGCCAGAGCTCAGGCGCGAGCCGCAGCGCTGCTCGGTGCGCTGAGTCGGCCGCGATCGGTCCGATTTCCCCGAGCAGGCCAACCGACGCGAACTCGATGTTCCACGCGGCTTTCACTGCTCCGCGGATTGACCAGGGATCGCCTTCGGTGATGCGCTGCACGCCGCTCAGGTGGAACTCGCGCGAATGCGATTTGTACTCATCCCAGAGCTTCGCCAACGCGTCCCAAGTGGCCGCCTCGTCTGGAACATGGTCTGGGAAAAGTTGAATCTCGACTGCCGTCTGCAGAAGGTGTTGCAGCCACATCCGAAACGTCGCTGACGGAAGGGCTTGCGGCGTATCCGCGAGGATGAACGCCCCGATCGCCTGCCGAGCCGCGAAGATGCTGCGCTCGCCCAACGTGTGGAGCCGTGTCAGGTGCTCATCCGTCCACCAGTGGACGCCAAGGAGGCGTAGGGCATCGCGCACGTCCCTAATGTCGCGTGGGCTTCCGGTATCCGAATCGGTCATCGCCCCCGGATTATCCTCCATGTCGGGCGTCGCCGCAGCGCGCGACTCGGGTCCGAGGCCGGGTCGACCCAGGCCCCTCGGGTCGGCCTCGCAGATGCCGTTTAGCGTTGGGTCGTACATGGGGATTTGGTAACATAGACGCCGGCGGCCCCCATCCTTGGCGGGCAATTCCGTGGCCTGCCACCGGCCTGTCCTGGCTGGCATCGGTCCATGCCGGGGACCGATCGTATGTTAGGGTATAGTTAGGTTAAGCTCGTGTCAAGCCGAGTTTTCACGGGTTTTCACAGGCCGCCTTTCCCCGGAGCCCCTCCCACATCGCCCGCTGTTTCCGCCAGTCGGGGATGGCGGCGATCGGCCGCAGGTCGCGCTCGCCGATGGGGTCACGCCCTCGTGTGACCGGCGACAGGAAAAGCAACTCCTCCTGGATGTCTGGGGCGAGGTGGTTGAGATTCATGATCTGCGTCATGCGCGGCTGGGTGACGTGGGCGAGGCGGGCCAGCTCGGAAATGTCCGCGACCGTGCCCTGGCGGATCAGGCGATCGAAGTGGATGGCCAACGCCATCAACCGGGATACGCGGGGGGTGCGGCCTGGTATGTGCGGAGCAGCGTCCGCCACGACCTGACGCCCGTGTTCCCGCCGGACGAAATGCACCTTGCGCCGCACCGTGATCATGCCGCGTCCTCCACAGGTTTGTCGGTGTCACCGTCCCCCAGAGACTTGATTCCCGAAGGATGAAACGTCACCTCGATGCTGCTGTCGGCGGCGGCGTACTCGACGCGGCTGACCAGCAACCGCAGGACGCGGACTTGTTCCCGCGGGCTGAGTGCGTTCCATACGTTGTCGAAGTCGGCGAACGCAGCGGTGACGTCCGCTTCATCGACCAGTTCTTGGCGCATTTCGCACAGCCTCGCGTCGATCTCGACCACGCGTTGTTCGGCCTCGCGCACGCGGTCGTTGAGCTCGGCGATACGAGGTGCGGTGGTGGTGGCACCGTTCCGCGCGGCGGCCGTTCGGCGGATGTCGGCGTGCGTGCGGGCCAGGGCTCGCTCGATCTCGCGTCGCTCGCCGGTGAGGCGGTCGATCGCCGACTCCACTTGGTCGCGGGCTTGGGTGAGCGTCTCGCGTAGCACGTCCGTGTCCTGGCCGATACAACGGAGCTGGTCGACCACGGCCCGCTCGATTTGCGCCGCCGGTAGCGACGGGCTCGGGCACGCGGCCCGTCCCCGCTTGCCGGCGTTTGTGCAGGTGTAGTACCGGTATCGCCGATTGCCCTTGGTCGTGAACGTGTGCGACATGGCTCGGCGGCACGATCGGCAATACAGCAACCCCCGAAGCAGCGCGCCGTGGCGGTTTCGCCCGTCGGCAGCGCCGTTTCGACCGTGCCGTATCAGTTGTTGCTGCATGCGAGCGAAGACGTCGACAGAAACTGTGGCTTCGTGCTCGCCGGCGTACACTTCGTCCTTATGAGTGACCTTGCCCGCGTACAGGACGTTGGTGAGCAGTTTGTGGACCCGGCACTTATCGAACGGGAGGCCGCCGCGTTTCCGGCCATCCCGGGTTGTCCACGCCTTGTTGCGCCAGCCGCGACGCTCGAGTTCGGCGGTGACCGGCAGAAGCGAGCCCAGTTCAAGGTAGAGGTCGAAGATCTGCCGCACGCGGGAGGCCTCGGCGGCGTTGACAACGAGCTTGGGGCTGCCGTTGGAGCGATCGACGTCGTAGCCGAGAACAGGCGTGCCGCCGGTCCACTTGCCGCGCTGGCGCGATGCCCCGATCTTGTCACGGATGCGCTCGCCGATGATTTCCCTCTCGAACTGGGCGAAGGACAACAGAATGTTCAGCGTTAGCCGGCCCATCGAGCTACTGGTATCAAACGCCTGCGTGACGCTGACGAACGCCACTCCGTGTTCTTCGAACACGGTCATCATCCGCATGAAGTCGGCGAGCGACCGACTGAATCGGTCAATCTTGTAGACCACCACCGTGTCGACTCTGCCGGCTTCGATATCGACGAGCAAACGCTTCAACGCCGGGCGATCCGTATTGCCGCCCGTGTAGCCGCCGTCGTCGTATCGGTCTGGTAGGCAGACCCAGCCTTCCGCTTTCTGACTGGCGATGTAGGCCTCGGCCGCCTCGCGCTGGGCGTCGAGCGAGTTGAACTCCTGTTGGAGGCCCTCGTCGCTGCTCTTTCTCGTGTAGATGGCACAGCGGATGGTCTTGGTCGACGCTCTCTTGCCGCGGTTGGCGGGTTCACGCGTTGCGATCATGCTCGTCACGCCTTGCCCTCCAGCCCGAAGAAGCGAAAGCCGTTCATGTGTGACCCGGTGATCACTTTGGCGACGGCGGTCAGCGACCGGTATCGCTCGCCCAGATACTCGAAGCCGTCCGCCAGGACGGTCACGGTGATCATTCGGCCCTTGTACCTCCGCGTAATCTGCGAACCCACCTGGGGGAGCCGTGGATCGGCCCCCGCGCGGACGCCGATCGACTTCAAGGTGGTCCGTGGCGTCCTGTCGTCGGGGTCGGTCGTTCGTGGCGGCGTAACGCGAACGTCCGCGACGTTGGCGAGTTCCTCGGCCCGACGCAACGCCCGTTCGGATAGGCCGCCTTCCGCGTTCGCCTGAAGCCGCCAGGCGATGCGGCGGATCAGATATTGCTTGTGCCGGCTTCGGACCGGCTCGCCGAAGACTTCGACGTAGCGCTCGTGGAGCTGGCCGACGGTCATCTGCTCCAGAGCCGCCAGCTCTTTTTTGATGTTCAGGCTCATGCTTCGTCTCCGTCATCCCGCAGCCGTAACCCGCGCGTACCGTTGACCACACTGAGCCTCGTTTCGCGGAGAAGCTCAAGGCCAATCTCGCGGCGGGGCGAAGATTTCTGAGCATCGAGTTTGCCCGCAGTTCTCGCCATCCGGTGCCACCGGACAACGCCCTTGGCCAGGATCGATGCGACCTCGCGCCGTCGTTCGGCTGGGGAGAGACGCTCGTCCGCGCGCTGCTTTGGCATAACGGGCTCCACGCAGTCGGTCGCGATCGCACGATGCGAATGCGTCGCGGCCGCCTACCCGTTACCTATGCCGTCCGTGCGCGGCTCGAGCAGAAACTCATAACCCACGGGTCAAAGGTCGGAACGGTGAATGTTCGAGGAAGGTGTCGTTCGGTCGGGGGAACGGAACCTGATGATATAACCCGCGGGTCGGTCGGAACCAGAGACTCCGAGACTCTCGGCCAGACGCGGGCGTGGTGCGCGGCGGGGCCGCCTCAACGATGTCGCGCGACGGTGTCTCTCGACCCAACCCTCGATGCGAGGCGGTCGGTAAACCCTTGTCGAGAAAGGGCGATAGAAACGAAAACGCCGGCACGTCTTAAGCACCGGCGTTCATCGTTAACCCGTGGGTCGGCGGATTTCGCTACGACCCGTCAACTAGCGGGAAGACCACGGTCCTCAAGCAACCGGATTCGTGAAACAGAGACTTTTTCGCTGTTGCCTTCGGTACTCCGAGTTCAACGATCGATCCTTTGCTCCGTATAGTTCCCTCGGTTCCTCGGTTTGGCACCCTGCCACCCCGGCCACGTCATGGCCTGTCGCCGGGATGCGCTTTCTCGACCTTGGCAATGATGATGGACGCCGAGGTTCCGAGGATTCGACAGACCCTCAACAGCATGTCCACGGTGGGTGATTGCCGGTCGCGTTCGAGTTGGCTGACGTACTCGCGGGAAATCCGAGCTCGGGCAGCGACCTGCTCCTGCGTCAAACCGGCCTTGCGGCGGGCGTTCCTGAGCTCGTCTCCCAGCATGCCGCGACCGTAACGCTCGCCAGCAGCGGAGTCTGTAAACTATGATTTACGAAAAAGGTTTGCGCATTTCCGGGCTCGCCCGCCCTTCGCCTGTTTCTTCTCCGGTTCCAACGGACTTGTGGCCCTCGGGACGCAGGCCGAACGGAGCGGAGCCCCGCACAACGTGATGCACCTGAACCCGCCGGGCCAGTTCAGGCATGGCGGTTCCTGACATCTGCGGCCGATCGAAGGAGACCGTGATGACTCAGGAACGGACCCAGCGGCTTGCCCACCTGGCGAACCAGCTCGTCGAAACCATCATGACCGCCGCCATCTGCGCGGAGGAGTTGCGCGCCGTGATCCGCGCCGAACTCGATGTCGGCGACCCCGTGCGGGATGGCCGCCGAAATGCCGTCCCCTCA
>Ga0187892_10009974_pt1 | contig 12239 bp, 14 predicted proteins | sample MA1701073metaG_FD_139345 | JGI IMG/M metagenome (GOLD analysis project Ga0187892, IMG submission 139345) | Bio-ooze microbial communities from a basaltic lava cave in the Kipuka Kanohina Cave System on the Island of Hawaii, USA - MA170107-3 metaG ...
CGACGATCGAGTCGAAGACGAACTTCTTCCGGGCGGTGCGGGACGGCCACGTCATCGGTATCACGCGACCGTTGCACGTCGGCAAGCGCTTCATCGTCGTGCAGACCAATATGGTCGACGGCGGCGACAAACTCGTCGCACAAGTGACGCAGAGCCAGGCCGTACTGGTCAGTTAGCCTTGATCCGAAAATCGGCGAGTCGACCGTTGAGAGCTCAGAGTTGACAGGAAGCGACGATCTCAAGTCGTCCGTCCTTGGCCGGGAAAGTCACTCTTGACGGAGCTGCTTGCACGTTGTGGTCCGTTGTCATCCTCTCAACTCTGAACTCTCAACTCTCGACTTTCTTATTTTCGGATTGAGATTAGGACCTGTCGATGGATGTCAGTGATCTTCGAGGGAAGACGGCCCTCGTCACGGGTGCGGCCAGCGGCATCGGCCGGGCGACCGCCCTGGCGTTCGCCCGCCGCGGTGCACGTCTGATTGTCTCTGACCTCAACGAGGAGGGTCTCAGCAAAACCGCCGACAGCATCCGCAAGCTCGGCAGCGACGTCGTCACACATCGCGTCGACGTCGCCGATCGCAACGCGATGCAGGCATTTGCCGAGACCGTGCACCGCGACACGGAGGCGGTCGACATCCTGATGAACAATGCTGGCGTCGCCATCAGTGGTGGATTCATCCACACCACGCTGCAGGATTGGGACTGGATTCTCGGCATCAATCTCATGGGAGTCATCTACGGCTGTCACTTCTTCATTCCCAAGATGATTGCCCGCGGCCGCGGTGGTCACGTCGTCAACGTCTCGTCCGCCGCTGGGTATACGGCCTCCGAGGCACTGGCCGCCTATTCGACGACGAAGTTTGCGGTGTTCGGGTTGTCCGAGGCATTGCGCGACGAGCTCGAACGCTACGGTATCGGCGTGACGACGATCTGCCCCGGATTCATCAACACCCCAATCACCAGTTCCGCCCGCCTGCGTGGCCCTGACGCGACGCCCGAAGCGCAGCAGCGAATGATTGCGGTCTATCAACGCCGCAACTACACGCCCGAACGCGTCGCCGAAAACATTCTCAAGGCTGTGCAGCGGAACCGGAGAGTCGCGCCGATCTCACTGGAGGCGTGGATACTCTACTACCTCAAGCGCCTATCGCCGGGTTTGCTGGCGCGCGTCGGCCGCTTCATTGCCGACCGCGCCACGGGCCGCGTTCCGACGTAGGGATCAGGGGTGGTCAGGGGCTAGGGCCTTAGTCGTCAGATCTTCTTCTCTCTGGTCCCCGGTCCCCGGTCCTTGACCCCAAGCCCCTGTCACTTCTTATACCGCGGCTGATACAGCTCTACGGTGAAATCGCCCGGCACCTTGAAGTGCGTGGCCAAGCCGTAGCCGACGTCACTGATGCCGTCGATGAATTCGACACCGCGCGCACGCAGCTCTGCCACCGTCTTCTCGACATCGTCGCAGTAGAACGAGATGTGGTGGGTTCCCGACGGCTGACCATCAGCAGCCTTCTCGGGATGGCATCCCATGTCGGCTTCGGGCAGGTCGAAAATCAACCAGCCGCCACCGACGTCGGTTGCCGGGAACCCCAACTTCTCTCGGATGAACGCGCGCAACTCTTCCGCCTTCGAAGAATACAGCATGGTGTGGACGCCTTTGATCATCTGGTCCTCCGTCGTGTTGGCCTCAATTCCAAGATACCCAAGTCGAGAGTTGAGAGTTTAAAGTTGAGAGGAGCGTTCGCCCGACACGACGAGGTGGCGGTCGCTGACGGGGCGCACGGCGAGTTGGCCCATGCCCGCCGCTTTCACTTGCTGCGTCACCTCACCCAGGGTGTACGCCGCCAGCAGGGAGTTGAAGAAGTCGCGTCGCAGAACCTCCGGTTCGTTGGCCCCGTATGCCGCCACGAGATGCCGCGCCGCCTCACGATTGATGGGACGCATCAAATCCATGACAAAGACGGCGGCACCAGCGGATGCCCAGCGGATCACGCAACGCCACAGCGCCATGGGATCGGCCAAGTGGTGCAGAAGGCTGTTCGAAAACACGAGATCGTATCGCGGTCGTGGCGCCCGTCCATCTGGCAAGTAGGCCTGCCGCAGGTCGACGCGGTCAGCCAACCCGGCGCGGCTGACGGCGTCCTGCCCGTGGCGCAACATCGCCAGGGAGCCGTCGATCCCGTCGATGCTCCAGCCGGGCAGCGCGCGGGCGACCCGCAGGGTCACATCGCCGGGCCCGCAGCCGAGGTCCAACGCCACCCCTTGCGGGGCGAGGTGAGGGAAACATTCACGGAGTAACGCGACAAAGTGATCGTGCGGTGCCGTGAAGTCGGCTTCCGCATAGGCGCGGGCTTGCGCCTCATCATCCATCAGCTCCGGCTCAGCGACACGCTCCATCATCGCTTCTCGGCCAAGGGCTCGGTCCCCGTCGGCCCGCCGAGGCGTGGCAACCCATCCTCCACGTGTACCCACGGCGCGCGATCGTCGAAGTAGATGTGCACTTGCGGCGCGATGCCGGCCGGATCATCGAGGTTGGCGAGCACGACGTCGATCACCTCGGGGTGTCGTGTCGACGTGCACAAGAGTGAGCTCCCGCAGAGGCGGCAGAAACTGCGCGTGCCGTGGTCCGACGACCGATAGGCGACGAGGTCGGCGGTGCCGCTGAGCAATGTGAAGCGATCCGCGGCCACCCCCATCCAGGTCACGTATCCCGCTCCGTGGGCGCGGCGGCACATCGAGCAATGACAGTGCCCGCAAAACAGCAGTGGAAGCCGGATCGCAAAGCGCACGGCGCCACAGAAGGATCCACCCTCAACCCGCTGCGTCACCTCGGTCATCCACCCTTCTCGCGCATCGACCGCTCGTCCCATACGAAGATCAGATAGCCGTCGGGGTCACGCAGCTCGGCACCGTACCCCCAAAAACGTTTCTGCGGTGACGCTTCAAACGCAACGCCGGCAGCCGCGAGCTGCTGATGGGTCGCTTCGACGTCGCCGACCTGAAACGTCAGGATGCACGTCGGCGGCGGCGCATCGGGAGCTGCCTTCATCAAGAACACCGTGAAGCCGGCGTCGTCTTGCAAGGCGACGGTGTCGCGTTCGGGCACCTCGAACTCCACTTTGAAGCCAAAGTGTCGAACGTACCAGTCGCGCGATCCCTGGGGATCACGAACCGGGATGCTGAGGTGATCGAGCTTTACCATAGGCTTGGGGGCTTGAGGGCTTGAGGGCGTGGGGGGGCTTGAGGGAGCTTCCACATGAACCCGGCGAAAGAAGCGGGCTGGGGGCAGCCCGTCTCCAAAGAGCGCTGTTTCGTTGGGGAGCCGGCGTGCCCTCACGCCGCGTCATCCGACAAGTCGAGCCTTCTAATTGCAAAGCCGCTTGAGGGCTTGGCGGACTTGAAGCTTGGGCGTGCATTGCCAACTCGATGTAGGTGGTGTGTCTCTTGTAGCCCTCAAGCCCCCACGCCCTCAAGCCCTCACAGCCCTCGATACTGCTCCCGCAGCAGCCGCTTGTAGACCTTCCCATTGTCGCTGCGCGGCAGCGCCGTGGTGAAATCCACCGTGCGGGGGCACTTGTAGTGCGCCAACCGCGCCCTGCAGAACGCCATGAGCTCATCGGCCAATGCCGGGGTTGCAATGACGTCGCGCTTCAACTCGACGATGGCCTTCACTTCTTCGCCCCATTCGTCGTTCGGGACCCCTATGGTTGCGGCGTCGCTGACCGCCGGATGGTCGAGCAGCACCGCATCGATCTCGGCAGGATAGATGTTCACGCCCCCCGAGATGATGAGATTGGCACTGCGGTCGGTGAGAAATAGGAAGCCGTCATCGTCGAGGTAGCCCATGTCGCCGAGGGTAAAATACTCACCGCAATAGGCGCCGGCGGTCTTGTGCTCGTCTTTGAAATATTGGAAGCGGTTGCCTTGGAGAGCGTGCAACCACACCAGTCCAATCGTGCCAGCCGGAAGCGGCTGCGCTTCCTCATTCGCGACGATCACCTGCTCAGGCGGGTTGGGCTTACCGACGGTACCGGGCTTGCGCAGCCAATCGGCGGCGGCGACGACCGTGCCGGCGCCCTCGGTGGCCGCGTAGTATTCGTGGACGATCGGCCCGAGCCAATCCATCATCGCCTGCTTCACATGTACCGGGCACGGGGCGGCACCGTGGAGGATGAAGCGGAGGGATTTGAGATCATAGCGACGGCGGACAGCTTCGGGCAACGCCAGCAGCCGATGAAACATGGTCGGCACCATATGCGAGTGGGTCACGCGATGCGCCTCGACGAGGCGCAAGGTCTCTTCCGCATCCCATCGATCCATCAACGACACCGTCGTGCCGGTGCTCAGCGGCACGATCATCGAGATCGACAACGGCGCGGCGTGGTACAGCGGACCAGTGCACAAATGCACGTCGCCACCGCGATAGCCGTAGAGCTTGTACAGCCGATTCTCAAGGTCGTTCGTGGGCGCGCGATGGACACCTTTGGGGCGTCCGGTGGTACCGGACGTGTACAGCATTGCGCCGCCGAGGACGGGATCGGCAAGGTCGGCGTCCGACTCGTCCGATAGCATGTCCTCGTAGGGCGTGAAGCCATCAATGGCGCCGCCAATGGCGATGCGGACCGTGGCCTGCGGCGCGGTCGCGACAGCGCCCTGCGCAGCCGCGGCGAATCGCGCGTCGGCGATCATGACTTTCGCCTCGCAGTCGCTCGCGATGTATCCCGCCTCGCTCGCCGTCAGATGCCAGTTCAGCGGCGTGAGCCGCAAACCCGCACGAGTACATGCGGCCCACACCTCGGCAAACTCCGGCCGGTTACCGCATAGCAACGCTACGGCGTCGCCGACCGCCAAGCCGCGCCGCCGCAAGGCGCGCGCCAGGCGATTGGCATGCGCATTCAACTCGGCAAAGGTGCGGTCGCCGTGCGCAGAGCGAATCGCGGCACGCTCCGGCGCTTGCGCGTTCCAGTAGGCGACCGCCATGCCACGACCTGCGGCGGCAATGAGCTCGTCATCGCGATCCATCAGGCGCTCTCTCCTCCTCGATCTGCCCTAGGGCGCGGGTTTGACCTCAAGTTCGACAGAGGTCGTGGCAAGTGCGCCCTTCGAGACGACGCCTGAACCAGGCGCCTCCTCAGGGACGAGCGGGATATTCTTGCTGTCTCGAGGACAGGCTTCCCCGCTCGTCCTGAGGAGGCCGCGTCTTCTCAGCGGCCGTCTCGAAGGACGCGCACTCGGCATCGACTCTCTGTCTAACCGCCATCCGACTCTATGACGCGTCCCAATGCGGTTGCAACTGTCTTTCAGCAGCGCGTCCCCAGCCCGACGTTGCGATCACGCAACAGCGCGTGGCTCGATCGCTACGAGCGACCACGTATCTGGTGCGGCGATCCGTCGAAAACACGCCCGCATCGGGTCGGAACAGAACCTGCTCAAGTGGGGTGAGAAAACGTCGATCAGCATCACGTACGAGACGAGGAGGGATCATGACGAAAGAGGAAATGCGAGCCGTTGCGGAGCGCCACGTCGCTGCCGAGAACGCCGGAGATGTCGCAGGAGCGCTCGCCACGTATCACCCCGACTGCTTTTACGAGAACGCCGCACTGGGCGTGCGGTTCGTCGGCCCCGATGCGGTGGCGATGCAGTACGGCGCGCTGTTCAGCGCGTTGCCGGACGCGGAGCTCGAAGAAGATGGTACCGCGTACGGCGACAATGTCTTCACCCATTGGGGCACGTTCCGCGGCACCGTCAGCGGCGAATTTCTGGGCCTGCCGCCGACCGGACGGCGGATCGCCATACCGTTCGCGGCGATCTTCTATTTCAAGGACGGCCTCATGGAAGGCGAGCGCGTGTTCTTTGATCTGGCCACGTTCTGCGAGCAGGCGAGTCTGTCAGTCGGCGCAGTGCAGGCAGCGGCGCAATCGCTCCGGGCCGCAATGTCGGAGAGCGTAAGCGCCATTGCTGGTTGAGCAGGAGGAACACAGAACACGAGCACTGAATACGGAGCACGGAACACGGACGGAGCAGCGTCCGTGTTCCGTGCTCGGTGTTCCGTGTTCCCGACGTCTAGCTCGCCCGATTCAGACGGGGCCGCTGCCGTACAGAAACGCCAAGGTGCGCTGCGGCACGCGCGACGGCGTATGTCTCATGAGGAAATCGCGCATCTGTTGAGCCGGGCGCCGCTCCAAATGCGCCCACGTGCCGTACTGCCGCGCCCGGCGCGTGATCCAGTTGGCTCGTCGGCGGCGCTGGCGTTCGTAATAGTGGAGGCCGTCCTCGACGTCCGGCGATTGAGCCAGGGCTTGCGCGAGGACGAACGCGTCCTCGATCGCTTGCGCGCCGCCTTGGCCGAGGTTGGGTGTCATCGCATGGGCCGCGTCGCCGAGCAGCACGACGCGGCCCCGATGCCAACATCGCAGCGGGACGAGATCGTACAGGTCAGTGCGCAAGATGTCCTGCGGAGGCGTGCACGCGATAATCTCGGGGACCGGCGCGGGAAAGTTGTCATAGAGCTGCCCCAGCATCCCCGCCACGCCACCGGGCGGATCCGGACGGCCTGCCGGTGCGGTGACCGGCGCGAACCAATACACCTCATTGGGGCCGATGGCTGAGAATCCCATGCGCGCACCGCCGCCCCACACTTCGCGGCAGATACGCTGCAGGTGTGGTGGCAGCTCGAGAGCAGCGACCCCACGGTAGGTGGTCTGACCGACATCGCGCAGTGCCACACTGGGGAAGAGTGTCGCGCGAATCGTTGAATGGATTCCGTCGGCACCGATGAGCACGTCGCCGGCCGCTTCGGTGCCGTCGGCGAAGCGGACCACGAGCTGCCCGCCGTCCTCGGCGAACTCCGTGCAGCGCTTGCCGAGATGCAGCGCCTCGGCAGGGAGCTGCGACGCCAGCGCCTTCTGCAGCTCGGAGCGGTGAATGGATATCGTCGTGTAGCCGTAGGTCGCCCGGATCGTGTCGAGGTCGATACGCTGCAAAAGACCACCGTAACGAGTGCACAGCTCGATGGCCTGCAGCGCCCAGCCGGCTGACTGGACGTCCCCGGCCACGCCGAGTGCGGCGAGTACGCGCATGGCGTTGGTGGGCACCCAGATGCCTTTCCCCACCGGCTGCAGGACCTCGGCACTTTCGTAAATGGACGCTTCGAAACCGGCGCGGCGCAGCGCCAACGCGGCAGTCAGCCCACCGATGCCGCCGCCGATGATGAGCGCACGCATGCGGAAGCGATCAGATGCGAATGCGCGGCTGCTCGGGGTGCGGCCGATAGAGAATGACAGTGTGGCCCACCAGACCGCACAGCGCCGCGCCGGTGGTCTCTGCCAGCGCGGCCGCAAGCGCCTTCTTATCGTCCGGGTCGTGCAGGCGGACCTTGATCAGCTCATGGGTCAGCAACGCCTCTTCAACCGCCGCTACGACGCGGGCACTGACGCCACCCTGCCCCACTTGGACAACCGGCTCCATATGATGCGCCATGGCGCGAAGCACCTTGCGCTGCTTGCCCGTCAACGTCACGGGCGGCGAGTCTGCACGAGGCGCATCGTGCGCGCAAGGTCGTCTCGCGCGAGCCCGAAGGCCTGACGGCGCAAGCTTGGGAAGACCCTGGGGGAGACGGGGACGTAGGTTGCGCCTGTTGCGCGAGAGCGATCCGCACCATCCGCAACCTACGTCCCCGTGGAATTTTCCGCTGGTGAGAACTCTTTCAAGCCTCGGCGTGGAAAGGTCGACTCCTCACGCCGTATGAATGAAGGGTTGAGGAGTTGAGAGACTTATCCCGTAGACTGGCGTCGTCATCATGGTGCCGACAGTTCTTGTGAGGCGATTGCGAGCGCAATTGCCGACGCCTTCGATGGTCAAAAGGCGCTGTCGGGACATTGTAAGAACTCCTCGGCTCTGAGAGTTGAGACTTCTTAGAACGTTTCCGAGTGATTTGAACGTGACGAGGGAGGCATGCGATGAACCTGGTGGAACGGTATCAGGCTTATGCGTCGGATTTCGAGCGCACCTTCGCTGATGATGACTGGTTCCGCCTCGAGCAGTATTTCACCGAAGATGTCACGTACTCGACGCCTGCAAACGGCCTGCGGGTCTCGGGTCGAGAGGCCGTCTTGGCGGTCTTGCGAGCGGCCGTCTCCGGATTCGATCGCCGCTGCGATAGCCGCACGCTTCTGACGACGGCGGGTCCCAGTGAACAGGGCAACCAAGTCCTACGAGAGTGGGCCGCAACGTTTGCGCTCGAAGGGGCGCCGGATCTGCAGATCGGGGGATCAGAGCGCGCCGTATTTCGCGACAACCGCATCGAGCTGCTGGAGGTGAGACTGACGCCGGAGATGTTGTCGCGGCTCATGAAATATGCTGAGACATACGTTCTGCCGCGTGCCAGTTAGGGGAGTTGCTGGCAATCCAAGTGACCCTACGGCGGCGCCTGATGCCCGAGGTTATCCTTACCAAGACCACAAAGAACAGGGGGCGAACATGCTGTTCATGGTCATCGAGCGATTTCGAGACAACGACATGGTTCCGATTTACCAGCGGGTCCGCGATGCGGGCCGCATGCTGCCCGAGGGACTGAAGTACCTCGACAGCTGGGTCGAACCGAACTTCAGCCGCTGCTTCCAGCTCATGGAGTGCGACGATCTGCGCCGCTTTCAGGAATGGGTGCTTCAATGGCGAGGCGCCGGTGTAACGATCGAGATCGTACCAGTGGTCAGCAGCAAGGAGACGCAGGAAGTCGTCGCCCCTTACCTGCACAAACAGTGAAACCCCGCATGCGTCGGGCGCATCCAGGTAGGGCGGTACACGCTCGCGGGCTAGGATTCCCGCTTTCGAGACTGTCGATTTTCCCGGTTCCGGAAGGGTCCTGTGTAGGGGCGGTTCGGGAACCGCCCGAAAAGGCGCGTCGAATCGGCAGCGTCGTCTCGGGCGATTCCCGAATCGCCCCTACATCCCGAGAAACCGACAGCCTTCCGACCTAACACCCAACACCGTAACACCCTAACAACCTGCCCCTTCTGATGTATGACGAGCACCGTGCGCGCCGTTGCCGATACGCCTGACCTTGCCGCCCCACCGACTCGGGCCCGCTACACCGTGGTCACGTTGACGTTGCTGCTGATCGGCGTGGCGTATCTCGATCGCGTCTGCATCGCCACGGCGGCGCCGGCCATCAAGAGCGATCTCGGCCTGACGGATACGCAGATGGGACTGATCTTCAGCGCCTTCACCATCGCCTACGCATTGTTCGAGATTCCCGGAGGATGGTTCGCGGACCGTTTCGGCGCGCGTCTAGCCCTGACGCGCATCGTCTTGTGGTGGTCGGCGATGACCGCCGCCACCGGCCTGGCAACCGGTTTCGCGTCGCTCTTCGCGGTGCGCCTGCTCTTCGGCATGGGCGAAGCCGGTGCCTTTCCCGCGGCGGCACGTGTGTACGCTCGCTGGCTGCCGGCCGCGCTGCGTGGACGGGTCTTCGGTTCTCTCATCATGGCTGGTGCGTTGGCCGGAGCGGTGACGCAACCTCTCGTGGTAATCTTGCTGCGCTACATCGAGTGGGAGCACGTCTTCGTCCTCTTCGGCGCAGTCGGCGTCGGCTGGGCTATCACATGGTGGCGGTGGTTTCGCGACGATCCGCGCGACCACCCCGGCGTCAACGAAGCCGAGCGTCAGATGCTGGTCGACCGCGGCGCGCACGTCGACACCCAACACGATTCTGTCCCGTGGCGCTTGCTGCTGCGCAATCCCGCTCTGCGCGCGTTATGCCTGATGTACTTGGGCGCCATCTACGGTTGGTACTTCTACCTGACCTGGATGCCGACGTATCTGCTGCGGGCGCGCGGCTTCGATCTCAGTCAGGCGGGGTGGCTGGCGGCGTTGCCGCTCCTGGCCATTGCCGGCGGGGTGTTCGCCGGCGGGTGGCTCAGCGACGTGCTGGCGCACCGCTGGGGCGCCCGCGCCGGCCGTCGCGCCCCGGGGATCGTTGGCTTACCGTTGGCGGCCGCAGCAATCTTCGGCGGCGTGACCACGGCGAGCCCGCTCGTTTCGGCGCTGCTCTTGGCGGCGGCAGCGGGTCTGGCCGGACTCGGCGTCTCACCGGCGTGGGCGGTGTGCGTCGAGATTGGCGGACGGCACGCCGGTGTGGTGAGCGGCACCATGAACATGTTCGGTAATCTCGGCGGGACACTGAGCCCGGTCATCATCGGCATCGGCGTCGATCGCTGGCACTCGTGGCACGCGCCATTGTTGACGGTCGCGGTGTGTTACCTGTTCGCCGCAGTCTGCTGGCTCGCCGTCGATCCGAAGCAGACACTCGAACCTCCTCCGGCTACACCCGCCGTGCCTCACGGTACACGGCCAGTCGGGTGAGGGAGGCCGGATCGTCCACACGCTCGTGAGAGGACGATACAGGATTCTGGCCATGGCCGTTCCACACCACACCGCGGCCATGCAGCCGAGCACCGTCAATCCGACGTTCCCGACCGCCAAGGCGGTTTCACCGCTGCGTAGCAGCGCCAGAGTCTCATAACTGAATGCCGACATCGTTGAAGCCACCGCAGAACCCGACCGTCAGTTAGGCGAGGGCGTTGTCACCTGACGTCAGCCCTCCTGTTCCTACGGGGTCGGCAGTCGGAATCGGAATCGAAATTCATGTCGTTGCCCTCGATTCCGATACCGATTCCGACCCCGACCCCGCTGCCGAACTCAATTTGGTTGATGTGAGCCCGGTTCCTACGAATCAAGCTGATGCACCACCTGCAGCGCTTCATGACTTGACTTGATACCCAACCAGGCCCACTGATGAGAGGCAGCCTGTGCTTCGAGGGAGGATCGCCATGATCGAGCGCGCACCTTTTGGACGCACCGGACATCACAGCACCCGCACGATTTTCGGGGCGGCCGCGCTCGGCGGGATGCGACAGGAGAAGGCGGACCAGGTACTCGAGCTCCTCCTCGAGTACAACATTAATCACATCGACACGGCGGCATCCTACGGCGATTCCGAGTTGCGCATCGGGCCGTGGATGGCGCAGCATCGCGAACGTTTCTTCCTGGCAACGAAGACCGGAGAGCGGACGTACCAGGGCGCGCGCGACAGCATTGCGCGGTCGCTCGAGCGCTTGCGCGTCGACCGCCTCGACCTCATTCAGATGCACAACCTGGTGGAGGATGCCGAGTGGGACGTGGCCATGGGTCCGGGTGGTGCACTGGAGGCGTTCATCGAAGCACGCGAGCAGGGCCGCGTGCGCTATCTCGGCGTCACTGGCCACGGCACGCGCGTCGCCGCCATGCACCGGCGCAGCCTGGAACGTTTTCCGTTCGACAGCGTCTTGCTGCCATATAGCTGGACCATGATGCAGCTCCCGCAATACGCCGCCGACTTCGAGGCGTTACTGCGGGTGTGCGCGATGCGCGGTGTCGCGGTGCAGACGATCAAGGCAGTGGCACGACGCCGCTGGCAGGACGATCCACCGCGGCGCTTCAGTTGGTACGAGCCGCTGCGTGACCCCGACGCCATCCGGCGAGCAGTCCACTTCGTGCTGGGGCGCCCGCGACTGTTCCTCAACACCAGCAGCGACGCCACGGTGCTGCCGACGATCCTCCAAGTAGCAACCGAATCCGTTCAACCGCCACCGGCAGACTCGCTGCGGCAGGACGTCGAACGGTACGCCATGGAGCCGCTCTTCGTTCCCGGGGTCGACGCAATCTAGAGTTGCCATGGACACCCACAGTCAGCCGGTCACGCCGGCAGCACCGACTCCGCGGCCGACGCCGCACGACGGTGATGCCAACGCCGAAGACGTCGTAGCACTTGTCGAGCGCTTCGCGGAGCGCTGGGCGCGGCCAGATGCCGACCGGCTCATGGAGCTGTGCCATCGCGACGTCCGATTCATCGCACCCCTCATGAGTCCGACGGTCGGCTTCGACTCCTGTCGCGAAGAGTTCCGCCGCTTGATCGCACTGCGCCCCGATATCCACATCGAGGTCCATCGCTGGAGCGCGCGTGGTAACGTCGTCTTCATCGAGCTCACCATTCATTGCACCATCGGCGGCGAGGCCGTTCGCATGCCGGGCGTCGATCGCCTCGTGCTGAAGGATGGCCTGATCATCGAGCGCGTGGCGTACGCCGACCCCTTGCCGGTGATCTGGGCACTCTTGAAGCACCCGACGGAGTGGCGCCGATGGTGGCGTTCGGGAATCGGACCGCCGACGCGGCCCTGCCGGTTGTAACCGCGCCCCGCATTTTCTCG
>Ga0187892_10009975_pt1 | contig 12238 bp, 14 predicted proteins | sample MA1701073metaG_FD_139345 | JGI IMG/M metagenome (GOLD analysis project Ga0187892, IMG submission 139345) | Bio-ooze microbial communities from a basaltic lava cave in the Kipuka Kanohina Cave System on the Island of Hawaii, USA - MA170107-3 metaG ...
CTACGTCGACGTCCGACGCTGCAAGATCGCTGTCGAGAAGATAGAACGCGACCCGAAGACTGACCTCGGCCTCCGCCATTCTGTCAGCGGTAGCCATACGGCGCTTGTCGCCGGCGGTCAGCGGCCGGGAGGCGAGCAACGCCATCACCCGGTGCAAGCCCCCGTTTGGGCGGCTGATTCTCACCCGTCATGCTCCGAAGAACGAACACGGCATGTCCGGGGCGAGGAACGTAAGGGGATTCTCGGGCCCGAGGACATACTCTGGCAAGGAATCAGCGAATCTTTGGACTGCGTCCGCGTCGGGCCGGCCCAATCCAGAGACGAGGCAGTAAAGACACGCCTCGTGAAGCTTCTCGACGATCTGGATGACACGGTCGGCGCCGAGGATTGCTGGGATCGTAACGCGAACTGTCTTGGCGAGGCCGTCGAGGCAGACATGGACCAGTTGTTCGCGGAACCCCGACGTGCCTTCGATGAGCCGGCGATAGTTAAGATGACTCAGCTGCCTTGCGTGGATCGTCACATCGTACAAGAAACCTGCTTTGCCAGCGGCGGGGATTGACCAAGCAGCCCATGGTCGACAGAGGACCTCGACCATCACCCCCAATCTGGCCTCGGGGTCCGCGATACCTGTCCGTGCCCACTTCCCGTTGGACATCTCACCCCACGGGAAGGGGTTAGATGAAGGAAGTGCGACTCCACGGGGTCATCGGATTGCGGAAGAATCGGATGGGCGTCGTTGTAGGAGGTGCAGAATCGCCAGAAACCAGGGTACAGGTCGCGTAGGAGTTGGATGACGCGCTGCAGGTCGTCGTGGTGACCTCTGCGAAAGTGTGCGATGCGATGGCGTATTTGGCTGATCTCCTCCAGTTTCACCTCCCAGATGGACTTCGGCGGAAGAAACGGCTCAAATAGCCGCCAATCGTCAGAGGTAATCCTTCGAAGCTCCGAGAACTGCACGTAACTGAGTGGATCACTCTCCGTCGTCGGCATGTGCGTGAGTCGTTTGTCCGCCTCCCAGGGGCTGTCGGCACCACGTATCTTCAGGCGCCACTCGTCGCCAGCTAGCGCTCGGAGTTCGATGTAAACGAGGCGACGAAGCCAGGTCTCAAGTTGCCAGAGTCTCGAGTACGTGTGTAACACGCGTTCAGGCAGTTCGGAAGCGATAGAGTGCGGAGACACATCCGTCGGTTTGTCAGTCCTCTCGGGCGTATGGCTCATACCAGTCTGCCGTCCAACGCGCTGTTATGCGGCCCGTCCGTCAAAACCACTCCTCGGTCGGCTGCCGCTCAGTCGCGCCTTTGCCCGCAGGAAGCTCGATCAGCACGCCCGAGCGGTAACCGAACTCGCGTTTCATTGCTTCGATCTTCGCGCGGTCACACGTTCGAGGTTCAGCATTCGTTTCCTTCTTGACTTCAACGACCAGGAGGTTGGCTCTGTCATGGCCCCGACGGTGGACGATGATATCAGGGTAGACACGCCGCCGGCCCCCTCCGCGGCAGCCAGCCGGAAGATCGAGGTCTTTGGGGTCCATGCCGTGGCGGTTATACTCCATATCGACGTCGAAGCCGCGAAACAGAGGCGTCAGATACGCCGCCAGCTTGGCTACCACAGCACGCTCGCCCGCTGCGTACTCCAGCAGGCGACCATCCCTGGCGAAGAGCATTGCGAGCGCGGCACGTAGACGCCGCCTCAGGAAGCACTGATCCATGACTCAGCCCGCATAACGCGAAGCGCCCAGGTCTGGATAACGCGGCATATACCTGGCCCGGTCAGTCTTATCGGGCGGAGTGTCCGGCGGTGTCGGCGGGAGCGAACCTGTTGGACGCGGGGTTTGCGCATCGCCCGTCTCGCCCTCACAGTCTTGCACAGACCGGCATATTTCCGGAAACGGGGCGTTCTCAGCCCGCGTGCCCCCGGCATCACGGCCAACCGGCGGCGCCTCACCCCAGCTCGGCCAGGATCTCCTTGCGGTGCTGGTCGAGCGAGGGCGCGACGGCGCGCGGCGTCCCGCTCACGAGCGGCGGCAGGCCCGGCACGTTCGGCACCGGCAGGCGGCCGAGACCCGGCTGCTCGATCCAGGTCACCGCGCCGGTGGCCTTGACGTGCGGGTGATCCAGGAACTCGAGGTAGGTGTTCACCCGCTGGTGCATGAGCCGCACTGAGCGCAGGCGCGCGGACAGGTCCTCGGTGGTGCGGCGGGCGAACGCGGGCTCGAGCACCGCGTTCATCGCGGCGACGTTGGCGAAGCGCGAGGCGTTGGTGGCGAAGCGCGGGTCGGTCTTGACGTGCGGCAGCTCGAGCGCGTCGCACAGCGCGGGGAACTCGGCGTCGCGCAGGATCGTGATGTTGATCCAGCCGTCGCTCGCCTTGAAGGTGCCCGAAGGGGTCAGACCCGGCTGTGGCTGTCCGGCCTCCAGATGATGCATGACCAGGGACACCGCCTGGATCGTGGCGCCGCCCCGCAGCAGACTCGACTCGATGTAGCGGCCCCGCGGCTCGTCGCGCCGCGCGTAGAGCGACACCGCGACGGCCTGGAAGGAGCAGAGCGCGGTGGCCATGTCCATCACGATCACCCCCACGCGATGCGGGATGCCGTCGGCGCCACGGTTCACCGACATGAGCCCGGTGAAGGCCTGGAACACCGTGTCCACCGCCGGCCGCTCCGCGTCGGGGCCGGTCTGACCGAAGCCGGAGACCGACAGGTAGATGACGCGCGGGCTGAGGGCGGCGACATCCGGATAACCAAACCCGAGGCGCGCGGCCACACCGGGTCGGAAGCTCTCGAGGAAGACGTCCGCCGAGGCCACGAGCCGCCGCAGCGTCGCGCGGCCTTCCTCGGCCTTGAGGTCCAGCACGATCGCGCGCTTGCCGAGATTGGCCGCGATGACGAAGGCGCTCAGGTCCCCGTAGCGCCGGCCCAGCGCGCGGGCCCAGTCGCCCTCGGGCGGCTCCACCTTGATGACGTCGGCGCCGTACTGGGCGAGCAGCATGCCCGCGTAGGGCCCCGCGATGCCCTGGCTCAGGTCCACGACCTTGAGGCCGGCGAAGGGCGCGTCGTAACTCATCGGGTGCCTTCCTCCAGGACTGGGCGATAATGACGCCCGCAGATCATACCCGACGGAGGGACGCCATGCTCAAGCTCGAGAAGCCCCAGGACCTGCTCCAGCACGTGGGAAAGGAGCTGGGTCCGTCCGAGTGGCTCACGGTGACGCAGGAGATGATCGACAAGTTCGCCGAAGCCACCGGAGATCACCAGTGGATCCACGTGGACGTGGAGCGGGCCAGGCGCGAGATGCCCGGCGGCAAGACCATCGCCCACGGCTATCTCACCCTCTCCCTGCTGCCGCGGCTCGCGCCCACCCTCATGACCATCGAGAAGCGGCGCCGCGGCCTGAACTACGGCTCGAACCGGGTGCGCTTCACCGCGCCGGTGCCCGCGGGCGCGCGCGTCCGGCTGCGCCAGAAGCTCGTCAAGGTGGAGCCGGTCGAGGACAACGGCTTCCGGGTGACCAGCGAGATGACCATGGAGGTCGAGGGCAACTCTCGCCCCGCCATGGTGGCGGAGACGCTCGGGATCGTCTACGGCTAGCGCGAGTACAGCCGCGAGGAGCCTGCCATGACCGCGCCACTCGTGACCTACGCCGTCGACGGCCGCGTCGGCATCGTTTCGCTCAACCGGCCCGAGAAGCTCAACGCGATCACCGCCGACCTCAAGCGCATCCTCATCGAGCGCTTCCACGAGGCCGACCGCGATCCGGCGACGGCGGTGGTCGTGCTCCGCGCCGAGGGGCGGAGCTTCTGCGCGGGCTACGACATCGCTCCCAACCCGGATCGGGCCGCGCGGCGAGGGAACGCCCTGGCCTGGCACGCATCCCTCACCGATGACGTCGCGCTCGAGATGACGCCATGGGACATGAAGAAACCGGTGATCGCCTCGGTTCAGGGTCACTGTCTCGGCGGCGGCTGCGAGCTGGCCATGATGTGCGACCTCACGATCGCCGCCGACGACGCCCTCTTCGGCGAGCCGGAGATCCGCTTCTCCAACGTCGGCCCCGCCCTCGTCATGCCCTTCGTCATCGGGCTCAAGCGCGCCCGCGAGCTGCTCTACCTCGGCGACCCCATCGACGCCCCCACCGCCCTCCGGTACGGCATGGTGAACCGCGTCGTTCCCCGAGCCGAGCTCGAGGTGGCGACGCTGAAGTTCGCGCACCGCCTGGCCCTCATCTCGCCGGAGGCGCTGGCCTCCACCAAGCTCGCCATCAACCGGGGCGCCGACGCCGCGGGCTTCCGGAACGCGATCCGCGCCGGACTCGACGTGCTGGCGCCGCTCTATGCGGCGCGAACCGAGGTCGGGATGAAGTTCGACGAGATCAGGGACAAGGAGGGCCTCGGCGCCGCCCTGAGGTGGCGGGCCGCCCAGCTCGCGGAGTAGTGCCCGGGCCGGCCCCCGCCTGGTCTAGCGGCTAGCGCGCGGCGCCCACCTTCGCGTGCAGCTGGGCCACCTGCTGGTGGAAGGGCGTGCTCGGCCCCGCGGTCATCGGCGTGCTCTCCGCGAGTCCGGTCAGGAGCTGCACCAGGATCGGGCCGTCCTCGGTCAGGAGACCGGGCAGGCGCTTCTTGAAGTCTTCCAGGGTGTTGATCGTATACGTGGAGCGGTAGCCGGCGGCCTTGGCCATCGCCGCGAAGTCCACCCCCGGCCCGCCCGGCGTCTCCTGCGAGCCCGAGGTGTGGTAGACGCCGTTCTTGAAGAGGAGGTGGGTCAGGTTGCGCGGCGCCGCGCCCGCGATGGTGGCGAGCGAGCCGAGCTGCATGAGCAGGGAGCCGTCGCCATCGAAGACGAGCACGCGACGATCGGGCGCGCCCAGCGCCAATCCCAACCCCAGGGCGGAGGCGCCGCCCATGAAGCCCACGCAGCCGACGGAGAGATCGTCGGGGGCGATCTTGCGCCAGGCGGGCGCGGTGGTCATGGTGGGCACGCAGATGGCGGTGCCGCGCGCCGCGGCGATCAGCTTCAGGATCTCCTCGGGCTTCATCATCTCAGGCGGTCTCCAGGCCGACCAGTACCGCGGCGGGGCCTTTCCGCTCGCGGCTCTTCCGGTAGTACTCGGCGATGAGGTGCACGTCGTCCGGACCCTCCATCCGGGCGTGGGGAATGCTGAACACGTCCAGCAGCGGCTCGGCGAAGCGGACCATGGAGTGCCGCGAGTCCTTCGGATCCTTGTCCTTTTCCCGGCTGAGGAGCCCGATCATGTAGAAGATCGGGATCTTGCCGTCCATGGAGATACCGCGGATCGTGTTCACGGAAGCGTAGAGCCCGGCGTGCTGGATCATCAGGATCACCGGCTCCCCGGTGATGTAGAGGCCGGCGGCCACCGCGTTGGCGTCGTCCTCCGTCGAGCACGTGAGCACGCGGAGGCTCCGCTCCTTGTCGAGTGCGGCCAGCACGCTCTTCTGGTGTGTATCGGGGACACTGATGATCCAGCCGAGCGGATCCTGGCGCTTGGCGCCCCGGCGCTCCGCCTGGAAAATCTCCTTGAATGCGTCGATGATGAGAGAGGAAGGGACGGATTCGGGCATTGGCACCTCCTTGGCGCGGCATATGCTACACCAGACGAGGCGGCCCATGACACCCTCGCTGCCGGACCTCCTGCGGGAGCAAGACGGGCGACACCCCTTCTGGCTTCGTGTCGTCTTCCTGGTCGCTGCGCTCGTGTGCTTCGTGGCCGGCGTGGTCGGCTGGCTCATCCCGGTCGTCACGGGCATCCCGTTCTACGCGGCCGGACTGGTGTTCCTGGGCCTGGCCAGCGACCGGACCCGCCGCTTCATCAACCGCTTGGAGCGCCGGCTGTCCGAGGGGACGCGCCGCAAGATCCGGCGGCTGCTCGCCAAGGTGCCCGGAGGTTGGCTGCGCCGCCTCGTCCATATTCCGGACGAAGTCGCCTGAGGCAGATCTTAAGATAGGCGGCATGATCGCCCGACTGGGCAGGGCGGCCGCGCTCGCCGGCCTGCTCGTCATTCCCAATTCCGTCTGGGCGGCCGATACCCCGGCGGCGGACGAAGGGCAGGCGCTCGACGTCCGTCGCCTCTCGCCGGAGCAGCGTCGCCGCCTCGTCGCCGGCGACACCATCGCCTACCGGGTGCTCGAGACCACCGACACCGAGCTGGGCGCGGGGGTTGCCATGTACGTGCCGGTGCCGCTCGGCCGCGCGGCCGAGGCGCTCACGAGCCCGGAGGTCGTGCTGCGCGAGCCGAGCATCACCGCGTCCGGGCCCGTCGCCGCCGGCGCGACCTCAGGGTTCACGTTTCTCCCGGCTGAGATCTCGGAGGCGCAGGACGCGCTCGACGCCGCGCCGGGCTCGCGCCTCAATCTCGCGCCGCCGGAGATCGAGGCCTTCCGCGCGGTCAAAGGCCGCCTGCGCGGCGCCGATCGGGCCGCGATCCTGGAGGCCGCGGCCTCACAGTGGCGGACGCTGCTCGTGCACCGCGGGCAGGCCTTCCAGGCCCAGGGCCTCGACGGCGTCGCCCCCTACGCGCGGCGCAGCGGGGTGAGCGACCCGGCCGCTCTCCTGCGGGTCGCCGCGGCCGACTCGCGCATCGTCGCCCACGTGGCCCCGCGGCTCGCGGACTCGCTGCTGCGCTATCCGGCCGAGCAGAGCCCCACCGCCATCAGCCGGTTCTACTGGGTGAAGCGGCTGGTCCAGGGCCGGCCCACCCCGATCCTGATCCATCACCTGGTCGACGTGAGCCCGGCGCTGGCCCTCTACGTGGAGCGGCACATCTACGTCGGGCACACCTACAACGCGAGCCAGATCCTCTCCGCCGCGGTCCCCTATGAAGACGGCGTGCTCATCCTCTCGAGCAATCGCGTCTCCACCGATCAGGTGGCGGGGCTCGGCGGCGAGATGAAGCGCATGATCGGCCGGCGCCAGCTCCGGGCCGAGATCGTCAAGCGCTTCGATCGCATTCGCGCGGCCCTCGCCGTGCCGGCGCCCCCCACGCGCGTGGAGAGCCCGTAGATCATCGGAGGGGGCCTCGACGGCCCCCTCCGAACCTCCCCCCAGAACAGGTTGCGCCGGAAAAGCGGGCGCTCGAAGGGAGGTTCTCCAACGCGCGAGTGGGTCGGGCTCGGCCTGCGAGGGGCTAGTCGCCGAGCACGCGCCGGCGCAGGAGGCGCAGGTCGAGCGGCACCAGGATGCCCAGCATCAGCGCCGAGAGCACCGTCACGCCAGCGAGGTGCGCGACGACCGGCCCCCCGATCAGGATGCCCCGGAAGACCTGCGCCAGATGATGCAGCGGATTGACGAGGTTGAGGGCCACTAGCGCGGGAAGCTCGAGCGGGAAATAGGTCGACGAGAGGAGCCCCATCGGCAGCACGAGCAGGAACACCGGCAGGTTCATGTGGTCGATGGTAGGCATGACGGCGGTGAAGCACAGCCCGAGGGCGGCGAACCCGCAGGCGGCCACGAAGGCGATGGGCAGCAGCGCGGGCAGGAGGGCTACGTGGAGGTCGAGCACGCTCGCGAGGTGCAGCGCGGTGAGCACGACGGCGACGATGACGACGTACATGGTGGCGAGCAGGCCGGCCCACAGCACCTCGCCCCAGACCACGTGGGTCAGCTCGACCTGGGTCGTGAGCTGGCCCTCCCACGTGCGCTGGTAGCGCATGCGAATGAACGCGGCGAAGAGCGACTGGAAGATCGCGGTCATGAAGGTCGCGTAGGCCAGGAGGCCCGGGGCGACGTAGGTCATGTACTCGATCGGCCGGCCCTGCCAGGTGAGACTGGCCACGTAGCCCCCGAGCCCGACCCCGAAGGCCACCAGCATGGTCACCGGCTCCAGCGCGGGCGGCAGGAAGGCGGTGTGCCAGATCCGCAGATAGACGCGCAGGTGGCGCGCGACCACCGCGCGGCTCTGCCACTCGAGCGCCGCGGTCAGCCAGCTCACGGCGCGAGGGCCAGCTTCAAGAAGAGATCGTCGAGGGTGGGCCCGCGTACCTCGTAGCGCAGCGACGGGAACGCGCGTGCGAAATCCGCCAGCTCGTCGCCCGACAGGGGCACGTGCCAGGCGCCCAGCACGCTCGCCGGCTCGCCGCGTCCGCGGGCGGTGAGCCACACCCCGACCGCCGAGCCGGCGGCCGCGTCCACCACGACGACGTGCTCGCCGACCAGGTCGCCCAGGACGGTCTTGGCGGTGCCGCGCGCCACCACGCGCCCCCGGGCCAGTACGGTCAGCGAATCGCTCAGCCGCTCCGCCTCGTCCATGTAGTGCGTGGTCAGGATGATGCCGAGGCCCTCGGCGCGCAGCCCGTCCACGAGGTCCCACACCCCCATGCGCGCCTGCGGGTCGAGGCCCGTGGTCGGCTCGTCGAGGAAGAGCAGGCGCGGCCGGTGCACGAGCGCGCGGGCGATCATCAGCCTCCGCCGGTAGCCGCCCGAGAGCGTCTCCGGCTTCTCCCGCGCGTAGGTCCTGAGCTCGAAGCGGTCCATCAGCTCCGCCACGCGCCGGGCCAGATCCGTCGGCCGCGGTCGGAAGTAGCTGGCCGCGATGGTGAGATTCTGCTCCACCGAGAAGTCGCCGTCGAACGTGTCCTCCTGCGTGCACACGCCGATCGAGCGCTTGGCCCGCGCCAGGTCCCGGCCCAGCTCGACACCGTCCACGTGGATGCGGCCCTCGTCGGGGTGGAGAAAGCCATAGAGCATGCGCAGGGTCGTGGTCTTGCCGGCCCCGTTGGGCCCGAGCAGTCCCACGATCTGCGAGCTCTCGCAGGCGAGGTCCACGCCGTCCACCACGCGGCGGCCCCCGAGGTGCTTGACCAGATGGCGAGCGTCGAGAAGCGCTGACATAGCACTCGATTGTACAACCGCCCGCCCGGGACGGCCCGCACTTGACAAGCTTCGCGCGGGGAGTCAGTGTCTCGGAGGTTCGAGCTCGCGCCAGGAGGAGCCCGCCATGAAGACGAAACGCCCGCGGAAGCCCGCCCGCTCGAAGCGCTCCGGGTTGAAGAGCCGCCCCGCGCCCGCCCGGGCCCCGCGCGACCCGCTGCTGGCCCGCATGGTGGGCGCCGAGCATCGCGAAGTCGGGGGCGTCTCGATCGACACCACGCGCACCGCCAACGGCCGCGTGAAGCGCGTGCGCTACCCGCCCGGCTTTCGCTGGTCCACGCACATGAAGCCGCTGGTCAACACCGCCCTATGCATGCACGCGCACGTGGGCTTCCTGGCCCGCGGCCACGTCCGGGGCTCCTACGCCGACGGCTGCGCCTTCGATCTGGCCGCGCCGCGGGCGGTCGTGATCGAGCCCGGCCACGACGCGTGGGTGGTCGGCAAGGACGCGGCCGTGCTCATCGAGTTCGACACCGAGAGCAGCACCGCGGCCCGCTTCGGGCTGCCCGACACCCACCGCCACGCGTGAGGCGATCCCGAACGAGAGAGAGCCCATGACCTCCGAGCTCGAAGACAAGTTCCAGACGCTGCACGAGATCGTTCGCGCGGCCCGAATGAACCTGGCCCCCGGACCGTGGGACTACCTGGTGGGCGGCACCGAGACCGAGACCACGCTGCGGCGGAATCGCCTGGGCATCGACAGTCTGGCCTTCCGCCCGCGCGTGCTGCGCGACGTCTCGCGCATCGACACCGGTACCACCTTCTTCGGCCGGAAGCTGCGCATCCCGGTGATGCTGGCGCCCATCGGCTCCATCGAGTCCTTCACCCCGGGGGGCGGCGCCACCGCCGCCAAGGCCTCGGCGGCCTTCGGCGTGCCCCAGATGCTGAGTTCGGCCTGCAACCCCGGCCTCGAGGCCACCGCGGCGGCCGCCGACAACTTCCGCATCTTCCAGCTCTACGTGCGCGGCGACGACGCGTTCGTAGACGACTACGTCAAGCGCGCCCGAGACCACGGCTACACCGTCTTCTGTATGACGGTGGACACCGCGGTGTACAGCCGGCGCGAGCGCGACCTGGCCCGCCGCTTCGTCAAGCCCTGGCGCCTGCGCGCCACCGGCCAGGACTTCCAGGCCGCGCTCTCGTGGGACCAGGTCAAGCGCTTCAAGGATCGCCACGACATTCCCCTGATCCTGAAGGGCATCGCCACCGGCGAGGACGCGGCCATCGCTTGCGACCTCGGCGTGGACGCGGTCTACGTCTCCAATCACGGCGGCCGTCAGCTCGATCACGGCCGCGGGTCCATCGAGGTGCTGCCGGAAGTGGTGAAGGCGGTGGCGGGGCGCAGCGTGGTCATGGTGGACGGCGGCTTCATGCGCGGCACCGACGTGGTGAAGGCCATCGCGCTCGGTGCCCAGGTGGTCGGGCTCGGGCGCCTTTCCTGCCTCGGCCTGGCCGCCGCGGGCGACGCGGGGCTGGTGCGCACCCTCGAGCTGCTGGCCGACGAGATCCGCATCGCCATGGGGCTGCTCGGCGTCCACAGCCTGGGCCAGCTCGATCCGTCGTACTTGCACCCGGCGGCGCCGGTCACGCTGCCGCACGTCACGAGCGCCTTCCCGTTGCTGGACCTGGACGACCGGCGCTACTAGCGCGCGTGCTCGACCTCAAGATCACGGGCGGCCGGCTGATCGACGGCACCGGCACGCTCGCGCGCCGCGGAGACGTGGGGGTGACCGGCGACGCCATCACCGCGGTCGGCGATCTCTCCGCGGAGCCCGCCGGCCGCACCATCGACGCCAGCGGCCGCACGGTCACCCCCGGCTTTATCGACATGCACTCGCATTCCGACTGGCGCCTCTGGGACAACCGGCGCGCCGAGTCGAAGATCCGTCAGGGCGTGACCACCGAGGTGGTCGGCAACTGCGGCTTCTCCCCCGCCCCGGTCTCCGACGCCTTCCGCGACGAGATGAAGGGCTTCGCCCTCTACCTGCCGGCGGGCATGGATTTCTCATGGCGCACGGTCGCGGACTATCTCGCGCGCTACGAGAGCGACGGCGTCGCCCTCAACGTGGCGCAGCTCATCGGCCACGGCACGCTGCGGCTCGCCGCCATGGGCTTCGCGCGCCGGCCGCCCACCGCCCAGGAGCAGGCCACGATGGAGCGGCTGATGGACGAGGCGATGGCCGACGGCGCCTATGGCCTCGCCACCGGCCTCATCTATGCGCCCGGCTCCTACGCGGCCACCGAGGAGATCATCGGGATCGCCCGCCGCGCGGGCGGGAGGCGTGGCTTCTACGCGAGCCACATCCGCGGTGAGGGCGCGACCCTGCTCGACGCGGTGGCGGAGGCCATCCGGGTGGGGCGCGAGGGCAGGCTGCCCGTGCAGGTGAGCCACGTCAAGGCGGCGGGGCGCCCGAACTGGGGCAAGGTGGCCGATGCGCTCGCGCTGATCGACGCCGCGCGGAGCGAGGGCCTGGACGTGATGGGCGACGTGTACCCCTACACCGCGTCGAGCACGTCGCTGCGCACGCTCCTGCCCGACTGGGTGCTCGAAGGCGGCATCGAGACGATGCTGACGCGTCTGGCCGACACCTCGGTGCGCGCGCGCATCCGCAAGGAGCTGACCGGAGGTGGCGAGAACCTCCTGCGGGGCCTCGACTGGTCGGACATCATGGTGGCCTACGCGCCCTCACGGCCGGACGCCGAGGGCCGGGGGATCTCCGAGATCGCGGCGGCGCGGCAGCGCGACCCGCTCGACGCGGTCATCGAACTGATCGTGGCCGAGCACGGCAAGGGCGCGATGATCATGTTCCAGCTCGACGAGGCCGATCTACGCCGAGCCCTCACCCACCCGCACGTGATGGTGGGCTCCGACGGCTCCTCGCTGGCCGCGGACGGCGCGCTCGCCACCGGCAAGCCGCACCCGCGGAGCTATGGCACCTTCCCCCGCGTGCTCGGCCGCTACGCGCGCGACGAGCGCGTGCTTTCGCTGGAGGAGGCGGTGTTCAAGATGACCGGCCTGCCCGCCCGGCGGCTCGGCCTGCGCGACCGCGGCGTGCTCGCGGCGGGGGCCAAGGCCGACGTGGTGGTGTTCGACGCCGCGACGATCGCGGACCGCGCGACCTACGAGGACCCGCACCGGTACGCCGCGGGTATCGGTCACGTGCTCGTGAACGGGCGCGTGGTCATCGCGGACGGCGAGCACACCGGCGCCCTGCCCGGCCGCGTCCTCCGGCCGGCGTAGACCACCCCTCACCCCAACCCTCTCCCCTGGAGGGAGAAGGAGTCGCGTCGAACCCTCTCCCCGTGGGGAGAGGGCAAGGTGAGGGGTTCCGGGTTACACTGACCGCCACGAG
>Ga0187892_10009976_pt1 | contig 12237 bp, 13 predicted proteins | sample MA1701073metaG_FD_139345 | JGI IMG/M metagenome (GOLD analysis project Ga0187892, IMG submission 139345) | Bio-ooze microbial communities from a basaltic lava cave in the Kipuka Kanohina Cave System on the Island of Hawaii, USA - MA170107-3 metaG ...
CCGCGCCTCCGACACCGCCGAGCTGGCCTTCGAGGGCATGCGGGTGCCCGCCGGGCACCTCCTGGGCGTCGAGGGCCAGGGCTTCTACGAGGTCATGCGGGTGTTCCAGCGGGAGCGTCTCGTCGCGGGCCTGCACGCGGTGGCCGGCTGCGAGCGGGCGCTGGAGGACACCATCGCCTACGTCCAGCAGCGGCACGCCTTCGACGAGCCGCTCGCGAAGAAGCAGGTGGTGCGGCACAAGCTCGCCGATCTCGCCACCCTCATCGAGGCCGGACGCTGGCTCACCTACGCGGCGTGCCTCAAGTTCCGGGACCGGGAGGAGGCGGTGAAGGAGATCTCGATGGTGAAGCTCTTCACCGCCGAGATGGCCCAGAAGGTCGCGTACGACTGCGTGCAGCTCCACGGGGGCTACGGCTACATGCGCGAGTACCCGATCGAGCGCTTCTTCCGGGACATCCGCCTCATGACCATCGGCGGCGGGACCTCCGAGATCATGAAGGAGATCATCGCCAAGCAGATGGGCATATGACCCCGGTGGACTTCGTCACGATCGGGCACGTGACGCTCGATCAGACCCCGCGGGGCACGCGGCCCGGGGGTGCGGCCTACTACACCGCGATGACCGCGCATCGGCTGGGCCTCCGGGTAGGCCTGCTCACCTCCTTCGGGCCCGACTTCCCGCGCGACGCCATCCCGGCCGGCATCGACGTCGTGAACGTCCCCGCCGAGCGCACCACGACGTTTCGCATTGGCCAGAACCGCGGGGGCCGGGGCGGGCGGACACGCGAGCTCGCGGTGCTGGCGCGGTCGGCCGACCTGGAGGCGGAGGCCCTCCCCGAGGAGTGGCGGGACGCGACGCTGGGCGCCCTGGCCCCGGTCACCGGCGAGGTGGACCCGGCCTTCGCGGCCGCGTTCCCGGACACCTCGCTGGTCGCTCTCGCCCAGGGGTGGATGCGCCAGCGCGGCAAGGGCGGCATCCTGACGCCCCAGCCCTGGGAGGACGCCGACGTGGTGCTGCCGCGCGTGCAGGCGCTGGTGGTCAGCCACGAGGACGTCGAGCCGTTCGAGAAGGACGCATTCGAGTGGTTCCAGCAGGTGCCGGTGGGCGCGGTCACCCGTGGACCCGACGGGGCCGTCCTCTTCGTCAACGGCGAGCGCTACGGGGTCGAGGCGGATCGAGTGGTCGCGGTGGACGAAACCGGGGCGGGAGACGTGTTCGCGGCCGCGCTGCTCATCACCTATAACCGGGACGGCAATGCGTGGGACGCGGCGGTGGCGGCGGCCTGCTGCGCGGCCGCCTCCGTGGAGGCCGAAGGGGCCGCGGGGATCCCGGACCGCGATGGCCTCGAGGCGCGGCTCGCCGCCTACCGGCGCCGGCACGGGATCTGAGCCCGGCTTCGCCTTGCCGCCGCCCGCGGGCCGGGGCTACACTCGGAGCGGGGCGGGCGAGTCCACATGGCGGAGAGGAAGATCCGGATCACCGCGGGCCGCGTCACGGCCGAGGCCGTGCTGAACGGCTCGAAGACCGCCGCGGCGGTCTGGGACGCGCTGCCGCTCGACATCCCCGGCGAGACCTGGGGCGACGAGATCTACTTCGGCATCCCGGTGAAGGCCAAGGCGGAGGACCCCCGCGAGGTGGTGGAGCTGGGCGACCTGGCCTACTGGCCCCCCGGCTCCGCGTTCTGCATCTTCTTCGGGCCGACGCCCGTGAGCCGGGGCAACGAGATCCGGCCCGCGAGCCCGGTCAATGTGCTCGGTCGTGTGCTGGGTGATCCCACCGTGTTCAAGTCGGTGCGCTCCGGGACGAAAGTCCGCATCGAGCGCGGCTGACAGGGAGGATTGAATGAAGATCTTTCTCGATAGCGCGAATGTGAGCGAGCTGCGTGAGGGCGTCGCGATGGGCCTGGTCGACGGCTGCACCACCAATCCCTCGCTGATCGCCAAGGAGAAGCGCCCGTTCCGCCCGCTGGTGGAGGAGATCTGCCGCGTGGTGCCGGGGGACGTGAGCCTCGAGGTGGTGGCCACCGACTTCGACGGCATGGTGAAGGAGGGCAAGGAGCTGGTGCAGGTGGCCCCGAACGTGGTGGTCAAGTGCCCGCTCACCAAGGAAGGGCTCAAGGCGGTGAAGTACCTCAGCGGAGAGGGCATCCGGGTCAACCAGACCCTCTGCTTCTCGGCCCCGCAGGCCCTGCTCTCCGCCAAGGCGGGCGCGGTCTACATCAGCCCGTTCCTGGGCCGCCTCGACGACATCGGCCACGTGGGCATGGACCTGATCCGGGACATCTGCGAGATCTACCGGAACTACGGGTTCAAGACCCAGGTGCTGGCCGCCTCCATCCGCAACCCACTGCACGTGATCGACGCGGCCAAGGCGGGGGCGCACGTGGCCACCATGCCCTTCAACGTGCTCGAGATGCTGATGAAACACCCCCTCACCGACATCGGCCTCAAGAAGTTCCTGGACGACTGGAACAAGCTCGGCGAGAAAATCTAGCCCATTCCCCCTCTCCCCCCAGGGGAGAGGGTAGGGTGAGGGGCTTCGGGGTTCTGCTGTCGACCGTCTAGTTCTTCAAGCTCTATCTTATGCGGGGGCCCAGAAATGGCCCCCGCACTCCCCCAGTCCGCGGGCACTCGTGACTCGCGGACACCCGTTTGCGGCTCCACCCGTTTCGCGGTTTGCGCCGTATACCTCCATGAGGACTGAGATGGACGCAGAACGGGGGCTGATGGAGCGGGTGGCCAGGGGCGACCAGGGCGCGTTCAGCGACCTGGCCCAGCGCTATGGCGGCAAGCTGCTGGCCGTGGCGGGCCGGCTGCTCGGCTCGCGGGCCGATGCCCAGGACGCCGTCCAGCGCGCGCTCCTGCAGTGCTACGCGGGGGCGGCCGGCTACAACCCGCGCTGGGCCGTCTCCACGTGGCTCTACCGCATCCTCACCAATGTGTGCGTGGACGAGCTGCGCCGCCGGGCCACCCGGACGGCCCACGACGAGCGCTCAGCCGTCGGGCCGCTCACGTCGAGCAACCACCGGCCGCCCGACGCGTACCTCGATCTGCACCGGGCGCTCGAGCGGGTGCCGCGCGAGGCGAGGGTGCTCCTGGCCCTCCGCTACGTGGACGGGCTCTCCTACGGGGAGCTGGCGAGGATCCGAGGCATCACGATCAATACCGTGAAGAGCCAGCTCGCGCGGGGCAAGGCCCTGCTGCGAGATGAGCTCGGCAAGCGAGGAGCGGGCCATGAGTGACGGCAAGACGCAGGCACAGGACCAGATCGACCGGCTGCTGACGGACTACTTCCGCCCGGAGACCTCTCCGGCCGGTATCGGGCGCCGGCTCGTGGCGGCGGCTCGGGAGTCCGAGACCGCGCTGACGCGGCTCGAGGACAGGCTCGGCATCGAGGCGACTCCGCGGGGGATCTCGCTGGTCCGCAGCGGCCCGGCCGGGAAGCCGGCCACCGCGGCCGCGCGGAAGCTGACCGAGCAAGCGCGGGAAGAGATCCACGAGTACCTGCGGGGCCAGCGGGCGTTCTTCCGGGTGCCGGTGGATCTCGGCGAAGTGGGAGATTTTCAGCGGAAAGTCCTCGAGGCCGCGCGGCTCATCCCGTTCGGGGAGGCGCGCCCGTACGCGTGGATCGCCGGGCGCATCGGAAGTCCCCGCGCGGTGCGCGCGGTGGGCACCGCGCTCGGCCGCAACCCGGTGCCGCTCATCCTGCCCTGCCACCGCGTGTGGCGGAGCGACGGTGGTCTCGGCGGCTACATCTTCGGCGGGGCGGTCAAGGACGGGCTGGCCGCGCTCGAGCGGACCACTCCGGTGCTGGAGGGCTGCACGAGCACGCGCATCGTGTGCCGCGTGGGCTGCATCCACGGCCGCCACATGCGCCCGGACAACCGGGTGGTGTTCGCCTCGGTGGACGACGCGCGCTCGGTGGGCTACCGGCCGTGCAAAGTATGTCGCCCAGCGGCCTGAAGCCCGCGGTCTCGATCGCGGCGCGGCTCGAACGGGTCGACTGGGCGGAGGTGGCCCGAGCCCTGGATGAGCGGGGCTGGGCCACCACGCCGCCACTCCTCACCGCCGCAGAGTGCGCGGAGCTGATCCGGCTCTATCCTGACGAGCGCGGTTTCCGCAGCCGGGTAGACATGGCGCGCTTCCGCTTCGGGGAAGGGGAGTACAAGTACTTCGCGAACCCGTTGCCGCCCGTCGTGGGCGAACTGCGTCGCCAGGCCTATCCGCACCTCGCGCCGATCGCGAGCACCTGGGAGAAAGCGCTCGGCGGCGAGCGGCGCTACCCGCCCGAGCTCGACGACTTGCTGGCGCTCTGCGCCGAGCACGGCCAGACCAAGCCCACCCCGCTGCTCCTGCGCTACGAGGCCGGCGGCTACAACTGCCTCCACCAGGATCTTTACGGCGACGTGGCCTTCCCGCTGCAGATGACCTGCCTGCTCAGTCGTCCCGGTCAGGACTTCATGGGCGGGGAGTTCCTGCTGGTCGAGCAGCGTCCCCGCGCGCAATCGACGGGGTCAGTAGTCCCGCTCGAGCGCGGTCAGGTCGTGATCTTCGCCACGCGCCACCGGCCGACCCGCGGCACCCGCGGCGCCTACCGCGTCACGCTACGCCACGGCGTCAGCCGCGTGACCTCCGGCCAGCGCCATACGCTGGGCGTGATCTTCCACGACGCGAAGTAGCCCCTCACCCTGTAGCCCCTCACCCTGCCCTCTCCCCAGAGGGGAGAGGGAGATTTCAGATCTGCGGGCGGATGTCGGCCGCGAAGGACTCGTAGAGGCCGATCATGTCGTCGAGGTCGCGGTAGCGGGTCTCGAGGAGGATCGACTCGACGCCGAGGTCGCGGAAGGCGGTGAGATCGGCGATCACCTGGTCGCGCGAGCCCTGCAGCGGCTTGCGGTCGGGGCCGAGCGGAGTGTCGCGCAGCGACAGGCCCGCGCGCACACTGATCGCGACCCGGTCGAACGGGCGCTTCTGCCGCGCGCACTCCTCGCGCAGCCGCGCGATGTCGGCCTCGAGTGCGTCGGGCGTGATGAACGCGGCGTGCCAACCGTCGCCGAGCTCCACGACCCGCCGGAGGGCCCGCGGGGTGTGCCCGCCGATCAGGATCGGGATGTCGCCGCGCGCGGGCTTGGGGAAGACGCCGATCTCGTCGAAGGAGAAGAACTCGCCGTGATGCGCGGTGCGCGCGTCGCGCCAGCAGGCGCGCATGACCGCGAGCGCCTCGTCGCTCCAGGCGCCGCGACGGTCGTAGTCGCCGCCGAGCAGCTCGATCTCCTCCCGCATCCACCCCACGCCCACCCCGAGCACCAGGCGCCCCCCGGAGAGGTGGTCGACGGTCGCGGCCATCTTGGCGGCCAGGACCGGGTTCCGGTGCGGGAGCACCAGGATGCTGGTGCCGAGCCGCACGCGCTCGGTGACGCCCGCCACCAGCGCCAGTGTGGTGAGCGGCTCGAGGAACGGGACTTCGGGCGCGAGCGGGAACTTGCCGGCGGGGCTGTACGGATAGGGCGTCGTCATCCGGTGCGGGATCACCACGTGATCGCTCGCCCACAAGGAATCGTAGCCGAGGGCCTCCATGCGCCGCGCGAAGGTGATCACCCCGTGGCGAGTACCCACGGGACCATACATGGGCAGGTGACAGCCGATCCTCAATGAAGGGGTCAGGCGCCCTGCGCGCCGGAGGAGTAGACGATGCGGTCGCGCAGCTCGTCGCGCGCGATCAGCTCCCCGAGGCGCGAGCGCTGGATCTTGCCCGACGAGGTCTTGGGGATCGTGCTGGGCAGGACCAGGAGCACCCGGGCGGGCCGGTGGCCCCGGCCCTCGCGCACGCGCTGGACGATCTCGCGGACGAGGCGTGAGTGCGCGTCCGCGTCGGCGGCCTGCTCGCGGACCTCGGCCACCACGTGCAGGCGCTGCGTCCCGGTGCGGTCGCTCTCCACCCCGACCGCCGCCGAGTAGCGCACCCCGGGGACGTGGTCCACGATCTCCTCGATGTCGGCCGGGATCACGTTCTCCCCGCCCAGGATGATCACGTCCTTGAGGCGCCCGGTGACGTAGAGGAAACCCTCCGCGTCGAGGAAGCCCAGGTCCCCGGTGCGCAGCCAGCCGTCGGGGGACAGGACCTTTTGGGTCGCCTCGGGATTCTTGTAGTAGCCCTGCATCACCCCGGGGCTCGAGACGCAGATCTCGGCCTCCACCCCCGGCTTGACCTCCTCCTCGCCGTCCATGATCCGCACGCGCACGCCGCGGCAGGGCTGCCCCACCGAGAGGAACTTGCCGGAGCTGTCCAGGCGGAGGGGGGTCCGGCGGGGCCAGATGGCCACCGCCAGGGTGGCCTCGGCCAGGCCGTAGCACGGGGTGATGAGGTTCTGGACGTCGAACTTCCGCTCGAAGGCCTCGATGGTGCTCTGCCGCACCGGCTCCGCGCCGGAGAGGGCCTGCTTGAGCGAGGAGAGATCGAGGCCGCTCGTGTCGTGGATGTTCCGCACGCAGTTGCGGTAGCCGAAGTCGGGCGAGACGGTGAACGTGGCGCGGACCTGGCTGACCAGCTCGAGCCACACGCGCGGGTTCTTGAGGTCGGGCGGCAGCAGGTGGAGCGGCGCCCCGTTCCACGGCGGAGTGAACGCGCAGCCGATCAATCCCATGTCGTGGTAGAGCGGCAGCCACGAGACGACCACGTCGTCCGGGGTGAGCTGCGCGGCCTCCGCCATGAACTCCACGGTGCGCACCACGTTGGCGTGGCTCAGCACGACCCCGCGAGGCTGCCCGGTGCTCCCCGATGTGTACTGGATGAAGGCCACATCGTCGGTGACCGCGGTGGGGAAGGCGGGCGCGGGTCCGTCCACCTCGAGATCGCTCGGCTCCAGCACGTGCCGGATATTGGCCGCGGCGGCCTGGGATTCCTCCACGCCCGAGCGGAACCAGCCGATGGTGGCGACCGCCTTCGCTTCCGAGTCACGGAAGATATTGGCGGTCGCCTCCACCCCGAGGGTGGGGTAGAGCGGGACCGGCACCGCGCCGAGGCGGAGGGCCCCGAAGAAGGTGTAGAAGAACTCGGCGCAGGTCGGGTAGATGAGGCAGATCTTGTCACCGCGGTCGATGCCGGCGCGCCGCAGCCCGGCCGCGTAGCGCGCGCTCTCCCGCCAGAGGCGGCCGTACGGCACCGCTTCGTCGAAGAGGTGGAAGTACGGGGTGTCAGGATCCTGGGCGGCCCTGCCCCCCATCAGCTCGGTCAGGGTCGCCGGGATGGGTGCTCCTGGCTTCACGGCCGTGATTCTAGCGAAAGCGACCCGCCCGGGGAAGGATTCTCGTACTCTGGCGAGGGAGCCGTGACGCGCGCATTCGGGGTCCTGCCGGTGGTGTGGCTCATCGCCGCGTGCACGTCCGCGCCGGTCGCCCTCCGGCCGCCCGCGCCGCCGCCGGGACTCCTGCCGACCGCGTGCGAGAAGCGGGCGCTCATGACGGGGCAGGCGGCCGACGACGTGAGCCCTCAGGCGCTGGCCGAAAGCCTGCCCTGGGGGTCGCTCGCGCCCGAGACGTGCCCGGACGCCGGGGGCCGCGTCATCCTCGGCCCGCCGTGGGAGCGTCGCTGACGCGTCAGCGGTCCAGCGCGATCAGGTCGAAGGTCTCGGCGTAGGCGTAGCCCCGGGGCTTGCCCAGCTCGGCCCCGCGCTCGCGGACGCGCTTCTCCACCGCCGCGAAGTCCTTGAACTGGCTCGCGTGGCAGGCCAGCGCCTTGATCTTGAGATCGATCGTGTCGGAGATGTCCACGACCAGCTCGGGGCTCTCCCACCACATCAGGTAGACCTCCCGGACCTTGTGAGGCTCGAGGCCCTGCGCGAGCAGCTCCGGGAACGCCATGTGATCGCGGGCGAGCGGGTAGACACAGTCGAGCGCGATGCCGGCCACCGTGCGGTGATCCCGGTGCGAGGCGCCCAGGTTCTTGGTACGGTGGGGGTTCTGGATGATGAGGCGATCCGGCCGGTGGCGCCGGATGGCGGCGGTGACCGCCAGTCGCGACTCGCGCGTGTCCTCGACCTCGCAATCCGGGAAGCCCAGGAAGTCCACCGTCTCCACCCCGAGCACCCGCGCCGCGTTGCGCTGCTCCTCCTCGCGGATCCGGACCAGCCGCTCGGGAGTCATGCTCCGATCGCCCGAGCCCTTGTTGCCGTTGGTGACGATGCAGTAGGAGACGTGCATGCCCTCGCGCACGAGCTTGGCGACGGTGCCCCCGGCGCCGAACTCGGAGTCGTCGGGGTGGGCGGTGACCACCAGCACCCGCTGGATCGGGACTTTCGGTGACGCATCGGGCATGGAGAAGGCTCCTTTCGTGCTCGCTATCTTACCATCCCGCTATAATGCGGCCGGTGACCACGCGGACCAGCGGTGTCCTCCTGCTCGCGCTCCTGCTCGCGGGCTTCCTCCTCCTCGGCGCGCTGCCCAACCAGGTGGCGGCCATTCGCGTGGCCGGGCTCTCGCTGCTCTGGTGGTACGGCGGGGTGCTCGCGCCGGTGATGGCGATGCTCGTCGCGATCCGCTGGCTCGCCGATCCGCTGCCCGCCGCGTCCCCCGGCGAATGAGGTCGGTCGCGCGCATCCTGGCGGTGTGGCTCACCCCGGCGGTGGTGCTGGCGGTGCCGGCCGCCCTCGCCGCGCGCGGGCCCGACGGCCTCTGGCTCGGCCTCGTGGTGACCCTGGCCCCGCTCATCGTGCTGGGGTGGGGCACCGGCCGCCCGGCCACCGGCGGCGACTCCCGCCCCGGCGAGACGCTCTTTCCCGTCGTCACGCTGCTCGTGACGGTCGGCGTGCTGCTCTGGGCGAACATCGCCCTTGCCGGCGACGTGGCGGCCTGGCTCGGCGCGCGCCGCTGGCAAGGCATCGTGATCACCGCCGCGGCCGGCTGGCTGCTGACCGCCTGGCGGCCGCTCCGCCGGACGGCGCCGCTATTGCTCGCGATCGCGTTCCTGGCCGCGGTGGTGGTCTTGCTGCAGCTCGCGTGGGCGCTCGCGCTCGGGCCGATCGCCGCGTGGGATCGCGTGGCCACCCAGCCCGCCTTCCGCTTCCCGCCCTCGAGCCCCTGGGTGATCAGCGGACGTGACCTCGGGGCGGCCCGCGGCGGCGAGCGGCTCGTCTTCGACGAGGTGCATCGCCTCACCGCGCCCGCCGGGGGCGTGCTGCGCGCGCGCACGCTGGACGGCGGCCGCCTCGCCGAGATCGAGTGGACGCTGGTGCCCGGGCAGACCGTGACGCTGCGCGCGGGAGACGAGATCATGCGCGGGTCCACGCTGCGGCTGCGGTTCGAGGCCGACAAGCGGGTGCCCGGGGCTCCGGCGTCGGGCATGGTCTGGGCCGACGGCCGGCCCCGTCACTGGCTCGAGCGCGTCGGCCTGGCCGTCACGCTGCTGGCCGGCGCGGCCGCCCTGCTGCGCGCCGGAGTCACGGTGCGCCTCTCGGGCGACGGCACGGGCTTCGCGGCGGGCGGGCTGCTGCTCGCCTTCGTGTGGGCGCAGGCCTGGGCGGTCTACGCGATCATCCAGGCCCCCGATCTCTTCCTCGGCGGGATCACGCTCGAGCGCCTGCTCGAGCTGCCCGCGCACGCGCTCTTCGCCGAGCCCTGGCGCCGGACGCTCCAGGCGCTGCTGCTCGCCGCCGGCCTCGCCGCGTTCCTCGCCTCGAGCCTCGCGCTGCGCGAGCGGCTGGGTGCGCTCGATTCCACCGGGGGCGGGGAGATCGGCCACGATCCCGGCCTCTGGGCCGGGCTCTTCGGCGGGGCCGCGCTCGCGAGCCTGTGGCCCGTCGATCCCTGGGCGCTGAGCCTGCTCGCCCTGGGCGGCGCCGGCTGCGCGCTCGGCCCGGCCGCCCTCTGGCCGCCCCGCCACGGCCGCACCGCCGCCACCGCGGGCGTGGTCGGCCTGATCGCGTTCGCGGTACTGGCCGCGGCCCAGCTTCGCGGCTCGGGCGGCGGGCTGCTGGGCGTCGCCATCGCCTATCCGGCGCTGATCGCGGCGCCCGTCGGGGCCTTCGTGCTCTGGCTCGGCCGGCGCGTGCGGCCGTGACCGCCGCCGCGCTGATCACGCGGCCGATCGCGGCCTCCCTCGCCATCTCGGGCGGCGTGCACGTCGTGGTCTACCTGCTCAACGCGACGCTGCCGTTACACATGGTCGCGCTCGGGGGGAGCAAGACGCAGGTCGGCCTGCTCTTCGCGGTGTCCACGACCGTGTCGATGATCCTCCGCCCGCTGGTCGGCGCCTGGGTGGATCGCTTCGGCGCTCGACGCGTGATGCTCCCGGGCGGGATGGTCCTGATCGCCACGCTGCTGCTCCTGCCCCTGGCCGCCGCCCCCGGGCAGTATGTCGGCCTGATCGCGGGCCTCGGCTGCGCCAACGGGGTGCTCGCCACCGCCGCGGGAGTGCTCGTGGCCCAGGCGAGCCCGTCGGCCCGGCGGGGCGAGGCCCTCAGCGTCTACTTCCTGGCCACCGCGCTCTCCTTCGCGGCGGGCCCCCCGCTCGGGCTGGCGCTCTACGCATGGGGCGGCATCGGCCCCTGCTTCGTGGCGGCGCTGGGCATCGGGGGGCTGATCGTGGTGCTCATCCTGACTCTCAGGTCACCTCCCGTCGAGGCCGCGCCACGGCAGCGCTTTCGCTGGTTCAGCCGGCGCGCGCTGCCCGCGGCCGCCACCGTGGTCTGCGAACATCGGCTACAGCTCCATCTACGCCTTCCTGCCGCTCTACGCGCTGGCCTCGGGGCTCGAGGGCAGCCTGGGCTGGTTCTACGTGCTCTTCGCCGCCTGCATCATCACCGGCCGCCTCACGCTTCGCGGCCTGTCCGACCGGATCGGCAGAGCCCAGGTGATCGTGCCCGCGATGGCGCTCACCACGCTGAGCTACCTCCTGCTCGCCCTGCCGCCTCGGGTGCCGACGCTGGCGGCGGCCGCGATCATGCTCGGAGCCGGGGTGGCCATGTTCTATCCGACCCTCCTGGCGCTGCTCGTGGACCGGACGCCGGAGGCCGAGCGGGGCTCCGCCATGGGCACGCTGTCCGGCTCCTTCGATCTCGGCAGCGTGCTCGGCTCGCTCCTGGTCGGGTTCACGGTCGAGCGGGTCTCGTTCGCGGCCGGATTTCACACCGCCGCGGCCGGCGCCCTGGCCGGCCTCACCCTGTTCGCGCTGACGGAGCGGCGCGCGGTTTTACGCCGCTCGACGCTGGGGGTATGATGTAGCGTCCATGGCCAACGACCGGATCGTCGTCCGCGGTGCCCGCGAGCACAATCTCAAGGCCATCGACCTCGAGCTCCCCCGGGACCAGCTCGTGGTGATCACCGGGCTGTCCGGCTCGGGCAAGTCCTCGCTCGCCTTCGACACCATCTACGCCGAGGGGCAGCGCCGGTACGTCGAGTCGCTCTCCGCCTACGCCCGCCAGTTCCTGGAGCAGATGGAGAAGCCCGACGTGGACTCGATCGAGGGGCTCTCGCCCGCGATCTCGATCGAGCAGAAGACGACCTCCAAGAACCCGCGCTCGACGGTGGGCACCGTCACCGAGATCTACGACTACCTCCGGGTGCTCTTCGCGCGGGTCGGGATCCCGCACTGCCCGCAGTGCGGCAACGTGATCTCGGCCCAGACCGTGCAGCAGATGGTGGACCGGGTGATGACCCTGCCGGTGGGCAGCCGCATCGCGGTGCTCTCGCCGATCGTGCGCGGCCGCAAGGGCGAGTACCGCAAGCTCTTCTACGACCTGCGCCGGCAGGGCTACGTGCGGGTCCGGGTCAACGGGCAGCTGCGCGAGCTCACCGAGGACATCGAGCTGGCCAAGACCAAGAAGCACACCATCGAGGTGGTGGTGGACCGGCTGGTGGTGAAGGACAACCTGGGCGGCCGCCTCGCCGACTCGCTCGAGACCGCGCTGCGGCTGGCCGACGGGGTGGTGCTGGTGGAGGTGCCGGACGGCCCGTCCTTCCTCTTCTCGGAGCGGCTGGCCTGCGCGGCCTGCGGCATCTCCTTCCCGGAGGTGTCGCCCCGCATGTTCTCGTTCAACAACCCGTACGGGGCCTGCCCGGACTGCGGCGGCATCGGCACCCGCTACGAGATCGATCCCGAGCGGGTCGTACCGGATTCCGCCAAGACCCTGGCCGGCGGCGCGCTCCTGCCGTGGGCGGGGCCGTCCGCCTCCTCGATCTTCAAGCAGACGCTGCGGGTGCTCGCGAAGCGCCACGGGTTCAGCCTCGACACCCCGTGGGGCA
>Ga0187892_10009977_pt1 | contig 12237 bp, 5 predicted proteins | sample MA1701073metaG_FD_139345 | JGI IMG/M metagenome (GOLD analysis project Ga0187892, IMG submission 139345) | Bio-ooze microbial communities from a basaltic lava cave in the Kipuka Kanohina Cave System on the Island of Hawaii, USA - MA170107-3 metaG ...
TCGCGCTCCAGGCGATGGCGTTGGAGCAGCTGGACCGCGTCAAGTACCAGCCGCGAATCTGGCAGTGCGCGCAGGTGCTGGTGGATACGCAGGCCCCGAACGGCCAGTGGGGCTACGGCGAGGCGACCCGGCTTCCGCCCCCTCCCCCGGCCGAGCCCGCTCGCAAGGATACGGCCACGCCCCGCCGGAAGGAGGGAGTCAGGGACTTTGCCGATCCGGGAGCGCGTCCGGCCGTGCGGCAGCTGCTCCGGGTGAAGAAGACGCGGGACGGGAGCGACACGCGCGCCAACAACTCGACCTCGATGTACGCCGCGCTCGGGCTGCGCGCCTGCTTCGAAGCGGGAATCCTCATCCCGGAGGAGACGATCCGGAGGGCGATCAAGGCCTGGCACGAAAGCCAGTACGAGAGCGATGCGAAGGGCGCCGTGGCGACGGGAGGCGGCGAGCCGGCCCGAGGCTGGGGGTATGAGGGCCTGGGATATCTCAAGTCGAACTCCCCCGCCTATTCCTCGATGACGGCGGGCGGCGTCGGGAGCCTGGCCATCTATCATCACCTGCTGGGGACCGACGGGAGACAGGACCGCGCGATCCACGCGGGCGTGAGCTGGCTGGCCCGTCACTTCACCGTGACGGAGAACCACGGCATGACCGCGTTCGGGTTCGATCGGAAATACGGGCACTTCACCTATCTCTATGCGCTCGAACGAGCGGGGGTCCTCCTCGGCGCGGAGTTCTTCGGCCGCCACGCCTGGTACCCCGAGGGTGCCGCTCACCTGCTCGAGACGCAACAGGCCGACGGGTCCTGGAAAAACGACACGTGGGATGCGGGCGACCCCCAGTTCCCAACCTGGGACACGTGCTTCGCCGTGCTGTTCCTGAAGAGGGCGACCCGTCCCCTGCCGCCCGTCGCGAGCGTCGACCGCTTGAGCCCCAAATAGCCGGCCGGCGTATTATGTTGTGATGCGTCCTGTCGTCTTCGCGACGGCGGTTCTCCTGGGGCAAGAACCGGTCCAAACCGAGGGCCAGCGCGTGGCCCTCTGCGGCCACAGCTTCCATACGCCCATCGCCAACCCCCTGGCGGAGCTCGCGGGGCTGGCCGGCGTGAAAGGCCACAGGAACGTCGTCGTCCAGGGACTCGGCGGCTCGCGGGTGGTCCAGCACTGGGAGCTGGCCGACGAGAAGGACCGCGCCCGCAAGGCGATTCGCGCGGGTGAAGTCGACGTCCTGACCGTGTCGCCGAACATGAAGGCGCCCGACGAAGGGATCGACAGGTTCACGGCGCTCTTGCTCGAACAGAACCCCTCCGGCCGGGTCTACGTGCAGGCGTCGTGGCATCCCGGCGAGTGGCTTCCCCGGGTCCCGGGCTTCAAGAACGAGGACCGCGACACGGTCGACCTCGAGGAACTTCGCAAGAACTACGACACCTTCTACTCGGCCCTTCAGGAACAAGTCCGCGGAATGAACACACTTTACGAGGAGAAGCACAAACGCCCCGTCGTGTTCATCGTGCCGGCGGCCCACGCGCTATACATCCTGCGCGAACGGGTCAGCCAGGGCAAGGTGCCCGGGCTGACCCGCCCTTCGGAGCTCTTCACCGACGCGACCGGCCACGGGAAACCCCCCGTCAACGCCTTGACCGCCTACTGCTTCTTTGCCGCGATCTATCGGCGAAGCCCGGTCGGCCTGCCCTTGCCTAAGATCCTGAGGGACCCGGCGAATCCGGCCTGGGACGAGAACTTCAACCGGATCCTGCAGGAGATCGCCTGGGAAGCGGTCACCCGGGAGCCCCTCAGTGGCGTTAAAAAGTAAATTGCCCCCCGCCGGGAAAACGTACATTAGGTGAGGAGCGGGGAGCCTCCAGGCAGCCGATTGGGGCCCTTTCAATGAACCACCTTCACTCATCCTTCCTTGTCCTCGCGGCTCTGGCGACGACGGCGACCGCGCAGGACCTCTCGCCCCAGGAGTCCCTCAAGCGCATGAAGGTCGCCGACGGGTTCGAGGTCTCGCTCGTGGCGAGCGAGCCTCAGATCCGCCAGCCGCTGTCGATGACCTTTGACGAGCGCGGACGCATCTGGGTGATCCAGTACCTCCAGTACCCGAACTACGCCGGGATCACCCCGGTGTTCAAGGACCAGTACCTTCGGACCAAGTTCGACCGCGTCCCCGAGCCGCCCCCCAAGGGGCCAAAAGGCGTCGACCGCATCACGATCCTGGAGGACCTCAACGGCGACGGGTTCCATGAAACGACGAAGGACTTCGTCACGGGTCTGAACATCGCCAGCGGCCTGTGCCTGGGACACGGAGGCGTCTTCATCGCCCAGCCGCCCTACCTGCTCTACTACCCCGACAAGAACCGCGACGACGTTCCGGACGGTGATTCCGAAGTGCTCCTCACGGGCTTCGGCATCGACGACACCCATTCGCTCGCCAACTCGCTTCAGTGGGGCCCCGACGGATGGCTTTACGGGGCGGCCGGAAGCACGTCGACCAGCAACATCCGCGGGATCGGGTTCCAGCAGGGGATCTGGCGGTACCACCCGATCACGAAAGAGTTCGAGCTTTTCTCCGAAGGCGGCGGCAACACCTACGGCCTCGATTTCGACGCCCGCGGAAACGTCATCGCCGGGACCAATTGGGGCGGCAACGCGTTCCTCCATCAAGTCCAAGGCGCCTACTACGTCAAGGGGTTCGCCAAGCACGGGCCGCTCCACAACCCTTACACGTTCGGTTACTTCGACCACATTCCGTACAAGGGTTTCAAGGGCGGACACGTCACCTGCGGCGGAATCGTGTATCTGGGAGACACTTTCCCGGAATCCTTCCGCGGCACCTACGTCGCGGCCAACCCGCTTTCCAACGTTATCCACTGGCACCTCCTCGAGCGGACCGGATCGACCTTCAAGGGCACTCACGGGGGCGAGTTGCTCGACGGGAACGACCCGTGGTTCCGCCCCATCGACTGCCTGCTGGGTTCCGACGGCGCGGTCTACGTCGTGGACTGGCACGACGCGCGCCTGAACCACGTCGACCCGCGCGACAACTGGGACCGCCGCAACGGGCGCATCTACCGGATCCAGGTCAAGGGAGGCCCGGCCCCGGGGCGATTCGAGGCCGCCGACTCGATCGAGGGACTCCTCAAACATCGGAACGTCTGGTTCCGCCGGGAGGCGCGGCGCACGCTTGCCGAAAGCCGGTATCCCGTGGCCAACCAGGCGCTCCGGAAACTCCTGCAGGAGAAAGGCGACGTCGCCCTCGAGGCGCTCTGGGCGATCCACGTGAACGGCGGGTTCAACGACGAGCTGGCCGCCAGCCTGCTCTCGCATCCGCACGAGGACGTGCGCGCCTGGACGGTCCGGCTGCTCGGAGACGCCAAGAGGGTCGCCGCGTCGCTTGCGGCGAAGTTCGTTGACCTCGCGCGAACGGACCCCAGCGCTGCAGTCCGCTCTCAGCTGGCATGCACGGCCAAGCGTCTGTCTGCCGAACAGGGCCTGCCCGTTGTCCGGGAGCTCCTCAAACGCGCCGAGGACGTCGCCGACCCTTTCGTCCCCCTCCTCGTGTGGTGGGCGGTCGAATCCAAGGCGGAGATCGACCGGGATCGCGTCCTTGCCCTGTTCGATTCCCCGGAAGCGTGGCGCGCTCCGCTGGTGGAGAGGCACATCGTCGAGCGCCTGGCGCGGCGGTACATGGCCGAAGGCGGCGAGGAGAACTACGCCGCGTGCGTCCGGCTGCTTTCGAAGGCGCCCACCCCGGCCGACGCGCTCCGGCTCGTCGACGGCATGGAGCAGGCGCTCGCCGGCCGACGGCTCGACGCGACCCCCTCGGCCCTGGAGAAGCCGCTGGTGGAGCTCGTCCGCGCCCACGCCGGCAATCTGCGCGTCCTCCGCCTCGCCGTCCGATTGGGGAGCGCGGGAGCGTATGCCGAAGCGCTTCGCCGCGTGGCCGAGCCGAAGACCGTGGACGGCGAGCGGATCGATCTCGTGGAAGTGCTGGGCGAGGCCGGAAAATCGGAGTGCGTCCCGGTGCTCGTCAAGCTCCTCTCCGACGGGCCGAACCAGGGGCTCGCGCAGGCGTTGATCGCGGCGCTCCAGCCGTACTCGGACCCCGAGGTGGTCGCGGCGGTCCTCGGTCAGTTCCCGCGGCTCCGCGACCAGGCGCGCGCCCGGGCCCAGAGCTTCCTCTGCAGCCGGCCGGCCTCGGCGCTGGAGCTTCTCAAGCTCGTGGACGGCGGGAAGGTCGCGACGAAAGAAATCCCCCTCGAGCAGCTCGCCCGGATCAAGGAATTCAACGACGCCGCGATCGACGCGCTCCTCAAGAAGCACTGGGGGAACGTGGGCGCCGCGACGCCGGGCGAAAAGCGCGCCCAGATCCACTCGATCAAGAACATGATCGGCAAGGGGGGGCGGGGCGACCCGGCCAAGGGCAAGCCGCTCTACACCAAAATCTGCGCGCCCTGCCACGTCCTTTTCGGCGAAGGGTCGAAGATCGGCCCGGAGCTCACGGGTCAAGATCGGAAAAACCTGGACCTGCTCCTGACGAACGTCGTCGACCCGAGCGCGATGGTCCGGCCGGAACACCAGGCCTACAAGGTGCGCACCCGGGACGGGCTGGTGCTCTCCGGCCTCATCGTGGAGCAGAGTCCCGCCGCGATCACGCTCGTCGACCCCCAGCAGATCCGGACCACGATCGCCCAGTCCAAGATCGAGACCACGGCGGCTGCCGAGGCCTCGTTCATGCCCGAGAAGCTTCTCGACCCGCTTTCCGACGAGGAGATCCGGCACCTTCTGGCCTACCTTCAGGCCGACGGGCCGGCCGCCGCGCCAAAGGATCAAGCAGCGTCGGGCCCGCTCAGCGTGTGTCTCGTCTCCGGGTCCCTGGAGTACGAGTCGGACAAGTCGCTGGCCGACTTTCAGGAGTACCTCGAGAAACACTTCAACGTGAAGTGCACGCGCGCCTTCCGCAAGACGGACGAGGAAATCCCCGGCCTGGAGAATCTCGATTCGTGCGACGTGATGCTCCTCTTCACCCGGCGGCTGAAGCCGCAGGGCGAGGCGCTGGAGCGGGTGAAGAAGTACTGTCTGGCCGGGAAGCCCGTCGTCGGGGTCCGGACCGCGAGTCACGCGTTCCAGACGTGGCTGGGCCTCGACAAGGAAGTGCTCGGCGGGAGCTACACGGGTCACTTCGGGAAGGGTCCAGCCTGCGAGGTCAGGATCACGGAAAAGGGGAAGGTCCACCCGATCCTCGAAGGGGTCAACGAGTACAACTCCACCGCCAGCCTGTACAAGAACCCGGACAACGCGGCGGATACGGAAACGCTTCTGCTCGGGACGGCGGCCGGAAAGAGCGAGCCGCTGGCCTGGACGCGCGTCCACAAGGGTGGGCGGATTTTTTACACCTCGCTCGGCGACCAGACCGATTTCAAGAACGACAACTTCCGGCGCATGCTGGCCAACGCGCTCTTCTGGGCGACGAAGCGTCCCGTGGAGCGGAAACAGGCGAAGGCGGGCGAACCGTTGCCGGGGACCAGGCCCCTGGAGATGCAGGGCGACCTGGCCGCCCAGATGGTCGCGGGGATCGACAAGTTCCTGCTCCGCGAGATCGACGCCTCCGTCGAAAAGCGCGCCCCGTACTGGAAACGCGATCCGGATGCCTACGACAAGTCCGTTACTCCCAACCGGGATCGCCTGAAGAAGATGATCGGGGTCGTGGACGAACGCGTGAAGCCGCCGGTGATGGAGTATGTCGCCACGACCGACCAGCCGGCGCTGGTCGGCAAGGGGGACGGTTTCGAAGCGTACGCCGTGCGCTGGCCCGTCTTCCGTGGCGTCCAGGGCGAGGGCCTCCTCCTGGTCCCCGTCGGCAAGAAGCCCGTCGCCGACGTGATCGCTCTGCCCGACGCGGATCTGACGCCCGAGATGATCGTGGGGCTCGCGCCGGGGCTGAAAAACGATCAGCAGTTCGCGCGGGTTTTCGCGCAGCTTGGCTGCCGCGTCGTCGTCCCTTGCCTGATCGACCGCTCCGACACCTATTCGGTCTCCGCCATCGGGCGAGCCACGAACCAGCCCCACCGGGAGTTCGTGTACCGCCCCGCCTTCGAGCTGGGACGGCACATCATCGGATACGAGGTCCAGAAGGTTCTGGCCCTGGTCGACTGGTTCGAGAAGGAGGCCGGCGGCAACGATCCGACGGTTCTCGCGTTCGGCTACGGAGAGGGAGGCCTCCTGGCCCTCTACGCGGGCGCGGTGGACACCCGCATCGACACGGTGTCGGTCAGTCACTACTTCGGACCGCGCGAAGGGGCCTGGCAGGAGCCGATCTACCGCAACCTCTTCGGGCTGCTGCGCGAGTTCGGCGACGCCGAGGTCGCGAGTCTCATCGCGCCGCGAGGGTTCACGTGGGAAACAGGGTCCTCCGACCTTTCCATCGCGGGACCGCCCGCCCCCCGCGCCGGCAGAGGCGGGGCGGCGCCGGGAAAGTGGAATCCGCCCGACCGGGCTGCCGCGCGAAAGGAACATGAACGCCTGAACGCCGTGCTGGGCAAGATTCCTCGGCTGAAGGCCGCGGAGTTTCTTCGGGTCGACGAGAAGCCGAAGGACGGAGCGCCCGAGTCGCTGGCCAGAAACGTCGATCCCCAGAAGCGTCTCAAGCGGCAGTTCGACCAGCTCATCGAGGACACGCAGCACCTGCTCCGGGAGAGTGAGAGGACGCGCGACGCCTTTTTCTGGAAGAAGGTCGCCACAAAGAAATCGATCGAAGAGTTCGAGAAGAGCACCGAGCCGTTCCGCAAGGAGTTTGACGAGGTCGTCAACGGCAAATTCGACGCCCCGCTCCTGCCTCCCAACCCCCGGTCGCGCCAGGTGTACGACGAGCCCAAGTACCGCGGGTACGAGGTCATGCTCGATGTGTGGCCGGATGTGTACGCCTACGGGATCCTGCTCGTCCCCAAGGGAATGAAGGACGGCGAGCGGCGGCCCGTCGTCGTCTGCCAGCACGGCCTCGAGGGGCGGCCGCAGGACGTGGCCGACCCCAAGATCGACCACAAGGCTTACAACCAGTACGGTTGCCGGCTCGCCGAGCGCGGGTTCGTCGTCTTCGCGCCGCAGAACCTCTATATCGGGCGCGACCTCTTCCGCACGCTCCAGCGGAAGGCGAACCTGCTGGGCAAGCATCTCTTCTCGGTTATCATCCCGCAGCATCAGGTGATCACCGACTGGCTGGCCACCCTTCCCTTCGTCGATCCGGAGCGCATCGCCTTCTACGGACTGTCCTACGGCGGCAAGACCGCGATGCGCGTCCCGGCCGTCGTGAAGCGCTACTCCCTCTCGATCTGCTCGGCGGACTTCAACGAGTGGATCTGGAAGAACGCCGCCACCGACAGCCCCTACAGCTACGTCACGACCGGCGAGTACGAGATCTTCGAATGGAACCTGGGGAACACGTTCAATTACGCCGAGATGGCCGCCCTCATCGCGCCCAGGCCCTTCATGGTGGAGCGCGGACACTACGACGGCGTCGCGCCCGACGAGAAGGTCGCGCACGAGTACGCCAAGGTGCGGCGTCTCTACGCCGAGCTCAAGATCCCCGACCGCACGGAGATCGAGTTCTTTCTGGGTCCCCACACGATCCACGGCGTGGGCACGTACGAATTCCTCCATAAACACCTAAGATGGCCAAAGCCGCAATGAGAGTGTTCTCGATCCTGTTCGTCGTCGGCTGTGGGCAAGTCCGCGACGACGATCGTCCGAACCTGAAGGTCGCCTATTTCCAGAGCGACGCGACGCCTCCGGTTGGCCACCCGGTTTTCGGCAAGCCCATTCGGGTCATCGAGGAGCCTCTCCTTCTCAAGGGCGTCGTCCTCGACGACCGCGGGACGCGATACGTGCTGGCGGCGCTCGACTGGTGCACCACCCGGACCCGCGCCTACGAGGCGTTCCGCCGCGCGCTCGCCCAGGCCGCGGCAACCCGGGAGTCCTCCGTCGCCGTCCAATGCGTCCACACGCACAGCGCGCCGTTCGACGGAGACATCACCGACGAGTTCCTGAAGGAGTCGACCGACCGGGCCGCCGCCGCGGTGCGCGACGCCGTGACGCGCCTGGGAACGTTCACGCACGTCGGAGCCGGCCGCGCCAAGGTGGAGGAGTTCGCCTCGAACCGCCGCGTGCCCGGGAAGGAAGGCAAGATCCGGGTCCGGTACAGCGCGACGAAGGACGCCTCGCTCCGGGCGGAACCCGAAGGCCTGGTCGACCCGTGGCTCCGGACGATCACGCTTCTCCACGGCGCGCGGCCCCTCTTGCGGATGCACTACTACGCCTCGCATCCCCAGAGCTTCTACGGCGACGGGCGCTGCCACCCCGACACACCCGGCTGGGCGAGGGCGCGACTCGAAAAGGAAGAGGGCATCCCGCACGTTTACTTCACCGGATGCGGCGGCAACATCACCGCGGGAAAATACAACGACGGCTCGCCGGAGGCGCGGGCCCGCCTGATCGATCGCCTGACGGAAGGCATGCGCCGGTCGGTCGCTGGGACGGTGGCACACGAAGCCCGGACGCTCCATTGGAGAATCGTGCCGGTGCGATTCCCGGCCATGCAGGTCGCCGGGGCCACCTGCCCCATCGTATGGCCCCCGATCGAGCTCTCCCGGCTCACCCTGGGCCCCGCGGAGATCGTCCATCTCCCGGGAGAGCCGTTCGTCGAGTACCAGCTTTTCGCCCAGGAACGGCGGCCCGACCGCTTCGTGGCGGTTGCCGGGTACGGCGACGGCGGTCCCGGCTACCTCTGCACGGACGCGGCCTACGGTGAGGGAGGCTACGAGCCCACGGCCTCCCGCGTCGTCCCGCCCATCGAGTCGGTCCTCAAGGCGGCGATCGCGGAGCTCCTGAAATGAAGGGTCGAGGGCTGCTCGTCCTCCTCCTCGTGGGGTGCGGCACGCCGCCTCGCGGGTCGGCGACGCCCCTCCACATCGCGGTCTTCCAATCGGACGCGACCCCCCCGATCGGCCACCCCGGCTGCGGCGGCTGGATCAAGCCGCTCGAAAAGGTCGATACTCCGCTTCTTCTCAAGGGGATCGTTCTCGACGACCGCAAGGCCCGGTACGTGATCGCCGCCCTCGACTGGTGCGTCCTGGCCAACAAGGCCCACGACATCTTCCGCCGCAAGCTGGCCGCCGGGGCCGGGACGTCGGATCGGAACGTGACCGTCCACTGCACCCACACCCACAGCGCCCTCATCGCCGACGCCCGCGCGCAGGAGATCCTGAGTGAAGTGCCGGGAGCTCCGCCGCACATCGATCTCACGTTTCTCGAGCGCTGCACCGACTCCGCCGCCGACGCCGTCCGCCAGGCCGTCCTGCACTTCCGCCCGCTCACGCACGTCGGGACGGGCGCCGCCAAGGTCGAACACTTCGCCTCCAACCGCCGCGTCCCGGGGCCCGACGGAAAGATCCGCGTCCGGTACAGCTCGACGAAGGACGCTTCCCTGCGGGCGGAACCCGAGGGGCTGATCGACCCCATGCTCCGAACGGTCACGTTCTTCGAGGGCGAGGAGCCGATCGTCCGGCTCCACTACTACGCGTCCCACCCGCAGAGCTACTACGGCGACGGAAAGGCGACTCCGGACACGGTGGGCTTGGCGCGGGAGTATCTCGAACGCGAGGAGGGCGTGCGCCAGATCTACTTCACCGGCTGCGCCGGAAACGTGACGGCCGGGAAGTACAACGACGGCTCGCATGAGGCGCGCGGGCGGCTGTCCAAGGAGATTTATTCCGGCATGATCCGAGCCGCCGGCGTCACGCGAAAGGAGGCGGTTTCGTCGCTCGATTGGAGCGTCGCCCAAGTCGCCTTCGCCCGCCGTACCGAAGCGTCCCTCTCCGAGGAGGCGCTCCGCAAGGATCTGGCGGACCCCAAGGGCGACGCGGCGCGCCGCATCAAGGCGGCCCTGGGCCTTTCCTGGTACGAACGTCTGAAGTCGCGCCCGACCGTGGAGATCACGCGGCTTAGGATCGGCCGAGCGGACATCGTCCACCTCCCCGGGGAGGCCTTCGTCGAGTACCAGCTCTACGCGCAGGAGCAGAGGCCCGACCGGTTTGTTTGCGTGGCGTCGTACGGAGAGGGCGGGACGGGCTATATCTGCATGGACAAGTCGTACGCCGAGGGCGGCTATGAGCCCACGTACTCGTTCGTGGGCCCGCCCAGCGAGGGACGTCTCAAGGAGGCCATTCGAGGGCTGCTGAAATGAAGAGACGCGAGTTTCTCAAGGCGGGGGTCGTTGCCATTCCCTTCGTGCACGCCTGGGGCCAGGGGGCGCCGAAGAAGACGTACCGCGCGTGCGTGATCGGCGCGACCGGCAAGGGCGGCTACGGCCACGGCCTTGACGTGTGTTTCCAGAAGATCCCGAACATCCAGGTCGTCGCCGTCGCGGACCCCGACGAAAGGGGCCGGGCGGCCGCGGCAAAGAGAATCGGCTGCGAGCGCACGTACGCCGACTGGCGGGCGATGATCAAGAAGGAGAAGCCGGACCTCGTCTCGAACGGGCCGCGCTGGGTGGTCGATCGCCTCGAGGTCTTTACGGCGTGCGCCGAGGTCGGGGCGTCGGTCTACTCCGAAAAGCCGATGGCCCTCTCCCTCGAGGAGGCCGACGCGATCCTGACCGTCTGCGAGAAGCACAAGGTGAAGACGGCCTTCGCCCACCAGGTGCGGCCCCAGCCGTCGGTCGTCCACGCGAAGAAGGCGATTGAGGACGGGCTCATCGGAGACGTCCTCGAGCTGCGCAGCCGGGGCAAGGAGGACAACCGGGCGGGCGGCGAGGACATGATGGTTCTCGGCACCCACTGCATGTACATGATGCGGGCCTTCGCCGGGGACGCGCGGTGGTGCGCGGCGCGCGTGATGGAGAAAGGCAAGGACATCGCGGCGGGCGACCGGCGCGCCGCGAGCGAGCCGCTCGGGCCGGTAGCCGGCGACACGATCCACGCGACGTTCGCGTTCGACAAGGGAATTCAGGGCCACTTCGATTCCGTGAAGCACAAGCAGGGCGCGGGCGGCCGGTTCGGCGTGGTCGTTTACGGGACGAAGGGCGCCGTTTCGTTCGGGCCCGGAGATCTCGCGCGGGTCAGCTACCTCGCCGAGCCGGTGTGGAACGCGGGCAAGTCCGGCGCCCAGTGGCAGCCGCTCCCCGGCGCGCCCGAAACCAACGCGGACCCGTCGGGCCTGACCGGCTCGGAAGCGTCCAACAAACGGATCGTCGAGGACCTCGTGCGGGCGATCGAGTCGGAAGGCCAGTCCATGGCGAGCGGCTACGAATGCCGGGGCGCGCTCGAAATGATCCTTTCGGTGTACGCGTCGCATCTGAGCGGGGCGCGCGCCGTCTTCCCGCTCAAGGACCGCAAACATCCCCTGGGAACTCTTTAAGGAACCGCGACCATGCGACTTGCCGCCCTCGCCCTTCTTCTCGTCGGCTGTGGCTCGGCTTCGCCCTCCGCCCGAAACGGCCAGGCCGAGGACGGGTTCGTTTCCCTGTTCAACGGCAAGGACCTCACGGGATGGGTCAACATCAACTGCGGCCCGTCGACCTGGACCGTGAAGGACGGGGTGATCGAGTGCACCGGCAAGCCGACGGGCCTGCTGCGCACCGTGAAGATGTACGAGAACTACGTCCTCGAGCTGGAGTGGAAACACCTCAGCCAGAAAGGGAATGCGGGCCTGTTCGTGCACAGCGACGCCCTTCCCATTCCCGGGTCGCCCTTCACGCGGTCGATCGAGGTGCAGGTCATGCTCATGGAGAAGCCGCACCCCCAGGGCCACTACACGGGCCAGGGGGACGTCTTCGCCATCCAGGGGGCGACCTTCGTGCCCGACCGGCCGCACCCGGCCGGCTGGATGCGCTGCCTCCCGAGCGAAGAGCGCACGAAGCCCGCCGGGGAGTGGAACCACTACAAGGTCGTCTGCCAGGACGGCGCCGTGAAGCTCCACGTGAACGGCAAGGAGGTCTCGGGCGGCACGAAGTGCAACCCGCGGACCGGCTACATCTGCCTCGAGTCGGAGGGCTCCCCGGTCCACTTCCGGAATATCCGCATCAAGGAGATGCCCTCCTCCAACCCGCCGGCCGCCGAGCTCGGCAAGGCCGACCAGGGATTCCGCTCGATCTATACCGGGACGGACCTTTCGGGCTGGAAGGCCGATCCGGCCAATGAAGGTCATTGGAACGTCAAGGACTGGGTCCTCGACTACGACGGCAAGGGCA
>Ga0187892_10009978_pt1 | contig 12236 bp, 14 predicted proteins | sample MA1701073metaG_FD_139345 | JGI IMG/M metagenome (GOLD analysis project Ga0187892, IMG submission 139345) | Bio-ooze microbial communities from a basaltic lava cave in the Kipuka Kanohina Cave System on the Island of Hawaii, USA - MA170107-3 metaG ...
GGCAATGACACGATCGAGGTCGAGGGGCAGCTCCAGCGGACCACGCGCCCCGTCATGAAGCCGCTCCGCTTCCTCGCGTTCCGGCTGTTCAGCCTGACCGCAGGCCGGTGGGCGGCCGCCGGCCGCTGGCTCAAGAAGCAGCTCGTGCACGTGCTCATCTACCGCCGGCGAACGATACCCGTCCGGTTCCGCCGCACGATCGAGCTGGCAGACGACCGGGTCACGCTGCGCGACGTGCTGATGGGCGATCACGAGGGTACACTCACACGGCTCGAGCGCGGCACGCTCTTCACGACGATTCACATGGGTTCGTCCCGATACTTCACAGCAAACGAGATTGACGCCGTGACGCCAGCCGCCCAGGGCACAGGCGATGGCTGGCAGATCGAGGCCGCCCGACTCGGCGCCGGCATCACGGTCGAACGTTCTGTCGTGCTGAACTGAACGCGCATGTGTGGAATCTGCGGTTTTGCCGGCTTTCGCGATGACGCGCTGCTCGGGCAGATGACCGATGCGCTCTGTCATCGCGGCCCGGACAGCGCCGGCGATCTCATCTGCGATGCCGCGAGCCTCGGACATCGCCGGCTCAGCATCATCGACGTGGCCGGCGGCGATCAGCCCATCTTCAACGAGGACGAATCGCTCGCCGTGATCCTGAACGGCGAGATCTACAACTACCGCGAGCTGCGCGAAGAGATGCTCGCGCGCGGCCACACGCTGCGCACGAACTCCGATACCGAAACGATCCTCCATCTCTATGAGGACTACGGCCCGGAGTGCGTCCGCAGGCTGATCGGCATGTTCACGATCGCGCTCTGGGACGCGAAGCAGCAGCAGCTGTTCCTGGCGCGAGACCGCGTCGGCATCAAGCCACTCTACTACCTCGAGCACGCCGGCCGTTTCCTGTTCGCGTCCGAGCTGAAATCGCTGCTGCGGTACCGCGGCCTGGAGCCGACGCTCGACCCGGCCGCGGTCCACCGCTATCTGGCGCTCCGCTACGTGCCCGGGCCGGGCACCATGTTCCGCGAGATCCGCAAGTTCCCCGCGGGCCACTACGCCGTCATACGCAACGGCACGGCCACGTTCACGCGCTACTGGGAGCCGCGGCTCTATGAAGGCGCGTTCGACCGGAGCGATGACGACTATCTCGACGAATTTGCCGAGCGCTTCGAGCGCAGCATCCAGCGCCGCCTCATCTCCGAGGTGCCGCTTGGCGCGTACCTGAGCGGCGGCCTCGACTCGAGCGTCATTGTCGCCGCCATGTCCAGGCTCACGCGCGAGCCGGTTCGCACGTTCACCGTCGGATTCGACTACGAGCATGACGAGCTGAGCGATGCCGCGCGCACCGCCGGCATCCTGGGCTGCCGCCACACCGAGATCGCGTGCGGCGTCGATGACATCGCGCTGCTGCCTCGCATCGTATGGCACCTCGATGAGCCGCTGGGCGATGCCATTGTCATCCCGATGTACCTGCTGTCCCGTGAAGCGAAGAAGCATGTGACCGTCGTGCTGACCGGCGAAGGTGCGGACGAAACGCTGGGCGGATACCTGTTCCATCGCGCGTTGCTCATGGGGAACCGGCTGGCCCGCACGGTGCCGCGGCCGCTGCGCCATGCCGTACTCGCACCCGCGCTCAAGGCCACGCCCACCAGCGTGCTCAACATCGCGTTCGACTACCCGGCAAGCCTGGGCGAGCGAGGCAAGCTCAAGGTCCTCGACTTCGTCAGCCTCGTCGGCCCGGAGCACCTGAACGACGCGTACCTGCACCTCATCTCGCTCTTCGATGAACGGGACACCGCGAGCCTCTACTCGGACGCGTTCCGCGGTTCGCAGAATGGCGGACGCCTTTCTGTGGAAACGATCGGCGGCGACCGGCCGAACGCGCCGTTCCTGAATCGCGCGCTGCACCTCCAGTTCGACCACTGGCTGCCTGATGACATCCTGATGAAGCAGGACAAGATGACAATGGCCAGCGGTATCGAAGGACGCGTCCCGTTCCTCGATCACGAGCTGGTCGAGTTCTCGCTGACGCTGCCGCCCTCACTCAAGATCCGGCGAGGCCGCTCGAAGTACATTCTGCGCCGGTACGCCGAGCGGCTGCTGCCGAAGGAAACGACGGCGCGCGGCAAGCAGCCGTTCTACGCGCCCGTCGAGAAGTACCTCGAGCATCCGATCTTCCGGGAGATTGTCGATGACACGCTGAGCGAAGCGAGCGTGCGGCGGCGCGGCCTGTTCCGGCCCGAGGCCGTGGCTCGGCTCCGCCAGGCGACACAGGCCGGCGAGTTCGTACACGTGAAGCAGGTGTTCAGTCTGGTCGTCCTCGAGCTGTGGTTCCGCATGGCGGTCGACCGCCGCGGCGCACTATGATGCAGCGCATGGCAATGGAAGGCCGGATCGACGTCTCCGTCATCTGCCCGTTCTACAACGAGGCGGATCTGATCGAGCACGCCATCCGCACCATGCTCGCGCGCCTGGCCACGCTCGACCGCGCCTGGGAGCTGATCGTCGTCAACGACGGGTCCCGCGACAGTTCCGGCGATATCGCGAAGCGGTTGATGCGCGAGGACCCGCGGCTCCGCGTCCTCGAGTATCCGCTGAACCGCGGCCGCGGCCACGCGATCCGCACCGGTGTTGCCGCCGCGCGCGGCGAAATCGTCGTCACGACCGAGATCGATCTGTCCTGGGGCGAAGACATCGTGCACCGCCTGCTCGAGGCGATGGATCGCTGGCCCGAAGCCGACATGGTCGTCGCCAGCCCCAACCTGCCCGGCGGCGCCTACCGCAATGTGCCGCTCAAGCGCGTGCTCATCTCGAAGTTCGGCAACCGCGTGATCCGCTGGTTCACGGGTGACCGCGTCACCATGAACACGGGCATGACGCGCGCCTATCGCCGCGAAGCCATCCAGTCGTTGCCTGTCACCGAGGATGGCAAGGAGTTCCACCTCGAGGTGATCCTGAAGGCAACCGCATTCGGTTATCGCATCCGCGAGATCCCGTCCATCCTCGAGTGGAAAGAGCACAAGCTGGCCGGCGAACGCGTCAAGCGCAAAAGCTCCACGCGTGTGGGCCGCATTGCCATCTCGCACAGCCTGTTCAGCCTGTTCGCCAACCCCGTCCACTATGTCTGGGGCATGGCGGCTCTCTGCCTGCTGCTCGGCGGGCTCAGCTTTGTCGGCGCCGTCATTGCCCGCATTGTCGGCGCCGTCGCCGCATACCTTGCGCTTCTGAGTGTGCTGCTCGTCGTCCTCGGGATCCTGCTCTTTGTCATGGGCGTTGTAGTCAAGCAGGGCAACATGGTGCAGCGCGAGCTGTGGATCCTGCAGCGCGCGCAACTGAACAGCGGCGCCGGCATGCTCACGACGGAGCAGCGTACGGCGCTGGCCAACGAGGCGCGCCCGGCGCCGCGCGGCGATCCGGCCGCCCGGTCTTGAGATCGCCCCGCAACATGCGCTGCGCCGCGATGATCAGCGCGGCCCTGCTGGTGGTGGCCGCGGCGTCCGTGGAGGCGCAGACGTTGCGAGCCGTGGCGCTCACGTTCGATGACCTGCCGGCCGTAACCACGCGTCACGATTCCGCGACGTACGCCACGATCACGAACGGGATCCTCGGCACGCTGGCGCGCGAACGGGCGCCGGCACTCGGCCTTGTCGTTGGAAGCCTGCTTTTCACGGAGGGCCGCCGCGACTCGATGCGTGTCGACATGCTGCGGCAGTGGCTGCGGGCCGGCATCGAGCTGGGCAACCACACGTACTCGCACCGCAGCCTGAACCAGACGCCGGTCGGGCCGTATCTCCGCGACATCGCGCGCGGCGACTCGGTGCTCCGCGAGCTGCTGGCGGAGCAGGGTGCTCGGCCGCGCTGGTTCCGCCATCCCATGCTGCACACGGGCCAGCAGCTCGAGACGAAGCGGCAGGTCGACTCGGTACTGACCCGGCTGGGCTACCGGATCGCACCCGTCACCATCGACAACAACGACTACATCTTCGCGCGCGCGTACGACAATGCGCTCGACCGCCGCAACCGCGACGCGACGGCGCGCGTGGAACGTGCCTACCTCGAGTACATGGATACGGTATTCGGCTACTACGAGCGCCAGTCGCAGAGCATCCTCGGCTATGAGCTGCCGCAGACGCTGCTGCTCCACGCGAACCGTCTGAACGCCGCCTGTCTGGACGAGCTGTTCGTCATGATGCGGCGGCGCGGCTACCGGTTCGTCACGATCGATCAGGCCTTCGCGGATCCGGCGTACCGCCGGCCGGACGAGTTTCTCGGCAATGCCGGCATCACCTGGTTGCACCGGTGGGCGCTGGCGGACGGCAAACGCGGCGAGTTCTTTGCCGGCGAACCGCAGGTCCCGGCGTTCATTCAGCAGATGGCCGACTCCCGCTGATCCGCGTGCGGGCCCACGGCGGTCAGAGGGCCGGCACTCTGTCGAGGATGCGGATCAGTCGCCAGCGAAGCGACGACGCATCGGCCAGCGGATTCTCAACCTTCGTCTTCCGCACGAGCAGCGTGTACGTGTAGCCGGGCTCGTGGTAGAACCCCTGGATCGGATCGTAGAAGTACTCCCAGTTCTGCGCCGGGCTCCGCCGCACGAGATAGCACTGCTGCTCGAACACGCCAAAGCAGGTTCTCAGCTCCGGCCCCACATAGAGGACCTCCTGCGTCCCGGCACAGGACAGGCCGCCGAGCAGCGCCATGATGACGAGGGTGCAGCGTGCGTATGACAACCAGGGATTTCCTGCTGTAGCGGGGTCCGAGAGGAAACGCGCGGGCCGGGCGAGGCGTGACCGCGGCGTTGCCAGTCCAATGGAAGAGAACGCCGGCGTTGAACGTCCAAGGAGGGAGCGGGCCTGGACGGGCCGGGCCCGCGCGACCGGGACCGGCGGAGCGCCGGCGATTTCCGGAGGGACGGCCATGACGTTGCGACAGGGTCATCGAATCGGGTTTCAGGTTCTGGCGAGTCTGCTGGCGGCGGCGCCGCTCGGGGCGCAGGCGGGCCCGAACGCGCCGGCGGACACGACGCGGCTGAAGCCGGCGACGCGGATGGAGCGGTCGGCGGAGATCCGGCTGGCAAAGACAGCGGCGCCCGCGGCGGTTGCGGATCACGCGACCATCTTCGTGCTCGGTGCGCGCGGATACGAGAAGGCAGTGAACGGCAGCAACGGTTTCGGCTGCCTCGTCCAGCGCACGATAGCGGGCACGGCGCTGATTCCCCGCTGCGACGAGGCGAGCGGCGTGGAGTCGCTATACGCGGTGTTGACGCTGCTCGAGGAGATGCGTGCGGACGGCCGGACCGTCGCGGAGTACCGGCAGACCGTGGCGGACGGGTACCGCTCGGGCCGGTTCCGGGCGCCGCGTTTCGGCGGACTGTCCTACATGTACTCGACCGACGTCGTGTTCACGGATGCGCAGGGCCAGCGAGTTCCGTTCACGCCGCACATCATGATCTACTGGCCGTACTGCAATGCGAAGGAGCTGGGCGTGCAGCGGACCGAGGACGTACGCAACACGCATCTGGCGCTGCTCGATCCCGGCACGCCGGAGTGTCTGCTGATCGTGAACACGCCGCCGGAGACCGCGCGCACTCTGGCCGGATCGAAGTGAGCGCAGGCGCGCACGCGGGAGCCGGGCCGGCGGTGGAGCCGGCTTCGGACGCGTCGCTGCTGGCGGCCGCAGCCGCCGGTGATGCGGCGGCGTTCCGCGCGCTGCTGAAGCGGCACGGCGGGCGAGTGCACGCGTGCGCGCTGCGGCTGACCCGCGATGAACCGGCGGCGGAGGAGATCGTGCACGATACGTTTCTGGCAATGGTGCGCGAGGCGAAGACGTTCCGCTTCGAATCGAGCCTGTCGACGTGGCTGTATCGTGTGACCCTGAACCGCTGCCGGGACTGGGCGCGGAAGGAATCGCGGCAGCAGGAGCTGTCAGGGCAGACCGGCCCGGCGCCGGACATCATGGACGAATCACCGGACCCGCTGGACGCGATGGTATCGGGCGAGCGCACAGAGCGGCTGGACGCGCTCGTGGCGGAGCTGCCCTCCGAGATGCGGGAGGTGGTTGCGCTTCGCTTTGCCGCGGGCCTCAGCTATGACGAGATCGCGGCTACGCTGGGCTGTCCGCCGGGTTCCGTGGCTTCGCGATTGCATCGCGCGCTTCGCCGCCTGGGGGCGCGGCTGGAAGCGCTCGGGCTGACACCGGAGGCGATATGAGCGATCACCTGGGCGAACGCGTTCTCGCATTCGTCGAGGGCACGCTCGATGCGGAGGGCGGCTCGGCCGCGCTCCGCCACGTCGAGCGATGCGCCGAGTGCCGCGCGGAGGTCCGGCGAGTCCGGGCGGCGCTGGCCGCGCTGGCGGCGTGGCCGGCCGCGCCGGCGCTGCCGCACGCAGTGCAGCAATCCCTGCTCGCGCGATACGAGAATACCGTGATGCCGCGGGTCCAACCCGCGAAGTTCCCTCGCGCCGTGCTGCAGGCGGCGGCAACCGTTGTGTTAGCGCTGCTCTGCGGTGCGGCCGGCTATGCTCTGGGCGCCGCGCGGCCGGCGGCGCCCGATGCCGCGGCGCCGGCATCGATGCCGCTGTTCATGCTCCTGCTCGAGGAGCACACCTGGCCCGATCCTTCCCGGCCGCGAAGCGGCTACATGGAGTGGGCGCAGAGTCTGCGTGCGGAAAGTCGGCTGGATCGTGGGGAGAAGCTGACGGATGAACCAGGCTGGCGCATCGATTCGGCCGGCAACGTCACTCGCCCGGCCGAGGGCACACGTCCAACCAATGTGAGCGGCTGGTTCCTGGTGCGCGCGGCGAGTTACGAGGCCGCGATCGATCTCGTTCGGCAGGGCCCGCACCTCCGCTATGGCAGCGTGCTCGTGCGTCAGATCGAGTGAGGCCGCACCGCCGTGGAAAGGTTATTCGCAGCTGCGACGCGCGTGCGTTACGCTGCGCCGCCGCCAGCCGCCGCATTGATATCCACGTTTTCCAGGACACGCTTCGGGTAGCCGGCCTGCGCTACCCGGATCATCGCGCGGCCCATGTTCACCGATGTGGTCGTGGCGCGCGGAAACAACCGGCGGATCACGGGAAACAGCGGGGTGAGGAGCGTGTAGCCTGCCTGGTAGAGCGCCGTCCGCGAGCGCACGCCTTTCATCGGCTGGATGAACCCGGGCCGGAAGATGAACGCGTTGAGCGGCATACGCAGCAGCTCATTCTCCGCCTTGCCGCGCACGCGCGCCCACATGATGCGGCCTCGCTCGGTACTGTCCGCACCCTGCCCGGACACATAGCAGAAGGTCATGCCGGGGTTGACGGCCGCCAGTGCCGAGGCCGCGGCGATGGTCAGCTCGAAGGTCAGCCGATGATACTCGGCTTCGGACATGCCGGCGGATGACACGCCGAGGCAGAAGAAGCAGGCATCGAAGCCACGCACCGCGTCCGCGATACCGGCGTAATCGAAGAAATCGTTGTGGACCACTTCGCGCAGCTTATCATGGTTCACCGCGCTCCGCGTGCGGACCAGGCTCAGGACGGCCTCGACAGCAGGGTCATCGAGGCATTCGCGGAGCACCGCGGATCCGATCATGCCGGTGGCGCCGAAGAGGATGACCTTCACTTTTCCGCTCGTTCTCCAATGCGTACGAGCGGGCCGCTCCGCGGGCGGGTGGCGCCGTAGGCCTTGAACGAAAGCGCGCGGATCTGCGTGCCCACGCCAGTGGCCGGGTCGATGCGAAGCAGCAGACCGGCGGGCGCATTGGCGTTGGCGCCCCAGGTGAGCGCGTAGAGCACGTTCTCGACGAACACGAGGCCCCACACATTCGGGAAACCAATCGTTCCGGCGCTGACCGGTGCGGCCACACCCGTCGCTGGATTGACGGTGACCAGGCGATCGCCCGCGCCAGAGCCGATTACGGTGGCGAAGAGTCGGCCATCCGGCGCGAAGACAATATCTCCGCTCGAGATCTGCACATTGCCGTACGTACCGATCGTGGTGGCCTGCCCGGTCACGGTATCGATGACGGCCAGGTAGCCGGCGCCGCCCGCGCCGAGCAGCCGGCCATCAGGAGCGATGGTCAGCGCATTCATGTCCGCCACGCCGAGCGAGCCCACGCGCGTTGCGATGGCCGTGTTCGGATCGATTCGGTACAGGTCCGTGAAGGTCACGCCCCAGAGCCGGCCGTTCCGCGTGAGCGCCAGGTCCGTGATGCCGAGGTTTACACCGGTCGACAGCGTGATGGCGCCGATCACCGAATCGGTCGCCGTCGCCTGCAGCGGCACGCGATAGAGCAGGGACAGCGCGCCACCAGCGGCCAGGAGGTAACTGCGGTTGTCGTCCGGCCCGTTATCGGGTCCGCTCGAGTCCTTGCAGCCCGCATTCGCCAGCGACAGCAGAAGCGCCAGGCCGGCCAGGCGGATTCGTCTCACGTGCACCATCGCCATCGTCTCCGTTCTTCCCGTGGTCGTTCAGGACGTGTACCGCAGTGCGCAGTTTGTCTCGCCGGACCGTCATGCCGGCGGCTGCCGGCCCGGGCTGCAGGATGACCGGCGCTAGGACCGGGCGCGCCGGCGGCGCAGCAGCAACAGGTGAAACGCAAGCAATGCGAGCAGATCGATCGCGGGCTCCGCGGTACCCGCGTTCTCCACGACGGTCTGTGCCACCTTGCGCGTGGCCAGCCAGTTCCACTGAACGCGCAGCAGCTCGGACCCCGTGGCCGTCGTGACACGGAGTGTTCGCGAGACGAACCCGACGCGCGAAAACCGGTACTCCCGCGCGTCCGCAAGCCGGAGCACACCGTGCACGGGGCCGCCGCGATAATCGCCCGCGAGTGCGCCGGTCTGGTCGTTCTCGATCAGAATCGTGCGCGACAAGAGATTCGGCTTGCGCAGTTGCCACGCGCTGTCCCGCGTCTCCGCGTAGAGCGCGCGCTGCAGGAATCCGTAGTACTGGATTCTGGCAACGCAGTTCTCGCCTGCGCGCAGCTCGTACCATGCCGGAATCCAGCGGGTCCGCCACCAGACGAGCGGCAGGCCGAGCGTCGCCCTGATCGTCCTCTCGATCACAGGGTTTCACCGAGCCGGATCAGATCGGCTTCCGCCGCAACGTGGCCGAGCCGAGCCCAGTGCGGCTGGCGCACCACTTCGCGGAACAACTCGACCGCGCGGTCGCGACGGCCTTCGAGCAGATGCCAGACGGCTACGCCATAGGCCACCGTCGACCACTGCTCGCCCCACGGCATGCCCAGCAGGTCCTGCTCGCCGCGCAGCCCGCGATAGAACAGCAGCGTCTGATAATAGTGATCGTTGGTGTCCGGCCGGATCGTCGTTGCCGCGTACGAATCCGAAGACGATGGATCGAGCCGGATCGTGTCGCTCACCGTGGCGAGCAGTGCCGCCGCCTCACCGCTCCGGCCCGCGCGGCGCAGCGCGCGGTACATCCACGCCGTGATCGAGATGCGTGATGACGGATCCGTGGCAATCACCATGCAGCTGCGCGGATCGCCGGGAACGCGCCCGGCCGCGGCCAGTGCGAGCGCCGCGCTGTCAGCGGCGTGGTCCAGGCAGCGCCCGTACTCGCGCGCGGCGTCTTCGAAGCGGCCGAGCAGATAGTATGTCAACGCGCGCAGGTACGCCGTGTTGAAGCCGTAGGGATCGAGTGCGGCGGCGCGGTCCAGGTCGGCAAGCGCACGATCGAATGCACGCAGCCGGATCAGCCGGTGCGCGCGGTTCAGCCACAACCGGTAATCGTCCGGCGCGACGCGCAGCCCGCGCGTGTAGAGCGCAATGGCCTCGTTGTAGCGCCAGGGCGCTTCGCGGGCGAGGCCGGCTTCCACAATGCGGTCGACATGGTCCGGCTCGAGCGCGAGCGCGCTGTCCGCCGCGGCAATGCGCGCTGTCATTTCCGTCGATGCCGGCTGCGGCTCCAGCGCCACGCCCAGCGGTGAGGTCCGGATCGGCGGGACCCGCAGGCTATCCGCCGCGCTCTCGCGCTGGCGGTCAATTTCGCCCGCGCACGACGCAACGCAGAGCACGGACAGGATCCAGCGGCCGGCGTTGAACCTGCCGCGGCGGTCAGGCCACACGGGACGCGCTGGTTGCGGCGATCAGCACGAGCAGCTCGGCCGAGCTCAGCTCATAGCGCGCCGTGCAGAACTCGCAGGTTACTTCCGTGAAACCCGCGGCGCGATCCTTCTCGTGGATCGCACGCAGCTCGGACTCGCCCAGCAGCATCAGCGCGCGCTCCACGCGGCCCTTCGAGCAGGGACAGTGGAACCGGACCGGGCGCCGCTCGAGGACTTCGACGTCATCGCCGAAAATCCGGCTGAGCACGAGCTCGGGCGTGTCACCGCCTCGCAGCATCGACGTGGGATGAGGCAGCGCACGAATCGCTTCATCGATTTCCGCGGCCGTCCGTTCCGTCACACCAGGCAGAAGCTGCACGATGTAGCCGCCGGCCGCCATGACATTGCCATCGCGGTGCACGAAAACGCCGAGCCCAACGGCCGAAGGAGTCTGTTCGCTCGACCGGAGGTAGTGCGCCAGGTCTTCGCCGATCTCGCCGCTCACCAGCTCGACCACGCCCACGTACGGATGTCGAATCCCCAGGTGTCGCGCGACGGTCAGCCGCCCGTTCGAGCCGACAACGCCGCTGACATTCAGCTTGCCATTTTCCTTGACCTGCTCGATGCCGGTGTGCGCATGCGTGACCAGTCCGCGCACTTCGCCGCGGCCCGTGGCCGTGGCGAGAAGCGTACCCGCCGGGCCGTCGCCCAATACGCGCACGCTCACTACGTGCTCCGGCTCTTTCAGCATCGATCCGAACAACAGTGCGCCGGTCGCCAGCCGGCCCAGCGCCGCCGTTACCGCCGGTTCCGTGTTGTGCACGCGGCGCAGCTCACTGACCACGCCCGTCGCATCGATCGCGAATGCGCGAACCAGACCGCCGTGCGCCTGCGCGCGCACAAGGTAATCTTCGCGTAATCCCACTTCACCTCCGGAGACGGTCGCGCAAGCGGCCGCCAAAGAAAGCGGCCCCGATCACGGGGCCGCCCAGTTCAATGCTTCGGCTCACCGCCCACGCCGCATCATTCCTCGTCTTCCGGCGAAAGCGGTCCGCGCACCAGCGCCAGAATCGCGGCCTGCGGCACCACCAGATATTTCTCGCCTTCGAACGTGATCTCGACGGCGGCGCGGCGGAAGAAAATCGCGTAATCGCCAACCTTCGCCTGCACCGGCATGTACTTCGCCTCGCCGCTCGTGATCTTCCACGGCTCTTCGTCCAGCTCCGTGGGTGCCGAGATCGGTGTGCCCGGCCCGGTCGCCAGGACCTTGCCGCCCTGCACGGCCTGATTGTCGACCGCGCTCGCCGGCAGGTACAGGCCCACACGACTCCGATCCTCGCCCTCTTCCGGTTTGATGAGGACGCGGTCGCCCACGACAATCAGATGCTTCCTGCCAGGCTCCATACGGTGACTCGAATATCTTCTAACCGATGGTCACCGGCAAGGATCCGTCCCGTCCGTCCATGGCTGCGCTCCGTTCAGAACGGCAACATCGGCCCGTATCATCGAAATCCCGGGAGGTTCCCCATGGCCGAGGATCGATCCAGCCGAGCGCATTCGAAAGCCGCTGCGTACGGCGCAGTGCGCGGACCGTACACGTTCTACCTCGACGCAGCGCTGGTCGAGCGCGCCCGCCGCGAAGTCGGTGAAGTCGATGTGGTCCGGAGCATTGAAGCGGCGCTCACCGCAGCCGTCGATTACCAGATGTGGGTGCGCGAAGTCAGTGCGGGCCACCGCGATCCGGCCGCCTGAACGACAGTGACGACGCGAGGTTGGCGCTAACGCGCGAGCAGCCAGCGGACGCCGACGCGATGCAGCGCGCCGAACAGTTCGTAGTTCTGATATGCGTAGTCGACGGAGATGCTGCCGAGCGAGAGGCCGCCGCCGACCAGCACGTTGCCCTGACCGTCATCGCCAGCGCTGCCATTGAAGCCGACACGGCCGACGGCGCCGATGCGGGAAGCGCCGCCGGGAAGCAGACCCGCTTCGATGCCGGCGACCACGCCGGAGATGCCGGCATTCAGTTCTGCGACGAAGTCGGCCGATGCCACGACGCCAATGCCAGTAGGCCGGTGCCATTGCACCATCGCGCCGAGCCGCGCTTCGGTCGGCAGATCCGCTTCGATTCCGCCCGTGCTCAGCTTGCCGCCCGCATTCCGCAGTGCGGCGCCCAGCGTAATCGACGAGA
>Ga0187892_10009979_pt1 | contig 12235 bp, 8 predicted proteins | sample MA1701073metaG_FD_139345 | JGI IMG/M metagenome (GOLD analysis project Ga0187892, IMG submission 139345) | Bio-ooze microbial communities from a basaltic lava cave in the Kipuka Kanohina Cave System on the Island of Hawaii, USA - MA170107-3 metaG ...
ACTCGGGCCCGAACGCCGTGCCCGGGAGCACCGCGACGCCGAAGCCGAGCCACTCGTCCACGAGCGCCCACAGGTCGCGCCCGTTCCGCGCGCCGGCCACGTTCGCGAACGCGTAGAACGCGCCCTTCGGCACCGGCGCCTGCACCGCCGCCGAGCCGGCCAGGCCCTCGAGCAGGAGCCTCCGCCGCCGGTCGTAGGCCTCGCGCATCTCGGCCACGCACGCCTGCGGCCCGGCCACCGCGGCGCGCGCCGCGAGCTGCACCGCGGGGAACACGCCGTGCGTCGTGTAGAAGGCGAGCAGCGGCCCCATGAGCGCGCGCAACGCCGGCGGCGAGACCACGTAGCCCATGCGCCAGCCGGTCATGGCGTAGCTCTTGGAGAACGTGAACACCGACAGCGTGCGCTCGGCCATCCCGGGGAGCGAGGCGATCGAGACGTGCTGCACGCCGTCGTAGGTGAGGTGCTCGTACGCCTCGTCCGAGAGCACCCACAGGTCGCGCTCCACGGCCACCTCGGCCAGCGCCGCCTGGTGCTCGCGCGAGAGCACCGCGCCGGTCGGGTTGTTGGGCGTGTTGAGGTAGATGCCGCGCGTCTCCGGCGTGATCGCGGCGCGCAGGCGCGCCGCGAACTCGGCCGGCGTCCAGCGGCCGGCGAGCAACTCCAGATACACGGGCAGCGTGCGGTAGCGGGCGCCGTCGGCAAAGCCCACGAGCTTGGGGATCGCCATCCAGTGCGGCGAGAGCACGAGCAGCTCGTCGCCCGGCGAGAGCAGGCACTGCATGGCGAGGCAGAGCGCGTGCGTGCCGCCCGCGGTGATGACGATGTCGTCCACGTGGGCACGGATGCCGTTCTCGCGCGCGAGCTTCTCGACCAGCACCTCGCGCAGCGGCGTCTCGCCGCGCTGGTCGGGGTAGTGCGTGGCGCCGTCGCGCGCCGCCTTCGCCAACGCCTCGACGATGTGCGGCGGCGTGTCGAAGTCGGGCTCGCCGCGCTCCAGGTGCAGCACGCGCTCGCCCGCCTGCTCGCGGGCGCGGGCCGCGGCCATGACGCGGCCCAGCTCGGAGGTCATGCGCAGGACGGCTCGATCGGCGATGAGGCGGGGCATGCGGGGTCTCCTCGGGCGGGGGTCCGGCCCGCGGCCGGGCGGCGTCGTGTGCCGCCCACTGTAGGCCGATTCCCCGCCGCGCGCAGCCGGCCATGCGGGTCGCACGCGCCTCGCTTCTCGCAACGCTCGGCCGGGCACGGGCATTGCCAAGCCGGCGGGGACCTTCGTTCGCGAACACCGGCATCGGGGGACGGCACCATGGCCAGGATCCAGCTCCGAGACGTCTGCGACCACCTGTCGTCCGCCCGCGATGTGGACGGCATCATCGACGCGCTGCTCGCCTATCTCCGCGCGTTCCAAGCGGATTGGCACCCGACGCTGGCCCAGGTGGACAGCCGGCACGACGCCATCACGCGCATCTGGCAGCGCGAGCGCGGGCGGCTCGACCGCCGCGACGTGGTGATCCCGGTGGATCACCTGCCGGCGCGGCTCGTGCGAAAGTTCTTCCGCCCCAGTGCATTCTTCAACGTGGTCGAGCGGCGTTCGCTGCTCTCGCGCGTGTTCCGGGCGACGCCGGTGTACGAGCCCGACCGCTTCGAGGCCACCCAGGTGCAGGCGCTGGCCGCCCCGGTCGCCTGGCACTCGTGCATCGTGCTGCCGCTCGCCGACCAGGACGACCTGCTGGCGCTCGTGACCCTGGTGTCGCCGCGCCGGAACGCGTTCTCCGCCGCCGCGGTGGAGCAGGTGCTCGCGATCCGCACCATGGCCGCGGTGGCGCTCGCGCGCCGGCTGCACGCCTCCGGCCGCCAGACGCCCGAGGCGCGGCTCGCCGAGGAGCACTCGCGCCGCACGCAGGGCGTGTTCCAGGAGCGCGTGCGCCAGCTCGAGATCGAGGTCGGCGCGTTGCAGCAGGACAACCGCCTCAAGGCCGAGCGCCTCGAGCTCGTGACGCGGCAGGCCGAGCAGGTCGAGCAGCGCGCGGTCGTCGAGCGCGCCGAGCTGGACCAGCTGCGCCAGCACCGGCGCGCGCACGAGGAGCAGGAGCGGGTGGCCGCGCAGCACCTGCACGACGCCTACTCCCAGCTCGCGCTCGTGCAGCAGCGCCTGAACGACGCGCACGAGACCATGGAGTTCCTGCGCGAAGTGTTCGAGGCCATGGCCGGCGAGCACGACGACGCCGTGCTGTCGCGCACGCTGGTGCAGCGTTTCTGCGACGCGTTCGCGGTGGACCGCGCGAGCCTCATGCGCGTGGACGACCAGTCGCTGCGGATCGCGGCGCAGCGCGGCATGGACCCGAACGTGGCCGGCAGCGTGCGGCAGCCGCTCGGCGAGGGTGTGGCCGGCTGGGTGGCGAGCCACCGGAAGCCCGTGCTCGTGCGCCGGCAGGGCGACGCCACGCCGGTGCGAGCGACCGGCGTGGACAGCTACAACTCGGACTCATTCGTGTCGGTGCCGCTCGTCCACCGGAACCGGCTGCTCGGCGTGCTCAACCTGAGCAACAAGCGGAACGGGTTGCCGTTCGACGAGACCGACCTCGACCGCGCCATGATGGCGAGCGCCGTGCTGTCGCTGGCCATGAGCCAGCGCGAGGCAACGAACGGCGGGCACGAGGGCGGCACGGCCACGCTCGAGGACGACCCGCCCCTGACCGGGCGCGGTTGAGCCGCCGCTACCGCCCCCGCAGGGCCGAGGCGTCCCCGGCCAAGCGCTCGCGCAGCTCGGCGAGCGCCTGGCGGTGCGAGGCGAACGCGAGGTCGTCCGGGAGGTCGGCCAGCGGGAACCAGCCCAGCTCGATCGCGTCGTCCCCCGCGCGCTCCTCGCCGCCGGTGGCCGCGCCGGTATAGAGGATGAGCACCGCGCGCACGCGCGGGTCGTCGAAGCCGGCGTAGACGCCGAAGAGCCCGGTGAGCTGCGCGATGACGCCCGTCTCCTCCTGGAGCTCGCGGAGCGCGGTCTGCTCCGGCCGCTCGCCGGCCTCCATGAAGCCCGCCGGCAGGCACCACGCGCCCGCGCGCGGCTCCCAGCGCCGGCGGACGAGCAGCACCCGCGACGACTCCGCCAGGATCACGCCCGCCGCCGGCACCGGGTTCCGGTACCAGACGTAGCCGCAGGCGGGGCAGACCGGGCGAAGCGTGCCGTGGTCGTCCGCCTGCGCGAACGGCGTGGCGCAACGCGGGCAGAAGCTGGGCGTGAAGGGCATGAAGCGTGATTGTAGACGACGCCGCGCGGGCCGGCATCGCCCCGGCCCGGGAGTCGCTCCCGGGGTGCCGCGCACGCGAACGCCGGTCCGATGTGCCGATCGGACCGGCGTCCCACCTCTCTCTCACTCACCGACGCGTCGTGGGGGCGTCGCGCTGCACCATCACGATCCTCTTTTCGCCCCATGCTGGCACCTTGCGGTGCGACCGGATGGAACGACGCCCCCCCGAGGCGGCGGCCGGGTGCGGGCGCCGCGGCGCGTGCGCGCCGCGGGGCCGCCGCTCGGGACGCTGCCCCGCTACTTCCTGTTCAACTCCCGGCGCAGCTCCTCCAGCTCACGGCGGAGCTGCCGCAGTTCCTCGCGCAGGGCGTCGATCGTGCCGTCGTCCTGCCCCTGCCAGCGATACACCCGCGGGGCCCGCCCGGGTTCCGGAATTCGCATGTCGAGCCCCCGCCGGGAGCCGTCCGGGGCGAGCATCGAGCGCGAGCGCGACGGCAGGTCCACCTCGATCGTGCGCCGCGAACCCTTGCGCTGCACGACGATGTCCGTTCTGCCCTCGCGCTGCCGCAGCTCGCGGGTGAGCTGGTCGGTGTCGCCCACGTCCCGCTCGCCCACCTTCAGGATCACGTCGCCGGCGCGGAGGCCGGCCTTCTGCGCCGGCGTGTCCTCCATCACCTGCAGCACGAGCACGCCGCGGTCCCCGCTCACGCCGAGCGCCTGGGCCAGGTCGCTCGTGAGCTTCTCGACGCGCACGCCGAGGCGGCCGCGGCCCGAAAAGACGAACGCGCCCGAGCCGTCGCCGTGCAGCCAGTTGAAGTCGCCGAAGCCCTCGAGCTTCCCGAGCTCCTTGAGCTCTTTGAGCTCACCCTTCTCGAGCCGCTCGCGGATCTCGTCCTCGGAGAGCTCGCGCCCGTCGAGGATCATGCGCCGGGTGGTCTCCCGGTCGGCGTCGCGGCTCCGTCGCTCCGAGCGCTCGGGCTCGAGGGTGCGCGGCGCGCGCGGCGCAGCGGGCGCCCGCGGTGCACGTGGCGACGGCGGGACCGGGACGTCGGAAGAGTCCTGCTCGCTCGCCGGCAGCTCGCCGACCTCCACGTCGAGCGTGCGCCGCGCGCCGTTCCGCCAGATCTCCACCGGGACGGTGTCGCCCGGACGGCTCTCGCGCACGACCGAGCGCAGATCGCCCGGATCGGTCACGCTGCGGCCGTCGTAGCGCAGGATCACGTCGCCCTTGCGGAGGCCGGCGCGCTCGGCGGGGCTCCCCTCGAAGACGCGGTTCACGAGCAGGCCGTCGCGGGTCAGGTCGAGGCCGCGTCGCAGGTCCTCGTCCGTGGGCTGGGTCGTGACACCGAGCCAGCCTTGCGCGGCGGCGGTCACGGGGAGGGCCGCGACCGCAGCGAGCGCCGCGACCAGCAGCCAGGTGGACTTCAGGGAACGCATTTGTCTCCTCCTCGGGGCTGGCCCGGGTGGTGCCGGAGCAGCCGCGGCTTGCGGCGCGCGGATGCCCCGACTAGCGTGACGGGTCTGGACGGGAGCGCTTTGCGTCGGGGGGATAGACACTCCGATCGCCCGATAGGTTCTGTCGCCGCGCCGCCCGAAACGCCGAACGACGCTGATCCCCCTCCCGGCAGGGCACCCCGCGCATGAAGGTCAGGGACGTGTTAACCCTCGACGTCGAGGACGTGGCCCTCGGCGGCAAGGCGCTCGCCCGCGTGGACGGCCGGGTGGTGTTCGTGGACCGCGGGCTCCCCGGCGACCGCGTGCGCGCGCGCGTCTCGAAGCTCGACCGCCGCTTCGCCGAGGCCCGGCTGTTGGCGCTCGAGCACCCCTCGCCCGAGCGCATCCCCGCGCGTTGCGTGCACGCCGAGCGCTGCGGCGGCTGCCGGCTCCAGGAGCTGCCCTACCCGCTCCAGGCGGCGCTCAAGGAGCGCCAGGTGCGCGAGGCCCTCGCCCACCTGGGCGGCTTCACCGACCCGCCCGTGCGGCCGATCGTGCCGGCGCCCGAGCCGTGGCACTACCGGAACAAGATGGAGTTCTCGTTCATGCCGGAGCCCGCCGACGACGGCTCGGAGCGGCCCGTGCTCGGGCTCCACGAGCACGGCACGTTCGACCGCGTGTTCGAGCTCACCGAGTGCTGGCTCCCCTCGCCGCTCACGGTGGGGATCGTGCGCTTCACGCAGGCGTTCGCCCGCGAGCACGGCTGGCGCGCCTACCACCCCTCGCGCCACGACGGCGTGGCGCGCTTCCTCATGGTGCGCCACCTGCCGCACACGGCGAGCTGCGCCGTGCACCTGCTCGCGGCCTCGGACGCGCTTCCCGGGCTCGAGCGCTGGGCGCGCGGCGTGGCGGCGCTCTCGAGCGAGGTGCGCACCGTGACGCTGGGCCTCCACCGCGGCCGCTCGAACGTGGCGTTCGCCGAGGAGGAGCGCGTGCTCGTGGGCGACGGCGTCATCGTGGAGCGGCTGCTCGGGCTCGACTTCGAGGTGGTGGGGAATGCTTTTCTTCAAACCAACAGCGCGCAGGCCGCGCGACTCTACGAGGGCGCGCTGGCCGCGGCGCGCCTGCGCGGCGACGAGCGGGTGCTGGACCTCTACTGCGGGACCGGCACGCTGACGCTGCTGTTCGCGCGCGCGGCGGCCGGGGCAGTGGGCGTGGAGAGCGTGCCCGAGGCGGTCGAGCGCTCGCGCCGGAACGCGGTCCGGAACGGGCTTGCGAACGCGCGCTTCGAGCTGGGCGAGGCGCGCGCGGTGCTGCGCGAGTGGGCGCGCGGGGAGCGGCCCGGGGCGCCACGGCCGGACGTCGTGGTGGTGGACCCGCCGCGGGCCGGCCTCCACCCGCGCGTGGTGGCGAGGGTCGCGGAGCTCACCCCCGCGCGGGTCGTCTACGTCTCGTGCAACCCGGCCACGCTCGCGCGCGACCTCAAGGACTTCGCCGCGCTCGGCCTCGGCGCCGTCGAAGTGACGCCCTACGACATGTTCCCGCACACGCCGCACATCGAGTGCGTGGCGCGGCTCGAGCCCGTGGCCTGACCCGCGCCGGCGACGCGCCGGGGGCCGCGGGCATCGGAGTCGGCGAGGCTCAAGCGGGCAGCGGGGCATCCCTTCGTCGCCGGCTCAGGATGCCGGCCGAGACGAGCGCGATCACCAGCGCCACCGGGAGCGGCTCCATGAACGTGATCGCGGTGTTGAACAGCGGGTTCCGGTACATCTCGGCGAACTTCTGCATCTCGGCCGCCTTGGCCGCGATCTGCGCCTCGCTCTCGCCGCTGCGGCGGGCCTTCTGGATCTCGCGCGCCATGTACTTCTCGATGTAGTCGCTCTTCGTGCCGAAGTACAGCGCCTCCCACGTCGCCACGTAGCAGCTCGAGGCCACGAGCGCGATGAGCGCGCCGACGCCCAGCGCCTTCGGGAACCCGATGCGCCCGCCCGCCACGCGGTCGCGATACCTGCGCACGCCGAAGTAGATGAGCAGGAACGCCAGCACCATGCTCGTGTAGCCGAGGAGCATGCCGCCCTCGTTCCCGATGGCGTCGTGGAACGGCATGGCGGCCAGCATCGTGCCGGCGAGGATGCCGCCGGCGATGAGCCCGAAGGTGAGGACGATCTTCCGCATGGTCGTGGCTCCTTGAGGGTGGAGGGACGAGGGACGGGGGACGCCGACATCCTGTGCGCTCCCGCTCTGCTTCCGCGTCACCCGAACGGGTGATTCTCGCGCCGGGAACGTGGAACTCACCCGTTCAGGGGATGAGTCCGGCCTCCTTGGCGAGCTGGACCGCCTGCGTGCGGCGCCGCGCCGAGAGCTTGCTGAAAAGCCTCGCCGCGTGCGTCTTCACCGTGTTCTCGCTCACGAACAGCCGCTCGGCGATCTCCCGGTTGCTCAGGCCCGCCGCCATGGCTTCCAGGATCTCCAGCTCGCGCGGCGTGATCCCCAACGCCTCGACCCGGGCCTGGTCGCGGACGAACGGCTCGCCCCGCGCGACCGGGACCTCGACCCGCACCGCCACCTCGCGCGTGACCACCCGCTCGCGAGTCAGCTTCTGGCCGAGCCAGATCCCGACCACCGCGAACACCAGCGCGACGATGCCGCCATAGATCTCGAGCGAGTGCTCGAGCACGAGGTAGCGGTATTCGACCAGCTTGAGCAGCGCGATCAGCACGCCGCCGAGGAGGCCATGGAGGAGGACGGTCTTCTTCACGCGGGAGCGACTCCCTGGGGAGTGGGCGCGGGCCGGCGGCCCACCGCCGGCTCGTGGAGCGTCGAGGCTATCCCGTCGCCGGGCCGGGCGGCGAGCGAGGTCCGCGACCTCCGTCCTCACGCCGCCGACACGCTCCCCGGGTTCGGCGTACCGCTCGGCGGCCGCTCCGGCTAGACTCATGTCCGCGGCCGCCGGCCGCGCCCACCCGGGACCAGATGGGGACCCCATGCGCAAGCTCCCGCTCCTGCTCGCCGCCCTCGCCCTGCCCGCGCTCCTCGTGAGCGACCGCCTCCCGGACCGCCGCGCGGACGCGCCCACGCCGCCGAGCGGCATGGCCAGTTACCTGGCCGGCAGGCCGAAGGAGGCACCCGGGCCCTCGCAGTACCCGTCCGAGTGGGACTGGATCCGGCGCAACGCGCCCTACTGGAAGGTGGACGAGCAGGCGCTCGCGAAGGAGGTGGAGGTCGCGCGCGCGCTCCGGGAGGAGGCCGCGCTCGCGCCGCGCGTCGCGCTCCTGCCGCTCACGTTCGCGGGCCCGGACAACGTCGGCGGGCGGGTGGCCGACATCGAGTGGGATCCGACGAACGCCAGCGTCGCCTACGCGGCGGCGGCGAACGGCGGCGTGCTCAAATCGGTGGACGGCGGTGCGAGCTGGACCTCGATCGGCGACGCGCTCCCGAACATCAATGCCGGCGACCTCGCGGTGGACCCGAACAACCCGCAGACGGTGTGGCTCGGGACCGGCGAGCCGAACGGCGGACACAACAACTTCCCGGGCCGCGGCGTGTACAAGTCCACGGACGCCGGCGCGACCTGGGCCTTCATGGGGCTCGAGGGCTCGGCCAGCATCGGTCGCATCGTCGTGGACCCCAGCAACGGCCAGCGCGTGTTCGTGGCGGCGCAGGGCAGCTACTTCGGCCCCAACCCGGTGCGCGGCCTCTACCGCACCGAGAACGGCGGGGCGAACTGGGTGCGCGTGCTCGCGGTCACCGACAGCGCAGGCGCCACCGACGTGGCCATCGACCCCTCGAACCCCTTGCGCATGCTGGCCGCCACCTGGGAGCGCGTGCGCCGGCCGAACGGCGGCACGCACCTGTTCGGCCCCGGCTCCGGCATCTGGCGGAGCTTCGACGGCGGCTCCACCTGGACCAAGCTCGGGGCGGCGAACGGCCTGCCCAACCCGGCCACGCAGAACATCGGCCGGATCGGGCTCGCGATCTGCCCCGCGAACCCGAACGTGGCCTACGCGATCATCACCAGCGGCAGCAACGTCATCGGGCTCTGGCGCACGCTCGACTTCGGCAACACGTGGGCGAACCGCGACAGCGACCTCGAGATCCAGGCCGGCGGCGCCGGGTTCTCCTGGTACTTCAGCCAGGTGCGCGTGGCGCCCGACGATTGCGACCGGGTCTACCCGCTCGACGTGACGTTCTTCCGCAGCAACGACGGCGGGCTCTCGTTCCCGGTCAAGTACGGCTACACCGGCTCGCCGCCCGATTTCCACGTGGACCACCACGCGCTCGCGTTCCAGCCCGGGAACTCCCAGGTCCTGCTCGAGGGCAACGACGGCGGCATCAGCCGCAGCACGGACGGCGGCGTGAGCTGGACCAAGATCCCCGGTCTGCCGCTCACCCAGTTCTACGAGATCGGGCTCGACCTCTCGAACCCGCAGCGGCTCTACGGCGGCACCCAGGACAACAGCACCGTGCGTACGCTGGCCGGCGGCACGAGCGACTGGGACGTGATCTTCGGCGGCGACGGCTTCTACGTGAACGTGCACCCGACGAACCCGCTGCTGATCTACGCCGAGTCGCAGTTCGGGAACCTCGGGCGCAGCGCCGACGGCGGCTTCAACTGGGTGGACGTCTCGCCGCCCGGTGCGGCCTCCGACCGCTCGAACTGGTCCACGCCGGTGAAGCTCGACCCGTCGAACCCCAACGTCGTCTACTACGGCTCGCAGCGGCTGTGGCGGAGTCCCGATGGCGGGAACTCGTGGTTCGCGGTGAGCGGCGATCTCACCGGCTGGGTGCCCGGCGCGGTGCTCGGCACGATCACCACCATCGGCGTCTCGCCGTCAGACCCGCACGTGGTGTGGATCGGCACGGACGACGGCCGCGTGTGGCGCGGCGTCGAGACCGGCGGCGTGTTCGCGTGGAGCAACGTCACCGCCTCACCGCTCCCGCCGCGCTGGGTGACGCGCGTCGTGCCGCACCCGACGGATGCGGCCAGCGCCTGGGTCACGTTCAGCGGCCTCAAGTGGCAGGATCCCGAGAGCCACGTGTTCGCGACCACGAACGCGGGCGGGACCTGGACCGACATCTCGAGCAATCTGCCGAACGTGCCGGTGAACGGCATGACGGTGGACCCCGCCGACCCGAACGTGCTGTTCGTGGGCACCGACCTCGGCGCCTACTACACGGACGACGGCGGCGGCCTCTGGAACTACCTGAGCCCCGACCTGCCGCTCGTGCCGGTCTACGACCTCGCCGTCCACCCTACCGCGCGCTACCTGGCCATCGGCACCCACGGCCGCGGCATGTACAAGCTGGACCTGGACGACCTGCTCGCGGCCGACCCGCGCCCGCGCGGCGCGCGCGGGGCGACGCTGCTCCAGAACGCGCCGAACCCCTTCGCCGCGCGCACCTCGATCGGCTTCACGCTGACGCGCGCGGGCCGCGTTCGCCTGGGCGTCTTCGACCTGGCCGGGCGGCGCGTGCGCACGCTCGTCGAGGGCGAGCGCGCCGCCGGCCGGCACGACTTGGCGTGGGACGGCCGCGACGACGCGGGCCGCGCGCTGCGAGCCGGGAGCTACCGCTGCCGGCTCGAGCTGCCCGACGGCACCACGCTCGTGCGCGGGATGGTGCGGCTGCGTTAGCGGCGGCGCGGCGGCGCAGTCCTGACAACGTCCTGCGGGCGCTCGCGCCGCGGCGTGCTACGCTCGGGTGTCATGCACGCCGCGCGCGCGCTCCTCCTCGCCTGCCTGCTCGCCCTCGCCGCCCCGGCCCCCGCTGGGGCGCAGGCCGAGGCCGCCGCCGACTCCGGGCGGCTGATCGTGTTCGACGGCGACACGCCGGTCGCGAACGAACGCTTCACCGTCCAGTTCCTGGGGGATTCGCTCGCGGTCACGGCGGTGAGCGAGCGCCGGCTCCAGGACGAGCAGGGGCGCCGGCACCTCTACCGGAAGACCATGCTGCTCGTGGCCGACTCGCGCGACTTGGGCCTCCGGAGCTACTTCTCGGTGCAGGAGTTCCAGGGCAGGCAGACCACGCGCGGACTCGTGCCCGGCGACACCTCCATCACCTACTACGTCGAGCACGACGGCGCCGGCGAGGCACGCCGACTGGTGCAGCCGCCGGGGCGGCTCTACGTGCTCGACAGCTCGCTGTTCTCGCTGTTCGAGGTGCTGTGCCGGGGCCTCGCCGGCAGGACGTTCGCGTCGCGCCGCGTGCAGATGCTGGTGCTCTCCGACTCGATGACGACCCCGCTCGCCACCGTCACCCAGCTTCCACCCGACACGCTGCGCGCGGACTCGCGTCGGGTCCCGACCCGGCGCTACCGCTACGAGGACATGGGCGCCACGTTCGAGCTGTGGGCCGACGCGCGCGGCCGGCTCATGCGCCTGACCCACGTGGGCGGCACGCTGCACGTGGAGCGCGAGCCCGAGCCGCCCGCCGCCGCGCCGCGCCGGCGCGCGCGGTCCGGCCGTTAGCGCCCCGCCGCCCCCGCCCGCATCTCGAGCCAGCGGAGCAGCAGCCGCAGGCCGAACGCGTTCGGGCCCTTCGCCGCGTCGGGGCGTTCGCCGTAGGTCCACGCCGTGCTCGCGATGTCGAGGTGCGCCCACGGCAGCCCGCGCGCGAAGTGCGACAGGAAACCGGCCGCGGTGCAGGCGGCGCCCTCGCGCTTCTCGTTCGAGTTGACGAGGTCGGCGGTCTCTCCGCGCAGCTCGGCCAGGTAGTCGGACCAGAGCGGCATGCGCCACAGCCGCTCGCCCGTCGCCTCGCCCGCGGCGGCGAGCTCGCGCGCCAGCGTCTCGTCGGCGGTGAAGAGCCCGGCGGCGTGCCGCCCGAGCGCGATCGAGATCGCGCCCGTGAGCGTGGCCACGTCCACGACCGCGGCGGGGCGGAACCGGCGCGCGTAGCCGAGCGCGTCGGCGAGCAGCAGCCGGCCCTCGGCGTCGGTGTTCGTGACCTCGATGGTGGTGCCGTCCAGCGCGCGCAGCACGTCGCCGGGCTTGAACGCGCGCCCCCCGATCGCGTTCTCCGCGCTCGGGATCAGGCCCACCAGCCGGTAGGGCAGCGCCAGCGTCTCGGGCGCGGCGAAGAGGCCCACCACGACCGCGGCGCCGCTCATGTCGTACTTCATCCTGCTCATGCCCTCGCGGGGCTTGAGCGAGATGCCGCCGGTGTCGAACGTGACGCCCTTGCCGATCACCACCACGGTCGCCGGCCTGCCGCGCCGGCGGCCGGCGGGCTCGCGGATCATCTCGACGAAGCACGGCGGGTGCGGGCTCCCGCGCCCGACCGCGAGCACGCAGTTCATGCCGAGGCGCTCGAGCGCCGCGGCGTCGTGCACGCGGACGCGGGCGCGCGCCCGGCGCGCCACCTCGGCGGCGCGGGCGGCGAGCGCCGCCGGGGGCAGGTCCTCGCCCGGCGTGGCGGCGAGGTCACGAGCGAGCGCCACGGCCTCGCCGCGCGCGACGCCGGCGGCGAGTGCGACGCGCGCCGCGGCGCCGGCCGGCTTCGGGACGAGCACGTCGGCGCCGGCGAGCGGCGGGCGGCCGCCGCCCGAGAGGTAGGCC
>Ga0187892_10009980_pt1 | contig 12234 bp, 8 predicted proteins | sample MA1701073metaG_FD_139345 | JGI IMG/M metagenome (GOLD analysis project Ga0187892, IMG submission 139345) | Bio-ooze microbial communities from a basaltic lava cave in the Kipuka Kanohina Cave System on the Island of Hawaii, USA - MA170107-3 metaG ...
TACATTCAAATTGCCGTCGGGTCTGAAAAGTTCACAAAACTCTTTCACATTCACTTTTGTTGATTCAATAGTCCTTGTTATCGTTTGTACGTTCGGTATCTTTCCAGCCGTTTTCGTTCATGGCGTAGAAGGTTTCTTTTCTGCCATTCGTGGCTGGAAGAAGTTTCGCCTTTCTTCGTACACCTTCTCAAGTGCGATGATGTCTATCGCAACAGGTGTGGCGGGTTTTGCTTTTTATGGCGTTTTGACTTTTGGCTTTGGGGAAATTCAACACGGTCTTGCCAATACGGTTTTAGCAACAAGCGTGTCGTTCTTTGTAGCCAGCATCGTTCACTTCGTTGTTAATCTGGCGTTAATCTGTGGACTGTTAGTCATACGCGAGGACATCTCTTTTTTACACAAATGGAAAGAACTCTTCTTTTGGAATGCACCGTTGTTTCTCCCAACAGGGAGTGCCGCGAGCATCACTTACTTAGCTTTACGCTTTGATGTGACCGCAGTCTTTGGGGTACTGGTCCCACTCTTTTTAGCAATCTATTTCGGGCACAAACAATACTGTTACAGTTTTGAGCAACGCATCAAGATAATGGAAAAGGCGCACCGTGAGACCATTGAAGCACTCGCCGTCGCTATTAACGCTAAGGACGAAGTCACACACGACCACGTTATGCGTGTACAAATTTACGCCGCAGGTGTTGCTAAACTTTTTGGCTGTTCTGAAGCGGAAGTCGAAGCATTAAAAGCGGGTGCACTATTACACGACATTGGTAAAATCGCTGTGCCGGATCACATCCTGAACAAACCGGGCAAGCTTACCGCCACCGAGTTTGAAAAGATGAAAATGCACACAATCGCGGGCGCACAAATCCTGAGCCGCGTAGAGTTTCCTTATCCTATTGTTCCCGTCGTGCGTCACCACCACGAACGCTGGGACGGTAAAGGTTACCCGGACGGATTGGCAAATGAAAATATCCCTTTGACTGCACGCATTCTTTCGGTTGTTGATTGTTTTGACGCAGTCCGCGAGGACCGTCAATACAGAAAAGGTTTGACGCGCGAACAAGCAATCAACTTAATCATGGAAGGAAGCGGGACACAGTATGACCCGCGTGTAGTAGGAACTTTTATCGCCAATCTTCCCGTCTTCGAGGCTGAAATCCAAGCGATGAAAGACAAGCCTTTACAAACATTCGGCATTGAGCCAACCGAACAGCTTTCGGAAGCAGCACGCAGTGTCGCACCCGCCGCCGGACTTGCCGAAGATGAAAAAGAAATTGCCGTTCTTCTCTCGGACAAGAAACTTCGTGAGTTCTACAATTTTACTCAGGCAATAAACGAAGCACGTCATCACGAAGAGCTATTTGAAGTGTTTTCAGCAAAACTTTCAGCCCTTGTCCCTTACGACACATGCTCCATAACACTTGTCGAGCCAAACAGCGGAGATAATTTGATTGTTCACGGCGCCGGCAAACATGGTGCGTCTTTGGTCGGGCGCAAAATTTCACAGGGCGAAGGTGTTACGGGTTGGGTACTTGTGAATGGTAAACAGTTTTGTAATTCAGACCCTAAGCTGGATTTTCCGCCTAGTTTGACCCAAGTATTTTCTGAATACAAAACACTGGCATCCTTCCCTATACGCAAAGGAAGAGAAGTTTTGGGTGCTGTTACTCTGTACTCTTGCGTGTTAAACGAATATAGCGAAGAACATCAAAAGCTAACAGAAGAAGCCACAGCATTGTTGGCAACTGCTTTTATCGCCATTCCACCATCTGATAAATGTATTTTGACAGAGAAAAATGCTCTCTCTTCATCAACACCTATCAAACCCGCACTTCGCGCTAATTTGAATCTTACTGAGCCTGAGATAAATTCTGAACTTACACATTGATTTGAAAAGCGTAAAAACGCCGACAGGGGAATTCTCCCACTACCCTGTCGGCGTTTCATGGAGGACTGCCCTGCTGGCAAGCCTTCGCTTGCTAAAGTCCTCTTTAGTGAGCTTGAAAAAATCCTGAATCTTTAGTCGCTAAGAAGCAGACCTTCCAACCATGTAAAAATAGGCTTGATGTAGCCATCATCTTTGGTATTTTCAGTGGTACAGTTTTTATCGCTCAACAAAAGACCGTCGCTTAATAACAAACCATCACTTAATAGAAGCCCATCTCTTTTTGTGTCATTTGTACAAGTAGTTTTATCACTTAATAAGAGACCATCGCTTAACAAAAGACCTGCCTTTGCCTGTGTCCCCCCAAGTAGCATAAACACTACCAACATTGTAATAGCCGCAATATTTTTGAATCTACGCATTGTTCTTCGCTCCTGTAATTTTAATTTGATTTTATTTTGGTCTTAGTTAACGGGTCGCCCGTTTCTGCATCACCTTTGACCTTCGTTATTTGGCTATTTCAACAAACGTGCCACAATTCTAAAGAGGGATATGTCTAACTATTACTTGTTTTTATTCAACAACTTAGCAACACCAGTGCCTTTCATTTTTATTTTCCCCGCAACAACGAAAAAGTGTTCATCAGATATACACTTACAGGCTCTTACTTTGAATAAATCCAATAACACCCTTGAAATTCAACTATTTAGTTATTACTGATAACCAGATATACAGACGGATACTTTATTAACAATAAAAAGACTTTGCCCGAAAAGTGAAAAATACACCCATTAGTTGAACCAGAGACATTAATCAATCGCATTATGTTGTAGTTGGTTAGGACTTTTCGGGCAAAGCGCAATAAAAAGACTTTGCGCAAAAAGCCCCTGTTGCACAAAAAGGGGATGGCTTATGAGTAGTCTGCATAAAAACCTTCTCGCCTGCACAAAAACTAATTTCTTGCACAAAAAGGGTGAGGTTATGTGCAAAGCCCAATAAAAATTACTTTTCAGCTTTGCTATTGATTTTGCCCACCTCCAAATGAACGCCCCTATGTTCTCCTCACTTATGTGTGAGTTCGATCTATCTTAGCTGTTTCTCAAAGCATCTCTCAATGGGATTAAATACATAATTTCTTGATTTTGTTTGCCGACATACGTGATCTACATTTCCTTCTAAATGAAAAAACGACTGACTCAGTGACCTCCCCTTATAGTCACTAAACTGACTCACTGCTTTTATAGTCGAATCACTGCTTGACCGTTATGGTAAAAGGCGTGTTTAATAGTGAGTTCGGTTTTCAACCAGAAAATAAACTGAAAGTTAAGAAAAGAAATGGAGAAAAAACAGAAGTAGTATGGCTTTAGTTAATGTCAATCCGGGCGAGTCAATTGAAAGCGCGTTGCGTCGTTTCAAACGAAAAGTGATGAGCGAAGAGATTATCAAAGATGCCAAGAAGCACTCTTTCTTTATTCCGCCCAGCCAAAAAGCAAAACTCAAATCAGCGATGGCTCGCAAGCGCAACCGAAAGAAAGGACGCCCCCGCATTGTTCGAGACCAACAACAAACGCCGCAAACACCAAAGTCTTAAATGAAATCAAAAGGCAAAAGGCAAAAGGCAAAGGCAAAATAGGAAGCAGTTTTACTTTTGCCTTTTACTCTTTGCCTTTTGATTTTTGAGTTTTAATGATTCGCATTCTTGTAACAAATGACGATGGCATCCATTCTGAAGGCTTGAAAAAGCTTGAGGAAGCATTGCGCATGATTGGCGATGTTTATGTTGTCGCACCTGCATCGGAGATGAGCGCAGCTTCACATAGTTTGACGCTCGCACGTCCTTTACGAATCCGCCGCATAGACGAACGCCACTGGTCTGTTGACGGGACGCCGACCGATTGCGTTGTGTTGGCGTTGAATAAAATTCTTTCCAAGGAAGAACAGCCGGACATCTGCGTTTCAGGAATAAATTATGGCGCGAATCTTGGCGACGATGTGAGTTATTCGGGAACTGTTGCGGGTGCGCTAGAGGCTACGATAATGGGCGTTAAAAGTATCGCCATGAGTCTTGTGACAAAAAGCAATTTTGACTTCTCACACGCCGCCGAGTTCGCCGTCACAGCCACAAGAAAGGTTTTGGAGGAAGGTCTGCCAAAAGGAACTTTGTTAAATATCAATGTGCCGCCGGGCGAAATAAAAGGTGCGAGATTGACAAAGCAAGGAATCAAACATGCTCGCCCGATGATAACTGAAAACCTAGACCCACGTGGCAAACCATATTATTGGATCGGCGAACAGTATTACGGTTCTGACGCAGAAGACGGAACCGATTACCGTGCTATCGAACAAGGTTTTGTTTCCGTCACACCGATTCGTAGCGACATGACAGATCATCGCGCTTTGGAGGCAATGGAAGAATGGAATAAAGACTTAGGGTAAGATGTCGAGACTGCATAAAAGAATTATGAGCCTTGTTATCACACAACCTTTTAGTCCTTATCTTTAGCAATGTTAAAGCGTTCATTTCAATTTACGGACGAACAACGCTTCGCGCGCGACCGGATGGTTGAGCGTTTGCGAAACCATTACCGTATCCGTGACGAGCGTGTATTGGAAGCAATGTCCGTCGTACCACGCCATATTTTTGTTCCACAAGCTTTGCAGGGAAACGCTTACACTGATAACGCCGTTCCAATCGAAAGCAATCAAACTCTTTCACAGCCCTTTATCGTTGCGCGTATGACGGAACTTGCGGAGGTCAATGACTTTTCCCGCGTTCTGGAAATCGGGTCGGGGTCGGGTTATCAAACGGTTGTTCTTGCCTGCGTCGCGGGTTTTGTTTTTGCCATTGAGCGTTTGCAAGAACTCGCGCGTCTTTCGCAAGCCAGAATGCGGCAGTTGAATGTCACGAATGTCTCTATTCAATGTTTTGATGGCACAGTCGGCTGGAGCGCGAACGCGCCTTATGATGCAATTATCGTAGCGGCAGGCGGACCGGAAATTCCGCAACCTTTGTTGAATCAATTAAAGATTGGCGGCAAATTGATTATTCCTGTCGGGTCAACCCTTGAGGGTCAGAGATTGATTCGCGTCATCAGAACCGAAACCGGATTTATAGAAGAAGATCACGGTGCCTGCGCCTTTGTGCCTTTAATCGGGCGACATGGTTGGGACAAATAATAGTCCTAAGTCCCAAGTTGCAAGTCTCAAGTTACATTTATGACTCGGGATCTGGGACTTGAGACTTGAGACCTGGAAGATTATGGAATCGTTAATACATTTATTTCATCAGATAAAAGATTTTCTTAATCCAAAACTCATAATCGAAACGCTTTTGGCTAAGGGCGGGATTTTTGTTTATTTGGGGTTGATATTTATTGTCTTTGCTGAAACCGGCTTGGCGGCGGGTTTCTTTTTCCCCGGTGATTCTTTATTGGTTGTTGCGGGGCTTTTTGCAGCGGCTGGTAAATTGAATGTCGCTGTTTTGCTTTCGACGCTTTTTGTTGCGGCTGTTGTTGGTGATGCCGTCGGTTATTACACAGGTCACAAGATGGGACCGAAAATCTTCTCGCGGCAAAAGTCTTTCTTTTTCAAACCAAGTCACTTGCAAAAAGCACACGCTTTTTACGAAAAATACGGCGGCAAGACAATCATCATCGCCCGTTTTGTTCCAATCGTCCGCACGTTCGCGCCAATCGTAGCTGGCGCGGCACAGATGTCGTATCGCCGTTTCGTCGTTTTCAATGTAGTAGGCGGTTTCCTCTGGGTTTTCAGCATGATTCTGACGGGTTATTTTCTGGGCGGATTTGTTGAAAGAGCCTTGGGAATAAAACTTGAAGACCACATCGAAAAAGTTGTCGTGGTTGTTGTCTTTCTTTCGCTATTGCCGCCCATAATCGAGTGGTTAAAAGCAAGACGCGAGAAGAAACAGACACAAACAGAAGCCGAAAGCGCAGAGGTTTGACTAATTCGCTGAGCCTCACTTAGAATCGCCAAGCTTTTTTGATAACTAAAGGTGACTCATGCGCGACACACAGAAAAAAGGCGAGATTGCACAATTAAAAGTTCTGTTTCGGGCAATTGAAAAGGGTGTCGTGTTAAGCAAACCATTAGTTACTTCAAGATATGATTTTATCCTTGACGATGGCGAAAAGCTCGAAAGAGTTCAAGTGAAATATGCCAGTGGTAAAGCGCAAAACAGCCAAGGTAGTATCAGAATTCATTTGAAAAGCTGGGAGGGTCGTAAATTAAAACGTACATACTCTGCTAATGAGGTTGATGCGTTGCTTGTTTATATTCCTCAGATTGATGAAGTCTTGAAGTTTGAAGCGAAAGTCTTTTGCGGGCGTACAGGTTTTGTGGTAAGAATTAAACCTGCAAAGAATGGACAAACAAAAGGCATTCTAAATGCAGAAGATTTTATTTGGTGATTTTATCGGGGCGTGGCGCAGTCTGGTAGCGCGCTTGGTTCGGGACTAAGAGGCCGGAGGTTCAAATCCTCTCGCCCCGACCATTAAGAATAAAAAGCAGTCGTTCAAAATCGGGCGACTGTTTTTTTATTGTTTAGAAGGTGAAATTCTTTCGACTATCTGTTTGTTTCATTCGTCAAAACTCACGACTTGTAATTTCGGTCAAAAAAAAATATCAGGGTTTACAAAAAATTGAGTTGTCAAAACATCGGCTGGTGAGATATAAAATTATTTATCCAGTCAATCTGGACAGCCCTACGCGGTAAGGCGTCCCCTCAACATAATCTTCTTTAGTTCTACGGATTGTGATTTAAGCAAAAAGTTCGCCCTGATGGGAGTTGTCAAGCTTTTGACCAATCCGAGTGTTTGAGCAAGTTGTTTGCTCAATTAGCTTTTCAATCAATTAAAACTGCGGAGTTCCGCCGATAGAGAGTGGGTAGCAATATGGAAAAAAGAATGATGAATTGCTCCTGCACGCGCCTTCTACAATTTGTAGGCGTGTGCTTGATTGTCTTAGCGGGAAGTATTGTCGGGATGGCACAGGCATCCGAGTTTCCTGTTTTGATTAGTGAAGAGAACTCAACAAGAGCCTATGCTGTTGATGCAAATTATTGGAACGGCGACATTGGCGAGGTTAAACCTGTGAAGTCAATCAAAGCGGGCAGAAGCGTGGTCTTTTTCGTGACCAATGTCAACGGCTTGTTAGAAGGCGAGGGCGCGAATGCGTTTCGTTCATATGTCGAAGGTAGCCAGCAAAGTTACGTCTGGACGGTTGAATCTTTCGAGCCTGTCAAAGAAATGCCTTGGGTTTATGCTCTTCAAGTGAGGATGAACCCGAATATCGAATCTGTCGGCGATGTTTTGGTTCGCATTACGTGGCGGGGTATGACAACGAATCGGGTCCGTTTGGGGGTCGGATTCGCGGGTGGCGGTCCGAAAGATGACGATGGTGCTGTACCGACGCCTATGCCTTGGACACCACCGACAAACCAGTCGGAAATTGTTTATCCGGTTGGCGATGTAAAACGCTTTATGCAACAAGCCTCGTTCGGGCCAACGCCGCAATTGGAAGAGTTTATTCGTCGTCGAGGAATAAATGTTTGGTTAAATGAGCAATTCAATATGCCGCTTCCAACTTCCGCTCTTACTCCAAGTTGTGACCCGACAACAGGTATCTGCACAATACTCCCAAATCAATACGCCAATTTGCCGTTGCAACCTGTTAATGTTCCTGACAGTTGCACGGGAGATTGCCGTCGCAACAATTACTCGCAATATCCTATGCAACGATGGTTCTTTACCAATGCTCTTTACGGTCAAGACCAACTTCGTCGTCGTGTTGCGTGGGCGTTGTTGCAAATTTTGGTTGTTTCGGGTGTTGACTTACAACAACCTAGCTGGGTTTTGCATTATCAAAGACTTCTCGACAGAAACGCTTTCGGCAACTACCGCACTTTGCTCAAAGAAATGACGCTCAGTCCGGCGATGGGCAACTATCTGGACATGATGCTCAGCACGAGAACAAACCCGAACGAAAACTTCGCGCGTGAAATTAACCAATTGTTTGCTGTCGGATTGTTTGAGATGAATCTGGATGGAACATTGAAACTGGACATAAACAACCAGCCGATTCCTACTTATTCACAGGCAACAATTGATAATTTCACGAAGGTCTTTACAGGTTGGGAACTATGTAATACGGCGGGTCCTAACTGCCCGAACCTTGTAGCAGGTAGTCCTAACTACATTGACCCGATGCGTATATTTAACGCCAATAGACACGATACGACAGCAAAGACTTTGTATAACTATCCGGGTGCCCCTAACCCAACAATACCGGCAGGATTAACCGGAGATGTTGAGTTGGAAATGGCAATAGATAATATCTATAACCATCCGAACGTCGCGCCTTTTATCAGTAAGAATCTGATTCAACATCTGGTGACAAGCGACCCGTCGCCCGCTTATGTTCAGCGAATCGCTACGGTCTTTAACGCAAGTCGCTCGGATGCTAACCAGTTGCGTTACGTTATAAGTGCGATATTGCTTGACCCCGAAGCACGAGGTTCTATCAAAAACGACCCGCGTTACGGATTGTTGAGAGAGCCTGTACTTCTTACAACCAATGCACTTCGCCAATTTGGTGTTAGATCATTTACCAATACGGGAGCATGTGATTTGGTTACGCCTTCAACTTGTAGTGATGGCGCTGTCAATGATTTTTCGGCAATCATGGGACAAAATGTTTATCTGTCACCGACTGTTTTCAACTACTATCCGCCCGATTACATCGTGCCAAATACGAATCCGCTTGTTTACGGTCCCGAGTTTGCGATTCTGACAACTTCGACGGCATTTCAGCGTGCGAATTTTGTCAACCAGTTTGCTATGCAAACAGGATACGCAAACACGACGGGAGCAAACACGAGCCGCCCATTTGGAACTTCGGTTAACCTAACCGAATTACAGAACGCTTCTACGGCGGATACGTCAGGCGGTCAGTTAATGGATTTACTAAACAGTAAACTGATGCACGGAACGATGTCTTCGCAAATGAGAAGCACAATCTTGACTGCAGTGACGGCTGTTCCGGCTACGTCAGCCGCTAATCATTTGTTACGCGGGCGAACGGCTCTTTATCTGGCGCTGACTTCGTCGCAATATCAAATTCAGAAATAATCAGGAGGTAAAGAAAAATGTCAGACTCAAGAAGAGATTTTCTACGCAAAGCAGGATGTGGTGCATTGAGTATGGCGGCGCTTGCCTCCAACATGCACATTTTCGGAAGAGTAAGCGCGTTCGCGCAAAAACAAATTGACGAAGAATCAAAAAGAAAACCGGCTGTCGAACCTGTTGAACCCGTGTCAACCGATGATTTCGCCGATTACAAAGCTTTGGTTTGCGTCTTTTTGGCAGGCGGAATTGACATGAACAATGTTGTCGTTCCAAACCACAGCGACGCAACCATTAGCAATTACGCCGCTTACAACACCGTGCGCGGGGCTTCGACGTTGGCGATTCCGCAAGCCAATTTGTTGCCGATAACAGTTCCGCGGCTTGGCGGGCTTCAATACGGTATTCACCCAAACATGCCTGAGATGCAATCGCTTTATAACTCGGGCAGGTTGGCTGTTCTTTGTAACGTCGGAAACTTGGTTTATCCGATGAGCAGAGCGCAGTATCAGAATAATTCAATCCAAAAACCTTATCAGTTGTTTTCGCACTCAGACCAAGTGACGCAACAACAAACATCCGTTTCAAGCACACAATCGCCCACAGGCTGGGGAGGACGTGTTTCCGATAAACTTCGTCCGCAAGACGCCGGGGGTTTGATTCCGATGATTACGTCAATCGCGGGAGCACAAGTCTTTACGGCAGGAGCAACAACTTCGCCGATGGCTATCAGCACGGGTGCTTTGAATTCACAGTTGGTTTTGAGCGGTTTTACCGAATCAACCGCCGCACAACGCAGAGCGGCAATGAACCAATTGCGAACTCTGGATTTGCCGAGCAATAACCTTCTGAAAGCGGCAAGCCAAATCATGGACGGAGCGGTTCAAGCCAGCAACGCTTTGAGTGCGAATCCGACAATCAATACGGTATTTCCAGCCACTGGCATTGGAAATCAGTTGTTGCAGGTTGCGAGATTGATTGCTCTGCGTACCGCACTGAACATTAAACGCCAAATCTTCTTTGTGCAGATTGGCGGTTGGGATACGCACCAAAACGAACTTACGGTTCACAACAATCAGTTGACGCAGGTAAGCCAAGCAATAAATGCTTTCTGGAATTGTGTGAACACTGAGTTCAATATCGGAAATTCGGTGACTTTATTTACGCTTTCCGATTTCTCGCGCACATTCCAGCCTTCGGGTACGGGAGCAATCGTAGGAACAGACCACGCATGGGGTAGCCACGCATTTATTTTAGGCGGCTCTGTGCTTGGCGGAAACTTCTACGGCAACACGCGACCTGACGGGTCAGGTAACATCTATCCGACATTGACGTTGGGCGGACCGGACGACACAGACGGCGGTTCAAATCCTCGTGGACGTTGGATACCGACAACATCAGTTGACCAATACGCCGCGCACATGGCGAAATGGTTCGGCGTCGCGGATGCAGACTTGCCAACACAAGCACTTTTCCCGAACTTGAATCACTTCCCTGCCGGATATAACTTGGGCTTCTTGCCGTAAGTTTGTGAGCAGAATAAAAGAAAGCCGCACGATTAAATACCGTGCGGCTTTCTTTTATTCTGTTTAAGAGGTTAACCCGAAACTACCTCTTTCAAAATAATTTCGTCAGGGTCAATCGTAATTTTCTTAGGTTTCGCGCTTTTGATTTTTAGTGTTGATTCTTTGCTTGTCGGTATTATTGATACGCGGCGCGTTCCTTTATTTGTAATGATTTCGATTGTGACGGGAATTAAAAACGCTTCGTCTTCTTGAATTTGATTTAGCTTTATTTCAATCGTTTTTTCGTTAATCTGATTCCAAGAAAGTTTGTAAACGGGATGTCCCGCTTTGTAAATCCAACGCTCGAAAAAATCTTTCAATTTTTTGCCTGAGGATTTCTCCAGCGCGACACGCAAATCATCAGTCGTAGCCGTTGAGTCTTTGTGTGCGTAGTAATAAATCTTCAAACCGTCAAAGAAAGCTTTGTCACCCAATAGCCCGCGAAGCGTGTGCAAGACCCACGCGCCTTTTTGATAGTTGTTTGCGTTCAGTAATCGAAACAAATTTTCTGTTTCTTTGTCATGAATTGGAATGCGCCGTTGTTTTGAAAATCTGAAATAAGTTTCTGCCGCGCGTTTCATATAGGCGCGGAATGCTTCTTTGCTCTCGTAGTTTTCTAAAAATACCCCTGCGAAATATGTGGCGAAACCCTCGCTCAGCCACAGGTCTGACCAAGTCTTTTCCGTTACGGTATCGCCAAACCATTGATGCGCTATTTCGTGCGCCACTACCTCTTCAACTGCACTTGGGATGTTGTAACGCTGACTGCGCGGACGCGCTGTCGGAAACTCATTGAAAAGCTTTGGAGAAAAGACGATTGTGTTTGCGTTCTCCATTCCGCCGAATCTTGTCGCGCCGATAATCAAAGCAAGCTTTTCGTAAGGATAAGGCGCGACCAATTTGCTGAACAAAAGAACCGAAGGCGCGGCAGGTGAAAAGCCTTGCTCAACAAACCCTCTGTCTGATTGCGGAACATAATACGAAATGGGAGCGGGCGATTTTGTTTTCAACACGGCGTTTGCGAATTGCCCCACTGCGACGACCATGTTGTAAGGCGAAACTAAACTCTTTTCGTACCAGACCCAAGTCCGCGTCGTATCAGGGTTATTCTTTGTTGATTCAAGAATACCGTTTGCCACAACGACATTGTTCGACGACGCGGTAACAGTAAAACGCACGGACGCCTTTGCAGAAGGATGGTCAAGACACGGAATCCAATTGTGAACACGGTCAGCCCAATTGTCGCCAACCGCAGACGGGAAACCATCGCGGTCTTTTGTCATTATCAAACCGTCTTTTGGTGTTCCTGAATATGTGATTGAGACATTGAGATTCTGAAATTGTTTCGCAGGCGTTGTCAGATAAACGTCCAATTTATCGTCATGCTGTGCGAACTTTGCGGGTTCACCTTCAACTTTAACAACGCTGACCGGCATTGTCCCGAAATCAAAATCAATCATCGTCACATCCGATTTATGAATAAGAACTGTGACCTCTGTCGTTGCCGTTGTGATTTCCGAAAGCGAGTAATTGAAAACGAGGCTAACGTCGAAATGTACGGGTTGCCACGATTCAATTAAACGCTCGCGCCTTTCGGCATGAACAAAAACGAAAGCCGAAAGAAAAATCGAAACGGCAAAGAAAA
>Ga0187892_10009981_pt1 | contig 12233 bp, 9 predicted proteins | sample MA1701073metaG_FD_139345 | JGI IMG/M metagenome (GOLD analysis project Ga0187892, IMG submission 139345) | Bio-ooze microbial communities from a basaltic lava cave in the Kipuka Kanohina Cave System on the Island of Hawaii, USA - MA170107-3 metaG ...
AGATCCGCAAGATCCTGAAGATCGCCAAGGAGCCGATCTCGATGGAGACGCCGATCGGCGACGACGACGACTCGCATCTGGGCGATTTCATCGAAGACACCGCCACAGTCGCGCCGGTGGACGCCGCGCAATACAACAGCCTCGCGGACGTGACCAAAGAGGTGCTGGACTCGCTTACGCCGCGCGAAGCGAAGGTCCTGCGCATGCGCTTCGGCATCGAGATGTCGACCGACCACACGCTTGAAGAGGTGGGCAAACAGTTCGACGTGACGCGCGAACGCATCCGGCAGATCGAGGCCAAGGCGCTGCGCAAACTGCGCCACCCGAGCCGCTCGGACAAGTTGAAGAGCTTTCTGGAGTAGCGACAGCCCTGTGAATCCGGATCGAATACGCCGGCCCGAAGAAATAGGGCCGTTAGCTCAGCGGTCAGAGCAGGGGACTCATAATCCCTTGGTCGTTGGTTCAATCCCAACACGGCCCACCAGTTTCGACACATCTCCCTGTCCCCTGCGGCGGTCTGCGACCGCCCGCAGCAGACTCGCCAGCGGCTCACACTGCTCGCCGCCGGCTCCCTTGGTCGCAGGTACGAAACCTGCACAGCTTGTCGTCCCCGCGAAAGCGGGGACCCAGTGTCTTTTCAGTGGAAGACGCTGGATTCCCGCTTGTGCGTACGCTTGTGCGGGAATGACGGCATGGTTGCCCTGCCGTGTCTGACCCCAAAGACTTTACCCACTTCGGCCTCGATCCGCTGCTGCTCGCTGCGGTGACCGAGATGGGCTACGCGACACCGACGCCAATTCAGGCAAAGGCAATTCCCGTCGTGATGAAAGGTCGCGATGTGATGGGCGCGGCGCAGACCGGCACCGGCAAGACCGCCGGCTTCGGCCTGCCGATGTTGCAGCGACTGCTGGCTCACGCAAACGGCAGCATGTCGCCGGCGCGCCATCCGGTGCGTGGCCTCGTGCTCGCGCCGACGCGCGAGCTGGCCGACCAGGTCGCCGACAACCTGAAGCGCTACGCGTCGAAGACCGCGCTACGCGTAACGATGGTCTATGGTGGCGTCGACATGGATCCGCAGACCGAGGCGCTACGCCGCGGTTGTGAGGTCGTCATCGCCACGCCCGGGCGTCTGCTCGATCACATCCAGCAGAAGAACACCTCGCTCGGACAGGTGAGCATCGTCGTGCTCGACGAAGCCGATCGCATGCTCGACATGGGCTTTCTGCCCGACATCTCGCGCATCCTCAATCTGTTGCCGCGCGAGCGCCAGAGCCTGATGTTCTCGGCGACGTTTCCCGAGGAAATCAAGAAACTCGCGGCCAACTTCCTGCGCGAGCCACAGCTGATCGAAGTCGCGCGCCGCAACGCAACCGCCGACAACGTGACGCAGGAAGTGTTCAAGGTGCATGAGTCGGAGAAAACCGACGCATTGCTGCACCTGTTGCGTAACGGCAGCCCGCGCGCTGCCACCGGCGATCGATTGACGCAGGTGCTGGTGTTCGTCAACGCCAAGATCGAATGCCGGCGGCTGGCGCGGCAGTTGCAGAAGGCCGGCGTCAATGCCGACGCCATTCACGGCGACAAGACGCAGGATGAGCGGATGAAGGCGCTCGAGGCATTCAAGGCCGGCACGATCGAAGTGCTGGTCGCCACCGATGTCGCGGCGCGTGGACTGGATATCGTCGAACTGCCGGTCGTCGTCAACTACGACGTACCTTTCGGCGCCGAGGACTACATCCACCGGATCGGCCGTACCGGGCGGGCAGGATTGAGCGGCCTGGCGATGATGCTGATGACGGGTGCGGACGAGCGCGGTGTACACGCGATCGAAAAGCTAACGAAACAGAAATTCGAAATACAGTCGCTCAAGTTCGAGCGCAGCGAACGCCGCGGCGGCGAACCGCGCGAGCGTCTGGCGCGCCGCGACATCGGCGAGCGCGCCAGCGAACGCAGCCATCTGCCCGCATCCAGGCCGGTCGACGAGTTCTTCACCAAGCCGTACGAGCCAAATGAAAACGCGGCGGAGACGGCGACCGCCGATGCGCCGCCCGCGACCGAGCGCGATCGGAAACCGGCGAAAGTTGCAGCCCTGCTTGGCGGCACCAAGCGCTGAGACGGTTGCGCATGCCCGACCTTCGTCGTTCAACGTTCATTCTCCTTAAACAAATCGTTCGAACAATGCCGTCGCCGGTGTAGTGCCGGTCGACTGTCCTTTCGAACGTTTGCGGTCAGGGGAAGAACGATGGAATCCACGAATGTGGTTGCCGCGCGCCGTCGGCTGTTGAAAGTGGGCGGGGCGCTCGCGGCGTGTTTGCCGAAACGCTGTATGCGCGCCAGTTGAAGTGCGTGCAGGCCGGGCTCGCTTGCGGCTCGGCGTCGGTTCTGGTGACGAGACCTATGGTCCGATCGAGCCGGTAACGGATCTCGCCAGCCGCCTGCCGCTCTTGCAACTGCTGCGCGGATTTCGCTACACGTCATACGGCTGGACCGGCGATCCGATGGCCGATGGCGCCGCATGCCCCAGGAGCCACGGCGGCATGGGTGTCGTGCGGGTGCGCCGTCATCGGCGTCGCGGACGCGAGGTGCTGCCGTCCGGTCGTCGGCACCCGGCCTGGCAAATAGCGGCTGAAGTCCCGCGCTGCTCGATCATTCGCCTCTCAAGATTGATCGCAACATACCTAAGAGGTTGTCGGGAAGCGGTGCGGCGGCCGCGGTAGCTCCACGTTGGAAAGAACTCTCCAGGGATTGAAATGAAACTGATCAACTACTTGATCTTGCCCAGTGAGATGACGCCTTTCGAACAGCGTTATCTGGCGCGTTTGAACAAAATCGCGCTGATTTTCTTCTACCTGCACATTCCAGCGCTGATGGCCGTGGCCGCAGCCGCGGGAACGCGCCCGTGGTTCGCACTCGTCCTGTCTCTCGTGGTGATGATCGGGCCGACGATCGCCTATCGCACGGTCCAGAACCCGCGCAACCTGTCGATCGTCTACGGCATCACCGCGATGCTGATGGGCGGGCTCCTGGTCCATTTCGGACAGGGCCCAGTTCAGATCGAGATGCATTTCTACTTCTTCGCGCTGCTGGCGATGCTTTGCATGTTCGCCAATCCGGCCGTGAACATCGCCGCGGCAGTCACGGTGGCGCTGCATCACCTGATCGTCTGGTTGATCGTTCCGAGCAGCGTCTTCAACTATGAGGCGCAATGGTGGGTGGTGCTGGTGCACGCGGCCTTCGTCGTGCTCGAAACCGTGGCGGCCTGCTACATCTCGCGCGAGTTTTTCGACAACGTGATCGGCCTCGAGAAGATCGTCCAGGCGCGCACCGCAACCATCAAGGAGAAGCAGCGCGACATGCGTCTGATTCTCGACAATGTCGAGCAGGGCCTGACCACGATCGACCTCGACGGCTGCATGTCCAGCGAATGCTCGCACATGATCGAGCAATGGTTCGGCGTGCCGACCGCCGGCGAGAAGCTGGCCATCTGGATGGGCCAGAAGGACAAAAACTTCGGCGAATGGCTGAACATGGGGCTCGACAGCGTCAAGGACGGCATGCTGCCGCCTGAAGTGGCGTTGGGCCAGTTGCCCAAGCGTATGCAGGACAAGGACAAGACGTACGCGGTTCAGTACCAGCTCATCAGCAGCGCCGGTGCCGCGACCGAGGTTTCGCAGGAGCGCCGTGCCGAGCCGCGCGCCGAGGCGATCTCCGCGCCCGCGGCGGAAAAGATTCTCGTCATCTTCACCGACATCACCGAACGGCTGCGCAAGGAAGTGTCGGAGCGCTACCAGGCCGACCTGCTGAATCTGTTCCAGCACATCATGCGCGACAAGGCCGGTTTCCTTGAGTTCCTGACCGAAAGCGACACCATTATGAACGCGCTGCGCGGCGCGACCTACGAGAGCGTCGATCACAAGAAGCGCCTGATCCATACGCTGAAGGGCAATTCCGCCGTCTTCGGCATGAGAAGCGTCTCTGAGGTTTGCCATCACCTGGAAAACCAGATCTCCGAGGAAGACCGCGCGCTGACGGAGTTGGAAATGGCTCCGCTGTACCTGGTCTGGGACCGGGTGCGCGTCGACCTCGAGAAGCTGATCGGCGCGCGCGACCGCAAGTCGATCGAGATCGACGATTCCGACTACGAAGCCATCCTGAAGGCGGTTCTCGGCGGCGTCGACCGCAGGCTGGTCGAGCGCATGATCAAGTCGTGGAAGCTCGAATCGACCCGCACGCGCCTGGGCCGCATCGAGCAGCAGATCCAGGGTCTGGCGCAGCGCATGGGCAAGAGCCCACTCACGGTCGACATCGAATCGAACGATCTGCGCTTCCACACTGAGCACTACATGCCCTTTTGGTCGGCGTTTATCCACGTGCTGCGCAATGCGGTGGATCACGGCATCGAAGACCTCGAGGACCGCGCGAAGGGGGGCAAGCGTCAGCAAGCCTCGATCAAGGTGTCCACTCGGACCAGCAACGACGAGTTCATCGTCTCCATCGAAGACGACGGCCCGGGTGTGGATTGGGACAAGTTGCGGGCCAAGGCCGAAGCGCTTGGAGCGACCTCGGAGTCGCTCAAGGACCCGAATCAACTCATCTGCCTGCCCGGCGTGACCACCAAGGACAGCGTGACCGAACTGTCTGGACGCGGCGTGGGCATGGCCGCGGTGCGCGAGGCTTGCGAAGCCCTCGGCGGCACGTTCCTGATTCACTCGACGCGTGGCGTCGGCACGCGCCTGAGCTTCGTATTCCCGTGCGGCCAGACGGTCTACGAAGGCCATGCCGCGATGCTCGCGGGCTCCGCCCATGCGTTGCTCAAGGCCGCCTAGGGACAAGACAAATTCAATCCGGACTTACTGGGAGTATTCGAAATGGCAAGAACCATTCTCGTGGTGGACGACTCGGGCACCATGCGCCAGCAGGTGTCGATCGCCCTGAAGCAGGCTGGATTCGTGACCGTGGAGGCCTCCGACGGCGCCCAGGGCATGGCGGCGATCGCCGCCAATCGCAACATCGACATGGTGATCTGCGACGTCAACATGCCCAACATGAACGGGCTCGACATGGTCAAGAACGTGAAGGCCAAGCCGGAGAACAAGGCGTTGCCGATCCTGATGCTGACCACCGAGGGCGAGGTGTCGCTGATCAAGCGCGCGAAGGAAATGGGTGCGGTCGGATGGATTGTGAAACCCTTCGATCCGAGTCAGCTCATCCAAACTGCCAAGCACCTCACCCGGAGCTGAGGCACGACGAAATTGCTCCAAGCACTCTTCACTGCTGCACGGCGGCGTACCGGCGGGTGGGGGTTATCGCAGCGCGGGGAGCAGCAGAACTCCGAGCTGACCGACGACAGCGCATTGCGGGCTGCCGATACTGACGAATTGCATTCGGTGGCCAAGTCTGAAATCGCTCGAGGCAAGGAGCGACTCGGCAAGCGGGTTGAGGAGATGCAGGCGTTCACCGAGTCCGAGATCCTCGCTTGCAACGCCGCGCTATCGACCATTTTCGACAGCGTCGGCAACCTGATCACCGAGGCCAACTCGGCCGCGGCCAACTCGATCAACCGTTACGAACACGTGACTTCCAGCTTCGCCAAGGGGATGCGGGAGGACAGCCTGGCGCAGGAAGGCTCTGCGAAACAGGTGCTGCATCTGGCCGACGGCATCGAAGAGGCCGTCGGCGCGATCGACGAACTCACGCGGTTTTCGAACCTGCTGGCGATCAACGCCCGCATCGAGGCTGCAAGGCTCGGTAAGCAAGGCGCGGCATTTGCGGTGATCGCCGACCGCATGCGCGAGCTGAGCGGCAGCATTAAGGACGTCGCCGATCAGGTGAAGTCCGCCATCGGCACCGTGCGCGAAGCCATTCCGCCGTTGATGCAGCGCGCCAACTCGATGCACATCCAGACCCAGTCGTTCATCGACAAGGTCGCGGACCAGGTCAAGTCGGTATCGCAGCAATCCGACACCGAAACGGCCAACAACGAAGCGCTTGACACAGTGATGCAGCTGTCCAACAAGGCGCTTGCGCACCTGCAGTTCCAGGACCGCCTCAATCAGAAGCTGATGGCGATCAACACAGAACTGCGCGTCGTCGACGAGCGGGTGTGCCGGGTGCTTGACGGGAACACCGACCTGGAACCGCTCGCCGACACCGTGTTGCCGGGCGATGGCGCGCCGGGTTCCGGCGTCGTGATGTTGTTCTGACAGAAACCCATGAGCGCAAGCAACAAATCAACGGACTTGAAGGCCAAGCGGTACCTCATCGTTGCGCTCGCGACCACCGCATGCGTGGGTGCGGCCGCCGCATTCCACCTGTTTGGCAAGCCCTCGCCCCACGATGGCCATCACATGATGGCATCGCTTAAGCAGACGCTGCTGGCGGTCGACGGCGGGCAGCCGCTGCGGTTACCCGCTCTGATTGGGGCCGACGGATCGCCCTTCACGCCTGAGCGCCTCCAGGGCCGCTGGAGCTTGGTCTTTTTCGGCTTCACCTCGTGTCCTCACGTGTGTCCGACGACGCTGCAGGTCTTGAGCGCGGTGGCGCGAGACCCGGCCAGCGGCGTGGCGGCCGGAACCTCGCAGATTCTGTTCGTGTCGGTCGATCCCGAACGCGACACGCCACAACGCATGAAGGCCTATGTCGAAAGCTTCGGCGGCCGCATGACGGGGCTGACCGGCAGCCGGCAGGCGATCGATGATTACAGCGCGGCGGTCAACGCCGGTTATCGGTCTTCCGGCAGCGGAATCGATCATTCGACCTCACTCTTCGTCATCGATCCGAAGGGCCGCCTCGCGGGAGTGCTGCTGCGGCCCGATGCTGCGGCGAGCATCGTCGCCGATCTGAAGACTCTGCAGTCGTCGTATGCGGGCAGCCCCCATGTCTCGCTCGTCCGCTGAGGGGCCAGGCGGCCAGGGTACTCCGGAGTTTGCGGGATGCGACGTCGCTGCGTCCGAGGCCGGGCGGCTTTTTAGACGCGGGGGAAAAACCTTCCTTGGCAAGGCGTTGCTGGTAGCGTGGATCCTCGTGACGATGCTGGGACTCGCGTCGCTATCGCTCGGTCACATGGTAGCGATGCCGCAGGCGGACGACGAGATCAAACTGTCGCGCGCGCTGCTCGCGCTGCGCCGGGACTCCAGCAAGGACTTCCTGGTCCATGTCATCTACTCGGGCTGCTCATGCACCGAGCGCTTGTTCGCACACCTCGTGGAGCGCGGCGCCTTTGCAGGGACCGAGGAACTCGTCTTGTTCGCCGGCGACGATCGTGCCAAGCGCGCGTCGGCAGAGCGCGCGGGATTCGGGTTCGTGAACATCCCAGCCGTCGAGCTGGCCCCCCGCTACGGGCTCGAAGCCGCGCCGGTGCTGGTGGCTTTCAACGCGCAGTCCCGGCTGCGCTATATCGGCGGTTATTACAACCATCCGGCCACCGTATCGCCGCTCGACGAGGAGATCCACAAGCAATTGGCCAGTGGCGCAACGCCCGCCTCCCTGCCGATCTTCGGCTGCGCCGTCAGTGCGCGTCTGCAGAAAACGGTGGATCCGCTGGGCGTCGTCTACCGCGGCGAATAAGCAGGGTCGTCGGAACGACCGAGCAGGCAGCGTCTACAGCTGCACGGCGCGGATCCGGGTCGGAATGAGCGCGGTGCGTGAACGTAGCTTGAAGGTATGAGCGCAGGACGTTGGTCTGGCGACCGATGCATTTGCGCACGAGCCGCGCGAGGATGTCTCTGATCGTTTCCGGCGCGATTCTGTTCGCTGGCAGCTTGATCAAATCAGGTCATGGCTCGGGTGACGTGCCGCTTGAGGATCGCCGCCACATCGCTAAGCCGGTCGTGCGGCTCACGCGCTCTTCGCCAAGGCCTGTTCCAGATCCCACAAGATATCGTCAATCGACTCGATGCCGATCGACAGGCGGATCATCTCCGGCAGCACGCCGGCCTTGCGCAGTTCTTCGTCGTTCAGTTGCCGGTGCGTTGTCGAGGCCGGATGAATCACCAGTGATTTCGCATCGCCGATATTCGCCAGGTGCGACAGGAATTGCAGCGCGTCGATGAATTTTTCTCCGGCGGCGGCGCCACCCTTGATGCCGAAGGCCAGCACGCTGGAGGCACCCGGTTCGCCATCGATCGGGCGCAGATACTTCTTCGCCAACGCGTAGTACGGGCTTGACTTCAAACCCGGCCAGTTGACCCACGAAACTCGCGGATGCTCGCTGAGGAACTCCGCCACCCGGCGCGCGTTCTGCACATGGCGTTCCATCCGCACGTGCAGCGTCTCCAGTCCTTGCAGCAGCAGAAACGCCGATAGCGGCGCGAGCGCCGCGCCGTGCACGCGCAGCACTTCGAAGCGCGCCTTCATCGTGTAAGCGAAGTCGCCAAAGGTCTCCCAGAACTTGACGCCGTGGTAGCCCTTGCTGGGCGCAACCATGTCCGGGAACTTACCGTTGCCCCAGTCGAACCTGCCGCTTTCGACCAGCACGCCGGCGATCGTCGTGCCGTGGCCCCCCATGTACTTGGTGGCCGAGTGAACGACGATGTCTGCGCCCCAGTCGAACGGCCGGCACAGGTACGGTGTGGGCATCGTGTTGTCGATCATCAGCGGGATGCCGGCGTCGTGCGCGATTTTCGCGACCACCGCGATATCGAGCACGTTGATTTTCGGATTGCCGAGTGTTTCGCCGTACACGAGTCGCGTGTTCGGTTTCAACGCGCGGCGAAAGTTGTCCGGTTCGTCCGGATCGACGATCGTCGTTTCGATACCCATTTTCGGCAGCGTGACCGCGAACTGCGAATACGTTCCGCCGTACAGCAGGCTGGAAGCGACGATGTGTTCGCCCGGCTGCACGATCGCGAGGATCGCAGTCATCTGCGCCGCCATGCCGCTTGCCGTGGCCACCGCGGCGCGACCGTTCTCAAGCGCGGCAACGCGCTCTTCGAACACCGCAACGGTCGGATTGCTGATGCGCGAATAGACGTTGCCGAAGGTCTGAAGATTGAACAGGCTCGCAGCGTGGTCGGCCGAGTCGAACACGTAACTCGTCGTCTGATAGATCGGCTGCGCGCGCGCGCCGGTCAGCGCGTCCGGCAACTGGCCGGCGTGCAGGCAAAGGGTTTCGATGCCGAAATTGCGATCGCTCATGTCGCAACGCTCAATACGGCAACTGCCGCGGCCGCCGGGCGGAAACGATGCGCGTATTGACGCCAACCCAGTTCAGTCCGCCGAACAGGCGCCCGTGCTCAATCTTCACGCAGTGGTCCATCACGACGTCCAGCCCGGCTGCACGGGCCTTTTCCGCCGCCGCTTCATTGACCACGCCGAGCTGCATCCACAGGCACTTAGCCCCAATGGCGATCGCGTCCGCTGCCAGCGGACCGATGTCGGCGGCCTTACGAAAACAGTCCACGAGATCGATCGGCCCGGCGTGCTCGCGCGCGGTCGCAAGATTGGGATAGCAACGCTGCCCAAGCACGTCGTCGTACTTCGGGTTGATCGGAATCATCGTGTAGCCGTGCTCCAGCAGATACTTGCCGACGAAGAAGCTCGGCCGATGCCATTCGGCCGATACGCCCACGACCGCGATGCGGCGGTTGGTTTGCAGAATGCGGCGCAGCGTGGCGGTGTCGGAAGCGGCAAGATTCATGGCGGAGGGATTGTATGTGCCGGTTGCCACCGCTCGCGCCACAACTCGATCGCGCGTCGAAGAAAAACATCACGCGTATCGGCCCGCAACGGCGCTAAGCCGAGGTGCGCCCACGCCCGCTCGAGCTCGCCGAGCGCATCAGTGCGGTCCAGCGCACGCGCTCCGGTCTGCTTGGAAAGTTTTTCGCCGCGCTCATTGACGACGATCGGAACATGTAGATAGCGTGGCGTGGGCAAGCCAAGACTGCGTTGCAAGGCGATCTGGCGCGGCGCGTTGTCGAGCAGATCGGCGCCGCGCACGATGTCGGTCACGCCCTGTTCGGCGTCATCGACAACGACCGCCAGTTGATACGCCCATAAGCCGTCGCTACGGCGAATCACAAAGTCTCCAACCTCGCTGGGCAAGTGTTGGGTGACGTGGCCGGCGCGGCGATCCTCAAACTCGACGGGCTCGTTCGGCACGCGCAGCCGCCACGCAAAGGGGCCGCGCGAACGATGCGGCGCGCCTGTGCAAGTACCCGGGTAAACGTCCGCCGGCCAGTTGGGCCGCCGCGCAATCGCCGCGGCAATCGCGCTGCGCGAACACGAACACGGGTACGCAAGTCCGGTCTCGCGCAGGCGATTGAGCGCCTTCACGTAACGATCGATGCGCCGGCTCTGCCACTCGACCGGCCTGTCGCTTGTCAGTCCGAAGCGATCGAGCGTTTTCAGAATTTTGTCGGTGGCACCGGGGACTTCACGCGGCGGATCGATGTCCTCGATGCGCACCAGCCACGTTCCGCCGGCGGCGTGCGCGTCGAGCCAGCTTGCCAGCGCGGCCGCTAGCGAGCCGGCATGTAACGGCCCAGTTGGTGAAGGCGCAAAGCGCCCGACATACGCCTGGGGTTCACCCTTGGTCGGCGCGTTCGAGCCGGCCATCCGAACGGATGAGTTCGGCTCTTGTTTGTCGCTTGGAAGATTGCCGCTGACCATACGCCACCGCTACCATGTTTGCGGAAGGATAGGGGAGGCAGCACTGAGTACGACCGCCTTGCCGGCCGGCACCGAAAGTCTCGCGCATAAGACGCCGCTCCTGTCCGCTCGTCGACTCGACGTTCGTTCCATTTTCGCGCGCGAGCGCCGCAGCGCTCCGGCGCTGCTGGTGCTCGCTGCGTTCGCCGCGTTCGGTGCGCTGCCGCCCAGTGCGGCCGCGCGGTTATGGCTCGCTGCGTTCGTTGCCATCATCGGCTTTCGAATCTGGCTGGCGTTCTCCGGAGGCGCTGCGGCGCGGCCAATCACAACCCGCGCCCCGCAGGCATTCGTCTACGCCGGCGCACATGGGGTCGATCTTGTTCTATGGGCGCTTCTGTTTGCGGCGATCGGTGAACCGGCGACTCTGATTTCGCGCGGCGCCGGATTCGCCGCGGGCGGCGCCGCTCTGGTCGGTGCGCTGACCTTGAGCGGCTGGATCGCCGCGCGTCGGATCCTGCTAGTGGGCTGGGCGATCGTGGCCGCGATTGCGATTGTCCGCCTGGGCTTGAGCTCGCATCCGTTTGTCGTTCTGTTTCCGTTGTGGCTGGGCGCGGTTGCCTGGATGAGCGCGCGGCCATCGCTCGCGCCTCCTGCACCGCGGGGTGCAGCCCAGCAAACCGAGCCGACGCAAACGCGGCCCACGCATACACGACTCGGCTGGAACACTGCCATCGGCGCGATGCCGGCCGCGATTCTGCTGATTCGCAATGGCCGCATCGCAGATATCAATGCGGCAGCAGCGCAGTTGTTCAGCCGCGACGAACTTTCGCTAATGCACCGGCGTGTCGATGATTGCCTGCTGGTCGAACCGCCGGGAGCGCTCGACCCTGAACACGCTTTGCGAGAGAGCCGCGCCGTCGTTGTGACCCTGCTGTTGCCCGGTGCCGATCTCGCGCCGTGGAGCGCGCAGGTTCGCATGCTCGAGCCCGGCAAGGCGGCCTCGACCATCGTTCTGGCCTTATTGCGCCATTCGGCCGTCAAGCCCGACGACAGCGTCGCGGCCGAAGCGCGGCGCTTCGCCGCCGGCATCGGTGGGCCGCTGGCGCGCGCGTGGTACCGCGACGAGACGGGGCGCGTTTATGTGCCGCAGGGAATCGCAACTCCGCCGGACGCGGTGACGCATGACTTCACCGCCTTTCCGCTGCACTACTGCGTCGTTACCGCTGATCGCGAGCGAATTGCAGCGGCTTGGCGCGCAATGCTGGCCGCGCCCAGGGCCACCTTTGATGAGCGGTTTTCGATCCTTGATTCGCGCGACGTGCCGCGAGCAGTGCGCGTGGTCGGTATCGCTCGCAGTGCGCCCGCCGGCGAGATGCCGGCGATCGTCGGCGCGATTGCCCCGGCGCAGGCGGATCGGCCCGCCATTAGCGCAACGATGCCCGATCTCGTGAACCAGTTGCCAACACTGGTGTGGCTGGTCGATCCCGCCGGTCGTGTTGTATTCGCGCATGGAGTCGACGCATGGCGCTGGGGCATGCGGGCCGATCCGCGCGACCGGCCATTATGGTGGGACGCATTTGCGTTGCGCGATGACGCAAGAGTCGACGTACAGACGGCGCTGCAGCGCGCGCTGAACGGCAGACCGA
>Ga0187892_10009982_pt1 | contig 12233 bp, 13 predicted proteins | sample MA1701073metaG_FD_139345 | JGI IMG/M metagenome (GOLD analysis project Ga0187892, IMG submission 139345) | Bio-ooze microbial communities from a basaltic lava cave in the Kipuka Kanohina Cave System on the Island of Hawaii, USA - MA170107-3 metaG ...
GTTGCCGTTTGTTCTGCCTGAAGCCACCTTACGCCTGCCGCTCCCGACGCCGAAGCGGGCTTTCCACCCTCGACTTGCCTCACAACTCCACACCAAGGTCGTCCCTCTCAGGGAGCCGCACCCGATTGTTTAAGCAGGGATGGGCGCCGACTACCAACGCCGTGCCCTCGGGCCGCAGCAGGTCGTACACGGCGCTGAACAGCTCTTCGGCCGAAGCGACATCCGTGTGTAAGGTGGTCGCGACAACGTCGACAGAGCCAGGGCGAAGAGGAGGTCGCCTCGCGTCCCCGAGGATCGTTGCGGGAAGGCGGGTTGACGCAATCCGCAGGAGCTGGGCGGAGATGTCGACACCGATCAACCGGCGGTCCCGTGAGCAGATCGCTTGCCAATGTGCAGCCGTTCCACATCCGAGACCAACCACGAGCCCCGGCCGACGGTCATCGATGCTACGTAGGCCCTCACAAACGACGCAGTCGCTGGGATGAGCGTCACCGTGAACCCGTTCGTCGTACCAGTCAGCGATCCCGTCGTAGCGTGCGTCCCTCACTTGCTAGATTGATCGTGGCACTTGTTTGCGTCGTTCGCCCGTCCGCGACTAGGACGCCACTCGTCGGACAGTTGCGAGCCGACTCTGGTCAACCAGGCTGCGCGCCACGCCTACCCGGCGGTTGGTGACGCGTCGGCCTGATCGTGTCGGCGCTGTTCTGGGGCACCCTCACGGCGTCGCGGCTGCGACCCGAGCGCCGATTAGGTACCGCGCCAAGCTCGCCGTTGCCCCGGGCGCTTGCGGAGGTTGCCGCGCCCTACTCGCACCTCGCTGACGTTGCTCACCTTTTCGCTGCCCGCGTTCTGGGACGCCGGTAGAGGTCGCGGCCGAGTTGCCGACACGTAGGCGTAGCCAACACGCCTGCGGCGATCACCTAATCGACATCAGGGTTGCACACGGACGGCGACCTTTCCCTTCGCATGTCCGGCGAGCTGCTGGTCGAGGGCGTTGGGGAGGTCGCGCAGCTCGACGGTGCGTTGGAGGACTGGTGTGAGATCTCCTGCTTGAATGAGGTGCGCGACTGCCCGAAGGTCGGCGGCGTTCGGCTTCGCAATTAGAGCGACCAACCGCTGTCTGGTGAAGGGCGACGTTGCGAGCCCGCGGAGCAGTCGGGGTACGGGACCGAGCCAGCGGCCACCACCACCTGCGGCGAGGACGAGGCTGCCTTCGGGCGTCAAGGCCCGGCGCAGGTCGGAGATGGTGCGGTTCCCCACGAGGTCGAAGATGAGGTCGAAGCGCACTCCGATCGTCGTGAAGTCCTCCGCGTGATAGTCAAGGGCTCGGTCTGCGCCAAAGGATCGGACCAGCTCGATGTTCTCGGAGCTGCACACCCCCGTGACATGGGCGCCTAGAGCCCTGGCGATCTGCACCGCAAACGTCCCGACGCCTCCCGAGGCCCCGTTGATCAAGATGTGGTGGCCTGCTTGGACGCGGCCGATGTCGCGAAGGCCCTGCAGGGCCGTCACGCCTGCGACGGGAACCGTGGCGGCCTGCTCGAAGGACAATCGAGCCGGCTTCGGGCAGACGTGTTCGCATTTCACCGCTGCCCTTTCGCCGTATCCGCCCCCGCGGGGGCTCTCGGCATAAACCTCGTCGCCGACCCCCACGGCAGTGACGTCGCTGCCGAGCTCAGCGACCACACCCGCGATGTCCTGACCCCGCACGCAGGTTCTGGGCGCTCGAAGGCCGGAGGCAGCGCGTGACATGTATGGGATCCCCTGGATCAGGTAGAGATCGGCCGGGTTGATGGATGACGCGTGGACTTCTACGAGCACCTCGTCGGCGCGAACCACGGGTGGCTCGATCGTCTCCATTTGGAGTACCTGTTTGGGCAGGCCATAGCGATGGTGGGTGACGGCTCGCATCCTCGGCTGCTGTCAGCACTAAGGCGCGAGGAGGGTGGCGAGCCAGGTCGTGACCCGCTCGAGCAGTTCGGGGTCGACCGGCCGCCGGACCTGGCGTGTGTACGAGCGAAGCCCGCCGCGTCCGGATTCGTGCCTGAGTAGGTGCGTCAGGTCGGCCGGCGTCGCCCCCGCGAACGGACCGCGCACCATCGTCGCCATTCTTGCCACGTCGTTCGGATCGACCTGAAGGTCCTTGAGACCGGTGATGGCCAACACTGGGCAGTCGATCCGGCCCAGGTCGTCGGACGGGTCGTGTGCGGCAAAGTCCTGCACCCAGCCGGCCGGCAACGCTCCCGGTCGCGGGCGGATCGCGTGCCTTCTTGACTCGAGCAGTGCTGCTCGGTCCTTGAGCGTACGCCGCCGGAAGTAGGCGGGGAGCAGCCAATCCGGGCCTGGGAGGCTCGACGCCATCCGCTCGGTCTGCCAGTCCATCACGGCGATACCGGGCTGTGCGGGGCCGGCGAGGAGAACGACTGCAGCGACACCCGTTCTGTCTGCCGCGAGGCGCATCGCGATCGTGGCCCCGACCGAGTGACCGACGATCGCGACGCGATCCGCGTCGACGTCGTCGCATGAACCGAGCGCGGCGAAGCACACTGCTGCGTCGCTGATCTCCAGGTCGAGGCCCGTCGTCGCGAAGTCGCCCTTTGACGCGCCCACGCCACGCTTGTCGAACCGAAGTGAAGCGATGCCAGCTCCTGCGAGGTGGTCAGCGAACGTCGACGCGACGTTCAGAGCCTGGCCCGGGAAGTTCGAGTCGCGATCGAGGGGGCCCGACCCGTTCAGGAACAGCACCGCGGGCGCATCGCTCGTGGACTTGGGCGGTCGCGCGAGCGTGCCGGAGAGCTCGATTCCGTCCGACGCACGTACGACGAGGTTCACGTCGACGTGATCGTGCCCTGTCCCGGTGTGCCGCGGTGGCGGACTCGTGGGGTTGTCGTCGTCAGTGCTGGACAGATGCACGCATGGCTCCTTGTCGGTGTGTCATCTCAAGTATCCGGGCATCTCGAATCGGCTGGTGCTCAACCGGGTCGGTGGTTGGGGGCATGGTGGGTCGCATGATCAGGGCGGCAGTGATCCCGGCGCCGCCGAGACCAGCCCCGCTGCGAGGAACACAGCCGGGAATCCACGGGCGCCCGCGGCCTGCCGGCCACGGCCATCGACCCGACCGTGGCGAGTGACACGATGGTGTCGAAAGCGCCACCCACGCGTCCACGCGTCGCATGGCCGACCTGCGTCTGCGACAGCGTCTCGATCGCAGGGTGGACCGGTGTCGCGCTAGAGCCCACCACGAGGAGCATGGTCGCGAGCTGCCAGAGATGACCGACTCCGGTGATTATGGCCACGGCATGCCCGGCACCACAGAACCCGACGCTGATCGCAGCCGACTTGCGCAATCTGGCCGTCAGTCGCACGACGAGGATCGTCGAGACGACCGTCCCCACCAGACCCGCCAGTTCGGCCGGCGACCCGGTGAGCCGCTCGACGAGGAACATCAGGCTGACGATCGTGACGCTGTCCCCGAAGTCGCTCAAGCCCTGCCCGATCCAGAGCCTGCGGAAGTCCGGGATCACCAGGAGACGCCGCAGGTCGTCGCGCCCGGTCGCCGACCCACTCATCGAGCCTTCCGCTTCGCTGCCCCGGCTGCAGGGGCCAGGACCATCGTGAAGGTGTAGAGGTCGGCTGCCTCGTCGGAATCGCCCGTACCCTCGTGGGCCATCGCCTCGAGGAGCATCTCCAGTTGCGCCGACCAGTGGTCGAATCGCTCAGGAGAAAGCCGGAGGAAGAAGCGCCCGAGCACGACCTGATCCCGTCGTTCGTTGTCGGACCCACGTCCAAGCGCGGACTCGGCGTCGACGCGCGCCCCCTCAAGGATTGAGGCGACGACGACCGACGCTCCGAGCTGGTCGTCCTTGATCGACTGGACGATGCTGGGGCTGGCGCAATAGCGCTCCCCAACGGCTCGATACAGACGCTGTGTCATCGCTCCGATCTTTCGCCGCTCGACGACCTCGATCAGACCTCGCTGCTCGAGCAGGTTGACGTGGTAGTAGAGCCGGGTGACGGGCACCTCCAGATGCTCAGCGAGGCTGCGCACCGCGAGCGGCTCCCGCGCGAGTGCCGTCAGGATCCGCATTCTGAGCGGGTCGTTCACGAACTGCAGCGTGTCGAGATCGTCTATCTCGAACACCGGACGTGCCTCCACGAACCCGTTATATTTCAAGCGGACTGAATGTTCAAGCGACTTGAATTCTGCCGCCTCAGTTGAAACGCTCAGGAAGCAAGCTCCATCGGCGCGACAGGTGCGGTAACGCGGCTCCGTGGTCTCCGGTGGCCTCCACGGTGGCAAGCGGGCGTCCGGGGCAAGATGGCCGTACCGCGAGCGACATCGGACACAAGCATCGCCCGAAGGCGATGCCCGTGCGCCCCCCTGACGCGCTCTCCGGATCGACGCCCGCGCTGTGCCTAATCGTCGGCTGGAGCGCGACCCGATGGCAGCCGATGCCCGCGACATAACGACGGCTCGGGGTCGCTCGCCGATCGCGGGCGCGTCCCAGAACACGCGTCCCAGAACGTGCGGGCGCAGCCGTCAACCGCGTCCCCGAGGTGCCGATAGGTGGCGCGGCCGGTTACGCGTTCGACGTTCCAGAACGACCCATTCGCGGGGCACCTTCCGCCGCCGAGGTGTCATCCGACGAGTACTGAGTCGGCGTTCCGTCGTCGCCGGGCACGTGATCGGTCGCGACAGAACGGCCGAGGAGAGCGCACGCTCCTGTCGATCCCGGCCAGATCCCCGTGAGCTACGCCGGCTGCCGGCTCGTGACGTCTCGGAACCCAAGGTCATGGTTGGGCTCATGGTCACCGTGGAGCACTTCTGGCGCGAGGTCGAGCCCGTTCGGCCAGACAACGGTGCGGGCCTCGTGATCGACCCGAACCCGCGCGAAGTATGCCGGGTCTGCCAGGGGCCCAAGCAGCGAGCCGCTGTCCTCACGCCGGACGTACTGGACGTCACGGACCACGCCGTCGCTGAACAACAGGCGCATCACGTGCGGACGGATCACCGCCACACCCACCACAGCGGGAGTCACACGCGAGGTCACGGCAACGGCTCAATCGGACCGGGCGGCTCTCCCAAGGCCGCCTTATGCCACGCCGCCGCCAGCTCCGCCCGGTGAAGTCGCGCCCACTCCCGCACCATTGCCAGCTGGCGCCGAGGTAGCCGGCCCTCCAGCACGTCGTCGGAGGCAACTGCGAGTACCGCTTCGTGCTCGCCGTAGCGCGCGTGGAAGTGCCCGACGGCGTGATCGCGGATGTACATGTAGACGACATTTCCCGTGGATCGCCGACAAGCGGGGCACGAACGCGCCGTACTGACCGAGTGAGACACCGGTTGTGGTTCACGCCGATCACGATGGGCACCTACCCCGGGCGCTCAGGAGCCTGCGCTGCGGCCCGAGGGAGGCGCCCACCGTGAACCGTCGGAGGCGGTGAGGACCGTGACGGCGACACCCTCGGCGTGGCAGACGTCCAGTAGGTGTGGATCGGCGGTGGCGAGGGGCTGCCGGCGAGACCGGGCGACCTCGGCGGCGACACAGTCGGCCAGGCTGACCTGGCAGTTGGTCCGGTGGTGGCGCCGTGCCCGAAGCCGTCCGGCCGCGGCGCCGATCCCCGCATCGACGGGGATGCCATCGAGCAGGTCCAGTTGGGCCAGGTCGAGGGCCGCATCCTCTTCGTCGGCGCCGGAGAGGCGAACGAGGTGGTCGAGCACCTCCGCGACGCCGACGGCGGTGAGGGAGGCGTCGGCGAGGCCGAGAAGCGCCCTGACCTCGAGCGCGGCGCGTTCTCCCTTGAGGTAGGCCAGAACGGCATAGGCGTCGAGGACCGTCAACGCGACTTTGCTCGCCGTGTTTCGGCGGCTCGGGTCTCCTGGCGGGCGCGGTCGGTCTTCGGCCCGCGACCTCGGTACTTGCCTTCAAGGTCGTCGACCGGATGATCGCCGAGTGGCCGCATCACCACTCGGTCACCGAGGTCGACGACAAAGACGCGGCGTGTGTTCCAGCGGGCTCGGGTGCCGGCTGGTATGGAGACCTGCCCGTTCCGAGAGACCGTCATGACGTGAGCCTCGTTCATGCTCGTACTGTACAAAACCCGTCGACCGTTGTACGCGAGCGGCGCGGCTGGGCCGGGCGACGCGCAACGCTCCCGCCGGTCGACGGCCTCGCTCACCTAGGTCGCGGTGAGGACCTGCTTCCAGGCCACTGACGGGAGCAGGTGGCCGGCGCCGGGGATGAGGGCCAGCTCGGACGCGGGCAAGGCCCCGTTCCACCACTCCCCGTGCTCGGGCGGCGCCAGCACGTCGTCCTCGCCGTACCAGAGGTAGACGGGCACGCCCACCCGCTTGGCGTCGAACCCCCACGGCGCCACGCTGGCGGCCACGATGTCGTAGGCGATGCCGGCGACGCCCTGCCGCAACGCCTCCGACGCCATGATCCGCAGGCGCGGCCCCTGCACGGGGTCGGCCAGCACCGCGTCGTCGGCCGGGCCGGCCGCCACCATGTCGAGGACGGCGTTGGCGTCGTGGGCGATGGGGCTGAGCACGTCGGCCACGCGGGGCGCGGCCCCGGGGATGTCGTAGCGCAGGGCGTCGACCATGAACTTGGTGTCCTCGTCGAGGCGGGGCACGTCGTCCTCGTGGGCGGGCGTGCCGATCATGGCGACGGCGCCGACCAGGTCGGGGCGGCGCTCGGCCAGGGCCAGGGCGACCAGCCCGCCCGCCGACCAGCCGACGGCCGCCACCGGGCCGAGGGCGAAATGCTCGATCACGGCCGCGGCGTCGTCGGCGTAGCCGGCGATGGTCGCCACCGCGCCGGGCGCCAGCGGGCTGGACGAGCCGTACCCGGGCCGGTCGAAGGTGATCAGCCGCACCCGGGCGGCGGCCGTGGCCCACGGGTCCGGATCGATGAGCCGGGAGCCGGGCGCGGGGTGGAAGAAGACGACGGGCCGGCCTGATGGGTTGCCGCGGTCCTCCACCGCGATCGTCCTCCCGTCCCGGAGCGTGACGCGCACCACCCGTCAGTAGCCCCGTGCGACCCACGCGTCGACGTGGGGCGCCTCCTCACCGATGGTCGTGTCCTCGCCGTGGCCGGTGTGGACGACGGTCGCCGCCGGGAGCCCCAGGAGCCGGGTCGTGATGCTCTCGATGACGGCCGGGAAGCTGCTGAAGCTGCGGCTGGTGTTGCCCGGGCCGCCCCGGAACAGGGTGTCGCCGCTGAACAGCGCGCCGGCGCCGTCGTACAGGCAGCAGCCGCCGGGCGAGTGGCCCGGCGTGTGGATGACGGTGAGCCCGCCCACCGCCAAGCCGTCCGCCAGCCAGCGGTCAGGGTTGCGGTCGGGGAAGACGTGATGCCACAGCATGAGGTCGTCGGGGTGCAGGTACAGGGGCGCGCCGCCCGTCGCCTCGGCCAGCGCCGGCGCGGCGTTGATGTGGTCGTTGTGGCCGTGGGTCAGAACGATGGCGCTCACGGTCCGGCCGCCGATGGCGGCGGCGATCGCCGCGTGGTCGTGGGCCGCGTCCACCACGACGACGCCGCCGCCGTCGGCCTCGACGATCCACACGTTGTTCTCGACCTCCCACTCCTGCCCGTCGAGGGCGAACACGCCGGAGGTCACCACCCGGTCGACCTTCACAGGACGACGACCGACCGCAGGACCTCGCCTCGCTCCATGCGGTGGAAGGCGTCCTCCACCCCGTCCAGGGGGATGGTCTCGGAGACGAACTTGCCGAGGGGTAGGCGGCCCTGGAGGAACAGCTCGACCATGACCGGGAAGTCGCGCGACGGCAGGCAGTCCCCGTACCAGCTCGGCCGGAGCCGCCCGCCGCGGCCGAAGAAGTCGAGCATGGGGAGGTCGATGCGCATCTGCGGGTTGGGCACGCCGACCTGCACGACCGTCCCCGCCAGGTCGCGGGCGTAGAATGCCTGCTTCAACACCTCGGGGTGGCCGACGGCCTCGATGCAGACGTCGGCCCCGAAGCCGTTGGTGTAGCCCTTGACGGCGGCGACAGGGTCCTCGGTCGAGGCGTCGACGGTGTGGGTGGCGCCGAACTCCTTGGCCCAGGCCAGCTTGCGAGGGTCGCGGTCGACGCCGATGATCGTCGTCGCCCCCACCAGCCGGGCGCCGGCGATGGCCGCGTCGCCCACGCCGCCGCAGCCGAAGACAGCCACCGAGTCGCCCGTCATGACCTCGCCGGTGAGCATGGCGGCGCCCAGGCCCGCCATCACGCCGCACCCCAGGAGCCCCGCCACTTCGGGCCGGGCCGCCGGGTTGACGGGTGTGCACTGGCCGGCCGCCACCAGCGTCAGCTCGGCGAAGGCGCCGATGCCCAGGGCCGGGCTCAGGGGTTGGCCGGTGGACGCCAGCGTCATCTTCTGGGTGGCGTTGTAGGTGGCGAAGCAGTACCACGGCCGGCCCCGGAGGCACGCCCGGCAGGCGCCGCACACGGCGCGCCAGTTGAGGACGACGAACTCCCCGACCCGGGGCTGCACGACGCCATCGCCCACCGCCTCGACCACGCCGGCCGCCTCGTGTCCGAGCAGGAACGGGAAGTCGTCGTTGATGGCGCCTTCCCGGTAGTGCAGGTCGGTGTGGCAGACGCCGCACGCCTGCACCCGCACGAGGGCCTCGCCCGGCCCAGGGTCGGGCACGGCGATGGTGTCGATCTCGACGGGCTTGCCCTTCTCCTTGGCCACCACTGCTCGCACGTCCATACCGGCGCCTCCTCGGAAGGGGTCAGGCTACGGGGTCCAACTGGTGGTCCTCCATGCGCGGGCCGGCCGCCCCCCGGCCGTGCCCCACCCAGGCGGCGGCGTACGGTACGAGGAACGCCCGCACCAGCGCGGCGTCGACGACCAGGGCCGCCGCCAAGCCGAGCGCGGCCTGGCGGATCGCCGGGTCGGGCACGAGGGCGAAGGCCAGGGACAGCGCGACGACGAGGCCGGTCGCGGCCGTCATCCGGACGGGGCGGACGACCGCGGCGCCCATCGTCACCGCGGTGAGGACGGCGACGATGGCCACCGGCACGAACGGGGCGACCACCTCCTCCCCCAGCCCCCACTGCCCGACCACCACCAGGGCGCCGAGGGCGGCCACCGCCGAGAGCATGGTCGCGGCGGCCGCCAGCGCCGCCACCGCCACCGAGCGGACCAGGGCGAGGAGGGCCAGGAACGCCAGCCCCGACATGAGGGCGAGGGCGGCCGGCAGCCGGTCCCGCACCTCCGCGCCGGTGTCGAGGACGGTCGCGGCCGGGCCGCCGACCAGGGCGCGAGCAGGCGAGCCGGCCAGCAGGCCGGGGACGGCGGCGCGCACCCGCCCGACCAATCGCTGGGACGCGCCCTCGGCGGGCACGACGGTGATCAGCGCCAAATCGGCCCGGGGGCTCAGCGCCGCCGGCGCCACCCCGGCGACGCCGGGGACGGCGCGCAGGCCACCCTCGATCCGGGGGACGGCGTCGCGGCCCGCGCCGCCGGGCAGGTCGACGACCACGGCGAGGGGGGCGGCGAACGCCGACTCCGCCCCGGGGAGCCCGAGCCGCAGGCGGGACGCGGGGGCGGCCAGGGCGACGAGGACGGCCATGGCGGCCACCAGGCGGAACACCGAGGGCCGTGGGCGGGTCCGGCCCCCGCGCCGGCCGCGGTCGCGGGCCGCGCCGCCCGCGCCACCCCCGCCACCGCCGGCCAATCGCCAGCGATCGAGCCGGTGGCCGGGAGCGCCCGCGCCCCCACGCGCGCCGCCACCACCTGCGCCGCCGCCGTCGCCGCCGCCACCACCGCCACCGCCACCGCCGCCCAAGCGCCAGCGATCGAGCCGGTGGCCGGCGGCGCCGAGGAGCGCGGGGAGCAACGTGACCGACGCGAGGGCCGCGGCCACGAGGGCGGCGCCTGCGCCCAGCGCCACCCCCCGGGCGAAGGGGACGTCGATCGCAACGAGGCCGCTGAGAGCGACGGCGCCCGCGGCCGCCATCCGCAGCGTCGCCCCGGCCACGCCATCCGCTCGCCGGCCGGCGACGGCGAGAAGGGCGTAGTGGGCGCCGGCGCCGAACCCGGTCACCGCCGCCACGATCGGGGCCACACCGGTGACGTCGACCGAGTTGGCGAGCAGTTGCACGACGGCGACGCCCGCGACGGCGCTGGCGGCGCCGGCCACGACGGGCAACCCCATGGCCAGCACCCAGCCGAAGGCCACCAGCAGCAAGAGGACGGCCACGGCGATGGGGCCGCCGTCGGCGCGGGCGGCACGCGCCACCTCGGCGCTGCGCACCGCGGGGCCGGAGAGGCGGAACGTCACGGCGTCGCCGCTCGCCGCCGAAGCCTCCTCGATCAGCCGGTCGACCGTCTCGGCAGGAACGGCGAATCCCCGCGTGTCGAGGTACAGGAGGGCGAAGGCGCGCTGGCGGTCGGCGGACACGAACGACGCTCCCTCCGGGAGGTACGGGCTGGTCCCGTCGACCACGTGCGCGACGCTGAGAAGCCGGCTCAGGATGGACTCGAACCGGGCGCGGACAGCCGGGTCGTCGACGCTCGGGGCCTGCACGACCAGTTGCACGGTGTCGCCGGCACGGTCGGGGAAGCGCTCCTCCAGCGCCGCTTGCGCCCTCGCCGACTCCGTGCCCGGATCGTCGAACGCGCCGCCCCAGCGACCACCCGCCACCGAGGCCAGCGTCACCAGCAGGGCCAGCCCGACGATCCACAGGACGGCCACCTGGCCGCGGCGCCGCTCGCACCAGGTCCCCAACCGCCGCGCCGCCCCTCCGAGCATCATCCAGCACTAGCACTACGCTCCAACCCTCACCAACAGCTCATGGGGGGGAAGGTGCATGGCAGTCACCGCCTACGTGCTCATCCAGACCGAAGTCGGCAAGGCCGCCCAGGTGGCGGAGGAAGTAGCGGCCCTCGACGGCGTGGTGTCGGCTGAGGACGTGACCGGGCCGTACGACGTGATCGTGCGGGTCGAAGCGGAGGAGATGAACGAGCTCGGACGCCTCGTGGTCAGCCGGGTGCAGCTGATCGACGGAATCACCCGGACGCTCACCTGCCCGGTGGTGCACCTCTAGCCCGGCCGCGGCCCACCCGCCCGGCGCGGCGGGCGTGGCGTTCGAGGGCAAGGTCCACCAGGCGGTCGAGCAGCTCGCCGTACGGCACGCCCGACACCTCCCACATGCGCGGGTACATGGAGATCGGCGTGAACCCGGGGATGGTGTTGACCTCGTTGACGAGGACGCGGCCGCCGGGGGCGTAGAAGAAGTCCACCCGGGCCATGCCCTCGGCCCGAACGGCGCGGAAGGCGGCCACCGCCAGGCGGCGGATCTCGGCGGTGACCTCGTCGGGGAGGGGCGCAGGGGCGAGCAGCTCGGCCGCGCCGGCCTCGTACTTGTCCTCGTAGTCGTAGAAGTCCCGGCTGGGGCGGACCTCGCCCGGCAGCGACGCCTCCGGGTCGAGGTTGCCGAGAACCCCGCACTCGATCTCCCGGCCCTCGATCGCCTCCTCCACGACGACCCACTCGTCGTAGCCGAGCGCTTCGGCGATCGCCGCGTCCAGCTCGGCGGGACCGGCAGCGCGCGTCACCCCGATGGAGGAGCCCAAGTTGGCGGGCTTGACGAACACCGGCCAGCCCAGGGCGGCGAGCTGGGCCGCGGGCGGCCGTTCGCCGTCCCGGAAGCCGAGGTAGCGGGCGATGGGAAGGCCGGCGGCGGCCAGGAGTTGCTTGGCCACGATCTTGTCCATGGCCACCGCCGACCCGAGCACCGCCGTGCCGACGTAGGGCACGCCGGCCAGCTCGCAGAGGCCCTGGACGGCGCCGTCCTCGCCGAAGGGATCGTGCAGCAGCGGGAACACGACGGTGGTGGGCGTGGCCGGGTCGCCGGACAGGAAGGCGCCGAACGGCTCGATCTCCTCACCGGCGGCCACGAGAGCGGCGGGGAGGGCGGCGGCGCCCCCCGCGGCCAGCACCCGCTGGGCCTCGTGGTCCTGCACCCAGCGCCCCTCCCGGGTGATGCCGACAGGGACGACCTCGTAGCGCAACGGGTCGAGGGCCCGCAGGACCGACACCGCCGTTACGCACGACACCTCGTGCTCGGCCGACCGTCCCCCGAAGAGGACGACGAGCCGGATGCGGCCGCCCGGCCCGCCGTACCCGCCGGCGCCGCCCGGCCCGCCCCAGGTCACGCCTGGCCTACCAGCATGGCCCGCCGGCCGCCCCGCCCTCTGTGCCCGCTCTCGCCGCCCGGA
>Ga0187892_10009983_pt1 | contig 12229 bp, 9 predicted proteins | sample MA1701073metaG_FD_139345 | JGI IMG/M metagenome (GOLD analysis project Ga0187892, IMG submission 139345) | Bio-ooze microbial communities from a basaltic lava cave in the Kipuka Kanohina Cave System on the Island of Hawaii, USA - MA170107-3 metaG ...
CGCAGCCGCCTCCGCCGCAGGGGGTTCAGACGCAGGGTGGTGGACAGGCAGGCGCAGTGCCGGCGCAACCGCCCCTGCCGAACTACGCGATCCTGAGCCATGCGTTCTGGCAAGGCCGGTTTGGCGGGGACCGCAACATACTTGGTCGCACGCTGCAGGTGGGCGGTGGTCCTATCGAGGTTGTGGGCGTGCTGGAGCCGGGCGTCGAGCTGCTGTTTCCGCCGTCGGCCTCCGTGGACCGGACGCCCGATCTGTGGACGGCCGCGCGCGTCGACTTCGAGGCCGGCTCCCGCATCAACGTTTTCCTGCGCGTGATCGCGCGGCTGAAGCCGGGCATATCGGTGGCGCGCGCGCAGGCGCAGCTCGATGCGCTGTCGGCGGAGCTGCGCAGCCAGTTCCCGATCAAGCAGACCGCGGGCGTATACCTGCGCGCGGAGCCGATGCACCGGGATCTCGTTGCCGACGTGAGGCCGGCGATCCTTGCGCTCATGGGATCCGTTCTGTTCGTGTTGTTGATTGCGTGCATGAACGTGGCGAACCTGCTGCTGGTCCGCGCGTCCTCACGCGAGCGCGAGCTGGCCGTGCGTGCGGCGCTCGGCGGCAACCGCTGGCGACTGGTCCGGCAGATGCTGCTCGAGAGCCTGTTGCTCGCCGTGGCAGGCGGCGCTGCCGGAATCCTGCTTGCGCGGCTGGGCATCGACCTGCTCACGCTGCTTCGTCCCGCCGACCTGCCACGCCTCGAGGCCGTCGCGATTTCGCCACTGGTCCTGTCCTTCGCGGCGCTTGCCGCGCTTGTTTCCGCAGCCGCGTTCGGTGTGCTGCCGGCGATCCGCGCGTCGCGGCCGGATGTCGCCGAGATTCTGCGCGAGGGCGGCCGAACGCCCGGGCTGCGCGCCGGCCGCGCACTGCGCAATGCCGTCGTCGTACTGGAGGTCGCGCTGTCCCTCGTATTGCTGATCGGGTCCGGGCTGATGGTGCGCAGTTTCGTCGCGCTGCAGCGGACTTCGCCCGGCTACGACCCGAGCGGTCTGCTGACGCTGAACCTGAACACGCCGCCCGGCCCGCCGGCCCCGCGCGCAGCCCTGAAACGGCAGCTCGCCGAGGGGCTGCAGGCGATCCCCGGCGTGACCGCGGTCACGGCCAGCTCGGCCATTCCACTCGACGGCTCGAATCCGCTGGTGCGCTGGGGCACTGCGGCCGCCGCCGCCGATCCCAACCTGTTCCAGCAGGGCACGCTATACGCCGTGTTACCGGGCTATTTCGCCACGCTGCGGACGCGCCTGCTGTCCGGGCGCGATTTCACGGACGCGGACAACCGGCCGGATGCGACGGTCGCGATCATCGATGAGCGGCTTGCCGCACGCGCGTTCCCGGGCCAGTCCGCGGTCGGGCAGCGCCTGCTCACGCGGTTCCGGACCGATGAACCCGAATGGGTCGAAATCGTGGGCGTGGTCCAACACCAGCGGCACACGTCGCTCGCCGCGGACGGCCGCGAAACCCTCTATGTGCCGGATGGCATGACGAACTTCTTCGGCGCGGGCAGCTGGATCGTCCGGACCCACAGTGAACCGGCGCGGCTCGCGCAGGCCGTGAAGTCGGAGATCCTGCGGCTCGAGCCGCGCGCCGTGATTTCGGACATGCAGCCGCTCGACGTTCTCGTGGACCGCGCGAAGACGCCAACGCGCTTCGCGCTCGTGCTGATCAGCGTGTTCGCGGCCATTGCCGTGCTCCTGGCAGCCGTCGGCCTGTACGGCGTTCTCTCGACGGTGGTGCGCCAGCGGACGGCCGAGATCGGCGTGCGCATGGCGTTCGGCGCGCCGCGCGAAAGCATATTCCGGCTGGTCGTCGGACACGGGCTGCGGCTGAGCCTGGGCGGCATCGCGATCGGGCTGCTCGCCGCGCTGGCGTTGACCCGCGCCATGACCAGCATGCTCGTGGGCGTCGAGCCGACGGATCCCGCAACCTTCGCCGGGATCGGTGTCCTGTTCTTCGCGATTGCCGCGTTCGCCTGCTGGCTGCCTGCGCGGCGCGCCGCTGCGCTCGACCCGACCGTCGCGCTGCGTGAGGAGTAGCGCCCGGCGCTCGACCGCGATTACAGATTCACGACGATCGCGAGCAGGCTGCCATCCGGACTCACGGCCAGTCGCGAAATGCCCGTGATGCCGTGCGCGGACAGGTTGGCGAACAGAACCCAGTCGCTGTCGCGGCCAGGCTTGAATTCGTAGAGCATCGAGCCGCGCGCCGAGACCAGCGTACCCGACGGCGTCCACGCGTGGTACTCGTTCTCGGCGAATGATGGCACGATCGGCGAAAGCGTGCCCGCATTCGCGTCGAACGCCTTGATCCAGCCGGGACTCTCACCTTCGCGGTGCACGAAGCTGATCGCCGTGCGGCCGGGAACGCGCTGCAGCGAACGGCCAATGTTCCGCGCGATCACGCGCGCCACGCCTGTGCGCACATCGGCGAGCTGCAGCGTGGACGGGCTCCCGAGAACGAACAACGCGACGCGGTTCGCGTCCACCCACGCGTGATAGCCCACGGGCCTGACGTCGCGCAGCACCACGCGCGCATCCGTGCCATCGAGCTGGAAGCTCCAGAGCCGCTGTGCCGAATCGCGTTCCACGCGGATCACGGAGAATCGATCGCCCGACGGCATGAGCGTAGCCGAGTACTCGCTTTCGGGTGCGCTCCGCGTGAGCGAGCTCGAAGTGCTGCGGCCGATGTCGAACCGGAAGATGTCCGCTTGACCCGCCGCGTCCGCCGCCGTATACAGCACGGCCGCGTTGTCCGGCAGGATATGCGGCTGATTGTCGTAGCCCGGGCGATTCGTGATGCGCGTGACCGTGCCGGCCGCCAGGCGGTTGCCCGTTTCACGGAGCTGCACGAGAAAGATTTCGGTGTTGCCCTGCGCGTGGACGCGGCCGGCGCACAGCGCCGCAGCGCCCAGCAAGCTGAACATCGCGGCGTGCAGCGCGCGCGCGCTTGGCCTCAATTCTGACATGCGGTGCCTCGTTTCCGTGTTGACGATCACGCCGGGCCGGCGGCCCTGCCGTCGATCCCGACTCGCGCGCTCCTGCGCTCGAGCAGAAGCGTGTCCCGCCAGACTCCGTGCAGCCGGCCAATACGCTCGCGCCGGCCGACCTGCCGGAAACCCGATTTCACGTGCAGCCGGACCGTGGCGACATTGTCCGCCATCACGCTGGCCTGCAGCGTCCAGAAACCCGCCGCTTCCGCGGCTTCGATCAGTGCGCGCAGCAGCAGCGTACCCACGCCGTTGCCGCGGGCATCCGTCGCGACGTACACACTGACTTCGGCGACGCCGCGGTACGCCTGGCGCCGGGACACCGGACTGAGCGCGGCCCAGCCGACGACCCGGTCCTGCTGCGCGGCGATGAGCCGGGCGGCCGCGTGATGGTCGGCGTCCCAGCGCTCCCAGTCCGGAGCCTCGGTCTCGAAGGTTGCGCTCCCGGTGGCAATGCCCTCCAGGTAGATCGCACGGACCGCCGGCCAGTGCGCCGGCAGCATCGGCGCCGTCGTGATCATGCGCACCACTTTACAGCGCCGGCGGCCACGCGCCAGAATGCCTGCGAACCGGGCACCAGTCCGGCCCGGTGCGGCGCCGGTCCCCAGCGAAAGGAGCACGCCCATGCGCGGGTCGCGATGCACTCTCCGTCTTTCTGCCAGCGTCGTTCTGCTCGCACTCGCGCCTGCGGCCGGCCTCGCGCAGGGCGGCCAACGCGGGCAGACGCAGCGACCCACGGTGAACGCGGCGGATGACCCGCTGCTCCGCGGCTACCGCTGGCGCGCCATCGGCCCGATCAACCAGGGCGGCCGCATCGATGACATTGCCGTGGCGGAAAGCCGACCCACCACCTTCTACGTCGGGTTCGCAACCGGCGGCGTCTGGAAGACCACGAACAACGGCGTCACTTTCGAGCCGGTCTTCGACACGTACGGCACGCATTCCATCGGCGATCTCGCGCTGGCGCCCTCGAACCCGGACATCCTGTACGTCGGCACAGGCGAGCCCAACAACCGGCAAAGTTCCTCGTTCGGCGATGGCATCTACAAGTCGAGTGATGGCGGCCGCACCTTCACACACGCAGGGCTTCGCGAAACGCAGACCATCGCTCGCATTGTCGTACATCCCACGAATCCGGAGATCGTGTGGGTAGCGGCCAACGGGCACCTGTTCGGGCCGAACGCGGAGCGCGGCATCTTCATGAGCAGCAACGGCGGACGCTCGTGGGACAAGGTGCTGTACGTCGACGAGAACACGGGCGCAACGGACCTGGTCATCGATCCGTCCAATGCTAACACGCTGTTTGCGGCCACGTACCAGCGCCGGCGCACAGCCTGGGGGTTCGCCAGTGGCGGCCCGGCCAGCGGCATCTGGAAGAGCGAGAACGGCGGGCGCAACTGGACCCGCGTCAGCGGCGGCGGCCTGCCCACCGGCAGCATGGGCCGGATCGGCCTCGACTTCTCGCGCTCCAATCCCAACGTACTCTACGCCCAGATCGAAACCACGCCGGACGACCAGCCGGCGCAGCCCGCGCCACAGGGCGGCCGGCGCGGCGGTGGCGGTGGCGGTGGCGGCGGCGGCGGCCAGGAGCCGGCGCCGGACGCGCGGGTCTCCGGCATCTGGCGTTCCGCCAACAAGGGACAGACCTGGCAGTTCGCCAGCAATCAGAACAACCGGCCGATGTACTACAGCCAGATCCGCGTGGACCCGAACAACGAGAACGTCGTATACGTGGGCGGCGCCAGCGCTTCCAAGTCGACGGATGGCGGCCGCACATGGCAGCAGCTCGGTGGATTCGGGCACGGCGACCACCACGCCATCTGGATCGATCCGGCGAACAGCAACCACGTGATGTATGGCAATGACGGATCGCTCGATGTCTCGTGGGATGGCGCGCAGACGTGGGAATCGTTCCGCGCATGGGAGGTCGGCCAGCCGTATCACGCGTCGGTCGACATGCGCAGGCCGTACTACGTGTGCACGGGCCTGCAGGACAACGGCAGCTGGTGCGGTCCCAGCTCCGTCCGCAGCAACGCGATCCTGTCGCAGGACTGGTACCGCGTGGGCGGCGGCGACGGCTTCTACAGCCAGGTCGATCCCACAGACTGGACGGTGCTCTACACGGAATCGCAGAACGGCAACATGAACCGCTACGACCTGCGCGCCGGCACGAACGTGAGCATCCGGCCGCGCCAGGCCGGCCAGCGCGGCGGCGGCGCACCCAACATCGTGCCCGCTCCGCCGCCCGCCTGCACACCGGAAACCACGCAGAACTGCACCGACATTCGCTGGAACTGGAACACGCCCATCCTGCTCTCGCCGCACGACCCGAGCACCGTGTACGCGGGCGGCAGCCGTCTGTTCATCTCGAACAATCGCGGTCAGACGTGGAGGATGACGACCGACCTCACGAAGGCGATTGCACCGGACTCCCGCGACATCATGGGCATGCGCGGCGCATTGCCGGGCTGCAGCCGCGCGCGCGTCGGCGCCTGCATTCACTCGAAGAACGATGGCGTCAGCGATTACGGCACCATTGTCACAGTCGCGGAGTCACCGGCCGTGCGCGGCATCCTCTGGGTTGGCACGGATGATGGCAATATCCAGCTCAGCCGCGACGGCGGCGCGACGTGGACGGAAGTGGGCCGCAACCTGCCGGGTGGCCCGAAGGAGTACTACGTCTCGCGCGTTGAAGCCTCGTACTTCGAGCCGGCCACGGCCTACGTCTCCCTCGACGGCCACCGGAGCGATGACCTTCGACCGTACATCTTCGTCACGCGCGATTTCGGCCAGACGTGGACTTCCATCTCGTCGAACCTGCCCGCGTGGGGAAACGTCAACACCGTCAAGCAGGATCCGAAGAATCGCAGCCTGCTCTATGCCGGGACCGAGTTCGGCTTCTTCGCGTCGTTCGATGAAGGACGCTCGTGGAAGAGGTTCATGACGAACCTGCCCGTGGTCCGGATCGATGATGTGATCGTGCACCCGCGCGACAATGACCTCGTGCTCGCCACGCATGGCCGTAGCGTCTGGATCATGGATGACATCACGGCGCTGCAGCAGCTGACGGCGGAGACGATGACGCAGGACGCGGCGTTGCTCGAGCCGCGGGAAGCCGTGCTCTGGAAAACGGATGTCCGGCTCGCGCGGTCCGTGACCGGTGCGCAGAACTGGCGTGGCGAAGTGCCGCCCGCGGGTACCGCCATCAGCTATTACCTGCGCACTGCGCCGGGCGGCGATGTGCGCATCACGATTTCGTCACCGGACGGCCAGGTGTTCCGCAGCATGAGCGGCACGCGCGACGCAGGCCTGAACCGCGTCCATTGGAACCTGCGCGGCAACCCCGTCCCGCCGACCGGCGGCGGCGGCGGTGGCGGCGGTGGCGAGCCGGCGCAGGGGCCGCTGGCCGCGCCCGGCGTATACACAGTCACGCTGTCTGTGGGCGGCCGCGAGTACACGCGCGCTGTGGCTGTGCTGGAAGACGTCTGGATGGACGTGCGCTGAGCCGCGCGCCGCGCGGCGTCAGCGGACTTCGATGACGCCGACTTGGCCGCCGAAGCCGTCGGGCACGAGCACCACGCCCGGCGGCACGGCCCAGTCCGCGCCATCCAGGCGCATTTCGATCTGGTAGACGCCCGGCCGCAGATCGAGCATCGTGCTCCATGTGCCATCCTTGGCACGAACCAGGGAGAGCGGCGTCCAGTCCGTGAAGTCTCCACGCACCTGAACACTGGTGTTAGCGGTGACGCGCAGCTTCAGCTGGTACTGCTGCGTTTCCGGCACGCGGTTCAGCTCGAGGGATCCCGCATCATCCGCGGCTACCGGAGGCTGCACGTCCCTCCTCGCGGCGGCCGAACCGTTCAGCGTGAGACGGAACCCGAGGCCCGCGAAGCGGCCACCGGCCAGTCCCAGCTCGGGGGCGGACGGCCGGCGTCCGATCGTGCCTACGGCGGCAATGCGGCGTGACCAGAACGGGAGCGGCAGCGCGGCGCTCATGTAACTCCAGGTTTCATTCCGTGTCTTCGAGCTGCCCGCACGCGCTCCGGCCGCGAGCCGCAGCTCGAATGGTCGCGCCGGAATCTCCCACTGCAGCTCAGCATCGGCGTACGCGAAGGGGCCGGGATTTCGACCGCTCGCCTGCACGGCGAGCGTGTCGATCCCGAAGGCGTCACCGTCCCCCACGGACCGCAGGCTGCGCAGGTCGATGCGGAACCGGCCCGCGCGCGCGCCCGCCTCGAACACGAGAACGTTCCACCCCTGATCCGTCGCCGTGCCGAATCCGCCGAGCGTGTGAAACGAAAAGCGCTGCGCGTCACGCTCGAAGCCGCCCAGCAACGCCAGCTGGGCCGCAGGCTGAAACGAGCCGATGACGTGCGTCGCGCGAACGCGGGTCGTGATGCCGAAGGATTCCTGCGGCGGCCTGAGCCCCGCCTCGAACGAGAACCATCCCTGCGCATCGCCTCGCGTGAGAGACAGCGACGGCGTAAAGCGCAGGAACGGCGCGCCATCGATCGTGGGCATGGGTGGCGGTGGCGGGACGGGCAGCTGCGCGGCGACCAGGGCCGGACATGCGCACAGCGCGGTGGTAGCGAGCCCCAGCAGCCAGCCCCGCATCACGGCACGCGCCGCACCGGGCCCACGATCAACCCACGCGCGCGGACCCGCGCCGCCTCCAGCGGCGGTGCGCCCGCGCGGACATCTGCATCGATCAATCGTTGGAGCAGCATGAAGTCGGAATCGCGGGCACGCGCGACCAGCAGATCCCCCAGAACATCCGCGGCCCGGTCCGGCTCGACGCCCTTGCCCACCAGAAACGCCAGCGTCAGGCAGGCCGGCGCGAACGGCTCACCCTCGCGACGCGCCGCACGCAGCCGCTCGAGCGAGGACCGCGTCGCACCCGCTTCCAGCGCGGCCGCCACCGATACGAGGTCCGATTCCGTGCCGGCGCCCACGATCGACTTCGCCGTTTCCAGCCGCCCGTACAGTGCGCGCACCGCCTGCACGATCCGGTCGCCGCCCGCCTGCTTGCTCGCGCCCTGCAGCGCTTTCTGGATCAACGGTTCCGCGGGCAGCCCGCGCTCCCGCGCATCCTGCACGATTCGCTCGACCGCCGCGGCCGTCGCCGCATCGAGCCGCACGGCAAGCCTGGACTCCTGCGCCGCTAACGGCAAAGTTATGAACGCGCCGGCCAGCGCGAGCACCAGCCCGAGCGCATGCCGCAGCGAGGCTCTCACGTTTCGGCCCTCGCCACCAGCAGCACGGAGCTGGGTCGGCCGAAATCCTCGCCGGCCGCCCGCAGCGCGGCCGGATCCGCGCGCCATTCCCGGCCATCGACCAGGAACGAATAGGTGAACTGTCCCGTCCGCAGCGGCAACACCACGGACCACACGCCGCCCTCGCCTCGCTCGAGCGGCGAAGCGGACGGGTCCCAGTCGTTGAAATCACCGACCAGCGACACGCTCTGCGCGTCGGACGCGACCAGCACGAACTGAACCGGCCGGGTCGCCGTTTCGCCGGACACGGTGGCTGGCGGCGCCACGGCCGATGGCTGAACTACGCGCCGCTCCACCAGCGCGCCGAGCAGAAACAGACCGATGAGTCCAGCCGCCCATGACAGCGGCGGCAGCCCGAGCACCCGGCGGGTCCGCACGGGCGGTGGTGTGCCGGCGAGCGCGCGCTCGAGGCGCGCCCGCGCGGCCGCGCTGCCACCGGGCATTCCGCGCAGCTGCCGGAAAACAGGCGTCAGTTCGTTCGGTTCACGTTCCATGAGGTTCCGGTCCCAGCGTGCGGGACAGGGTTTCCAGGGCGCGCTTGACGCGCATCTTCAGCGCGGACACGCGCGCGCCCGTGATCGCGGCCATTTCCTCGTAGCTCAGCTCCTCCACATGTTTCAGCAGCAATGCCTCGCGCTGCACCGCGGGCAGCGAGGCGAGCGCCGACCGGAGCGCCGGATTCAATTCGCCCTCGAACGCCGGCGCCGGCATCACCGATCCACTCATGCGCTCGCCTGCCGCATGATCCAGGCGAAACCGCCGCTCGGCTCGCCGCGCCTGGGTCCGGCAGCGATTCACGAGGATGCGGAACAGCCAGCTGCGCAGTCGCTGCCGGTCCCGGTATCGGCCCAGTGCGCGGTACGCGCGCACGAACGTGTCCTGCACGGCTTCCTCGGCATCCGCACTGTTGCCGATCAGCCGGTCCGCAAAGCGGAGGCAGGGCAGGTAATGGCGGTCCACGAGTGCATTGAACGCGTCCGGATCGCCCCCCAGCACCCGCTCCACCAGCTCGCCATCCGTGACCTCCACACTCCGTAAACCCCGCTGGGCGACGGCCACGTCACGTCCTTCGTGCGGAGCTGTGACCGCGCGCGCGGCTGCTCGGGTTGACCGGATGGCGAAGGGCTCGATCACGTTCACGAGGAAGATCGATGCATCACGTTGCGCGATGTTCGAGGCTGCGGACCCTCGGCTGCGCCCTGCTGTTCGGCGCCGCCGCTTGCGACACCGGCCCGACCGACCCGCCACCGCAGCAGCTCACCGACATTTCGTCCGTGCTCGCACTTGCGGGCGCCGCCTCCGCTACCTTCCGGCCGCCCGGCGAGTTCCATCACGAGATCGATTGCCCGGCCGGCGGCAGGATCATCCTGGACGATGAGTACCACACCGTGACTGAAGAGACTGCCGGCCGGCTGCGCATCGAATGGAAAAGCCGGATGCGCTTCGACGCCTGCGCGGTCCGCAGTGAGAGCACCGGCTCGATCGGCCGCACGGATGGCGAAATGGCGATCACCGGATTTGCACGATTCGCCGTGCCGGGCGAAAGCGGCGGCCTCATGCAGCTCATTGAAAACGAAACCCGACAGGTCGGCCGGCTCACCTGGTCCGCTGACGGCCAGTCACGGTCCTGCGATATCGACCTCACCATGAGCGTCGACATGGTGCGAAGAGTCGCACGCATGAAGGGAACCCGCTGCGGCGAGCGCATCGACGCCGAGCATCGACTGCCCGACTACGTGCGCTGAGTCCGCAGGAAAGCAAGCGGGACCGCGACCCCCTCGGGAGACGCGGCCCCGCTTCTAACGCTCCGCAACTCAGCGTTCCGCCGCGCCGCGGCCCCGGTGCACGCGCAGGAACGCAATCAGCGCGTCACCCGCGCTGACGACGTGGCTGCGCAAGAGTACCGAGGCCCCCTCGACGTCGCCCGCGCGCGCCGCCGCTGCTATCGCGCGATGCTCGCCGATCGCACGGCCCTGGCCATGCGTCAACGCCAGCTGCATCCGCATGTACCGATCACTCTGATTGTGCAGCGTATTCAGCACGCTCAGCGTGAGCGGCCGGTCCGCAGCCGAAAGCAGCGTCGAATGAAAGCGCCAGTTCAGTGCGCCCCACTCGCCCACGTCACGCCGCGCAAACGCCGCCTCGTACGCATCCAGAATCGCATCCGCACGCGCCAGATCCTCGCGCGTCAAGCGCGGAATCGCTCGCCGGATCAGCTCGCTCTCGAGCATGCCCCGCATCTCGAACAGCTCCTCGATCTCTGCCAGCGACAGACTCGACACCACCGCGCCGCAGTGCGGGCTGAACGATACCAGCCCCTCCGCTTCCAGCTGACGCAGCGCCTCCCGCACCGGGATCCGGCTCACGCCCAGGTCCCCGGCAATCGCATCCTGCCGCAGCGGCGCCCCCTCCGCGTACTCTCCCCCGAGGATCCGCTCCCGCAGCGCCTCCAACACCAGATCTGTGACGGTCTTGCGCTCAATTCTGAGGCCGGGCGACCCGACGCCCGGCGCTTCCCGCGGCGCGCGTGACCGCGCCCTCACCGGCTTCCCCATGATCCCCCCTTCGGCAAGGCCGGCAACGTGGCTGTTACCGCTGCTCTTGCCCTGAGCGAGGCTGGAATTCTATACAATATCCGTCAACCAGCAATCCCACCCGCCCCCATGGCGCCCGCTGCGGCGCACGGAGGAATTCATGGGCATCGGACGCCACGCTCGCCGCACGCTGTTTCCTGTAATCCTGGTGTTATGGGCGGCGCAAGGGACTGCGCAGGGGACGCTGGCGGACTACCGGCGCGCGTCGGGCCTGTCGGCTCAGCTGGGCGGTCTGGCCGTGAACGTGGCGGAAACGCCGAACTGGGTGGGCGAGTCGAACCGGTTCTGGTACCGCAAGTCCGTGGTGGGCGGGAACGAGTTCGTGCTGGTGGACGCGGCGACGCGGCGCAGGCAGGCGGCGTTCGACCATGGGCGGCTGGCGGCGACGCTTTCGCGCGCGACGGACAGCAGCTACACGGCGGTGCGCCTGCCGTTCAACACGTTCACGTTCGCGGACAACGACCGGGCGATCGAGTTTGCGGCGGTGCAGTCGCGCTGGCGCTGCACCCTGACGGCGTACGAATGCACGCGGCTCGGGCCGGCGCCGCAGCAGGCATTCGGACAGCGCGGTGGCGGCGGTGGCCAGCGGGCGGGCGGCGGACCCGGTGCGGCGCAGAACGATGAGCCGCGCCGTTCGCCGGACGGCCGCTGGGACGCGTTCATCCAGAACTACAACGTCGCGATCCGTGCGCCGGGCGGCGGCGACGTGACGCTGCTCTCTTATGACGGCTCGGAAGGCGACGCGTATTCGCTGGCGTCGCTGGCCTGGTCGCCGGACTCGAAGAAGCTGGCGGCGTACCGGATCCGGCCGGGCTATCGGCGGCTTGTGCACTATGTCGAATCGTCGCCGTCCGACCAGGTTCAGCCGAAGCATACGGAACGCGTCTATGCGAAGCCCGGCGATGTGCTGGACGTGCAGACGCCGGTCGTGTTCCAGATCGAGCCGCGCCGGGCGATGGTCGTGCCGAACGCGCTGTTCCCGAGCGCGTACAGCATGTCGCGTTTCGCATGGCGCAGGGACAGCCGCGCCGTGACGTTCGAGTACAATCAGCGCGGGCATCAGGTGTACCGGATCATTGAAGTCGATGCGGCATCGGGCGCACCGCGCGTCGTGATTTCGGAGGAACCGAAGACTTTCTTCAACTACCGGGAGGCGAACGGCGGCCAATCGGATTCCGGCCGCAAGTACCGCTATGACGTGGCCGATGGCCGCGAGGTCATCTGGATGTCGGAGCGCGACGGCTGGAGCCATCTGTACATGATGGATGGCGCGACGGGGCAGGTGAAGCATCCGATCACGAAGGGCGAATGGGTCGTGCGCAACGTCGAGCGCGTCGACG
>Ga0187892_10009984_pt1 | contig 12228 bp, 12 predicted proteins | sample MA1701073metaG_FD_139345 | JGI IMG/M metagenome (GOLD analysis project Ga0187892, IMG submission 139345) | Bio-ooze microbial communities from a basaltic lava cave in the Kipuka Kanohina Cave System on the Island of Hawaii, USA - MA170107-3 metaG ...
ACGGCGTGGAGGTCCATCTCGCGGGAGACCAGGCGCTCGAGCGATTCCTCCGGCTTGTCCAGGTTGGCGAGCGGCGCGCCCCAGCTCCAGTAGAAGAAGCCGACCAGCAGGACGGTGAGCACGGCGTAGAGCGCCGTGGCCCAGGGAGAGAAATAGCAGGTGACGGGGGCGGGCCCGGCTTCGGGTTGAGTCAGGGGCGGGATCAGGATTTGCGTGCCGCGGCTACGAGCGCGGAGAAGAGGCGCCGGGCCGGCTCCGAATGGCCCACCAGCTCCTCCGGATGCCACTGCACGCCGAGCACGAAGCGCGCGGGGTCGTCGATCTCCGCGCCCTCGACGAGCTGATCGGGCCCCCACGCCACCGCGGTGAGCCCGCGGCCGAGGCGGTGGATCACCTGGTGATGCATGCTGTTGACATCGAGCTCATCGGTGCCCAGGGTCTCGGCGAGCCGGCTGCCCGGCGTGACCTTCACCTTGTGGGTGGGCTGATCCCGCGGCTCCTTCTGGCTGTGGGGGATCTGGGTGCCGGGCTCGGTGGCCACGTCCTGGTAGAGGTTGCCGCCGAGCGCCACGTTCAGCACCTGGATGCCCCGGCACACCGCGAGCACCGGCGCGCCGCGCCCGAGCGCCAGGTTCAGCACCGACGTCTCCAGCGTGTCGCGCGCCGGGGCGACGTCGTAGAGCGTCGGGTGCGGCGCCTGGCCGAAGAGGGCGGGATCCACGTCGCCGCCGCCGGTGAGCAGAAGTCCGTGGAGCTCCGCGCCGATGCGCTGGAGCGACGCCACCGAGAGCTGCGGTGGCAGCGGCACCGGCACGCCGCCGGCCTGCTGGACCGCGTGCAGGTAGGCCGAGTTGACGTACGCGCGCTCGGGACTTGCGCCGACCGTGATGGAGGTGCTGACGCCGATCAGGGGCAAGCGGCGAGACATGACGATATGTTAGCATACGCGCCATGACACTCGATTCCGCGCAGTACCAGCGCAGCGCTGCGCCGGCGGGCTCGGGCCCGATGACGCAGGTGATGGGGCGGAAGTGGATGGTGGCGGCCGGGCATCCGCTCGCGGCGCAGGCGGCCGCGCGCGTGCTGGCCGAGGGCGGCAACGCGATCGACGCGGGCGTGGCCGCGGGCTTCATGTTGGGTGTGGTCCATCCCGACATGGTGTGCTTCGCGGGGGTGGCGCCGATCCTGGTGCACCTGGCCTCGACCGGCGAGACCTTCGAGGTCTCGGGCGTCGGGCCCTATCCACGTCGCGTGAGCGCCGACCTCTTCCGGACCAAGCACGGCGGTGAGATCCCGCTCGGCCTGCTGCGCACGGTGGTGCCCGCCGCGCCGGACGCGTGGTGCGTCGCGCTCGAGCGCTGGGGCACGCGGTCGTTCACCGACTCGGTGTCGGCCGCGCTCGAATGCGCGGAGCACGGCTTCCCCACCTCGGCCTTCTCGGCCTCGATCATGGCCAACAACGCCGAGCGGTACGCGCGCTTCCCCACCTCGGCCAAGATCTTCCTGCCCGGCGGCAAGCCGCACGCGGCCGGCCAGCTCTTCGTGCAGTCCGAGCTGGCCGCGACGATCAAGGAGATGGTGGCGGCCGAGATCCGCTCGCGCAGCCGCGGTCGCGCCGGCGCCATCCGCGCGGCGCGTGACGCCTTCTACAAGGGTGACACCGCCAAGCGCATCGTGGACTACCACGCGCGTGAGGGCGGGCTCATGGCGCTCCCGGACCTGGCCGAGTTCCAGGCCGAGGTCGCCCCCGCGCTCAAGACCACCTTCCACGACTACGAGGTCGCGGCCTGCGGCTTCTGGTGCCAGGGGCCGGTGTTCTTGCAGATGCTGAATCTCATCGAGCCCTACGACTGGCCCGCCATCGGCCACAACACGCCGCGCGCGCTCCACCTGCTGGTCGAGGCCATGAAGCTCGCCTTCGCCGATCGCGAGGCCTACTACGGCGACCCGCGCTTCGTGAAGGTGCCCGCCGAGGCGCTCCTCTCGAAGGCCTACGCCGACCTGCGTCGCGGCCTGATCCGTGAGGATCGCGCCTGGCCCGAGATGCCGCCCCCCGGCGATCCCGAGGGCAAGGCCGCGGTGCGCAACGGCCACGGACCCGCGTCCAAGGTGGGCGCGCCCTCGCACGCGGGCACGCTCGATACGTCCTACGTCTCGGTGATCGACGCGGAGGGCAACGCCTTCTCGGCCACCCCCAGCGATCCGGGCGGGGTGGACTCGCCGGTGATCCCGGGCGTGGGCTGCGTGGTGTCGCCGCGCGGCTCGCAAGGCTGGCTCGTGCCCGGCCACGCCAGCGAGGTGGTGGGGGGCAAGCGGCCACGGCTGACGCCGGCGCCCTCCCTGGTGCTGCGCGACGGCCGTGCCTTCATGGCCTTCGGGACCCCGGGCGGCGACGTGCAGCAGCAGGCCATGCTGCAGGTGCTGCTCAACATGGTGGCCTATGGCATGCCGCCTCAGCAGGCGGTCGAGGCCCCGCGTCTGGCCACGCGCAGCTTCCCCGATTCGTTCTGGCCCCACACCAACTCGCCGGGGCGCCTCGACGTCGAGGCCCGCATCGCCTCGGAGACCCGCGCGGCGCTGGCGAAGCTGGGCCACGTCATCACCGACTGGCCCGACTACGACTGGCGGGCGGGCGCGGTCTGCGCCTCGGTGGTGGGCAAGGACGGCGTGCGCATGGGCGGAGCCGACCCACGCCGCGGCGCGCTCGCCATCGGCTGGTAGCCGGCGCCCGACTGCGCCCGCGGCGCCGTCCTCGTCTCGCGCTCGCCGGCCTGCTCGGCCTCTGCGCGCTGCTCGGTGGCACCGGTCTCGTCGCGGCGCAGCCGACCCTGTCGCTCCCGCCTCAGCTCCCCGCGAAGGAGCGCCAGCAGTTCGAGGACATCGTCAAGCGCCCGTTCTCCTCCACCCGGATGGAGCTCGAGCCCTACACCGTCCGCCCCGAGATCTTCGAGTACCTGCTCGATCACCCGGAGTTCGCCAGCCACGTCACCCGCACGCTCAAGGCCGCCCGCTACAAGATCTGGCGCGAGGCCGGCTCGCTCTGGCTCGACGACGGCTGGGGCGTGAAGGGGACGTTCGCCCTCGCCCACGCCGAGCCGGGCCTGCGCCTGATGCACGCCGAGGGCGCCTACCGGTCGGCCCTGCCCGACATCAAGGGCCGCGCGGTCGTGGCGCTCGCCTACAGGTTCCAGCCTGCCCCGCAGGGCCGCCAGCAGGTGGCCACCGCGCTCACCTCGTTCGTGCAGATCGACAGCGCGGTCGTCCGTATCCTCGGCAAGATGGGCGGCCCGCTCGTCCAGAAGAAAGCGGACCGCGAGGCGCGCCAGCTCCTGCGCGTGTTCTCCAAGGTGAGCCGGGCCATCGAGGACAACCCGGCCGACGTCTACGCGCGGATGCGCGAGCGGCCGGACGTGCCGAAGCAGGAGCTGGAGGAGTTCCGGAAGCTGCTGCGCGTGCCGTAGCGGACGCGCGGGTCACGCTGTAAGGGCATCGTCCGTCCTGACTCGCTGCCTCTAGACACCCAGGATCTTCCGAAGCGGGGATAGGCAGGTGCGTGTATGCCAGACGAGGGTCCTTAGCCTATAGCTGGAAACTGCGGGAATCAAAAGTCGTGAGTATGGCAGTCGTCGTATCGGCAGCTGCGCTAAGCCGCCCGGGCCCGCAGCGTATGCGGAAATATCCAGGTCTAGACACTTCGTGTTCGCCGCACAGGCTGGTGGGTCCCGTCTATGAGCAACGCTGAAACGATCCTTGAGTTCCTCGAGAGATTTCCGGAGGGAGTTTGCGACGACTGCATCTCCCGTGAGACGGGCGTCAAGCCTCGGCAGCAGGTGAACCAGATCTGCCGCCAGCGGGAGCGGCGGGAAACGATCAAGCGCCGCAAAGATCGCTGCGCTCTCTGCCGCCAGACGAAGACCGTGAACGTCATTCGCCGTGGCGCGTCGGCGCCGGAAGTCGCGATACCCGCGAGAACCGCGCAGGGCGCGGGAGACGCATCGACGGTGTACCAAGCGGAAGCGGCTTCAATCGAGGCTCTTTGGAAACACCTGGACCGCTTCTGCAAGGCTCTCGTCGACAAACACAGGATCTCGAACGGCAAGAAAGGACTCGCCGTGCTCATTTCGACGCTGACCGATCGTGGCGCTGTGCCGATGCACCAAGCAAACATGATGCATACGATCCGTGGTCTTCGGAACGCTTACGTGCACGACGACATGCCTATGGGTAAGCGAGAGACGCTAATCGCCCAGGCTGCTTGGGACATTATTCGAGAATGGGGCGAAGCCCATGAGGAAGAGCTGTGGCGTCGAAGTCGCGCATGAAGCCGACGGTGCTTCGCGCCGCGGATAAGCCGCGGCGTTAGGCCCCATGAACGCCCTCGACTGGCTCGCGGCGCAGCAGGACGGCTTCGGCAAACTCCCCAAGACCGACCAGAAGGAGATGATGGAGTTCTCCCTGCTGTGGGCATACTTCGGTGCGGACTTCGGCGGAAGGTCCTAGACTCGAACTGGAGATGCACTCTTGAGCCAGTGCCGCTTGAACCCTCTGTTCGAGGGGAAGGTTATGTAGGTCGGAGCGTCGAACTTCGCGGTGCAGCGAACTGGGTGCTCGCGATGCTCGCATCCCTGGCGCTGAACAGAGGTGTTGCGCATCAGGCGGTACGTGGGCACGGTCTTCTTTGACCTCCTCGAGATCGTTGAAGCAGACGCAGACCGCCTGACATCGCGATGAACCCGATGGCGGCGCCGCCGCGCTCCGTTGCTGCAGGTTATCGATCGGAGGTCCGGTAAGCCTCGCCCGCGTTTGCGAGTCGATCCACCCGCTCCCTTTCCTCTCGACTATTCACTTGCTACGAGTCCTCGCGCGCATGCGAACGTGCTCACTATGCTACGAAACAGGAAAGGATCGGACGTTTCGCGTCGCCAGCGGATGCAGCACGCCGATCGCCCAGCCCACGTCCAGGGGCTCCCCGAGCCACCGGGCGAGGCCGGTTCGCGCGTGGAGGTGGAGCCCCTCCGCGACGTGGTGCGCCCGCAGCGCTCCCACCGGATCCGCCGGCACCGCCGCCGCCGGCGGCACCTCGGGCAGCAGCCAGCCGTTCGGGCAGCGGAACTCGAGCGCCCCGTCGGGCAAGCACGCGAGCTGGTAGCCCTCCTCGTGCACCGCCCGGTGATGGCGGCGACAGAGTAACGCCAGGTTCGACAAGGTCGTCGGGCCGCCGTGCGCCCAGTGGCGCACGTGATGCCCCTGCCCGACCCGGACGGTGCACCCCGGGAAGCGGCAGCTCCGGTCCCGATGCAGGAGCGCCCGCCGCAGCGCCGGCGGAATCGTCCGCGTCCGGGCCCCGACCTCCACCACTCGCCCCTCCCCATCGTGCCGCATCACCACCCGGCTCGCGTCGCACGCCAGCCGCTGTGACGTTCCCGCGGGAACGTGGATCCCCTCTTCCAGCACGGATTGGCCGGGTTGCTCCGGATCCGCCAGCACCGCGGCGTCCACGTGGACCACCACCTGGTACCGCTCGCCGGGAGCCCCAGGATCGAGCTCGTGATGCAGCGCGGTCTCGGCCAGCAGCGCCAGCGCGTCCGCCTGCTGCTGCGCCCGGGTCGGGGCCTCCAGGGCCGGGTCGGTGAGGGGCAGCGCGGCCTCGGTGATGCGGCGCTTCTGGTACAGGGTCTCGCGCGCCGCGTCGAGGGCCCGCAGGAGCAGCGCGCCCACCTCCGGGGTCAGGCGCCCGCGCAGCACCACGGTGCCGTCGTCATCCTGGTAGACGTGGAGCGCCCGGCTCCCGTGCTGGCGAGCGGCCTCGCGGGCTTCGGCCAGCCGGTCCACCCGGCGCCAGCCCCGCACGATGCGCTCCACGTGGACCGCCGTCCCCGCGCGCCCCACCGCGAGGAGCCGGGCCTCGGTCTCCGGGGTGGCCACCCGGGTCAAGGCCCGGACCTTGGCGTAGGAGAGCTCGCCGCGCCCCAGGGCCTCGGCCAGGGCCGGCAGCGTGCCGAGGGCGCGGGCGACCCGGACGTGCTCCCGCGCTGCACCCGGCGCGAGTCCCACGCGCCAGGCCAGCCAGTGAGCACAGGAGCGGAAGCCGGTGTTCCAGCCGCCACGGGCGTCGAACTCGCGGATCAGGTCCAGGAGGCGCGCGGTCGCCGCATCGACGTGAGCCGAGAGTTCGGCGATCTCGTCGCCCAGGCGCTCCAGCTCCGCGACGCGCGGCGATCTGGGTTGCAACATGGCGGGAAAATCCGGCGGGCGCGTTTCCATGGCGAGTCTCCCTTCTGCTGGTCCGACTCTACACCCCGATATCGTCACCCTCTGGACACCACCAGGACGCGCGAATATGAGATCCGTCATGATCGCGCGCTCCCGGCGGCGCGATCGCGCAGCACGTGCCGGAGATGAGGCGCTCAGCCGGCAATTCCTCACTCGATCCAGGGCGCGAGAGGAGTACGCGCTGCAGCCCGTCAAGTGAAAAGTGCGGGGCGGTGCTCCGCCGCGGGCGCGGCTCGGCGCGTCGGCTACTTCACTCGCCACCGTGGCGTCGTGTAGTGTATCCAGTCGGATACGCAATGACTCGCTGATCCCGGAGGAGCCATGATGGCATCGCTCAATGGACGCACCGTGCTGATCACCGGCGCCGCCCGAGGCATCGGCGCCGCCACCGCCCGCCGGCTCGCCAGTGACGGCGCCAAGCTCGTCCTCGCGGACCAGGACGGCGCCGGCGTCGAGAAGCTCGCCGCCGAGCTCAAGCAGGTGGCGGTGAAGGCCGACGTCACCAAGCCCGACGATATCGCGCGCATGGTGGACGAGCCCTACAAGCGCTGGGGCCGGCTCGACGTGCTCTTCAACAATGCGGGGGTCATCCGGGTGGAGCCCCTGTTCGACGTGACCGAGGCGGAGTGGGATCGGGTCATGGACGTGAACCTGCGCGCGGTGTTCTTCGTGCTGCAGGCGGTGGCGAAGCGGATGGTAAAGCAGGACGTGATGCCGGGGTCGGAGCTGCGGGGCAAGCTGATCCAGACCGCGTCGATCGCGTCGTATCGGGGCGGCAACCACCTCATGACGCCCTACTCGGCGTCCAAGGCGGGGGTGGTGAGCCTCACGCGGTCCGCGGCGCAGCTGCTGGCGGCCGAGCGCGTCACCTCCAACTGCGTGTGCCCCGGCGCGGTCGAGACGCCGATGTGGGAGCAGATCGACAAGGAGTGGGGCGCGCTCGAGGCCTGGGACAGGGGGAGGCGTGGAAGCGCCGGATCCGGCACATCCCACTGGGGCGGCCGGAACGGGCGGAGGACGTGGCGGGGATCGTCGCCTTCCTGGCGGGCCCGGATTCGGACTACATGACCGGACAGGCGATCAACGTGGACGGCGGCATCGTGATGGGGAGCTGACGGCCGCCGACGCTCTGGCGGCTACCGCATCGTCGTTTCGTTGACCGGCGTGAAGAACGCGGCGGCGCCGTAGAGGATCTGGCCCACCACGCAGAACCAGGCCCAGCGGTCGGGATCGGCGGGGGAGCAGCGCCGGGGGGCCTGATCGGTGCGAGAGGCCGCCGGCCGCGCGATGGAAGCACAGCCCATCAGCAGAATCGCGGCGAGCAGGATCAGCCCCGACCGCCGCGCGGTCCGGCTCACCGCTAGGCCGCGGGCGTGCTCTCGCCTTGGCCCCGGGGCTGGGCGGTCACCGTGGCGGTGGACGGGACGCCCAGCTCGCGGTTGGCCAGGTCCACGGTCACCCGCAGGGCGCGCAGGCCCTGGGCGCCCTGCAGCTCGTCCAGCTCCAGCTCCTCCACGTCGCTCGTGAGGTAGCCCAGACGCTGGAGATACTCGATGTACTCGCGCCACTCCGCGGCTTCGCTCGAGTGCGAGTACACCAGGGCGATCTTGCCGGGCTGGGTCAGCCGCTCGGTGGTGCCCCGGATGATGGCCTTGTCGATCCGCTTCTTGATGATCTCGTAGCGGACGTTGTAGGCGCCGTCCACGTCGAAGCGCTTCTCGTCGGAGCGGAAGCGGATCGAGAGCGGAGCGTGCTGGATCAGGATCAGGTTCGTGATGTCGAGACCCACCGGCAGCCCGTTCTTCAGCCGCTCCACCCGCAGAGCCACCCCGCAGGCCACCATGAGCTGCCAGAGGCGCATGTTCTTCAGGTAGAGCGGGTCGAAGATGCCGTCCTCGCGGAGGGCGCCCCCCAGGTAGATCGTGTAGTCCACCCCGTCCGTCTTCTGCTTCTCGAAGAAGTGCGGGAACATGCCCTGGGCCGCCTGCTCCTCCAGCTCGATGTAGGAGGCCACCGCCTCGTTGATCCGGGTCACGCTCTCGTCGAACTCCTTGCGCCGCGCGTAGACGAGCCCGATGCCCGGGTCCACCGCGGCCCGGTAGGCGTCGATCTTCGCGTGGACGGTGGGGCCGAAGGTCTGCAGGTGGCCGAAGAGCGGCTCGAGATCCGTCTTGAGGAAGCCGAGGACGCCCATCTCGTCGCCCGAGCGCAGGGTCACCTCGATCTCCGCGGTCGAGCCGTCGATGCGATGGGTGAGCTGGTCGAGAATGGGCAGCGGCCGCACCTCGTACGCCGCGCGCAGCACCTCGCGGGCGAGGCCGAGCTGGGTGAGCAGGTCGGCCTGGATGGCCCAGGCCCGGTGGGTGGAGGAGCCGCGGATGTCCGACACCGCGTACAGCGGGTGGACGTCGCGGAACACGATCGGCTCCATCTCGCCGCTGGGCTCGCCCTCCCCGGTGTGCCGGTCCATCGTCTCCATCACCGCCTTGCGGAACCGCCACTCCACCACCGGGTGGATCGCGGTGAACTGCTCCTTGATGAAGCCCTCCACCCGCGAGTGCAGCTCGTCCACGCTGCGCCGCACCGCGACCGAGAAGAGCGGCAGCACCTCCTGGAGCCGGGGCGCCAGGAGGGTGTTGATGTCGCCGGGGTGCGGGGAGCTGAGGCTCAGCGTCCCGATGAGCTGGCCCTGGTAGTGCAGGGGGGCCACCACCAGGCTGCGCATGCCCTTCTGGAGGAGCATGTCTTCCTTGGGCGACCGCGGGCTCACCGCGGCGAGGTCCTCGATGAAGACCGGCTGGCCGCTCACGACGGCCCTCTCGAAGACGGAGCCCGCGTAGTCCTTCGTCTTCCCGCGCACCGAGCTCGCGAAGATGCAGCCGTGCCCGTGGTCAAGGTGGTGTCCGGAGTTGAGCATCAGGATGCGGTCGCCCTCGATGGCGGCCAGGCCCAGGCGGAGATCCGCGCGACGGAACAGGGTCCGGAGCTTGTCCTGCAGCTTCACGAAGCGCGCGTTCGAGACGATGGACTCCTTGTCGATCAGGTCGCGCTTGATCGAGGAGAGCACCTCCTGGTCCGTCACGTCGGACGCCTTCACCACCGTGAAGCCGGAGAAGCGCACGCTGCCGGGCGGGATCAGGGCCTTGAGGCCCTCGAGGTCCACCGCCTGCGCCGTGAGGCGCTTGCGCATCTCGTCGGACAGGGGCGGGAGCGGACGCAGAGCCTCCACGTCCACGAAGCGGCCCTCGAACTGGATCTTGAAGTGGCGATCCAGCCCGGTCTCCGGCTCCGGCATGGTCAGGATCAGCGGGTATTCGACCGGGAACGTGATGCCGTGCAGGCGCTCGAGGATCAGCGCGTAGGCGTTCAGCAGCCGGAAGTCCTTCAGCGCGTGCATCTCGAGATTGAGCCGCCCGTAGAGCACGCCGTCCGGGCCCATGATCTGGTTGTCGAACGCGTGCGTGCCGTAGACGTTGCGGAGCGTGAACGGGATCAGCGCGCCCATGTAGGCCTGCTCCCAGAACACGGGCGGGAACACCGCGCCCATCAGCCCGTCCACCAGCTCCCCGTGCTCATCCAGCACCGTGACGTCGTCGATGGGCCCGAGCAGCGCGGGCACCTGGTGCACTCGCGCCATGAGCGACCGGGCCATCTCCCCGCACACCGAGGAGTCCTTGGCCTGCTCGTCCCAGAAGCGGATCAGCGAGGCCAGGCTGAGCCGGCTCTCGAAGGGGAAGTCCCGCACGAAGTCCGGAGGGAGTTGGGTGGTGCCTTCGTTCGTCATGCCCATCATTCTACTCCAGCCCGCTAGCCCGCCGGGGCGGGTAGGCCGGCGGGCGCGGCCGTCTCGGTGGGGGTCCGGTTTACCGGCACTTCCTTGATCGCCAGCGCCATGGGCACCGCCAGGAACGCCATCAGGGCGGCCGAGATGAAGGCCCAGGCGTAGGAGCCGGTGGCGCTGAAGATCCAGCCCCCCGCCGCCGCGCCGAGTGCCGCGCCCACCTGGTGCGCGAAGAAGATCCAGCCCGAGAGGGCGCCCACCGAGTACCGGCCGAAGATATTGGCGGTCAGGGTGGTGGTGGGCGGCACCGTCGAGATGTAGTTCAGCCCGAAGATTGCCGCGAAGATGTGCAGCGACGGCACGTTCCAGACGTACAGGAGGAAGAGAAGGGACAGGCCGCGCACCCCGTAGTAGAAGGCGAGCGGCCCCCGGCGCCCGAAGCGATCGCAGATCCAGCCCGAGGCCACCGTGCCCAGGATGTTCATGGCGCCCATCACGCCCAGGGCCTGGGCGGCGTGCATCTCGGAGAAGCCGTGCTCGGCCGCGTGCGGCACCAGGTGGGTCAGCACCAGCCCGTTCGACGTGTAGCCGCAGACGAAGAAGCTGCCGGCCAGGAGCCAGAACGCGGGGACGTGAATCGCGTCGCCGATGCTCGTCCGGCCCTCCGGCGGGGCCGGCATGCCGCCCGGCGCGATGGTCCGGCCGGCCCCGAAGGCCTCGAGGCCCTTCTCGGCCGGGTCGTTCCGGACGAAGAAGAAGGTCATCGGCACCGCGACCACGAAGAGGAGGATGCCGAGCCAGATGAACGACTGGCGCCAGCCCAGCGTGAGGGTGAGAACGACCGCGAGCGGGACGATGATGAGCTGCCCGGCCGACATCGCGCCGCCGATCACTCCCATGACGAGCCCGCGCCGGCCTTCGAACCACCGCGCGGCGACGGTGGCGGCGGTGGACATGCCCACGCCGCCGGAGCCCAGCGCCATCAGGACGCCCGCCGTGACGTACACCTGCCAGAGCGCGGTCACCTGCGAGGTCAGGAGCGTGCCGATGCCGAGGAGGAGCACCGAGAGCATGATCACCCGGCGGGGGCCCCAGTGGTCGGCGAGCCAGCCGACGAACGGGCCGGCGGCGCCCAGGAGCAGCAGCGAGAGGGCGGCGGCGCCCGATAGCGAGGCCCGATCCCAGCCGAAGGTCGCCTCCATCGGCTTGATGTACACGCCGAAGACCGCGCGCAGGCCCGAGCCCAGCAGCATGACGATCACGAGGGCGCCCAGGACGACCCACGCGTAGTGCAGCCCGCTTCGCGATCCCTTCACCGGCTCCTCCCTCTCGTTGAGCAACCCGACCAGCTTACGCTGGTGCCCCTTTTGATGGCAAACCGGCCCGGTCGGGATTCACCCGAGATCCTCCGCGCGATGCGTTATGCGGAGCCCCTGGAGATCGAGGAGGCTCCCGGCGGCCGCGAGGGCCTGGACGCGGTGGTGCGCCAGCGCCCCGACCTGGTCCTGCTCGACCTCCAGATGCCGCGGATGGATAGCCTCGCGCTCCTCAAGCAGATCCGCGAGGTCGAGCCGAGGCTCCCCGTCATCGCGATCAGCGGGGCGGAGGAGAACAAGATGAGCGCCGAGGCCCTGCGCCACGGCGCGGTCGCGTATCTGCCCAAGCCGTTCGATCCGCGCTACGTCGTCGAGATGCTCGTCACGACGTTTCTCGACTCGACCAGGCCGCGCCCACAGAAGCCCGTTCCCGGCGCGTGACGATCCGGCTCACCGCGCACCTTCTGCGCGTGGCGCCGACGAGCTTTTGCATCGACTGCCGGCGGACGTCCGTCATGTCGTGGCGCCGACGGACGCGGCTACTCGAACGACGGATTCCCGCGTAACTCGCCGGAAAGTGCGGTGTGCGGCCCGCTGGCAGGGGGCTTGCTCTCCTCCGAGGGTATGCAAGCGCCCATCCAGACCAAGCGTGTTCTCGTCGTCGATGACCAGACGCCGGTGCGGGAGCTGGTGGCGGCGGTCCTCGCCTCGGACGGACACGCGGTGGAGACGGCCCGCGACGGCGCCGACGCCCTCCGGCTGCTCGACGCGGCGACGCCCTATGACCTGATCGTGAGCGATCTGAAGATGCCCGGTCTCGACGGACCCAGCCTCTATCTCGAGCTGACCCGGCGCTGG
>Ga0187892_10009988_pt1 | contig 12221 bp, 8 predicted proteins | sample MA1701073metaG_FD_139345 | JGI IMG/M metagenome (GOLD analysis project Ga0187892, IMG submission 139345) | Bio-ooze microbial communities from a basaltic lava cave in the Kipuka Kanohina Cave System on the Island of Hawaii, USA - MA170107-3 metaG ...
CCGCCACATCCTCCTCGTCCTCGACGTCTCGCCGAGCATGCGGCTCGCCGACGCCGGCCCGAGCAAGACCCAGAGCCGCATGGAGCGGGCGCGGGACGTCATGCAGTCCTTCTTCGAGCGGGTCCCGATCGAGGAGTACCGGGTGAGCGTCGTCGCGGTCTACAACGGGGCGAAGCCGGTCGTGATCGACACGCGCGACCTCGAGGTCGTCCGCAACATCCTCGGCGACCTCCCGATGCACTACGCCTTCCCCTCGGGGCGGACGAAGATCCTCGAGGGTCTCGAGGAGGCGGCGGAGATGGCCCGGCCCTGGAATCCGGGGAGCACGACGGTCCTCGTCGTGACGGACGGGGACACGGTGCCCGCGACGGGGATGCCGAGGATGCCCGCCTCCGTCCGCAGCGTCCTCGTCGTCGGGGTCGGGGACCCGTCCGTCGGGAAGTTCATCGACGGGAGACAGTCGCGCCAGGACGTCCCGACGCTGAAGCAGATCGCCGCGCGCCTGGCCGGGACCTACCACAACGGGAACGAGAAGCACCTCGCGACCTCCCTCGTCGCCGGGGCGATCGGCCTCGAGGAGGAGGACGTCTTCGAGAGGCTGACGCGACGCGAGTACGCCCTGATCGCGAGCGGGGGCGGGGCGCTCGCCTTGGCCCTCCTCCCCCTCCTCCTCCACTTCTTCGGGACGGGCTGGCGGCCGGGGGCCCCCTCGAGGCCCCCCCGCGGGAAGGCCGAAGTTGTCCCCCGGGCCCTCTCCTCGGTAGGATGAGATTGCGGCCCAAGCGCAGATCCAGGAGGTTCGATGAAGAACGCGCTGCTCTTCGGGTGGCTCCTCGTGCCGGTCGCCGCAGGGGCGTACCACTTCGGGCCCGGGCAGGAGCATCTTCGCGCCGACCGTGCGGCGGCGTGCGTCGCCCGCGCCGAGGCGGCCGCATGCGAGGCCCGCGAGACGGTCGCGCGCGACGGCGACGATGCCGCCCGGTACCTCTGGGCCGAAGCGGAGGAGGCCTACGCGGAGGCGATCGACAAGCTCCCCTCCGATCGGGTCGCCGAGAGCCGCGCGCTGCGTCTCGAGCGCGCGAAGGCGGGGATGTTCGTGAGCAAGCTGCGCGAGGTCCGCGGCGACCTCGAGGTGCTCGTCGACGAGCTCGTCGAGGACCCCGAGGCGGACGAGACCCTTCTCGCCGACGCGCGGGAGGCGCTCGCAAACTCGCAGTACTACTCGACGTGGCTCCTGCGTCTCGAGGGCGCGCCTCGCGAGACCTGGGAGCCCGAGGTCGAGGCCTCGCGCCAGAACTACCGGCTCCTCGCCGAGCGAGCGGCGGGATCGGGCGATGTCGGCGTCGCCGCGAAGCAGCGGCAGAACCTCGAGTCGGCCATCCGATTGGCGCGGATGGATCTGAGCGAGCTCCAGGGGCTGCCTCTCCCCTCGCAGTGAAAGGGTTGCGGGAGCGGCCGCGGTCGCGGCCGGACCAGCAGGGGACCGCAGTCGAAGGACGCTCGCGGCGCCGGCCTGGGACCCCCTCCCGACGGCACGGGCTCGTAGCCCGTCATGCGGCTCCTGAGCGCTCTCGCTGCGCTCGCGGCCGCGCTCTTCTCCTCCGTCGCCCGAGCGCAGACGGTCGTCGTCACCCAGGGCTCGGGGGGGATCGTCGTCCTCCCCCAGGGAGTCGCTACCCCCACTCCCGCACCGGCGCCGGGGACTCCCGGCGCCGCAGCGACGCCCTCGACGCCGCGCCAGGAGAAGCTCAAGGCTCTCGAGTACGACCGCCGCCCCTCGGCCATCCTCGCCGCCTGGTCGACGCCGCCGAAGCCGCCGGAGCCCGAGCCTCCTCCGGAAGCGACCACCGAGCCGGAAACCCGGCCGGCGACAGAAACGCGGCCCGTAGAGGGACCCGAGATGGATCCCGAGGCCGCCGCCAAGGCCGCCGAGGAGGAGCGAAAGAAGAAGGAGGAGGCCGCGGCGAAGGCCGCCGAGGCGAAGGCGATCGAGGAGGAGATGGCCGCCCTGCAGCGCAACGTGACTCTAGGCGATTGGGCGGCGGTGAAGGCGTACCTCGCGGGGCTCACGGAGGAGGAGAAGAAGGCGGGGTACGACCGGATGCTGCAGTCGCTCGGCACCCCGAAGCCGCCGCAGCCGGTCCCGAACGCCCCTCCCCAGAACCAGGCCTACGCGGAGAAGAACCGATTCTCCCCCGAGGACATCCTCGGACTCGCCGACGCCGCTCCCCTCCCTCTCACGAAGGAGAACCTCACGGCGCTCGGGAAGCTGCTGCGGCTCGCCCTCGATCAGGGCCACCAGCTCGAAGGTTTCCTCGACCGGGTGGAGCCGCGCCTCGCGGAGGAGGGATTCGTCCCGAGCCGTCGCCAGCTCGCGCTGCTCCTCGCCGCCGCGAACGAGCCGCTCTTCCTCGGCGGGCTCCTCCCCTCCGCCGCGGAGGCCCGCGAGACGGACGACCGCGAGGCGTTGAACCTCCTCGCCCAGCACTTCCTCGCCCGCAACGACCGGGACAAGGAGGTCGTCTGGTTGGAAAACGCCTGGGAGGCGACGCAGGCCGTCCTCGCCGTCGGCGAGGTGACGGACGAGGACAAGAAGGAGGCGCTCAAGCGCGCGGTCGACCTCGCGCCCAAGATCCGCAACGAGCTGGGCCAGGCCTGGCTCGACGAGTCCTTCTCGACGAGGCCCGAGCGCGGCATGGAGATCCTCGCGGCGATCGGCTCCGCCGGCTCGACGGCGCTCGCGACCGACTTCGCGAACGCGGAGAAGCGCGAGAAGCTCCTCGAGCTCCAGACGACCGCCGCGAAGGCGCTCCTCGCCGCCGCGCCCGATCGCGCGGCGGAGTGGACCGACGCGCTCTCCCTCCTCGCGGACAACTGGCTCAAGGAGGCGGCCGTCACGATCCAGTTCGACGACTCGACCTCGCTCGGCCCGCGGATGCAGCGCGACGTCTACGGGAACATCTACTACTGGAATCCGATGCAGATGCAGCGCGGCAACCAGCCGGCGGCGATCCGCACGGGCCCGCTCGTCGAGATGCGCCCCGGGGACGAGTGGATCGCGCGGGTCGACGAGACGCTCGCCCCGCGCCTCCACATGGTTCTCGCGCAGCTCCTCCTGCGCGTCGGGGAGGAGGAGGAGGCCTTCCCCCACATCGAGGAGGTCGCCGCCACCCACCCGAAGCCCGCGAAGGACCTCGCGGACGAGTTCCTCCGCGTCTGGGCGAAGAACCACAACCCGAACGAGGCGCGCAATCGCGCGAACCCCTACGTCTACATCTACGGATTCGACGAGCGGGCGAACGCGATCCCGCTCACGCGCAGCCAGCAGGAGCGCAATCTCGAGGAGCTCGGGCGCTGGGTCGCGCGGCTGCGGGCGCTCTCCGTCGAGATCGACGTCGAGCTCCTCGCGACCGCCTTCACCACGGCCCACAGCGCGGCGGAGGTCTTCCGCCTCGAGACGATCGAGGGGATCTTCGGCTCGATGGATTCCCTCGAGCCGGCGACGCTCGGCGAGCTGCTCGAGAAGATGCGGGCGAACCTCGCGACCGTCTGGCGCGACCCCGCCCTCCAGCGCGACAAGAAGACGAACCGCCGTCCGCAGGACATCCAGGCGGAGGTCTTCCGCGGCTACGAGCTCGCGGAGGCGACCATCGATCGGGCGCTCGCCGACCACCCCGACCGGTGGGAGCTCGTCCTCGCGCTCGCGGCGCTCCGCCACGACGAGAACGACTACCGCCGGGAGCTGCGGAACGACCCGGAGTTCTCGACGCGCCGGGAGGAGGCGTTCGGACTCTTCGCAAAGGCCGCGGACCTGTACGCCGCGGCCGTCGAGTCCCTCGACCGGGACGAGGAGACGACGAAGGTCCACGAGACCTGGTTCTACGCCGCTCTCGGCGCCTGCGACCTCGGGATGATCAACTACGAGAGGCAGCTCGCCGCGGCGCAGATCCCGCGCATCCGGGCCGCCCTCGAGTCGCTGCCGGGAGACCGCGCGGAGCGCCACCTCGCGATGTTCGCGAACGCGCTCGTGACGCGGATGGGGAGCGCGAGGCCCGAGGTGAAGTTCCGATACGCGCGCGAGGGGCTCTCGATCACGGGGGACCACAAGCTCGTACGCGAGGTGCGCCAGATCTACGACTACTACAACGACCTCGTCACGGAGATCCAGCTCCGCGCGAGCGTCGACGGGACCGGTCGCGTGGGGCACGGGCGCCCCTTCGGCCTCCACGTGGATCTCCGGCACACGAAGGAGATCGAGCGGGAGTCGGGCGGCTTCTCGAAGTACCTCCAGAACCAGAACAACGCCCCCTTCGCCTGGAACTACGGCCGCCCGCTCGAGGACTACCGGGACAAGTTCGAGGAGGCGACGCGGGAGGCGTTGAAAGAATCGTTCGAGGTCCTCTCCGTCACCTTCAACGATCCGAAGGTCACCTCGAAGGCGGACCCGGTCTACGGCTGGCGCGTGACCCCCTACGCCTACGTGCTCTTGAAGTCGCGCGGCCCGCAGGTCGACCGCGTCCCCGCGTTGCGCCTCGACCTCGACTTCCTCGACACGAGCGGCTACGCGGTCCTCCCGATCGAGTCGGCGGTGGTTCCCATCGACGCGAGCGATCCCGCGGGGGACGTGCGCCCCTGCGAGGAGTTGAAGCTCGCCCAGACACTCGACGAGCGCCAGGCGAAGGACGGCAAGCTGATCCTCGAGGTGAAGGCGACGGGCGTCGGCCTCGTGCCGGACCTCGGCGACCTCCTCGACGTCGCGCCCGAGAGCTTCGACGTCGCCCGGACGGAGGATCACGGCGTCTCCGTCGTCCAGTTCGAGGAGGAGGGAGAGTCGAACGAGATCGTCTCCGAGCGCACCTGGACGCTCACGATGCGCGCGAGGGAAGGGCTCGCGGAACTCCCCGAGTCCTTCACCTTCGCGACGCCGAAGATCGAGGTCGCCGCGGACGAGCGCTTCCGGTACGTCGACGCCGACCTCGAGGCCGTCGGCCCGACGGTGTCCCTCGAGCGCGCCTACGGCGAGCCCTCGCGCGACTGGATGTGGGCTCTCCTCGCGCTCCCCGTCGCCGTCGTCGGCGCCTTCTTCGGTTGGCGGCGGCTGCGCCGCCCCAAGGCCGCGGCGCCGGACCGCCACCCCCTCCCCGATCCCCTCACCCCCTTCACGGTCCTCGGCCTCTTGCGCGACATCGAGCGCGAGAACGGTTTCGCCCCCGAGCGGCGCCGCGAGCTCGCGCAAGAGATCGCCTCGATCGAGCGCCACTTTTTCGTCGAGGAGTCGGGCGAGCCTCCCGACCTGCGTCGGATCGCCGAGACCTGGATCGAGCGGGCGGGTTAGCCCCGGGTTAGCCCGCGAGGACCGCGCAGGCCGCGCGCTCCACGAGATCGAGCTCCCGCTCGCCGTGCGCCGTGGACACGAAGGCGGCCTCGAAAGGGGACGGCACCCAGTAGACGCCGCGGGCGAGCAGTCCCCGGAAGAATCGGGCGAAGCGATGGCCGTCGGCGGCGCGGGCCGTCGCGAGGTCGGTGACCGGCTCTCGTGCGAAGAACGCCGTCAACATCCCCCCCACCTGCTGGACGACGAGGGGAACTCCGCTCGCCTCGCCGGCCGCGCGCAGCCGCTCGGCGAGCGAGGCGGCGGTCTGCGTGAGCGCGTCCCAGACTCCCGGCCTCGAGAGCTCTTCCAGGGTCGCGAGCCCCGCCGCCATCGCGAGGGGATTCCCCGAGAGCGTTCCGGCCTGGTAGACGGGGCCCGAGGGCGCGACGAGATCCATGACGTCGCGGCGTCCCCCGTAGGCACCGACGGGGAGGCCGCCGCCCAGGATCTTGCCGAGCGTCGTGAGATCGGGGACGACGCCCGTGAGCGCCTGCGCGCCTCCCGGGTGCACCCGGAATCCGGTCATCACCTCGTCGAAGACGAGGAGCGCGCCGTGATCGCGCGTGAGCGCGCGAAGCCCCTCGAGGAAGCCCTCGCGCGGAGGGACGACTCCCATGTTCCCCGCGACGGGCTCCACGATGACGGCCGCGATCTCCTTCCCGCGCGCCTCGAAGTGCCGCTCCACGGCCCCGAGATCGTTGAAGGGAGAGAGAAGCGTGTCCGCGACCGCCCCCGCGGGAACGCCGGGCGAGTCCGGAAGGCCGAGCGTCTCCACGCCCGAGCCGGCCCTCGCGAGGAGGAAGTCCGCGTGGCCGTGGTAGCACCCCTCGAACTTCACGATCTTCGCGCGCCCCGTGAACGCGCGAGCGAGCCGGAGCGCGCTCATCGTCGCCTCCGTCCCGGAGCTCACGAATCGGAGGCGCTCCATCGACGGAACGAGTTCTCGCACGCGCCGCGCGAGATCGACCTCGAGGGGGCTCGGCGCCCCGAAGCTCGTCCCGCGCGCGGCGGTCCTCGACACCGCCTCGACGACCGCGGGGTGCGCGTGGCCGAGCGCGAGCGCCCCCCAGGACATCACGAGGTCGACGTAGCGATTGCCGTCGACGTCGATGACGCTCGCCCCTTCGCCCCTCTCGATGAAGAGGGGATCTCCTCCCACCGCCTTGAAGGCGCGCACGGGCGAGTCGACGCCTCCGGGGAGGAGGGAGAGGGCCTCCGCGAAGAGGGCCCGGGAGCGCGGCGCGTCGGGCGCGCTCATGCCGCCGCGGATCGGGCGAGGATCCGCTCGACCGCTCCCTCCGCCGAGGCGATGCAGTCGGGAATCCCGACCCCGCGGTAGGAGTGGCCCACGAGATGGAGGCCCCGATGGCGCGAGGCAAGCCGCTCGATCCGCTCGACGCGATCGAGGTGCCCGATCTCGTACTGCGGCAGCGCCTTCGGCCAACGCATCACGCGCGAGAGGAGAGGCTCCGCGCGGATCCCGAAGCGGGCGCCGATCTCCTCCCGGCAGAGGTCGAGGAGACGCTCGTCCTCCCACCCGACGACTTCCTCCCATCCCGCGCGGCCGAGGAAGCAGCGCAGGACCACGGCCCCCTCGGGCGCGCGCCCCTCGAACTTGTTCGTCGTCCAGGTGACTGCGACGAGGGGGCCTCCCTCCGCCCGCGGGACGACGTACCCCGTGCCGTCGAAGGATCGAGGGACGGCGCCGGCGTCAAGAGCGAGATTCACCGTCGCCGTCGAGACGAAACGGATCGCCGCGAGATCCTCCGCGAGCGCGGCATCGAGGTCCCGCACGAGGGGAGCCGCTTCGTGCGCCGGCGTCGCGACGACGACGTCCGTCGCGGAGAAGGAAGATCCATCGCCGAGGCGGACCCGCCATCCCTCGCCCGCGCACTCGAGACCGCGAACGGGAACCTCGAGCCGCACCCGATCCGCGGGGAGGCGGCTCGCGACCGCCTCGACCAGCTCCGAGAGACCCCTTGGAAGCGTGACGAAGCCGCGCGGCGCGCCTCCCGTGTCTCCGGCGGGGCGCCGGCCGACCATCGCCCGGAGCACGCTCCCGCTCGACTTCTCCATCTCGGCGAGCTGCGGGAAGGTCGCCCGCAGGCTCAACTCAGCCCCGTCCCCGGCGTAGATTCCGCCGAGGAGAGGCTCGAGAAGCCAGTCGTACACCTCCCGGCCGAAGCGGCGGGAGACGAAGCGCGCGATCGTCTCGTCCCCGTTCTCGCGGCGTCGCGGGAGGATGGGCTCGAGGCCGGCGCGGAGCTTCCCCCGGAGCGAGAGGGCGGGCGTCGTCACGAGCGGGAGCAGGCGCGAGGGCACGAGGCCCGTGATCCCGTCGGGGAGCGCATGGAGGCGGCCTCGTCGCCGGACGTACGCGCGGCGGAACTCGGGTCGGGACTCGCGCAGTCTCTCCCCAAGCCCGAGCGCGCGGCAGAGGCCGACCCCGGCCGGCTTCGCCGCGAGGATCGCGTCGGGCCCTCCCTCGAGGACGAAGCCGTCCCTCCGCTCGGTGAGGATCTTCCCGCCGAGCCTCGAGGACGCCTCGAAGAGCCGGAACGACTCGGGCCCGGCGCGCTCCACGAGACGAAGCGCCGCCGCGAGGCCCGCGATCCCCCCTCCCACGACCGCGACGCGAGGCGCGGTCGCGCTCACGGACCGGACCCGTGGGCGTGGACGAGATCGACGACCGCCCGGACGCTCTCGACGGGCGTCTCGGGGAGGATCCCGTGGCCGAGGTTGAAGATGTGGCCGGGGCGCCCTCCCGCGCGATCGAGGATGACGCGCACGCGCCGCTCCAGCTCTTCCCGCGGCGCGAAGAGCGCCGCCGGGTCGAGGTTCCCCTGGATCGCGCGGTCGTGCCCGACCCGCTCCCACGCCGCGTCGAGGGGAATGCGCCAGTCGACGCCGATCACGTCCCCTCCCGCCTCCCGCAGGAGCTCGAGGAGGGTGGCGGTCCCCACGCCGAAGTGGATCGTCGGGACGCCGGCGGAGGCGAGCCTCTCGAAGAGCGCGCGAGAGTGGGGAAGCACGTACGACCGGTAGTCCTCGGGAGAGAGGGCACCCACCCAGCTGTCGAAGACCTGTAGGGCCTGCGCCCCCGCGCGGACCTGCGCGAGGAGGAGGTCGCCGATCACCCTCGCGAGCTTCTCGAGGAGAGCGTGCCAGGAGCCCGGGTCGCCGTAGAGGAGGCGCTTCACCTTGACGAAGCTTCGCGAGGCGCCCCCCTCGACGACGTAGCTCGCGAGGGTGAACGGGGCGCCGGCGAACCCGAGGAGGGGCGTGCGGCCGTCGAGGGCGCCGCGCACGAGCCGCACCGTCTCGAGGACGGAAGCGAGGCTCTCCTCGACGTCGACGGGCCGCAGCCGCGCGATGTCGCCGGCATCCTTCACGGGATTGCGGATCACGGGCCCCTCCCCCGCGGCGAACTCGAGATCGAGGCCCATCGGGACGACGGGGAGGAGGATGTCGCTGAAGAGGATCGCGGCGTCCACGCCGAGCCGCTCGACGGGCTGCAGCGTGACCTCGGCGGCGAGCTCCGGGCGCGCGCAGATCTCGAGGAGGGAGTGCCTCGAGCGTATCGCGCGGTACTCCGCCATGTACCGCCCCGCCTGGCGCATGAACCAGACGGGCGTGCGGGGGACCGGACGGCGGCGCGCCGCCTCGAGGAAGACGCTCACGACCACCGCGCGAGCGCCTCGTCGTCCGCCTGGAGGATGGCGGTGTGGAGAGGCCAATCGCGAAGCGTGAACGCGCGCGCCGCGGTGCTCCGCAGCTCCGTGACGAGGCCGAGGAAGCGGACGAGATCCTCCGTCTCGTAGACGACGACGAACTCCTGGTCCTGGAGGCCCGTCGAGTAGAGGAGGAGCTGCGTGATCTCCGGGTACTGCTTCCCCACCTTGATGTGATCCATCATCATCTGCTGGCGCTCCTCGCGCGACTTCAGGTACCACTCCGACGTCTTCACGAAGGGGTACATCACGAGGTAGGGGAAGCGCCGGGGAACGAAGGGGTCGAGCTCCTGGGTCGAGCGCGTCTTCGTGTAGGAGGAGGGCTTCGTGAACCCCCAGAGCGCCTCGTGCACGGAGAAATGCCGGCGGGACGGAGCGTTCGCCTCGGCGAAGCCGGAGAAGAACCGCGCGGGAGCGCAGGGATCCTCCGCGCGCACCGCGCTCCAGACGAGGAGGTCCGCCGAGGCCTCGAGGCCGGAGACCTGGTAGAGGTGCGTCGCCTCCGCGGCGGACCGCAGGCGGTCGAGCCATCCCCGGAGGAGGGGTTGGCGCTCGGCCGGAGGGAGGGCCCAGTACGCGTCCGTGAACCGGACGAGGGCGAAGTGGTTGAGCGTCTTCGGCGTCTCTTCCGCCATCTAGGCCTCCCTCCCGCGGAGCCACGCCGCGGCGTCTCCCGCGTGATAGGTGATGACGAGATCCGCCCCGGCCCGGCGGATCGCGGTCAGGACCTCGAGCGTCGCGCGGCGCTCGTCGAGCCAGCCGTTCGCGGCGGCCGCCTTCAGCATCGCGTACTCCCCGCTCACGTTGTAGGCCGCGAGCGGGACCTCGGGGAACGCCTCGCGCGTCGCGCGGAGGACGTCGAGGTAGGCGAGCGCCGGCTTCACCATGAGGAGGTCCGCCTCCTCGGCGAGGTCGGCGCGGTGCTCGCGCAGCGCCTCGCGGACGTTCCCCGGGTCCATCTGGTGCGTCGTGCGATCGCCGAACCTCGGAGCCCCCTCCGCCGCGTCCCGGAACGGCCCGTAGAAGGCGGAGGCGTACTTCGCGGAGTAGGAGAGGATCTCGACGTGCTCGAAGCCCGCCGCGTCGAGGGCGCGCCGGATCCCCGCGACCATCCCGTCGAGCATCGCGGAGGGGGCGACGATGTCCGTGCCCGCTTCGGCCTGGGAGACCGCGATCCGCCCGAGGATCTCGACGGAGGGCTCGTCGAGGACGAACCCCTCGGGGAGGTGGGGAGCCTCGAAGCCCGCGGTGCCGTTCACGATCCCGCAGTGCCCGTGGTCCGTGTACTCGCAGAGGCAGACGTCCGTCACGACGACGAGCCCGGGAACGGTTCTCTTGATCGCCCCGACCGCCCGTTGGACGACGCCGTCCCGCGCGTGGCTCCCGCTCCCGAGCGCGTCCTTCGACCTCGGGATCCCGAAGAGGAGGACCGCAGGGATGCCGAGCGCCGCGAGGCGAGCCGCCTCGTCGGCGACGCGCTCGACGGGCCACTGGGCGACGCCGGGCATCGAGGCGACGGGGACGGGCTTGCCCGAGGTGTGGGTCACGAAGAGGGGCGCCACGAGGTTCGCGTGGCTCAGCGACGTCTCGCGCACGAGCGCCCGGAGCCCGGCGAGCCGCCGGAGCCGCCTTCCTCGCGCGATCATCGGGCCCGCTGCGCCAAGGCTTCGAGGAGCCCGTCGACGGTGTAGTCGGCGGGCTGGAGGTGCACCGGGAGCCCCGCCTCCCGCGCCGCCTCCGCGGTGACCGGCCCGATGCAGGCGACGAGGCTCGATCGCGCGAGGGTCCGCGCCTCCTCGCCGAGGATCGAGACGAAGCTCCGCACGGTCGAAGGGCTCGTGAAGGTGAGGACGTCGACCCCGGCGCGCAAGGCGGCGAGTCCCTCCGGGTCGGGCGTCGCGGGTCCCACCCGGTAGAAGGCGACGTCCTCGACGATCGCGCCCGCCGCGGCGAAGGCGGCCGCCGTCTCCTCGCGGCCGATGTCCGCCCGCGCGAGGAGCACGCGCTTCCCCGCGAGAGGACCGAGAGCCTCGGGGAGGCTCTCGCCGCGGAACTCCCGGGGCACCGCGTGGACGGGGAGTCCCTCGCGCTCGAGGGCCGCCGCCGTCGCAGGCCCGATCGCGGCGATCCGGAGGCGCTCGGGAAGGGAGGGCGACTTCCAGCGCTCCCGGAAGAACCGCACCCCGTTCGCGCTCGTGAAGACGAGCCAGTCGAACTCCTCGAGCCTCGCGAGCGCGCGATCCACGGCCGCGAGATCCGAAGGGGGAAAGACGTCGATCAGGGGGAGGAGGACGGGGCGGGCGCCGAGAGCCTCGAGTCGACGGCAGAGGGCCTCGGCCTGCTCCCGCGCCCGAGTGACGAGGACCGTCTTTCCCTCGAGCGGACTCACCGGAGGAGATCCCCGGCGCCTGTCTCGAGCGCCATCGCGGCGAGGCGCTCTCCGACCGCGACGGCCTCCTCCGGCTCGCCCGCCGTCGACACGCGAACCACGCGGCGGCCGTCCACGGCGGCGACGAGGCCTTCGAGCGCGAGCGTCCTCGAGGCCTCCCCGTTCGTCACCTCGCCGAAGGCCGCCACGGGAGCGGAGCATCCGGCGTCGAGCGCCGCGAGGAACGCGCGCTCCGCCTCGACGGCGGCGCGCACGTCGGGCTCGTCGAGCGCGGCGAGGAGAGACAGGACCTCCGCATCCGACGCGCGACATTGAACGGCGAGCGCGCCCTGCCCGGGGGCGGGGAGCATGAGGGAGAAGGGGAGGAACTCGGCGATCTCGTTCTCGAGACCGAGCCGCAGGATCCCGGCCGCGGCCATCACGATCGCGTCGTACTCCCCCTCGAGCGCCTTGCGCACGCGGGTGTCGACGTTGCCGCGCAGCGGTCTCGTCTCGAGATCGGCGCGGAACGCCCGGAGCTGCGCCGCGCGGCGCAGGCTCGAGGTCCCGACGGAGGCACGAGGGGGAAGATCGGCGAGCCGCCTCGCGCGCCTGGAGATCAGGACGTCGCGCGGGTCCTCCCGGGGGCCGATCGCCGCCAGGACCAGCTCTCCGCGAGATTCCGTGGGGAGATCCTTGAGCGAGTGGACCGCGAGGTCGATCTCCCCTTGGCAGAGCGCCTTCTCGA
>Ga0187892_10009989_pt1 | contig 12220 bp, 10 predicted proteins | sample MA1701073metaG_FD_139345 | JGI IMG/M metagenome (GOLD analysis project Ga0187892, IMG submission 139345) | Bio-ooze microbial communities from a basaltic lava cave in the Kipuka Kanohina Cave System on the Island of Hawaii, USA - MA170107-3 metaG ...
CATCCCTTCAAGCGCCGTCGGCGCGACCCATCTACCTCAACTCCCGGCCGGGAGCAACGCGGCACGGCGTAGCGGGTGTGGCGGCTCGTCCAGAATTCCGCGCTTCCTGGTGACGCTCAACACGCACGCAGTGAGGAACTCGCGCCGCGTGGCGGTGGGTGCGTTCGCGGCCCGCGGGCGGCACACGAGGACGATACTGGAGGCGAGCGCATTGGAACCGATGCCCATTTGACGGTTGTCACCCTCTGTTCGCATAGGCCACGTGCCGCTGATAGACATATCTGCGTGAATCACCGCATCGAGGAACGTCTCCCACCCGGTGCTCGCAGTCCCACTGTCATTCTCGGTCTCCGACTGCTTGAACGCATAAAAGATAGTGACGGGGAAGGCCGGGTGCGCCCCTTTAGCGAGTCGGCGCATTGCCCGCGTCATGCCGTCCAGGAAGAACGTCTCCGCCTTCTCCTTGCTGCCGTGACGGTAAGGCGTGGCAACCAGTTCCTCGGCCTTGGGCGCAGCAAGGGTGGCGAAAAGGTCAGGAAAGACTGGCTTCAGCGAGCGGCGAAGCCACACATAGAAAAAGTCTGAAAGGTCGGCGTATCCAACGTTGTCAAAGTAGGGGGGATCAGTGCTCACCACTGGGGAGTCAAGCCGCGCCGCATTGGCGTGGGCAGCGTCGCGCTGAATCGCGACCCCACTCCCAGAGCCGAGCGCAGCGGTAATGACCCGCGCCACGACCTCGACGCACTCCGCGAAGCCGGCACTCGACTTGCCGAACGGAGAACCTTCCGCAAAGTCCCATGTCATCTGAATTGCCTGCTTTGGCAGGCTAGAGCGCATCGCGCCGTCCTTAGGGCGCCATGTGGCAATCGAAGAACCGTAGTCCGCCAAGCGGCTCATAGCCATCGACAAGTAGGTGATCACCGCGTCGGCGTATGCGGTGGCGCCGGTGCCGCCAGCGTCGAGGCTCTTGCCGTCGTCGGCCATTCCGGCGGTGAGCGCGTCGTGCATCACCCGCTCGCGTGCCTCCTCCACCAGATCGGACAAGGTCGTTAGCGCAACGAGCTGACGAGGCGTGAAGAGGTCGCCGAACGTATCGAGTCCGTAGAGGGAGACGTTTACTCGGCACTTACCATGGAGCGGTGTGTCGGGCTTCCACTCGGACTTCGCGTAGCGTGTGACGTCCTCCAACTCGGGCGTCGGCGATAGGTACACCCGGCCATGTTCGCCCTCGACGACGACCGCCATCAGTCGCACACCCATACGCCCGGCTGTGCCTTCTTCCCGGATGTAGTCGAACGTCATCGGCGTCTTGGACATCAGGCAGAGGAAGGTCGAGTGGCTCCCGCCTGACTTGGTGCCGTTCGTCGCCGCCTTTAGGTCCTGGGGCCTGCCCACCTTCACCGTGAAGCGGTAGCCGCGGCCCTCGATCGCTGGCTCGACGTAGGCCTCCTTATCCGGCTTGGTGGCGAGCATGAAGGTAGAGATGAGCGGCACCTCCACCTGCGCGAAGGCCGGGTTGGGACTCTTCACCGTTCGCGCCCAGAGCCAGGCGATGACGGGGAGCTTCTTGCCCACCAGCGGCTCCAGATCCGGCCGTGTCCTCGCCATCCCTGCCGTGACCTCAGCCTTGGGGTAGAGGTGGCCGATGCGTTTCTCCGCTTCGCCGCGGATCCATTGGCCATACCGGCGGACGTCCTCGGCCAGGCCCGCTGCGCCGCGCCATTCGGCTGGGAGCGACGACTGCTTCTCGCCCTTGGAGACTGGCCCTACCGGCGGCCGCCCCGCGAACTTCGGCGGGATCTCGATCATCGCCTTGCAGATCAGCACCGCCACCGGGTTCAGGTCGCTGGCGTGGCTCTCTAGCCCCAGCCGCTGCGCCTCCAGTGGCAGCGACCCACCCCCCGCGAAGGGATCGTGGAAGGCAGGGAGCTTTTGCCGGTTGAACAACTCCTTGGCACGCGGGTGATCGGCGTTGTCCGCGCAGGCCGCACGCCAACTCTGCCAGATCTCCGCCCTGGCCCGTTCCAACACCTCCTCATTCGTGGTGTTCTCCCAGAGCACGAGCTCCTCAATGAGGCGGAATAGCCGTTGCCGCTCGTTCTCCTGCGCATTCTCGGTCTTGAAGATATCGGGGTGGCTGGACGGGTCGTCCACCATCTGCGCGAAGATCACCGCCCGCGCTGCCGCCAGCGGCCGCTGCGCCCACCATTTGTGAATCGTGGTCGGATACCCTGAAGGTGCCTTCCGCTTCCGCCAAGCGGACTCCTCGTTGATCGCCCTCAGCGGCAGGGCTACCTCGATGAGCTTCTTGCGGTGAGTGCCCACTATCCTGAGCTTCTCGCTGTCGCGGCCAACCAGCCCAACTCGTGCAGACGCTTCCATGCGACGCGAATATGGTCTGGCCTGAACATCGCGCGCTTGCGATCGTTCCAGCCCTGCACTGCCCGAACGACCTCGTCGGCATTGGTGATAGGTGTCGCGGCGTGTGCCGAGACCCAGTGGACGGAGGTCAGCAACTCCATCCCGTAGGGCGTCTCGAAGCCTTCGATGACGGTGGCGACCCGCTTTAAGCGCGCGATGGAATCCGATCGCTCCATCAACAGACGGTTTGCCTCCCCGTCGGCCTCGGGCAAGAGTTCGATCTCCACATCTGGCTTCTGCTGGTCACCATAGCCACGGATGAAGTGACCCTCTAGAGTTTCAAGGACCTTGTTCAGGTTGTGGGCGTAGGGACCGTAGAGATGGGCCACATACTTGAGCCGCAACGGCTCGCCGGCCTCCTGTAGGAGATAAGCTAGCTTCTGAATTTCCAGCAGCGTCAGTCGATAGGCCATCTCCGAGTAACGATGCATGAGGCTGACGAGGAGCGCCCGGGCGAGAGTTAGCTTCGGACGTCTTGTTCGTACGGGCATCGCCTTGGCTGCGGGAGGGCCGGTTGGTTCGAAGAGCGTAACCCGGACATGGGGAAGCTCCATGAAGGCGCGCTCGATCATCGGCCTCACTTCCCGCCAATCAAGCCCCCCCAAACCGCATCCGAGCGGTGGCACTGCAATGGATCCGATCTGGAGCCGGCGAGTCTCCTCAATTAGGGCCCGTAACCCTGACCTGATGTATTCGATCCTAGACTTCTCGCGCCAGTGGCGCTTGGTCGGGAAGTTGATGATGTACTTCGGATTAACCAGCGAGTTGGCCGGGAAGACAAGCATCCGCCCTGGCTCGACCTCGCCGGCGCGGCAGGCGCGTTCGTAGACCCTGAAATTCTCCGGGTAGGCCTGCTTGAATTGCAGGGCGATCCCCTTACCCATGAAGCCATCGGAGTTCACCGTGTTGACCAGGGCTTCCGCGTCGGCTTCGATCACGTTCCCCTTCGTGAGGACTATCATGTTGCCTTCCCCCTCAGTAGTACCACTCTGGGTGCACCCCTACCGGCCGGTGCAGGGCTGCGGGGAAGCCTGCCAGCACCTGCTCCACGTGCCCCTTCATCGCGGCGCTGACGACGCCGATCTCATCGATCAAGGCCCAGTCACACCCGCGATGAACGAGGAACTCCGCCTGCTTGCGGCGCTGACGATCCATGTCGTCCACTGTGTCTCGCCACATATTGGCATAGACCGCGGTCCAGTCCACCTTATCCAGGTCGCGGAGATTGTCGAACCAGCTGGTAAACCACGCAATGCCGTGGCCGTCCGAAAACACGAAGCCGGTTCCGCTTGCGGCAACCGCCTGGGCTGTCGTCACCAGATACACGAGCGGAGCCTGCCCCTCCGTGTAGCCCTTCACCCATCCGGTGTGAAGCTGGTACAGCATCGGCGAGCGGGGACCGAAGTAGAAGGCCACGTAGTCGTGAATCACGCCACGTGGGCCGCAAGGGAGTAACGTGGCCTTTCGCTTTTCCTGGATATCCATGTTGTGAATGGTCTTGTAAGCCTGACTATCGCTGGGTGTGTGGAGAGGAGCATGCAGGGCGCCCCGGCGCAGGCATACGCCGAGGTTATCCAGATGGAGGAATCGGAAGATGGGTGTGGGATTCGGAACGCTCAGGCTGGCTCCTCCGCCCGAGCCAAGAGCTCGCTGAAATCATAGTTTACGCTAGTCACCCCAAAGTCGGGTTCCCGATGGAAGGGCCGGCGCAGATAGTAGGCGCGGTGGCTGCCATCGTCATGGAACTCGACGATGGCCAGGATGAAGTCTTCCGGCTTGTTGAGCGAGTAGAGGATCTCGTTCTTGGTGACCGTGACGGTGTCTGCGCCGGCCACCCGGCCCTTGACCTCGAGGAATCGGAGTCGGCCGGTGCCGAGCACACGGCTTTCGATGTCGTAGCCCAGCTTCTCGTACTCTCGGTCCGTGGGATCGAAGCCGAGGCTGCGCTCAACTTCCATAATGATCGCCCGGGCTCGCGCGGCCGACGCCTGGGTATCCGGGGATACTGCTGTCGACGCCAGCGGGCGGCCCGTCATCGCAGCGATGAGGCCCGCCGGCACCACCAAGAGACCCCCCAGGACTACGGGTGGCAGGGGCGCGATCTGGCGCTCCAGCTTTAGCTCATCAAGCCGCCTCTCGAGGCGTGCCTGGAGGCCGTCGGCGCGCTTGCGGGCCTCGCCGGAGTTCAGCCTTGCGTTCGCCCGACCGGCCCGCTCCTGGAGCTTCAGCTCCTCGGCACGATGGTCCCAGTACGTGATCTCCTTGGTGAGTCGGTCCTTCACCGCAGCCTCGGTCTTGGCGACCAACTCTAGCTTGCGCGACCTCACCTCCTCGAGGTGCTCGGGCACAACCTGGGTGATGGCGTGGGCCTGCGCGGCCTGTTCCAACTCGCGGGTGATCCAGACACATTCCGGCCGACCGAGGATGGCGTCGATCGTGGGCTCGTCCTCGTTGAGCGGCCGGTAGTCGAGGTAGGGCGCGTAGTGCAGGTGGCGGGCCTTGCCCGCGGCGTCGAGCTCAACGTAAAGCATCCGCTTCGACACCGCCCGTCGCTCTCCGGAGCGGGTCACGCTCGCGTCTTGGATGACGTGCTCCAGGTAGAAGAGCACTCGAGGCTCGACACCTAGATCGCGCTCGTCCACCAGCACGGTGCCCCGCCGCAGTAGGTCGCGGTGACGCTCCAGCGTCAAGTCGATGGCCGCATCGAGCAGCGGATGCCCCGGACACACGAAGGCGGCCAGCGGCTGGCCCTGGGGCGCCACCAGCGGCTTCTCGAAGGCGATCCGCTCGTACCGGGGCAGGACGGGCTCGCCGACGCCGATAAGCCGGTCTCGGTTGCGAATCGGGGCCGGAACGTGCGTGACCTCGTAGCGCCTCGGCTCGCGCTGCTTGATCGTGCCGCCGAGGCGCCCGAAAGCCTCCAGAAAGAAGGATTCGACGTAATGCGGCTGGAGCCGCCGGGCCTCGGCTCGCTCCATCTCCTCGCGGATCCGGTACACCCGGGTCGCATCCATGGCGTCATGGGCCAGGGCCCGCTCTTCGATCAGGTTCTGGAGGTGCTGGCGGTCGACCGCGTTGGCGATCACCTGGGTGAGGCGCGCTCGGATCTCGGGTTGCTCTCCATAACGGATCGCCTCGATCAGCAGCTCCCGCAGCGGGCGCCCCTCGAACTGGAGCTTGCCCAGCACGTCGAACACCTGGCCACCAAGAGCCTGTCGCGCCTGCTCGAGTTTCTCCAAGAGGGTCCGATAGACGTCCCCCTCCCGCGTCTCCTCGGCCACGAGATTCCAGAGATGGCATACCTCGGTCTGGCCAATTCGGTGGATGCGCCCGAAGCGCTGCTCGATGCGGTTCGGGTTCCAGGGCAGGTCGTAGTTGACCATGAGATGAGCCCGTTGGAGGTTGATGCCCTCCCCGGCCGCGTCGGTGGCGAGCAGCACCTGCACCTCCGGGTCGTGGCGGAACGACTCCTGCGCCTTCATGCGCTCCTCGCGCCCGAGGCCTCCGTGGACGATCACCACAGCCTCTCTCCTGCCAAGGAGGGTGGTGATGCGCTGCTCAAGGTAGGTCAACGTGTCCCGGTGCTCCGTAAAGATGACGATCTTCTGACGGGGGGACGGATCGGGCTTCGGAATAGCGCCCGAGCCGTACGGACGCGCTGGTTCCGGCTCGCCGATCCGTCCCGCGACTGCCGCCGGGGTGAAGATCTCGCTGAGCAGGCTCGCCAGCTCACGCCATTTCCTGTCTTCGCCACCGCGACGAACGGCCTGCGCGATCGCCTCCAACCGCTTCAGCGACTCGATCTCCGCCTTCAGTTCAGCAATAGTCCGAGCCGGCGTGGCCTGGTCGAGAATCTCCTCTTCGGCGGCGACTACCTCGTCGTCGGGCGCGTCCTCGAGATCCTCGATATCCTCGGCGTCGAGCGTCGGCACCGGCGTGGGCAAGGTAGGCACGATCTCCCCGCCACGGTGGAGCAGCTCCAGCTCGCGGAGCCGGCTCTCGAGCCGCTCACGGCGCCGGCGAAGCGACTGGTAGATCGCCTCGGGCGACGATGCGAGACGACGCTGCAGGATGGTCAGGGCAAAGCCTACGGTCCCTGCGCGCTTGTCGTTCTGGAGCGCCTCGGCGCGATTGAACTCCCCGCGCACGTAGTCCGTGACCGCCTTGTAGAGTTGCGCCTCGGGATCTGACAGCTTGTACGGAACCGTGTAGGCGATCCGCTCGGGGAAGAGGGGTGTACCGTCGAACTTGAGCAGGCTCTCCTTGACCATCCTCCGCATGAGATCCGACACGTCCGCGGCGTGGACGCCGTCGCGGAAGCGGCCCTCGAACCGGTCGCCGTCAAGGAGCGCCATGAAGAGCTGGAAGTCTTCTTCCTTGCCATTGTGAGGAGTCGCCGTCATCAGCAGAAAATGCCGCGTCAAGGTCGAGAGGAGCTGCCCAAGCCGGTAGCGCTTCGTGTACTTGATCTCGCCCCCGAAGAACGTGGCCGACATCTTGTGCGCCTCGTCGCAGACGATGAGGTCCCAGCGGCAGTCGGGTGTCGCGAGCTTGGTCTGTACATCTTCATTTCGGGAGAGCTTGTCGAGCCGGGCGATGGCGAGGTTCGTCTCCAAGAACCAGTTGCCCGTGGCGGCAGCTTCCAGCTTGTCGTTCGTGAGGATGTCGAACCGAAGATGGAAGCGCCGGTAGAGCTCATCCTGCCACTGCTCGGCCAAGCTCCCCGGGCACACCACCAGACAACGCTGCAGATCGCCTCGGGCGATCAGCTCCTTGATCAGGAGGCCCGCCATGATGGTCTTGCCGGCGCCTGGATCGTCGGCCAGGAGGAAGCGGAGCGGCTGGCGGGGTAGCATCGCGTCGTAGACGGCCGTGATCTGGTGTGGCAGCGGATCCACCATTGAGGTGTGGACGGCGAGCACGGGGTCGAAGAGATGGGCCAGCCGGATCCGATGGGCCTCCGAAACGAGGCGGAACACGGCCCCGTCGCCGTCGAAGCTCCAGGGACGGCCCTGCTCGACGACCTCCAGCCGGGGCTCGTCGTGGCGGTAGAGGAGGGTGTTGGCTGGCCGGCCCCCGGGGTCCTTATAGGTGAGCTCGAGGGCCTCCGAACCGAACCACTGCACTCCCACAACGGTCACGAGGCAGTCCGGGAGGATGCCGCGTACGGCCGCGTTCGGCTTGAGATCTTCGAGCCTCATTGTGTCGGCCACCCGTTGTGGACCTCCGTATCCAGACTCGGGTTCAACTGCGACAGGATAGGACACAGGAGGGGTCTCCGCTATAGATCGCTGGCCTTACCTGGCAAACGGGGGCGCCCCCCTCCTGACGTCTCCCCCGAAAACGACGGCAGTCCAAAACTAGAGTAAGCTGGCGCCTTCGGCGGTCCACCGAGAAAGGACGGGACCGATGAAGCGCTCGAAATACTCCGAAGAGCAGGTCGCCTTCGCCCTGCGCCAGGTCGAGGCGGGCACACCGGTAGGGGATGTCTGCCGGCAGCTGGGCGTGAGCGAGGCCACGTTCTACGCGTGGAAGAAGAAGTACGCGCACCTGGGCGTGAGCGAACTCCGCCGCCTCCGGCAGCTGGAGGACGAAAACACGCGATTGAAGCGCCTCGTCGCCGACCTCACGCTCGACAAACACATGCTGGCAGAGGCGCTACGAAAAAACGCGTGAGGCCCGCGCGCCGTCGGGAGCTGGCCCGGTGGTTTCTGGGGACGTTCCAGGTCAGTTGTGCGCGGGCCTGTCGGCTGGCGCAGTTCAGTCGGGCGGCCTGGTATCGGCGGAGTCGGGCGCGGGACCAGTCCGCGCTCCGCCTGCGGATTCGGGAGCTCGCCCACGCGCGGCCGCGGTTCGGACATCTGCGCATCTGGGTACTGCTGCGACGGGAGGGATGGAGCGTGAATCGCAAGCGGGTCCGGCGGCTCTATCGGCTCGACGGGTTGCAGCTCCGCATGCGCGTCCGGCGGCGCAAGCACATCGCCCTGCACCGCGGCCCGGCCCCGCGCCCCACGGGTCCGCGAGAACGTTGGAGCATGGATTTCGTGCATGATGCCTTAGCCGACGGCCGCCCGTTTCGGATCCTCACGGTCGTCGATCAGTGGAGTCGTTCCAGCCCGGTACTGGAGGTGGCGTCGCGAATGTCCGGATACACGGTCGGCGAAGCGTTGGATCGGGTCCTCGACGACGTACCCCGGCCGCGCTCCATCACGGTGGATCACGGCACCGAGTTTCAGTCGCGGGCACTCGAGGACTGGGCGTATCGCCGGGGCGTGCAACTCGACTTCATCCGCCCCGGCAAGCCCATAGAAAACGCTTTCATCGAATCGTTCAATGGGCGGCTCCGGGACGAGTGTTTGAACGTACACCAGTTCGCGTCGATCGCCGACGCGCAGGTCAAGATCGAAGCCTGGCGCTTGGACTACAATGAGCGCCGGCCCCACGGCTCGCTCGGCCACCTGACGCCGACCGAGTTCGTCGCCCGATGTCAGGTCATGACCACCGCCGAAGCGGCCCCGGTCTAGTTACGAGTTGTCTCGTTTTGGGACCAACGTCAAGGCCCCGGAAAGTCTACCTTCGAACGGTCTACCGGGTGGGGAAGCTTACGCGTCCCCATAGCCATCCAACCCACTCTCGCCTACACTGCCGGCGATGCCAACCCCAGATTTGACTGTTACGCGCTCCTTGGTTCGACTCACTCCCCTGAAGTGTCTAGGAGTCTTCCGTTCCTAAGCTACTTCCCAACCCAAGTATCTTTCTGGGAGAGAGCATCCATGACAGACCCGCGAGAAGCCGAAAGCCAGAACGCAACAACAGAAATAGGGAACCGCCACCTTTCGCAGACACACGACGGGGCGCTAAAGAACCTTCAAGAGGTGGTTGACAACTGGATCGTCCCATTTTTACGCGAATGGTTCACCGCCGGGCCGCAACCGATCGTCGGAGATCGGGAACGAGAAGCAATCCAAGCTTGGGTTCAGCAGAATCAACGCCAGAGGCAAATCCCGGATGGTTACGAATGGTTGCCAGAGATCCTCGTCATGTTAGCAGGCTCCATGCGATTCAGTCGAAGCAACTTCGTCAACATTCACCCGACTCCGCACCTTCCAGCCGTGTTGGCGAGTACGCTCGTATCGATACAAAACCCGAACAATATTGTGGAGGCAGTCTCCCGCCAAACCACACACTTGGAAGCGAAGTGCGTCGAGTGGATGTCTGAACGCCTAGTGGGATTCAACCCAACTGAATCTTGGGGCAACATCGTAAGTGGCGGCACTGTAGCAAACATTACGGCTCTCTTGGTGGCACGCGACTACACTTACCGCAAGCTTGCCAGGCCTCGGCCAGCCGAGGTTCGAACGCGCGGACTCTACGGTCTTCCGCCAGGTGTGGTGATAACGACGCGGGGATCCCACTACTCAGTAAGAAAGGCCCTATGGTTTCTCGGAATGGGAGACGAGAACGTCGTGTCCATCCCCGTCGCGTACGACGAGACAGTTGCGTTCCAAGCCAAGCGTGACCAGAACTTTGTACGGGGCATCACGGACCCAGAATGGGCGAACCTGATAACTCGGGCGATTGATCAAGACCGGAACCACGGAGAGCAGGAGTTGGATCGCTTCTACGCAGGGGAATCACGACCGTTCTCACTGCAACCGCTAACTTCTGAGATCTTCAAGGCGCTCTACGGGTGCTTTGCATATGGTACGCCATTGATCGCTTACGTATTTACGGTTGGCACCACGGATACGGGAACCATAGAACGCCCAAATGCAGAAGCCCTGAAGCGGCTCGAAGAGGAAGACGTCTACGTGCATGCTGATGCCGCGGCTGGCGGTTTCGCTCTGATTCACCCACGGATCCGAGCGTTGGTGGGAGGCTTGGAGAAGGTGCACTCCATAACTATGGACGGCCACAAGCTCGGCCACCTAGCCTATCCGAATGGGGCAGTGCTCTTTCGAGATCACGGTTGGATGTACGAAATCTTGCATGAGGCTCCGTACTTGAAGCATCTGGCGCCCACCCTAGAAGGTTCACGTCCAGGCTCGAACATAGCAGCGCTCTGGGCGAGTATCCAGGATCTCAATCAAAGTAACCGGTATATCCGGTGGTTGGATAGGCTCCTGCTGTTTGTGGATCGATTGGTAAGTGAGTTTGAGGCGACAAAAAGGTTTCAGGTGCTTCATCGAGTCGACCTTACGACAGTAGCGGTGGCGCCGCGACCAAAGGCAGGAGAGACGCGGACCAAGCTCAATCAACTCGTAGAAGAAATGCAACAGCGAATCGAGAACGACGCTAGCCGCGATGCATTCTTGGTGAATCTGGATCGCGGACTTTCCGGGATCAAAGTCAGAGACAGTAATCGCCCTGTGCAGTCTGGGAGCAGAGAGGCTTCCGCTACGCTTGTAGACGTTTACTGCCTACGAATTGTTGCGACTAATCCCGCAGTAGAAGTCGAGGACGCGAGCAAGCTAGTGGCCTATTTGGATCGAGAACTCGCGCACGCGCGCCGCCGGAACTAGGTAGATTCGACTTGGAGCAGGGCGGTCACACTCCTTGCCCAGGCTCTATCGCACGCCAAACCTCGTGTCCGACTATCCAGATGCTCTGTTGTGGAGAACCGGACTCTTGATAGAGACGTGCGATTTCAAGTCGAATTATTTCGACTTCAAGATCTAGGTCTTCCGTTCCGATGGTGGAGGGCGAATCTACGACGACCAATACAATCTGGTCTGCCATCCACAGCGGTTTACCATCTTTAGTCGTGCCCTGGTACCATCCAACAAACGACACTGGTCGAACAGTACTGAGAGTGAACCCCTTGTATTCTCCCTTGAGTAAGGTAATGACCTCATCGACGACCTCTCGCTCCGGCGCATCATTGGCAGGAAGGAATATGTTTAGCCGCCCACGTCGTTCATGGAGCCCAAAGGGCGGCGCTGGTGCGCGGTCGGGCATCCGGCTCGACGAGACTTAGACCAGAACCTTCATTTACGACCGCCCCAACCGCTTCTTGAGGTCTTGAATCCGACTCCGCTTCCAATCACGATCATGGCCGGCCGCACCCGCAGGGCTGAGGGCCTCCTTGCGCCGGGCCTCCCGTTCGCTCAGTGGTAGCTCGCTAGCGAGAACCACCTCAATCTCGTCGAACAAGACACCTTTCAGCTTGTCCCTAAACCACTGGAGTTCACTGCGGGGGACGACAACATTGCGAGAACCAGGGAGAGCGAACGGCACGTCCTTCTTCTCATCCAGCAGGCGCAAGACCTGCCCAAAGGACTTCCGGTCTTTGAACGCCAACCCGACGAGTGAGCCATTACTGAAGAGGTCCCTTACCGTGTTCATGTCAAACAGTCTCCCTTCCGGCATCTGAAGTGCTGTATCCGACGCCCAGCACACCACCCGCCGGAAAAACAGCAACATGCGTGCCAACCGCCAGTGTTACGTTCCGCAGATTGATACTATACATTTGTATAGCCTCATCCACACTGAACTGAGACGGCACTATGCCACGAAAGGCTCCGTCTCGATGACCTTTGAGAAGGGGCTGCAGCTGGGACCTTCTGCCGAGCTCGACACCCCCGGGCTCGCTCTCTAACCTACCGCTCAGGTTGTCTGCGTGACGCGGGAATGAGAATGGCTTGATCCTCAACGGATAGGGGCAGCGATCCCTCAAGTTCGAGCCCCCTCAGCTCCACCAACTTTAGAGATTCACCGGCACGAGGCAGGCGATGCATCGCCTGCCTCGTCGTCTTTTCGCTCCCAGCAGCGGCGGTGGTAGGGCTTGCCCTCAAGAGGG
>Ga0187892_10009990_pt1 | contig 12219 bp, 10 predicted proteins | sample MA1701073metaG_FD_139345 | JGI IMG/M metagenome (GOLD analysis project Ga0187892, IMG submission 139345) | Bio-ooze microbial communities from a basaltic lava cave in the Kipuka Kanohina Cave System on the Island of Hawaii, USA - MA170107-3 metaG ...
CGGGTGGTGAGTCCGTTGATGCGTTCGTCGACGCCACGCTGAGAACTGCATTACCGGGTCGATCAATGGGGAGGGCGAGCTCCCGACGTTGTGTACGCCCCTTGACTCCTGACGCGTTAGGAGTGGTTAGGCCGCATCAGGAGCGCAAAGCCCTGAGGGTGGCGGCGCAGCCCAGATCGCTGACATGGCTAGGTGCGCCGGGTGAATCCCGAGGGGCAACCACGACGACGACTCTCTTGAGAGGAGCGGCGCGACGATAGTTAGGCCAGCGCAGCGACCAATCCATTGCCACCTCCTCCACGGCGATCGAATCATCCATGGCAGAGAACACTTGACTGGCAAGGAGGTGGAACGTTGAGTCGGCGACCCCCATTATGAGTGCCGCGCAGAGGAGCCGTTTCGTGAGCGAATCGGTCATGTGGCCTTCAACTCGCCACAGGGCGACTCGAGCGAGGCGAGCGGCCGTGTCTGCCCGGGGGGCACCGCCATGGATGTAAGCCGTATCCTCAGCCCCGTAACCGGTCATCCCGGCGGCAATCTCGGCGGGCGAGAGCAAGTCCTCGAGCCGGCGAGTGTGTGCTCCGTCGCCCTCGGGTCCTGCGCAGGCGACGGACGCAGCAGCGGCGAGCGCGACTCTACGCAAGAGGCGGATGGGCAAACTCCCCAAGTGTGGTGACGCGGCCTAACGTTAGGTATTCAGCGGCGGGGGCCCGCACGGCGCGGCGCGGCCGCGGCAACCTCGGAGAAACATGACGCCGCGGCCGCGCCTTGGGAAGCGGCACTCCGGGCCCCCGTCCGCTGCAATACCGGGTTGGGCGGCTAGGAGCGAGCGGAGCCCGGACTACTCGATCCAGACGGTCGTGGCCCCCGTTCCAGCGCTCCCGACGATCGAAAAGACAATCGCGCGAACCCCGACCGGCCCGACCCGCTTAGCTGCGCCGCGGACTTTCGGCTGCGGCCTGGGGCTCTCGCGCGGTGCCTAGCGGATCCGGACAGATGCAGCGCCGCTGGCGGTGCCCGTGGCGGAGTAAACGATGGCCCGGACCGCGACCTCTCCGACGGATCGCGCCAAGACTAGGCCTTCGGCATCCACCGTGGCGCGCGCCGTGTCCGAGATCGCCCAGTCGATCCTGGTGACCGGACCGATGTTGGTGGCGACGATTCGGAGTCGAATCGTATCTCCGACCTGCACCGTGACGCTGTCTGGTGCCATGGCGACCCAGGCGATCGGTGGTCCCGGAGGCCGCAGCTCCACGGGCGGCTCGATGAGGCCGGGTGCGCTGGTGCAGCCAAATAGGCCTGCAAGCATCGCGGACTGGAGTGCTCGGCGCGGGCAGTTCACGGCCGCGGCCAACGGGTGGGTGCGCACATTCTGGAAGATGCGGAAACGGGCGGCCGCTCGATGTGACTCGCGTCACGGAAGACGGGAAGAGCGCGGCCAGTGATGGAGGCTGGCTAGGCCGCCCAACCATGGGTTTGCAGTCGGACAGCCGCCGCGGTTCCGGTCTGCCAAGTCGCGGCCGCCGCTGAAAACCGATCCGTTCGACGGGCCAGGAGGGCCATTCTCGGCGGCGCCGCGGAGACCTCCGCAGGTGCCGCGGCGATCCGCGAAATCAAACGCCGCGCCATCGGACAGGGACAACGAGGGCAAGATCGTCGACGCCCGGCCAGCCAGTCGCGGCGTTCTGGCGTCCCTGGTGGCCACGGACCAAGGTCGCGTCGGCCATATCGCCTCGGTTCGCGTCGGGCCGTTACCCGCGCCGCCCTTGGGTCGACGGCCTCATCGCCTTCCCGGCCCTCCGCGCCTGCCGCATCGAGGCCACCGAGGCCATCCGCACTGACTGATCGTTGCCACCCTGCGTCAGTCGGCCCACAACCTCAACCCGATCACACCTTCGCTCATCAGGAATATCGCAGTGCCGATACACGCAATGGACACGATCCGCGACCAGTTCCGCAGGACCGGGCCCACGGGCGTCGGCACCGGGCGAACCAGCCGAAAAGCCAGATAGGCGCTGAGCAGCGCAAACGCGAGCGTTCCCAGAAAGAAGGCCAATGTCGCGACCGAGATGCGTACCAGGTCGTCGATGACCTTCAGGTTCACGGCTGTCAGGAGGAACCCGCCAAACAGGCTGATCGAGGTGAGAAACTGAGGCACCACGTGGCTGCCCGGAACCCGCTTCATCCGGCCCAACAGCCGGGCAACGAGCCAAACGAGGCCGACCAGAACTGAACCGAGCATGAGCAGCAACGCGAGGCCCGCGGCGACGGGCTGAATCCACGCGGTCAGCGCGGAGATCTTGCGCATCTGGCCCTCGAAGCCACTCTGCAGATAGGTGGTTCCCCGCTCGTCGGTCACCAGAAACAGCGTCGCAACGGGCTGATCCTCGGTACGGAAAGCGGCCTCGCTGACGGGAATCAACTCCGTCTTCTCGCCACCCAGCAAGGATCTGCGGAACAACCGACCGTCTTCCTCCCACACATGCCAGAGCCATGCGAACCGGTACAGGAAATTCAGGAACTGGTTGCGTGGAGTCGCCACCTGGTAGTATCCAGCCACGCGGGCGACCTGGGTGGGGTCCAGGCGGATTGGTGGGGCCTTGGTGGCGACCCGACCGGCCGCCAGGAACTCCACGATGCGCCTAGCGATGGCCGGCAGCTGGCCGCTGATCATGTTGGTCGACACGAAGTACCCGACACCGAGCTCCGCCGAGTAGGCGTACGTCGAGATGAACCCGGTGGCCGTGCTGCCACCGTGGCCATGAAACACGTGCCCCGCGATGATGGACGCTTCGTTCCCCAGCCCATAGCCGAAGTCGTGACCGGCTCGCGCGGCCAGCGTCGTGGCCGGCCGCTCCATCCTCGCGATGGTCTCGGGACGGAACAACTGCGTTTCGTCGACCCGGCCGCGGTTGATCATGAGCCGGAGGAATCGACTCATTTCCCGCGACGAGGTATTGAGCGCTCCCGACGGCCTCATCACGATGTGGTCGTAGCGAGTCTCGGTCTTTCCGTCGGCGGCGTAGCCTCTGGCGAGCAGGTCTGGGTTGGCCGGAAAGCTGAAGGTGCTGTTGACCATGCCCAGGGGGTCCAAGACGTGCTCTTTCACGTAGGTCTCGAACTTCTGTCCGGTCAACGTCTCCAGCACCAGAGCCGCAATCGCCGGCCCGGAGTTGGCGTACGACATATGGGTCCCGGGCGGCCATCGGCTGATTCTTGAGTGGGGATGGAAGGCCAGCCCCTGTTCCACGGTGATATCGGGGTCGTCGTCTTTGGCCACCTCGACGAAGTGAATATCATCGAACCCGGTGGTGTGCTCCAGCAAGTGGGCCACGGTGATGGGATGGGTGCCCTCCCAGCGATTGGTGTACTCGACATTCGGAACCAGCTCGCGAATCATCGTGTCGAGATTCAGCCGGCCCTGCTCCACCAGTGCAAGGATTGCCGGCGCCGTGAACGACTTGGAGATCGAGCCCACCCGGAGCAGGGTGCTGTCGGTGACAGGCACGGCGCGGACCACGTCGGCTCTGCCCAGTCCGCCCGCCCAGATGACTTGGTCGGCCGCGACGAGCGCGATCGAAGCGCCCGGAACGCGGGCCTCGTCCAGCATCGCCTGGATGTCCTTCTTTAGCTGATCGAGATCCGCCGGCGAGTACCGGCCGGATTGGCCGAGGGCTGACGACGGCGCGACGACGAGTACCAGCAGAGCGACTGCGAGGCACCGAATCGCGCCCACGTTCATGTCCTTCCGCTGTGGGATCATGTTCGGAAGGGTACGCTCGGTGGAGGATGCCTGGCAACCATTCCGGATCCGGGTGTGGCTCCGGGCAGCGCACCGTTCGAGCGCGCCGCCGAACCGGACTTGCACCGGGCGGCCACCGGAGCACCGTTGCTGGAGCCGCGCCGGCGCCCCATGTTTGTCCTGGGCTTGGCGCGGCAGCTCGGTTCCGAGCGGCGCCCGCCGGTGAAGCTCAAAGCGTTGGGCAGACGACGAGATTGGGTTCTTGCGGCACGTTTGGCGCGGACGAGTGGCTTGAGGCTGGGCCCGGCCCGTCTTCACCTCGTTTCCTGTCAGGCACCGGGACGGTTCGGTACATGAACTCAGGTCGATGCGCACATGTGGAAGTGCCGTGAGCGGTGTAGTCTCGCCGGGGGGACGCCGCGGTGATGGCCTAACCTCCTTCCGGAGCCTTGACCTGACGCCGCTTGTCCCCGGTCGCCGCCGCCCTCGCAACCGAGCGCGCCGAGCCCCCGTTTGGCGTCCGCGGGCCGGCAGCCACGGAGGTGGCATGACGATTCGACACGGCCGTGCCTTGGCAGCGGCCGCGGCTACCCTGGTGATCCTCACCGCCGACTGCGGACCCGCCGACTCGAACAGCCCCGGAGCCCCCGCGGCCGACGCGGTGGCGAACGACAACCGCACACCGGCAGGCGGGTTTCGGAACGGCGTCTGGGAACTGTCGCTCGAAGCCCGCCCCGCCGCGTGGCGACCGGATGCCACGGTCGATACGACCGTGACCGTGCTGGCGTTCGCGGAGGCGGGATCCCCGGCGTCGGTTCCCGGTCCACTTCTCCGAGTCCGCCAGGGTACCGAGGTCCGGATTTCGGTGCGTAACGCGATTCCGGATTCCTTCCGCATCGGGCTTCCGCCGCCGCGGCAGGCCCAGCTGTCCCGCCCCGGCGGCGTAGTCGAGCCGGTGCTCGTCGTCCATGGTCTCCGTGCCGGCACTACCCCAGACGATACGCTCGGCCTTCCCCCCGGCGCTGTCAGGGAGATCCAGTACCGCGCCGATTCGGCGGGTACCTTTCTCTACTGGGGAGCGACCTCCGTGGCGGGCCGCATCGACGCGCGCGGCGCCCGGGATGCGCAGCTTACCGGCGCGATCGTCGTCGATCCGTATGACGTCAGGTCCGACCCTGATGAGCGGATCTTCGTCATCACGCACCTCGACGTCTTCCCGGATTCGAGCCGGCCTCCGCCACACGACAACATCTTCGAAATCGCGATCAACGGGCTGTCATGGCCGTTCACGGAACGGCTGCAGCACGCCGTTGGCGACACCGTGCGGTGGCGATGGGTCAACGGAAGCTTCTCCGAGCATCCGATGCACCTCCATGGCTTCCACTTCTCGACCCTCGCCCGGGGAGATGGCTCGAGTGACCATCCCATCGCTCCCGACCGACGTCCCCTGGGCGTAACGGAGCTGGTGGAGCCCGGCGGCACGTTCCGCATCCAGTGGGTGCCGACGACCGCCGGCAACTGGATCTTCCACTGTCACCTGATCGACCATGTCACGCCGGACGGTGTCCCCGAGTGGTCACCGGGCCATGACCCGGAACTGACCGAGCATCCGCTGCGATCCATGGCCGGGCTCGTGCTCGGGATCGTCGTTGGTGACGCCGAGGGCGGCCCACCTGCCGAGGCGCCCGACCATCGCGTCCGGCTATTGGCGCAGCAACGACGCGTGGGGGACGCCGTGGTCCGGAGCCTCGTGCTTCAGGAAGGCCTGGAGCCCGCGCGAGACTCCGTCCAGGTGCCGGGGCCGCCGCTCCTGCTCACGCGGGGCGAAACGACGGCGATCACGCTGGTCAACCTGATGGACGAGACCACGACCATCCACTGGCACGGGATGGAGCTGCAGAGCGTTTACGACGGCGTGGCGGGGTGGAGCCGCACGGGCGGAAGCATCGCACCATTCGTGGCGCCAGGCGATTCATTCGTGGTGTACATCACCCCACCCCGTGCCGGAACGTTCATCTACCACACGCACATGGGACTCACCCCGCAGATCCAGGCGGGGATGTATGGTCCACTCTTGGTCCTGGAGCCTGGGGAGACGTTTGATCCCGAACACGACCACCTCTTCCTGTTCGCCCAGGTCGCCACCCAGACAGGGTTCGCTCCTGCCCTCAACGGGTCGTTCGCTCCATCACCCCTAGTCTTGCGGCAGGGTGCGTCACACCGGCTGCGTATCATCAACATCTCGGCCGATCTGACCAGCGAGTTCTCACTCATCAGCGGTAGCAAGCGACTGCGCTGGCGCGCGCTGGCCAGCGATGGCGCCGACCTCCCGCCGGCGCTGCAGACCGACCAGCCGGCCTTCGTACGGCTGAGCGCAGGCGAGACGTATGATTTTCTATGGACACCGGAGGCCCCGGGCGAGGCGACGCTTCAGGTGTTCATCCCGTTCCCCACCTTGCCCGGGGATCTGACCTTGAGACACCCGCTGCGTATTCGATGACGGCCGTGGCATCGGCGCTGCCCAACCCGAGATGGTGCAGCGGACGGGCGCCCAAAGTTCCGCTTCCCAAGGCGCCAGCGGTACTTCTCCGGCCGCGACGGCTCTGACTCACTCTGGCTGCCTAACCTGAGGGTGAAGACCGACGAGGCCGTCGACCATTCGGGCCATTCCGGTGACACGAGGCGGCGTCGCATGGACTGGAGCCAAGCACCGATGGGAGTCGCAGCCTCAATGCAGTTTCCGCGCCTCTCGGGCGGTGAGTTCGGCCTCGCCGGTATCCCGAGAGACGTCTGGCGATTCACCGCCTACCGCTCGCCTGGCCACCGCGAGCGAAGCGGTGGCGCAGACCGCGGAAGCCAGGGCGAACGTGGGGGTAATCACCAGCACGTCTCCCCAGCCAAGCGATGCGGCCTTGGCGAACAGGGCCGAAAGCAGAAGGCCGCCGGTGGCGCCCCACGCCGCAAAGCGCGTTAGCGACATCTGATCAAACCTCCGACGGCCGGCGGTCAGCGCGAGGAACGAGGAGAATATGAGCCCGGCAATGAAGCCGAGTACGCCAAAGACGAGAGGAAACGGGACGTCGGCGTCGAACCCAGTCGCCACGGCCAGCGTGATGCCCGCGCCGGACCATGCTGCTCCCCAAGTGAAGCCCATCCCGATTGCAGCGCGAATGCGTCGCAGCCACTTCCGCATGATCTCTCCGACCGTGGCCTGGCGCGGTGCGCCTCGTCCGCTCTCTGGCGCCCGCCATCAGGGACTTTGTACGGTAAAGTTACATAGGAGGCAGGCTTCAAGAAACACTCAAATCGCTTCCTCACCGTCCTGGTGGTTCCGTTGAGGTCGCACCTCAGGACGTAGCAGAAGGTGTCGGCCCAGCACGGGGACTTCCTGTTCGAAACGGTCCGTGGATGGTCCCATCCTTAGGCGACCGGGGGACATAGGTGCCGATGACGGTTTCCATTGTTCAGAAATGGCGGTGAAATTGTACACCCGGGAGTGAGGGCGAGTCTTAGAGCGCCGCCGCCCAACCTGGGCATCACAGGCGGCTGCCTATCCCGGACGGAACCGGCAGGCTCGATGGAGAGCGGGTTCAAGTGTGCGACCTGCGCCGCCCCCGCTGAAGCGCGAGGCATCATGCCTCAGGACCGCTGCCCCCAGGTGCTGGCCCGCCGGGCTGATCGACCATTGGACGCCGGGCTCGCCCACAACCACGACCACCTGGGACGGCTGGGGACCCCCTGCACAGCGATGTCGCCGTCTATCGTGAAGTCGACGTCGCGAGTATGGTAGTCGTGCCATTCGGACGACGTTTTCCACCGACGCCGGAGAAACCTCATGGGGGCCGATGCCCGGACCGGCGTCACGCCGGAACGCACCGATGGTTCGGGACTCGGGGCCGATGCGCCCCCCGCGCGCCCACTTCTCGCCGGGGTGCTGGTAGGTCCGTTCTATCTCGTCGTCGGACTGGTGCAAGCGCTGCTGCGGGAGGGCTTCGACCTCGCGCGGCACCCGCTGAGCGTGCTCGCCAACGGTCCCGGTGGCTGGGTGCAGACCGCCAACTTCGTGCTCAGCGGGGCGCTGGTGATCGCCGCGGCCATTGGGCTTCGCGGACTCCTCGGGCCGCCTGCCCGGATGACCGGGTGGCTGCTGATCGGGTTCGGCGCGAGCATGCTCGTGGCCGCCGTGTTCCCGGCCGACCCAGTGGATGGTTTCCCGGTGGGCACGCCCAAGGGCCCTCCCACCTCGATCAGCTCCACGGGGCTGACGCACTTCATCGCGGGCGCGCTCGGCTTCACCTGTCTTGGTGCGAGCGCGCTCGCCGCGGCGCGGGCGCTGTCGCGGGCGGGGGAATCGTCGCTCGCGCGCCTCTCGCTCGGGTCGGGCATCGTAGTGCTGGCCGGCTTCTTCGCCGGCCCGGTGCTGTCGAGCGTCGTGCCGCTGACACTGGGGATCTGGATCAGCGTGGTCGTGGGGTGGGCTTTGTCAATGACGGTTTCCAATTGCACAGAAATCACGGGTGAAATTGTACACTCGGGGTGAGGGCGAGTCTTAGGACGCCCGGGCCTCCCGTCCGGCCTTCTCTTTGGGTTTGGCGGTGGGACCACGCAGGGCGTTGCGGAGGTCGGTGTGGTGGCGGAGCCGGTAGCTGTTCCCCCGAATGTTCACGATGTGGCAGTGGTGCAGGAGGCGGTCGATCAGGGCGGCGGCCATGACCTCATCCCCGAAGATCTCCCCCCACTCCTCGAAGCTCTTGTTGCTGGTCAGGATGGTCGAGGCCCGTTCGTAGCGGCGGGCCATGACCTGAAAGAAGAGCATCGCCCCGGTCCGGGAGATCGGGAGATAGCCGATCTCGTCGACGATCATCAGGGTCGAGAAGCCGAGGGTTTTGAGGCGGTGCTGCAGGGTGCCCGCCTGTTGCGCCTCGTCCAGCGACGCGATCAGTTCGGCCAGCGTGGCGTAGTAGACCCGGCGGCCACTTTCGACCGTGGCGACGGCCAAACTCAGGGCCAGGATGCTTCTATGTCTGTCAAGAGGCCACCGCGCTGCCCTCCAGGAGTCGGAACAGGCGCCGGGCGAGGAAACGCTTCAGGCAGCGTTTGATCTCCTTCGGGCTCTTGCCTTCCTCGGTGCGTCGGGCGGCGTACCGCTTCGTGTCGGCGTCATGCCCGAGCCGAGCCACGATGATCTGGTGCAAGGCGCAGTTGACATGGCGATCGCCACAGCGGTTGAGCCGGTAGCGGGTGACCTGCCCGGACGAGGCCGGAATGGGGGCGACGCCCGCGAGTTGGGCGAAGGCCGCCTCGGACCGCAGGCGGCCGGGGTGCGACCAGGCGATGATCAGTTCCGCCGCCGTCAGCGGGCCGACGCCGCGCTCGGCGAGTAGCCGCGGGGCGATCTGCTGCACGAGCAACTCGATCGCCGAGGCGTGGTCTTCCGCCTCGGCCTCGAGGAACAGGATGCGGCGCGCCGTCGACCGGATCGCGGCGATCGTGGCCCGATGCTCGGGGCTATGATGGAGCGCGGTCCGCAGCCGGGCGCACTTGGGTGCCAGGCGGAGGTCGCTCCAATGCCGGAGCTGGTCGCGGAGCTGGGCCGGCGCGGTGACGATCAGGGACTTCAGGTGGCAGATCGCGATGCTCCGGGCACGGACGGCCGTCGTCCGGGTGCGGACCAGAACCCGGAGCGCTTCGCGCGCCCCTCGGCGTCGGGGCTGCGACAGGTAGGGCCGGACGAGGGCCTCGCGGGCGGCTCGGGTCGCGTCCAAGGCATCAGTCTTGGCGCCGTTGCGCCGGGCCGGGCGGGCCGGGCGATCGATCTCGGCGACCGCCTCGCCGTGTTCAAGCAGGAAACTGGTGAGCCCGCGGCCGAAGCTCCCCGTGCCTTCGATCGCCCAGAGCCGTTGGCCGGGCCCGAGGCGCTGCGCAAAGGCCAGCAGGCGCTGGTGGCCGAACGCATCCGAGGCCACGGTGGCCACCTCAAGCTCCGCCCCGGCTCGCGAGACCACCGCGGCGGTGTACGACGCCTTGTGGGTGTCGACCCCGACGACGTACTCGACTCCCGGCAAATGCTCGGTCATCCTCCCACCTCCCGTGCATAGATTGGATCCGGCGTCTCCGAGGACGGCGCGACTGTGATGAGTCACACGGGCGCGGACGGGCCCCGCGGACGAGCTTCGAATCAGGCCAATCGCAGGGAGGACTACCGGCGAGTGTGACGGACGGGAGACATATCTCTTGCAAAGGCACTCGACAGCCACCGACGGCCGATGAGTTTTCGGGTCATCCCGCCCGCCACGGCCCTAACCTCGTACCCCGCTCGCCCGACCGCCAGACCGTGCTTCAATCTCACAATGGGTTTTCCCGACACCGGGTGGGCCGAGGAGAATGATGTTCTCCCGCCGGTCGAGAAAGCCGAGCGAGTGGAGACTGTCGATTTGGTCCCGTTTGACCGAGGGCTGAAACGTGAAGTCGAAGTCGGCGAGGGTCTTGATCGCGGGGAGCCGCGACGAGCGCATCGCCGTTTGGAGCCGGCGGCTATTCCGCAGGCCGATCTGCGCGTCGAGGAGGGCGACCATCGCGGCCGGTGGACTGAGCGCCCCGCCGTCGACCTGGTGCAGAATCCCATCGACGGCTTCGAGGGCGCCGGGCATCTTGAGATCGGCGAGTTGGGTCCGGAGCCGATCGCGGAGGGCGGAGACGGTGGCTTTCATACCGGTGCCTCCGTCAGGAGCGCCGCGTAGGCGGTGAGGGCCCGCCGCTCGACCGCGACCGGCACGCCGGGCCTTCCGGCGGGGAGACGCGCCGGGGTGAGCGCGGGGATCAGGCTCTGATAGGGTCGGCCGGGTGGGGGCCTGAGCGCGGGCTGATCCTCCGTGACAAAGCGGACCGCGGGCACGGCGCCGGTCGTGCCATGGATCCGCGGGTTCGCGACGTCGGTGAGCCAGGCGTCGCTCTGGGCCTGGAGATCCGCATCGCCGAGAAACTCGCGCCCATAGAGGAAATTGGCCCGGAGGTAGCGAATCGGCCGCTCGACCTTCCCCTTGGTCTTCGCGCGGTTTGGTCGGCACGCCCGGATCCGAAAGCCCCAGTGCGCGGCGAAGCGGAGAAATTCGGGATTGGCGAGCAGGGCGCCCCCAGCGGGGCGCTCATCGCCAATCACCACCGCCTTCAGCTGATCGAACAAGAGCTCGTGCGGCACGCCGCCCCACTGGAGGAAGGCCGCCTCGAGGCCGTGCATCAGCAGCTGCATCGTCTGGCGGGGATACCACCCGACCCAGAGGAGCCGGGAGTACCCGAGGACGACCAGCAGCGCAAAGCGTTTGCCCCAGGGCAGCCGGACTTCGGCAAAGTCGACTGGGGCCTGCCGCCCGGGCGGCGTCTCGAAGCGGATCACGGGGTCCGGCGGTGGCACCGGCCGGACCCGCCGGACATGGTCGGCCAGCTGGGTATAGCTCCCGGGATAGCCCGCGGCGCGACACTCGGCCAAGAGCCGCACCGCGCTCAGGGCGGGATAGGTCGCGAGGCGCGTGGCGATGATCGGTTTGTAGGGATCGAGGCGCTGGCGGGCAGGCGGCCGCGCCCGGCTGGAGCGCGGGGCGGCGAGATCCCGATCCAGCTGTCCGGTCCGGAGGAGGTGGTAGATCAGGCCCCGACTGACGCCGGCCTGGTCCGCGATCGCGGTCTTCGACAGCCCTTGTTCCAGCAAGTGTTTGAGCAGCACGAGTTTGTCCCATCCGTACACCCGGACCTCGTCCGTCGGAGTCGAGGTCCAGCTTGGCGCTGATCGGGTCGGCCCGCGAATCCGACGTCCGGAACGGGTCGACAGGGGATCGACCCGAGTGTGCAATTATCTCCGTGATTTCTGTACAATTTGAGGCCGTTAGCTACAGGCTTGGCTCTCCGTGCTCTCGTGGCGCGTGTCTCGCCTGGGGCCGCGGCCCCTGACGGAGTGAAGCTCCACCGATTGCTCCAAGGGCGGCGCGGTAGTATTCGACAGCGGTCGCTCTACGTCTCTCTACGTCCCACTCATTTGGAAGGGGGTACTGATGGCTGCCCAGTCCGATCGGCCATTGCGCGCGCGGTGCTGCTTCTCTTCGGAATCGTATTCATCGTCGGAGTCTGGCCCCTCATGAGGTACTGGCCGGCCGGGTGGCAATGGCAACCCAACCAGTCCGAGTACGAGCAGATGATCCTAGCAGGCTGCTGAAAAAGGGGGCGTTGGGCCTGGCCAAGCGCGAGGCATCGCCCTAACGTTCACCGTACCCTCACCGGAGTGGGTATGCGCGGTCCCGAGTCGTCGCAGCGGGTGCTGTTCAGTCTGGTCGATCTGGAGGACCGGGTCCCGGCGGACCATCCGCTGCGGGCCATCCGGGCGTTGGTCGAGCCGGTGCTCGTCGAGTTGGCCCCGCGGTGGGACGGCCTGTACGCCGCGACCGGCCGGCCCTCGATCCCGCCGGAGCAGTTGCTCCGTGCGCTCC
>Ga0187892_10009991_pt1 | contig 12218 bp, 15 predicted proteins | sample MA1701073metaG_FD_139345 | JGI IMG/M metagenome (GOLD analysis project Ga0187892, IMG submission 139345) | Bio-ooze microbial communities from a basaltic lava cave in the Kipuka Kanohina Cave System on the Island of Hawaii, USA - MA170107-3 metaG ...
CCGCGCGGCCGCGCGCCGCCTGCTCAACCTCTTCTCCTACACCGGCGCTGTTTCGGTCCGCCCCGCCAACTCCGGCCCGACGGAGGTCGTCGCCGTCGCCACCGCCGCCGCGGACGCCGGCGGCGCCGCCGGGCCACGCTCGCGGCGGCCCGTCCACATCAGCGTGCCCCCGTGCACGAGGATCGACACGAGCACGACCAGGCAGGCGACGCGGAAGATCTCCGCGCCCTCGGCTGCGCCGGCGAACACGGGCAGCAGCGCCAGCAGGAGCGTCGAGAGCCCGCGCGGCCCGAACCAGGCGACGAGCAGCCGCGTCGGCCGGTCGATCTTCGTGGGCGCGAACGCGGCGAGGTAGATGACGGGGCGCGCCAGCAGCACGAGCAGGACGAAGCCCAGCGTCGCGCCCGTCGCGAGCGAGAGGCCGCTCCAGATCAGCGAGCCCCCGAGCAGCACGAAGGTGAGCAGCAGCGCGAGCTCCGCGGTGGTCTCGCCGTACTCCTTGAAGCAGTCGCAGAGCTCGACGTCGAAGGCCGCGATCGTGAGCCCCGCGGCGAACGCGGCGAGGAAGCCGCTGCCGTGCACCGACTCGGCGGCCGCGAAGGCGGCGAAGGCGATGCCGAGCGAGTAGAGCGATTCGTAGTCGCGGCGCACGCCGACGCGGCGCCGCATCAGGTCGAGCGTGGCGAGGCCGAACACGCCGACCAGCACGCCCGCGCCGGGCCCGAGCAGGAACAGGTCGAGGCCGAGCCGCGCGAACGACGCCGAGTCGAGCTTCGCGCTATCGAGGAAGGCGAGCGCCACCAGCACGATCGGCAGCAGCACGACGTCGTTGAGCCCGCTCTCGAGGCGCAGCGTCTGGCGCGCGCCGGCCGGGAGCGACGGACGCCGCAGCAGGCCCTTCAGCAGCACGGGGTCGGTGGAGGCGAGCGCGGCGCCGAGGATCGCGGCGGCGGGCGGCGAGAAGCCGAGCAGCCACCACGCCGCGGCGGCGAACAGCGCCGCCGAGAGCAGCGTGCCCGGGCCGAGGGCGAGCAGCGCGAGCTTGCCGTGCTGGCGCGCCTCGCGCAGGTCCAGCGTCAGCGCATCGGTAAACAGGATCAGCGCGAGCGAGAGCGTCGCGACGATGTGGAGCGCCGGCGAGTCGAGCCCCACCCCGAGCGCGCCGAGGCCCGCGGGCCCGAGCGCGGCGCCGAGCCCGAGGAAGATCGCGACCTGCGGCACGCCGCTGCGCTCCACGAGGCCGGAGAGCAGCGCCGCGATCAGGATGACCACGCCGACGAGCGCGAGCGCGTTCGCGAGCTCCGCGGGCGCCACGACTAGGCTTCGAGCCGCGCGTCCAGCGTGATCTGCGCGTTCAGCACGCGCGAGACCGGGCAGCCCGCCTTCGCGTTCTCGGCCGCCCGCGCGAAGGCCCCGGGCGCCGCGCCCGGAACTGCGGCGCTGACGTCGAGGTGCACCGCCGTGATGGTGAAGCCGGCGTCCGTCTTCTCCATCGTCAGCGTGGCGGTGGTGCGGATGCTGCGCGCGGTCATCCCGGCGTTCCCGAGCTGCCCCGACAGCGCCATCGAGAAGCAGCCCGCGTGCGCGGCGGCGATCAACTCCTCGGGATTCGTGCCGACCCCGTTCTCGAAGCGCGTGCTGAACGAATACTGGGTGTCAGCGAGCACGCCGCTGTCGGTCGAGAGCTTGCCCTTGCCGTCCTTGAGGCCGCCTTCCCAAACGGCGGAGGCCTTGCGCTTCATGGAGACTCCTTCGGGAGGTCAGCTTGTCAGAGCTCGGCCGCTCGTTCCACCGGGGCGAGGAACGAGACCAGGCGGGGAACGACCTGCGCGGGCGCCTCCTCCATCAGCCAGTGCCCAGAGCCCGGGATCACGACGCCCTGGACGTCGCTGGCGACGAGGCGTCCTTGTTCGATCAGGAAGGGCCCCGACGCCTTCTCGCCGGTGAGGACGAGCATCGGCATGGTCAGCTTCGTCTTCGCGAACGCCTCGAAGTCGATGGCGTCCTGGGGAAGGGCTGCGAAGTAGGCGAAGCCTGCGCGCATGCCGCCCGGCTGGGCGTAGGCCGAGGTGTAGAGCTTGCGGTCGGCCTCGGGCACCGAGTGCGTGCGATCAGCGGCGAAGTCGTTCCAGAAGTGCTCGAAATAGATCCGCTCCCGGCCGGCGACCAGCGCGAGCGGCGTCTCGCCGTAGAAGTGGAAGTGCCACAGATCGCGGAGCAGCCAGACCTCCTTCCAGTTGCCGACGCCGGGCAGGAACGCGTCCATCAACGCGATGCGCTCGACCTGCTCGGGGTACTGGGCGGCGTACGCGTACGCCACCATCAGGCCGATGTCGTGGCCGACGAGCGCCACGCGGCGGTGCCCGAGCGACTCGACCAGCGCGTGGACGTCCCGCGCCAGCGTCTTCTTGTCGTACCCGCTCTCCGGCTTCGCGGATTCGCCGGCGCCGCGCAGGTCGGGCGCGATCACCGTGTGCGTCTTCGCCAGCTCGGCGATCAGGGGCAGCCACATGTGACTCGTCTGCGTGTAGCCGTGGAGCAGGACCACCGCGTCGCCACTCCCGGCGCTCAGGTAGTGGAGGCGTGTTCCATTCACGTCCGCGAAGCGGCTCTCGACCTCTGGCGAGCCGCAGCCTTGCGCGGCCAGACACAGGAGCGCGAGCATGGGAAGGATCCGCCTCATCGAGTCTCCTCGTTCATCCGGCGGGCACGTGCGTGGTCGTGACGTCGGCGACGATCCGGCCGCTCGCGCCGGTGACGGTCGTGCGCACCACGCTCACGCGGCGGCCGCGCTTCACGAAGACCGCGCGCGCCTCGAGCACGCCGTCCTTCTGGTTGCCGAGGAAGGCGGCGTGGAGGTCGATCGCGAGCGGGAAGCCGCTCTGGCCAGGCGCGGCCTCGGCACCGCCGAGCGCCAGCGTCGTGGCGCAGACATCGGCGAACCAGAGCAGGGCGCCGGCGTGCACCACGCCGTACGGGTTGAGGATGCCCGGCTGCACGGGCATCTCTCCGACGACCCGCTCGGCGGAACGCTCGACGATCGTGAAGTCGATCGCGCCGCGGACGTTCACGATCGCCGCCTGCGTCACTTCCCGCCGCCGACCTCGCGCGCCTTCTGGAAGCTGTCGATCGCGGCCCGGTAGTTCGGCACCGCCACGCCGTAGAGCTCGCCCCACTTCGCGGCGTCCGGCCGGTTCCACGTGCGGTGCAGCTCGCTCAGCGCGACGTTCGTCGTGATCGGCACGACGCCCGCCTGCACGAGCCGGGCGAGCGACACTTGCGAAGCCATCGGGCTCGGGTCGCCCGAAGCGTCGATCACGGCGTAGACGTCGTAGCCCTCCGCCTTCGCCTGGATCGCCGGGAACACCACGCAGACGCCCGTCCACACCCCGGCCATGATCAGCGTCTTCCGCCCGGTCGCCTTCACGGTGCGGACGAAGTCGGCATTCTCCCACGCGCTCACCTCGCCCTTGCGCGGCACGTAGGTCGCGTTCGGCGCGGCCGCGGCGAGCTCGGGCATGAGCGGCCCGTTCGGGCCGTTCGGCTCGGACGCCGTGGTGATCACGGGCACCTGGGCGAGCCCGGCCGCCTGGGCGAGGACGACGGTGTTCCGGCGCAGGTCGTCGACGGGGACGTCCTTCACGGTCAGGAACAGGCCGGTCTGGTGGTCGAGCAGCAGCAGCACCGCGTCCTTGGCGTCGAGCAGCCGGAGCTTCGGGGCCTCTGCGCCGGCGAGCGCCGGAGCCGAGAGGGCCGCGAGCAGCACGAGGAATCGGAGTGCGCTGCTCATCGCCCGGCTCCCAGGAACGCGAGGAGGTCCGCGTCGAGCTGATCCTTGTGGGTGTCGCCGAGGCTGTGCGTGCCGCCCTTGTAGACCTTCAGGGTCGAGCCCGCGACGAGCTTCGCCGAGAGCAGCGCCGAAGCGCCGATCGGCACGATCTGGTCGTCGTCGCCGTGGAGGATCAGCGTCGGCACGTCGAACTTCTTCAGGTCCTCGGTGAAGTCCGTCTCGGAGAACGCCTCGATGCAGTCGTAGGCGTTCTTGTGGCCGGACATCATGCCCTGCCGCCACCACGACTGGATCAGCCCCTGCGAGACCTTCGCGCCGGGCCGGTTGAAGCCGAAGAACGGTCCGCTGGCGACGTCCAGGAAGAACTGCGCGCGGTCCGCCAGGTAGGCGGCGCGGAAGCCGTCGAACACCTCGAGAGGCAGGCCGCCGGGGTTGGCGTCCGTCTTCAGCATCAGCGGAGGCACCGCTCCCATCAGCACGGCCTTGGCCACGCGCTCCGTGCCGTGGCGCCCGATGTAGCGCGCGACTTCGCCGCCGCCCGTCGAGTGCCCGATGTGGACCGCGTCGCGGAGGTCGAGCGCCTTCACCAGCTCGGCCAGGTCGTCGGCGTAGGTGTCCATATCGTTGCCGTGCCAGGGCTGGCTCGAGCGCCCGTGGCCGCGCCGGTCGTGTGCGATGCAGCGGTAGCCGTTGGAGGCGAGGAAGAACATCTGCGCCTCCCAGGCGTCCGCGCTGAGGGGCCAGCCGTGGCTGAAGACGACGGGCTGCCCGTGGCCCCAGTCCTTGTAGTAGATCTCGGTTCCGTCCTTCGTCGTGAACGTGCTCATGGCGATTCCTTTCGCGTTCAGGGGAGGTCGAACAGGAGAATCTCGGCGTCCTTGGCACCCGCGAGACGCAGCGCAGTCTCGCGCGACACCGCGGCGCCGTCGCCGGCTTCCAGCGCGACGCCGTTCAGCTCGCACTGGCCGCGCGCGAGCTGCACCCACGCGTGACGGCCCGGCCGCAGCGCATGCTCGACGACGTCGCGCGGGCCGAGCAGCGTCGCGTACAGCTCCACGTCCTGCTGGATGCGGACCGAGTCCGCCCGCCCGTCGCGCGACGCCAGCAGGCGCAAGGCGCCGCGTCGCTCCTCCGCGGGGAAGCGCTTCTGCTCGTACGAGGGCGCGAGACCGTCGCGCTCGGGCAGGATCCAGATCTGGAGCAGGTGCACGAGCTCCGTCGCCGACGGGTTGAACTCGCTGTGCGAGACGCCGGTCCCGGCGCTCATGCGCTGGACGTCGCCCGGGCGGATCACCGAGCCGGTGCCGAGGCTGTCCTTGTGCTCGAGCGCGCCCTCGAGCACCCAGGTGAGGATCTCCATGTCGCGGTGCGAGTGCGTGCCGAAGCCCTGCTTCGGCTGCACGACGTCCTCGTTGATCACCCGCAGCGCGCGGAAGCCCATGTGCTCCGGATCGTGGTAGCCGGCGAACGAGAAGGTGTGGAAGCTCTCGAGCCAGCCGTGGCGGGCGTGGCCGCGTTCCTTGGCTCTGCGTAGCGTGATCATGCTCTTCTCCCTCAGCCGACGAAGCAGTCGCAGCCGAGCCGGGGCTCGCCGTGGGAATGCCGCGCGGCGTGCGGCTGCGGGCGCTGGGGCGGGGTCGGCGCCGCACCCCCGAAGCGCGCCACCGGCGACCAGCTCGGGCTCACGGGCGGGAGGGGCGGCGCGAGCGCCGCGAACGGCTCCGCCGCGAACACCACCTCGCCGCCGACCACGGTGAGCACCGACGAGAGGCTCTGGATCTCGGCCTCGGGCACCGCGAAGTAGTCCTTCGAGAGCACCGCGAGGTCGGCGAGGCGGCCCGGCGCGAGCATGCCCTTCCTCTGCTCATCCGACGAGAACCACGCGCTGCCGCTCGTCCAGAGGCGCAGCGCCTCGTCTCGCTCGAGCCGGTTCGCATCGGGATAGAGCACGGCGCCTCCCAGCGTGCGGCCGCTCACGAGCCAGCCGAGGCAGACCCAGGGGTTGTAGCTCGCGACGCGCGTGGCGTCGGTGCCCGCGCCCACGGGCAGGCCCAGCTCGAGCATGCGGCGGAGCGGCGGCGTGCGCGCGGCGGCCTCCTTGCCGTAGCGCGCGACGAAGTACTCGCCCTGGAACGCCATGCGATGTTGGATCGCGACGCCGCCCTCCAGCGCGCGCACGCGCTCGAGATTCCGCTCCGAGATCGTCTCGGCGTGATCGAAGAACCAGCGCAGCCCGCGCAGCGGGACGTCGCGGTCGACGCGTTCGAAGACGGACAGGAACCGCGAGATCGACTCATCGTAGGTGGCGTGGATCCGGAACGGCCAGCGCTTCTCCGCGAGCAGCCGCACGATCGGCTCGAGCTGCGTCTCCATCGCGGCGCCGAGCTCGGGCCGCGGCTCGAGGAAGTTCTCGAAGTCCGCGGCCGCCCAGCTCAGGTTCTCGCCCGCGCCGAGCATGCGGAGGAAGTCGTCGCCGTCGCCCGGCCGCGTCGTGCCGACCCAGCGACGGTAGTCGGCGAGCTCCTCGCCGGCCTTCTGGGCGAACAGGTCGTAGCCGATGCGCACCGTGAGCTGGCGTTGGCGCGCCAGCTCGCGGATCACGGCGTAGTCGTCCGGATAGCTCTGACCGCCGCCGCCCGCATCGATCGCACTCGTCACGCCGAGTCGATTCAGCTCGCGCAGGAAGTGGCGCGACGAGTTGGCCTGGTCCTCGGGCCCGAGCTTCGGGCCGCGCGCCAGCGTCTGGTAGAGGATCGCGGCGCTCGGCTTGGCGAGCAGCATCCCCGTGGCGCGCCCGCTCGCGTCGCGCTGGACCACGCCGCGGTCGAACGCAGGCGGCTGCGCGTCGTAGCCGAGCACGCGCAGGGCCGCGCGGTTGAGGAGCGCCTGGTCGTAGAGGTGCAGGACGAACACGGGGGTCTCGGGGGCCGCGGCGTTCAGCTCGTCCAGGGTCGGCATCCGCGCCTCGGCGAACTGGAACTCGGTCCAGCCTCCGACCACGCGCACCCACTGCGGCGGCGGCGTGTTCCGCGCCTGGATGCGGAGCCGTTCCAGCGCCTCGCCGAGGGACGCCACGCCGTCCCAGCGCAGCTCGAGGTTGTAGTTGAGCCCGCCGCGGATGATGTGGAGGTGGGAGTCGTGGAGACCCGGGATCGCGGTGCGGCCGCCCAGCTCGATCACGCGCGTCGCGGGCCCGCGCAGCGAGGCGAGCTCCTGCGCCGTGCCGGTCGCGAGCACGCGCCCGCCCTCCGCGGCGAGCGCCTCGACGAAGGGACGCGCCGGGTCGAGCGTCGCGATGCGACCGCCCGTCACGAGGAGCGAGGCCTTCGCGCCCTCGCCGCGCAGCGCGCGCGGCAGCAGGCCGGCCGCGAGCGCGAGGCTCGCGCCCGCGCCGAGGCCGAGGAACTCCCGGCGCCGCAGCCGCGACGACATCGAGAGGTCTTCCTGCCCACCGGACATGCGGAGAGCGTGGGCCTCGAGGCGGCATCCGGGAAGCGCGCGCTCGGGCACTTCACTCGTGCCGGGAAGTGCACAATCCGCTACGACACCCTGATGTCCCTCGGAACGCTGGCCGAAATGCGCACGTTCGAGCGGGTTGCGGCACACGAGAGCTTCGCCGGCGCCGCACGAGAGCTGGGCGTCTCGCCGTCGTCGGTCAGCAAGCAGGTCCGGCTGCTCGAGGAACACCTCGGCGCGCGCCTGCTGCACCGCACCACGCGGCGCGTGACGCTCACCCAGGTCGGCCGCCTCTACTACGAGCGCGCGCAGAAGATCCTCGCCGAGGTGGCCGAGCTCGAGGTGACGGTGCGCGGTCTGCATGCCGAGCCGCGCGGCACGCTGCGCGTCTCCGCACCGCAGGACTTCGGCCGCCTCTATCTGTGCGAGGCTGTCGGCGCGTTCGCCGCGGCTTATCCGCACCTGCGCATCGAGTTCGAGATGACCGATCGCAAGGTGGACGTCGTCGAGGAGGGCTTCGACGTCGCCGTGCGCGTCGCGAAGCCCGCGAGCTCGACGCTCGTGATGCGGCGCCTCGGCCGCTGCGAGCGCGTGCTCTGCGCTGCGCCGGCCTACCTCGCGGCGTACGGCGTGCCTGCCTCGCCCGCCGCGCTCGCCTCGCACAACTGCATCGAATACGACTACGCCGAGTCGAACGCGTGGACGTTCCGCATCGACGGACGCACGCAGGGCGTGGCGGCGACCGGACGGCTCCGTGCGAACTCCGCGTGGGCTCTCCGCGCGCTCGCGCTGGCCGGGCAGGGCATCGCGCTGATCCCGCGCTTTCTCGTGCACGACGACCTCGCGGCCGGCCGGCTCGCGCTCGTGCTCGCGGACGCGCTCGATGCCGACCTCGAGGTCATGGCGCTGTTGCCGCCCGGCCGGCCCATCGCGGCCAAGTCGCGCGCGTTCGTGGACTTCGTCGCGGAGCGCCTGCGCGCGGAGCCCTGGTGGCGGGGCGCCGAGCCCGGCGGGTCCTGAGCAACGCTCACGCGTCCGGCGGATGCAGGAATGCGTAGTCGAGGACGTGAGCGAAGCCCATGCGTGCGTAGACCGGGCGACCCAGCTTCGAGGCCTGGAGGCTCGCCACGGAGCAGCCGCGCGCCTGGCCCGCGGCGGCGGCCGCCCACGTCATCGCCTCGCCGTAGCCGCGGCCGCGGTGCGCTTCGAGGGTGGCCACCCAGTAGATGCCGGCGACGTCGCCCGTCACGACGAGCATCGACGTCGCGACCGTCTCGTCGCCGGCGCGTCCGGCGAAGAGCCGCACGTTCGGCAGCGCGTGCAGGCGCTCGTTCAGGAACAGGCGCGCCACGCCGACCGGGAGGCCGAAGCCGGCGAACGCCGCCTCGCGAAAGCCGACGAGCTCTTCGGGCGTGCGCACCTCGCGGATGGCGAGCTCGCTCGGCGGCGCCGGCGCGCGGGCCGGCAGCGCGAGCGTCATGCCGGGCGTGGGGTCGCTCTGCGCGCGCCAGCCGGCCGCCTCGAGGGACGGCGCGCAGCGTTCCCGATCGGCGCCGCGGAAGGCGAGCCGGAAGGGGAGCTTCCGCTCCGCGAAGTACGCGCGCACGCGCTCGGCCGTTTCGGGCGCGCCGTCGTACGGGGGCTTCAGGAAGCCGAAGTTGAGCGCCTCTGCGGCGAGCCCGCACGAGACGATCGCCACGCGGCCGCGCTCGACGTACTCGCCGCGGTCCGAGCAGCCCATGAAGGCGCGCTGCGCATCGAGGTAGTTGCAGTCGAGCGGCGACAGCACGGCGTCGTCCTCTAGCGGAACTGCGCCGGGCGCGGGCTGCAGAAGAGCTGGCTCGAGCCCGAGGCGAGGAGCTTCCGCTCGGGGCTCCACACCGCGCCGTGCGCCGCGATCAGGCCGCCCTCGGCGAGGTCCGCGCGCCCGAGGCAGTAGAGCCACTCGTGCGCGCTCGTCTCGCGGTGGAAGCGCACGTAGAGGTCGAGGTTCGGCGCGATCCACGGCGACGGCTCGTGCGAGGGATGCGCGCGGAACGTGGCCGGCCAGGTGAAGGTGTCGATCAGCACGAGCACGCGGGCGGCGTCCACGAACGGATCCTCCGCGGTCGCGCGCGGGCGGAAGCGGAAGAAGCCCTCGAGCCGCGGCTCGCCCGGCGTGAGGTGCGGAGCTGCTCGAGGCTCTTCAGCGCCGCGGGCTCCGGCAGCTCCGGCACGGGCACGTGGTCGTGCAGCATGCCCTCGTTCTCGTTCATGGCCCAGACCTGCGCGGTGAGGATCAGCTTCCCGCCCTGGGTCATCTCGACGCGCAGCGCCTCGCTGCGCTTGCCCGCGCGCAGCGACTCGACCTCGAGCTCGACCGCGTCGAAGCGCGCCACGCTCAGGTACTGGCACGCGTAGCTGACCGGGCGCCGGAATGCGGACGCCGCGCCCGCCGCGCGCAATGCCACCGCGGAGACGTAGCCGCCGGCCGGCCCCCACAGCATCCACTCGTTCGACAGCACGGCGCGGAAGCGGCGCTCGCCGATCGGCTCGAGCTCGGTCTGCGCGACGAAGTCTCCCATCGCTCAGTACCGGATCACGCCGAGCTCGGCCGGCGTGAGGTTGCCCTCGCCCGGGTCGGCGAAGGAGGGCGGATAGAACATGAGCTGGCCGACCTGCTTGCTGCGCGCGCCCGGGCCCTCGCCGACGGTGGCCCAGATCGGCGCGATGCCCGGGACCGGATCGTCCTCGCGCCACGAGGTCGTGTAGGGGAAGCGCCAGCCGTTCGCGACGAGCTCGAAGTCGCCACGCTCGTCCGCGGTGGTGGACGGGCCCGCGCCCGGCGGGCCGATCGACACCACCGCGCCCACCGCAGGCTTGCCGGAGTCGGCGTAGACCAGGCGGCCGACGAGCGTCGGGTAGTGCACCACCCGCTGCGGGATCGGCAGCACGACGCACGCGGCGAACAGGCTGGAAGCGACGAGCAGGAGCGCGGCGCGGGTCCACATGAGAAGTGCCACGTTCTCTAGCAACCGCGTTGCCGAGCGGCTACGCCGGCACCCTCACAGCTCGAGGATCATGTGGATGTCGTCGGGCTCGAGCGCGAACAGCTCGTCGTTCGGCTCGTCGGTCGGCGCGAAGCCGAGGCTCCGGTAGAAGTGCACGGTCGGAGCGCTGGGCGTCGCGGAGACATAGAGACGCCGGGCGCCGTCCGCGCGCGCGAGACGAGCCACCTCGCCGGCGAGCCGCGCGCCGACGCCCGTCCGCCGATGGCTCCGGCTCACATGGAGGACCGCGAGGTTCGCCGTGCCCTCGGCCAGGTGGGGCCGGTAGATCGCGAAGCCCACGAGGGCCTCCGCGTCGAACGCGCCGATGAGCGTCCCGCCGCGCTCGAGGAGCGGCCGCCAGGCCAGGGTCCTGCCGCGGACGCTGTCCTCGTGATCGCCGGACCCCGACCAGCGCGGAACCCGCACGTCTACGCTGCGAGCTTCGAGGGCGCCGCGCCGGTAGACGTACTCCTGCGTCACGTGCTCCGAGCGATCGACCTCGCCGATCCGAGCGAGCTCCGAAGCCGCCATGGGGCGGAGCGTGATCACGTCAGCACCTCGTCGATCGTGCGCGTGGCCTCGGCCACGATGGCAGGGTTGGTGTTCCGGTAGTAGGGCAGGGCGATCAGGCTGACCGACAGCGCCCAGCCGCGACCGCGCGCCCACGTCGCGTCGTCGACTGCCAGCGCTGCCCGGAACACGTCGCGCGCGCGTCCGGAGAACAGGCTCCACGCGGCGATCAGGTCGCAGGCGGGATCGCCCACGGCGAGGCCGCCGAAGTCGATGACGGCGCTGAGCCGGCCGCGCACCGCCAGCAGGTTTCCCGCGGACAGGTCGCCGTGGATCCAGACGGGCGCGCCGCGCCACGCCGGCGCTGCGAGGGCGGCCTCCCACGCGGCGGTCGCCGCACGGGTGTCGACGACTCCGTGGAGCGCTTCGATGGCCTCGCGGGTGCGTTCGTCCCGCAGCGCGAGCGGCACGCCGCGGAAGAAGTTGTGCACTCCGGGCGCCGGCCCGCCCGTCGGATCGATCCGCTGCAAGGCGGCCACGAACTCGGCCAGCGCGATCGCCGCGTGGCCGAGATCCGTGAGGCGCTTGTGCGTCGCGTTCTCTCCTTCGAGCCAGCGGCAGACCGACCAATGCCAGGGGTAGCCCTCGCCGGGCTCCCCCTTCGCGAGCGGGACGGGGACGGCGAGCGGCAGGTGGCGGGCGAGCCTCGGCAGCCACTCGTGCTCCTTGTGTACCTGCTCTCGAACCCGGTCGATGCGGGGGAGCCGCGCGGCCAGCTCGTCGCCGAGCCGATAGATCGCGTGGTCCGTCCCCGCCGAGCGCACCCGCTCGATCGGAAGCGTCACCCAATCGGGGAACTGCGCCGCGAGCAGCCGGCGCACGAGCGCTGCGTCGGTGGCGACCTCGTCGGCATGCATTCACTCGCGACCGATCCGCGCGACGAGACTCGCGTACGCGATGTGCCCGAAGTACTCCCCGCTAGCGATGCGGCGGCGTGGCTCCGCCTTCAGCTCCGCGGCTGCACTCGGATCGGCACGGCCCGAGGCGACCAGCGCGTCCGCTCCCATGTCGACCCAGCTGCCCAGCATGAATCCAGCGGCGAGCATCTCGACGTAGCCGTGGCTGCGAACGGATCGGACCTGGAGCCCCGCCGCTCGCAGCAACGCCGGCAGCTTCCGCGCGAGCCAGGGGTCGTGGACGAACCCCTGACGAAACGCCTCCGCGCACCGGTCCAGAGGGTCGTCGGCTCGCGTGGCCAGGGTGGCCGTAGCGTAGTCGCCCTCGAATACCGCCACGCAGCCGCCGGGTCGGAGCACCCGCACCGCCTCGGCGAGCAGGGTCTGCGGCTCCGGGACGTGGCAGAGGGTGGTGTGGAACACGACCGCATCGAAGGAAGCCGCGCCGAACGGCAGAGCTTGCCCATCCGCCGTCTC
>Ga0187892_10009993_pt1 | contig 12215 bp, 11 predicted proteins | sample MA1701073metaG_FD_139345 | JGI IMG/M metagenome (GOLD analysis project Ga0187892, IMG submission 139345) | Bio-ooze microbial communities from a basaltic lava cave in the Kipuka Kanohina Cave System on the Island of Hawaii, USA - MA170107-3 metaG ...
CATGAACGGCACACCATCATCCCCTGACAACCGCCGCATCCGCATCTTTGTCTCCTCCACCTTCCGCGACATGGTGGAAGACCGGAATGAGTTGATGACCCACGCCTGGCCGGAGTTGCGCAAGTTCTGCCGGGAACGCCAGGTCGAACTGGTCGAGGTGGACCTGCGCTGGGGCATCTCGCAGGAACAGGCCACCCGCAAGGAGACCCTCAAGCTCTGCCTCGACGAAATCCGCGCCTGCCGGCCCTACTTCATCGACCTGCTCGGCCAACGCTACGGCTGGGTGCCGGGCGCCGAGGTCTTCACCCCCGACCTGCTCGAAGAACAACCCTGGCTGGCCCGACTGCGCGACCGCAGCGTCACCGAACTGGAGATCATCCACGGCGTGCTGCGCGAGGAACAGATGCACGGACGCGCCTTCTTCTACTTCCGCGACCCGGCCTTCGTGAACACCAGACCGGAAACAAACCGGACCGCAAGGAATTCACCGCCGAGGAAATTGAATCCCTGGCCGAACGCGAACTTCGTCGGACGCGAACCGGTGTTGGCCAGCCTGCGCGCCGCCCTGCTGAACGCACCGCAGCGGTCCCCGTCCGGCATCCACGGCGTCGGCGGCATGGGCAAGGCTGCACTGGCCCAAGCTTACGCCTACCACGAAGCCGAAGCCAAGTGGTTCGATTGGAAAGGGACCTGGCGACCACTGGAACCGGTGCAGCCGCGCTTCGCTATAAGAAGCGGGTGATTTTGAGGCAACTCGATCACTTTTTGCGTGTTGCAACCGATGCGGCTTTCGTTACTATCCCCGCCCAAATTGAAGCCCCAAACCCAAAACAGGAGGCCGCGATGCATTCAACGATCAAGTACGTCACAGAATTGATCGGAACGTTCTTCCTCGTGCTCACCATCGGCTGCACCGTCATCGGCGGCGGCAGTGGCGTGATTCCGCCGTTGGCCATCGGAATGGCGCTCGCCGTCATGATTTTCGCCGGCGGCCACATCTCGGGCGGTCATTACAACCCCGCAGTCACGCTCGGTGTGTTCCTCCGCGGACGCTGCCCGGCGAAGGATGTCGTGCCGTACATGATCTCCCAGATCATCGGCGCCGTTCTCGCGGCGATGGCCGTGAAGTTCCTGCGCGGTGACGCGGGAGCGCCGGCAACTCCCGCAGTCGGCCCGGCGTTGCTGGCGGAGTTCCTGTTCACGTTCGCGCTCGTGTATGTCGTGCTCAACGTCGCGACCGCGAAAGGCACGTCCGGCAATTCGTTCTACGGCCTGGCGATCGGCATGACGGTGCTGACGGGTGCGTTCGCCGTGGGCGATATCTCCGGCGGCGCGTTCAATCCCGCCGTGGCGGTCGGGATCAGCGTCATGGGGCTTGTGTCTTGGGGCAGCATCTGGATTTTCCTGCTCGCAAACTTCCTCGGCGGCGTCGCGGCGGCGGTTGTGTTCAAGACATGCAACCCAGACGACAAGTAGGCCGACGCTCTGACCTGAAAGGAAAAGTCGCTCTCGTCACCGGCTCCGCAGGCGGCATCGGCCGCGCCATCGCGTGGGAGCTTGCCGCCGATGGCGCGCGCGTTGTCGTCAACGACATCGCCGAAAAGGGCGGTCCCGAGACGGTGAAAATGATCGGGAAACGCGGCGGCGAGGCGATGTTCTGCCGGGCGGACATCGCCTGCGAAGCGGACGTCGCCCGCATGGTAACCGAGACGAAAAGGGCGTTCGGCGGGCTCGATATCCTGATCAACAATGCCGGCTACTACAAGTTCGTCTCGATGATGGAGACGACAACCGAGGTCTGGCGGCGCACCTTCCAGGTCGAGCTCGATGGTTTGTTCTTCCTGAGCAAGGCGTTCATCCCAAGCATGATCAAACGAGGCGGCGGCTCGATCGTGAACATCGCGTCCTTGCACAGCCAGCGAACGATCAAGAACCTCTCCGCCTACGCCGCCGCCAAAGCGGGTGTGGTCGCCCTGACGCGCGCGATGGCGCTCGAGTTCGGCCCGCGAAATGTGCGAGTCAACACCGTCTCGCCCGGGTTCATTCAGACGCCCGCGCTGTTCGCATACTTCGACTCGTTACCGGCTGCGAAGCGGAAAAAGGAATGGGACTACTGCATGAGCTGGCACCCGCTGGGCCGCTTCGGCACCGGCGAGGACATCGCCAAAGTCGTTTCGTTCCTGTGCAGCGAGGATGCTTTCTTCATTCACGGCGCGCACATCGCCGTCGATGGCGGGCTGACGAGCCGGATGATCTGAGTCGGCGGCGTTGTGGGCGAGGGGAAGGCCGGGTGCGTCTTGACGTGGGCCGACGCATGGGTTTGGTGTGCCCACTGCACGAGGGCCAGATGGCTTTGGTCCTCCAGCTTTGCGGAAGGTTTCTGACTCGATCCCATAGTAAGAATCTCAGATCGCGTACACCTCCGGCTGGTCCGGATATCTGCATTCTGCATCCCGCTGCCAGCGATAGGTCTTCCGCTCGTCCATCAGCCGGGCCAGGGTGACCAGCGTGTATTCGAACATGGAAGTCTGCTTGGGATGATACGGCTTGCCGGGCTTGTTCAGACCTTTGGGCCATGGCGTCGTGAACAAAGTGAAAATCTCCTCCACGGTGCGATGGCCGGGTTTGTTCAAAAACGCGGCAAGCTTTTGTTCCGCCTTGTCACAAGCACCCCAGAACGCGTTCTCCTGACAGTCGGGCGGCTGGTGGAACCGGTCGAGAAATTGTTTGCGCTTGGCGGTAACGTAGCGTCCTTGGGGTGAATTTGGATCGCGGCAGACCATGCCGCTGATGTGACTGCCGCCGGTCGAGTCGGGAGGGAAAACCTCGATGAAGTTGCGGCTCGTCTTCTCGATGGCGGCGGAGCGTTTCTGCCTGTCGCGCACGAGCAGGTTGCTGCCCGACCAGAACTTGCTGTAGCGCGTGAAGAAATCCACCGCGCCGGGCACGTCGGCGCAGTGCGCCCGCGCCATGCGATGCACGGGCAACGGAAAAATCTCGTCGGGCTCGTCGTCGATGTGCAGGCCGCTGCCCACGCCGTCCATCACCAACTCTTCCTGCCAAACCTTCGGCGCCCTCGGGTCGGGTTTCCATTCGATGGCGGGGTCGTCCACGTTCTTGATGTGGAGCTGGCCGCGGTCGGTCTCGGGGATGTAAACGACGCGGCATTTTTCGACGAGCTTCGGGTGCGCCCGCAGCGTCCCGCGAAAACACCGGTAATCACCGAGGCTGCGATGGATCGCCATCTGCCGGTCGCTGAGGCCGGTCCGTTCCTGCAAATGCTGGTCGCGCGCGATGACGAAGTCCACCCATGGCGGCGCCTCGGGATAGCGCGTCCGTGACGGCATTTTCGCCATGCGTTCCTTGTGGAACGCCTCGATCCCTTCGAGCATGCTGTCGGGGTCAACGAACGAATCGTCCTTGAACACGCGTTCGAGGCCGATCTCGATGCGATGGGCCAGGTTCGAAAACGTCGTGGCTTCCTGTTTCGCCTCGACCAACGGGTCGGGGATGTTGATCTTGGTTTTCACGGATGTGGCTTTCACTGCTGTTCCTTTCGAGAGTTCGCAATCCAGATTCCCATTACTACTGCTTGCGCGCTTGTGCAACTCCGTTGTCGTCCCGTATGGCCGGGGAATGCACCTGCAACGCCATCGTTCGTAGTGGCGCAATTCATTGCGCGGTTCACGCCCCCGATCGCGCAATGAATTGCGCCACTACCAACACCAGTTCCCCGCCCGCTGTCCTGAGTTGCGCAATCGTCCCCCAACCTGGATACTCGCGGAATGCATGCGAAACCCGGGCAGACTTTTCGACTCCAGATCGCCTCTTCCAAAGACCCGCTCACCGGCCGCATCGTCGAGCGCGTCTCCGACCAGCGCGGCAACACCGTGCTTTCCTATTTCACCCGGGAAATCATCACGCCCGACGACCGCGCCGTGCTTGGGGCGTCGAACCGCACCGGCAAGTGGCTGCCATACCTGCTCTGCCCGGACGACAGGACCATGCGCTGCCTTTGCACGACGCCGATGCTTGCGTGGGCCAGCCCGGCCATCGGCGGCGAGCGCGTGGTCTTTGTCTCTGGCGACGGACGGCTGGGCTACGTTCCGTTCGGGGGCGGGCCATTCCAGGCTGTCTCGAAGCTGCCGCCCGGCCACGATTACTCGGAGGTCGCCGCCTCGGCGTGCGGGCGGTACGCGTTTCTGCTGTACTCGGAAAGGCCTCCCCGGTTCACCCGTTGCGTCCTGGACGGTCGTTTTCATTCCTCCGGCTCGGAGCGCGCCGCGTTCGGACTTCGAACGGTCATGTTGCGCGTGGACCTGAACACCGGCATCAGCAAAGCGCTCACCGGCGGCATCGGCGCGTTCTACCATCCGATGATCAGCCCGGCGGACTCCGCCTGGATGGAGTACTGCTTCGACAAAACCTACTGGCGGCAAAGCCAGCGCATGTGGACGATTCATTATCACAAACGAGCGTCCGTCGCCGAGGTGCGCCCGTTGTTCGAGCAACGGTTCGGGATCGATTCCGTCGGGCATGAGTTGTTCCTGCAAGATGGACGCGTGGCTGCGGTTTATATGCGCTATGCGAAGATCACCGACCCGATCGAGCAACCCCAAGAGAGTTTCATCCTGGTCGCCGATCCGGCGAAGCGCACTCATCGCGCGTTCAAGACCGCGAAGATGCTCCACAACCATCTCCACGGACGCGATGGGAAAGTGTTCGTCAGCGAAGGCATCTCCGGCAACGATGGTCCGACGCGGCTCGATCTCATTTCTCGATACGACGTTCACGGCTCGAAAGCGGCGCCCACCCCCCTCTGCCGCAGCGGTTGCTCCTGGAAAGGTCAGCTCGGCCATCCGCACGCCGTCCTCGACCGCGCCCATCGCTGGTGTTACTTCAACTCCGACCGCGAAGGCCGCTGCAACGTGTATCGCGTGCGGATGGATTGAGGATGCCGGTCCGATCTGTCCGGCGTTACCGTTCCATGACCGGCAACGTGAGTCGGGACTTGACGCCGGCTCGACGCAGAATTTGGCGATGACATCCAGGTCTTCCGCGTCCGTGGAGACCGTCAAATCGAGCATCGGCTCGCCGACGACCGTCATGGGCGATCCCAGCGGTTCGCCGCGGAAATAGACCACGTCGGGTCGGTCGAGAATCTTGCGTTGATCCACCGGGCCGAGGCAGTTCCCGAGTTGCTCGGCGTGTCCCCAGTAGATCGGACCGCCGTGGGTGAGGACGGGATCGAGCGGATCGAACGAACAACATTCCGCTCCGTCCGCGTCGGGCGCCGAGGGTGAAAGCATTCGGTTGGCCGACAAATGCAGCGCGACCTGCCGGCATCCCGTGCGCCGCCGTCCACGTTGATCGTCTCGCCGGTGAGGAACGCGGCCTCGTTGGACGCAAGAAAAAGCGCCGTCCCACACCAAGACCCGCCCGACTCCGCTGGCTCGCAAGGCCGGATTGGGACATCGGGGTCCGCGCTCGGGTCGAGGTTTGGGAAATCCAGCAACTGAAAAAGCTCGATACTCAGATGGCCGGCGTGCAATCTGAATGAGAGAGCAACAAACATCATTCGGCAACCATCTGGCGTTGCAGAACGCATAGACATAAGGACTATTTGGACATGAAACCAGCCAAGGAACTCGCCATCGCCGCCGCGTCGGGTGACGCGAAGAAGGTCAACGCCATCCTCAAGAATACGCCCGCGCTCGCCAAGGACTGGCAGCCGATCATGGACGCGTGTTTCTTCGGGCGCGCGGAGATCGTGAAGCAATTCCTCGATCTCGGCGCGGACCCGAACATTCTGTCCAAATCCTCGCATCATTACCGGCCGCTGCTGCGCGTCGTGGAAGCAAAGAAAACGTTCCCCCGCGGCCCGCAACATGTCGCGACGGCGAAACTGTTGCTTCAACGCGGCGCCGATCCGATGTTGCGAGGAACCTGCTGGAACGTGAACGCCGTCGTGCTGGCGGCGATGGGCGAGACGCAGTTCCTCCCGTTGCTTGTGCCGAAAGCGGCGAAGTCGCTGGACATCTTCACCGCCGCGGCCATCGCGGATCACAAGACCGTGTCGGCAGCGTTGGAGAAGGACCGCAAGCTCGCCATCGCGAAGCACGAGAATAGCTGGACGGCCCTGCGTTACTGCGCGGCGTCGCAAGTGTGGAAAGTGGACGCGGCCCGGGCGAAGGCGCTGCTGGCGATTGTATCGGACTTGATTCGACTCGGCGCCGACCCGTCCAGTGCGCTCGACCCGGCTTGCTGGGCCGGCAACGAGCCGATGGTCGAGTTGCTGTTGCGCCACGGCGCGAAACTCCGGGACGGCGACACACTCAACCACGCCGCGTGCGACGGACGGTTCAAGATTCTCGATCTGCTCGTCAAACACGGCGCCAACTTGCGCGACACACGCGGGACCGATCATCACGGCGGCTACATCCCATTTGGTTGCGCCGTCACGATGCGCAGCCTGCAAGGCGTGAAATGGTTCCTCGATCACGGCGCCGATCCCAACGACGTGGGCAGCAAGAAAGGCGAGACCGCGCTGCACGTTGCCGCCCGATTCGGTTGCGCCGAGCCGATGTTGAAATTGCTGATCGACCGCGGCGCCAATCTCAACGCGAAGGACAAAAGCGGCCAGACTGCGCTGGCTGTCGCGCGCGCAAAAGGAAAGACGAAGACGGCGGAGTTCTTGTCCAAGACCGGAGCCAAATGACCACACCGCTGCGTTGTGTCGTTGCAAGCACCTTGCTGCTTCACGACTAAACGAAATTAAACCAAACGGAGACCATTGCCATGTCATTGCAAATGAAACGTGTCATTCTGTTCGTGAACGATATGCAAAAAATGACTGTGTTCTACACGGATGTGTTGGGGCTGAAACCCTTGGTGGATCCCAAATATCCGCCGTCGGAATGGATTCAATTCGACGCTTCCGGCGGACTGATCGCCCTTCACAAAGCATTCGATGGGTCTGGCCAACCGGCGACGTGGAACAAGATTACCTTCTACACTCCAGACGTGCGTCTGGCTCGCGAACAGTTGATTGCCAAAGGTGCACGCATGGAAGAACTAAATGACTGGGGTGAGTTGATTGCGTGCGATGGTCTCGACCCCGAGGGGAACCGCTTCCAAATCTCGAACAGATAGGATCGTCACCGCATGGCTAGTCAGGCATAGAAAGGATGCTTGAGCCAATCGGGCGGCATCCAGATTTCGCGGTCACAGGCTACGACCAAACCGATTCGTTGCATGTTCCGTTGACTTGTTGAGTCTGGACTAACGAGGGAATGAACCAGATCGCAACCGGCTGCCGTGGCCTCGATTAAACGGTGTCGGAGCAGCGCCAACTGACATCCCTTACCGCGATATGTTTCGAGTGTCGCAGCGTTGTTCAAATAGGCGGTCCGGTCGTGCAGATGCATGTTGCCTGTCGAGACGACGTCCCCGTCAATCTTCGCCACGTAACGTCGGAACCCGGACAACTTGAGCTTGGTCCGTTCTTGTTCAACGCGACGCGAGAGGGCAGCGGGTGGCCGTTTCCAAACCTGGTCTTCAATGGAGACTATCCGTTCAACATCATCAGCGCTGGCGCTGCACACTTCCACATTCAACACCGGTGGGAACATCGTGGCGGGTGCACCCGCCAGAACGCGCCGGCTCCAGTTCGGCATGCCGCAGTTGGCGAGGCCGTGGTGCTGCAGCCGACTTGTGAGCGCTGGTGATTGCAGCGCAGGCGAGACGTCGATGCGCGGCGGAATATCGTGGGCCTTGTACCATTCAATGATCACATCGATCAAATCGGCATCGTCAGGCCCGATCCCAACCACCCGGTTCATCAGTGTCGAACTCCCACGCGTGACAATCCCCACCGCCGCACCGAACGAACGGACGAGGGTGCTTTGTGAGTTGTCAGCCTGAGCTTCTAACCGGGCGACTTCAGCCTGGCTCCGGTCGATTCGCAAAAAGATGTCGTCGGTGAAAAGCATTGCTGCCGGTAGAGCGTGAGGTTCTTCTCCGCGGCATTCAATGACAAACATTTTTGTCAGAACCCAGCGAAGGTCGTCGTACTGGAATCTGCTTGGGTTCTGCTCTCCACTGGCTACGCTGGAAGAAGCGTTTCGGCATGAAGCTCCCACCTGATATTCAATCGTGCGCCGGGGCCTTGCTTGCGCTCGACCCCGATCCCGTTCCGCGTTTCCTCAGCTTGCGCGACATCCTGAAGCTACCGCCGAGCGACCGTGCACTTCAGGAGGCCAAGAAGGCGATGCTGAGGAGTCGCTGGGTGGCTGAGCTGGCGACGGAACAACTACCGCACGGCGGCTGGGCGAGATTCCACAGCATGGACACGAAATCCAAAAACAAGATTTTCACAACCGAGTACGGGGTTCTGCGGGCCGTTCATATCGGGTTGGATGGCCGGGATACAATTCTGACGCGGGCGCGACGTTATCTCATTGCGTTGCTGAACAAACAGCTTCCCTGGCCCGAGCACAAGGAGGCAAATGACCGCTGGGCGAGCGGCGAAGAAATGTTCATCGCGTCCGCGCTGGCGTGGATCGACCCGGGTAGTCCCGCGCTGGAAAAAGTCTATGCGAAATGGTGCCGAATCGCCGAACAGACGTTTGCCACGGGGCGATTTGATGCCGAAGCGGAAGCCCGCGCTCACGGCTTAGCCGTCTCCGGAACGAACTGCGTTGGGTATCTTGGGTTGCGAAACCGTCACGCCGTGTACCTGCTCGCAAAGGCGCAAGACCGGCTTCGCGACGTATGTGTTTAGCGTTAAGGAGCGCCGGCCTGAAAGGCCATAATAGCGTAGCCCAGGGCAACGTCCTGGGGAATAGGTCGCCACACAAAGACAAGCCCTGAAGGGGCGAGATACAGCCGCTTCAACTCGGTATGCCGCCCTTTCAGGGCTCGGTCATACCTTTACTCACCGATTCCCAGGGCGTTGCCCTGGGCTAGGCTATGCCGCGCCGTTGGCGCTAAACACATACTTCGCGACAGAACCGAATCCGCGTATTTCCGCTGGCTCTGGAATCAACCGAGAGGGCTCGGTTACGTGGATGTGCCGCTTTCCTGCGACCTGTCCTCCTATTCTCGCTGGGGATTCGACGGTTGGTTCTTCTCCCAGCATCTGCTGTCGGGCTTTCGCTCGTGGCGCGGGTATGCGAATGACGTTGCCAGGCAGTTGTGGGGCATGCACAACGACGATGGCCTCTGGGATTTCGGCCCGCGCGCCAACGGAAATGGTTTCCGGCTTTCGGAAAGCTGGTGGAAGAAACCCAACCGCCTCGTCGATCATTCCGTGGTTGCGCTGTTGCTGCTGAGGAAGTGCGCTGGAAGCAGACGCGGTCTTCACGCGGGTAAAACAGGCTTGTGCAGAGAGGGCGGCAAGTGGTAAAGGACAATCGGTGGGGCGGTTATGACTGAGTCCAAATACCGGGTTCGAGATCTTCGTCCGGGGCGTCAGGACTTGCCCCCAGGGCAGTGATCCCGCTTCGCGGGAGCGCCAATCTCATTTGTCAAACCGCCCCGCCTTTTTTCATGAATACATCTCTTTCCGATGTCTTGACCCTTCCCGCGCTGCGACGAATCGTGGACGGTGCGACCTTTCGGCGCGGCGAATCGTACCATGCTGACGGCTTGGTGCGGCGACTGAGACGGAACGGAGAAGCAATCGAGGCCCGGGTGCGCGGCACGCGCGAATATCGCGTCAAGCTCTGGCTGGAGAAGGGCGCGCTGTCGCATTCCTGCAGTTGCCCGGTCGGTCAGGAAGATTTATTCTGCAAACACTGCGTGGCGGTGGCGCTCGCCTGGCTCACGCCACCGGTGGCAAACGCAGCTCCAAACCCCGCGCCCAAACCTACCGTGACCATCGAGAGCGTGCGCGCGTATCTGCTGCGTCAGGAAAAACAGACGCTGGCGGATTGGCTGCTGGAGCAAGCGGAGCAAGACGATCGGTTGCGGCGCCGGCTGTGGCTGCAGGCTGCGCGAGGCGAAGCGAGAGGGATCGACCTCGCTACGTATCGCGCGGCGCTGGATGAAGCGGTGGAAACGGGTGGATTCGTGCCTTACCGCGAGGCGTATGGGTACGCGGCGGGGATCGGAGAAGTCGTGGGTTCCTTCGGCCAGTTGCTCGACCAGGGATATGCGGCGGAGGTGATCGAGTTGACCGAGTACGGCTTGGCAGCGGTCGAGCGGGCGTTGCAGCAGGTGGACGATTCCGATGGCGCCGTGGGCGGGATTCTGCACACGTTGCAGGAGTTGCATCTGCGCGCCTGTCAAAAAGCCCGGCCCGATCCCGTGGCGCTCGCGGAACGGTTGTTTCGCTGGGAACTGCGCGGCGCGTTCGATGTTTTCTATGGCGCTGCCGCGACGTACGCCAATGTCCTGGGAAAGGAAGGGCTCGCCCGTTACCGTCAACTGGCCGAGGCGGAATGGGCGCGACTGCCCGCGTTGAAGTCCGGCCAGCGTGAGGATTGGTCGAGCGAGCGCTTTCACCTCACGAGCATCATGGAGACGCTGACACGACAATCCGGCGACGTGGAGGCGGTGGTCGCTGTGAAGCGGAAGAACTTATCGAACAGCTACGCTTTCCTGCAGATTGCCGAGGAATATCAGAAGGCCGATAAGCCCGACGCGGCGCTGGAGTGGGCCGAGCGCGGACGGAAGGCGTTCGCCATGGACGCCGATGAACGGTTGCTGGATTTTCTGGCGGAGGAATATCATCGCCGCAAACGCCACGACGAGGCAATGCAGTGCATCTGGGAACAATTCGAGCGCCGCCCGTTTTTGGAGGCATATCAGAAGCTCAAACGCCACGCCGACCGCGTTGGCCAGTGGTCCGGCTGGCGCGAGAAATCGCTGGCATTGGTGCGACAATCGATCAAGCGCGAGAAGGAGAGGACCGGCAAGGATCCGTGGCATCGTCCCGCCGACCATTCCGAGTTGGTGGGGATTTTTCTCTGGGAAAAAGAGGACGAAACAGCCTGGCGGGAAGCGCAAACGGGCGGGTGCTCCAATGATCTATGGATGCAAATGGCCGCGCGACGCGAGCATGCTTATCCTGAAGACGCCGTACCCATCTACCAGAAAGAAGTCGAAAACCTGCTGAACCAGAAACACAACCAAGCCTATCGGGAGAGCGTAAAGCTGTTGCGTAAAATCGGGGCGTTGCAGAAGACCCTGAAGCAGGATGCTCAATTCAACTCCTTCGTCGCCGACGTGCGCGCCCGCCACAAGCCCAAACGCAACTTTATCAAATTTCTCGATCAAGCCCGACTCGGAACACAAACATCGGTTTCGAGGACGGCGTCTTGACCATTGCTGGCATCAATTCCACCCACGTCCTCCTGGCCACGCCGCGAGCGTTGCCATCGGGTGCTCTATGGCATGTGACCAACCCGTTACCACGCCGAGATCGAGGATTTGCGGGTGGTAGCGGTATGCAGGGCGTCGCCGGGAAATTGTGGGGCATGCGCAACCGCGACGGCCTCTGGGATTTCGGCCCGCGCGCCAACGGAAACGGGTTCCGGCTTTCGGAAAGCTGGCGGAAGAAGAGCAACCGCCTCGTCGATCATTCCGTGATTGCGTTGTTGCTGCTGACGAAGTGCGTTGGAGCGTTTCGGTCCGCTCGGAAAAACCACGGAGATCACTGAGGCACGGAGATTGAAATGTCCTCCGTGTCTCCGTGTGCTCCGTGGTAAAGTCATGCGCAATCACTGACGGCGATCTATCTCGCCAGTAGCGGGGTTCACAGTTACTCTTCGTCCGTGGCAACTTCTGCAATTCGTGACACCGTGAGCCAGGTCGGACGTAGCCAGTTCCTGCCGACGCGCTGGACAGTGGTGCTGACAGCGGGACGTCAGGACACGTCGCGTGCGCGGGAGGCGCTGTCTCAACTTTGCCAGACGTACTGGTACCCGCTCTATGCCTATGCGCGACGGCGCGGCCACAGTCCCGCCGACGCGGAAGACTTGACGCAGGCGTTCTTCGCCCGGTTGTTGGCGCGGGATTCTCTGCGCGACGTGGACCGCGGCAAAGGCAAGTTTCGTTCGTTCCTGCTCGCCTCTCTCAAACATTTCCTTGCCGACGAATGGGACAAGTCACGCGCGCAGAAACGTGGCGGCGGCGAGCCGGTTGTTCCGCTTGATGCGGAAACGCGATACGCGAGGGAACCGGCGCACGAGTTGACGCCCGACAAGCTCTAC
>Ga0187892_10009994_pt1 | contig 12213 bp, 14 predicted proteins | sample MA1701073metaG_FD_139345 | JGI IMG/M metagenome (GOLD analysis project Ga0187892, IMG submission 139345) | Bio-ooze microbial communities from a basaltic lava cave in the Kipuka Kanohina Cave System on the Island of Hawaii, USA - MA170107-3 metaG ...
CACCCCGACAGCACCGGGCGCCGGTCCCGCACCGTGTCCATCGTCGGGTGGTCGCGCGTTGCGCACGCAGCTGGCGAGGTACACGGTCACCGTCCGGCCACCCCGACAGCACCGGGCGCCGGTCCCGCACCGTTTCCCTCGTCGGGTCGTCGCGCGTTGCGCACGCAGCTGGCGAGGTACACGGTCACGGCATCGCCGTCGCGGCGAGAAGGCGCCGGGCGAGCACCTCGCCGACCTCGGCCGGGTCCCGACCGACGTCGCGGTCACGGTGCACCGCACCGGTGGCGTCGGCGAGCATCGCCTCCAGGGCGACCGTGCCGTCGTCGGTGGCCGTGGCGTAGGCCGCCACGGGACGGTCACAACCGCCGCCCACGCCCGCCAGGAAGGCCCGCTCGGCCTCGACGGCCCGGCGCGTGGGTTCGTGGTCGATGGCGGCGAGCAGCAGTCGGGTGTGGAGGTCGTCGGTCCGGCACTCGACGGCCAGGGCGCCTTGGCCGACCTGCGGGAGCATCACGTCCGGCTCGAGGACCTCCGTCAACTCACCCTGACGATCGAGGCGTTCCAGCGCGCAGACCGCCACGACGACGGCGTCGAAGTCCGACGCCTTGGCGAGACGGGTCGCCATGTTGCCGCGCAGCTCGCCGAACTCGAGGTCCGGCCGGAGGGCGGCCAGTTGGGCGCGACGGCGGGGGGAACCGGTCCCGACCCGACCCCCGGGAGGCAGTCCAGCCAGCGAGCACCCCACGAGCCCGTCGCGAGGATCGCCGCGGCGGGCCACGGCGGCGATCATCAGACCCGGTGTCTCGGTCGACGGCAGGTCCTTGGCCGAGTGCACGGCGATGTCGGCCCGACCGTCCAGGACGGCGACCTGCACCTCCTTGACGAACACACCCTGGCCGCCGAGCGCTGCGATCGACACGTCCTGGCGCAGGTCGCCGGTCGTCTGCACCGGCACGTCGAGGACCTCGAGGCCGGCGCTGGCGGCGGCTTCGAGGAGGGACGCGACCAGCCGCGTCTGCACGACGGCGAGAGGACTCGCCCTGGTCGCCGCCCTCAGCGCCACGAAGGCCGGCCGTTCCCTGAGCTCAGAGGTCGAACAGCTCCTGCAGGGCACCGGCCAGGCGCTCGCCCCGCGCCGAGCCGGCGGCGTCCTTCAGCCGGACGGTCGGGTCGTGCAGCAGCTTGGCCAGGATCCCCTTGGTGAGGGCCTCGACCCGGCGCCACTCGTCGTCGTCGAGGCTGTCGAGGCGCGACCGGTAGCGAGCCACCTCGGCGGCCCGCAGCTGCTCGGCCCGGCGCCGAAGGGCGGTGACCGTGGGCGCCGCCCGGCGGGCCGAGGTCTCGTGCAGGAACCGCCCGACCTCGTCGGCCACGATCTCCCGGACCCTGGCCAGCTCGCCGACGTCGCGACCCGACCCCGCGCCCACGAAGGAGGCCACGTCGCCGAGGTCCAGCAACGTCACGCCCGCCAGCTCGCCCACCCCGGGATCGACGTCGCGTGGCATGCCCAGGTCGATCACGAGCAACGGCCGCTCCCCACGGCCCTGCACCACGTCCTCGAGCTCGGCGGCGGTCACCACGGTCGAGGAGGCTCCCGTGGAGGTGAGCAGCACGTCGGCGTCGACCAGCGCGGCCGGGAGCGCCTCGATCGCCACCGCCCGGCCACCCAGGCGAGCCGCCAGGCGGTCGGCTCGGGCACCGGTGCGGTTGGCGACGACCAGCTCGGTGCCCGACGCCGTCTGGGCGACGTCGGTCGCGATGCCCTCACCCATCTCTCCCGCGCCCAGCACGACGACCCGCCGGCCCTCGAGCGATCCCAACCGGCGCTCGGCGAGGGCGACGGCGGCCTGTGACAGCGAGGTGACGCCGGCGGTGAGGGCACCTTCGCTCCTGGACCGCCTGCCCACCCGGAGGGCCGAGCGGAACAGGGCCGACAGGCGCTGCCCGGCGACGCCTTCGGCCCGGGCCCGCTCCCACGCGGCCCGCACCTGCCCCAGGATCTGGCTCTCGCCGACGACCACCGAATCGAGGCCCGCGGCGACGCCGAAGAGGTGCGAAACGGCGGCATCGTCGTGGTACACGTACAAGTGGTCGCTGAAGTCCTCCGGCGGCACGTAGGCCAGCTCCGACAGGAAGTGGCGGATGTCGGCGACCGCTCCGTGGAAGCGCTCGGCGACGGCGTAGACCTCGACGCGGTGGCAGGTGGACAGCAGGGCCGCCTCGCTCACGAAGTGGCGCGCCGCGAGATCCGCCAGCGCCTTGGTCTGGCGGTTCTCCGGGATCGTCATCCGCTCGAGCAGGTCGAGCGGTGCGGTGCGGTGGCTCAGGCCGAGGACGAGGACAGACATGTCGAGAGGCGCTCCTGCGCCGAGACGAGATCACCGTCGCGGATGAGGCCGAGGAGTTGGCTGTCGAGGGCCGCCGCCCAGTCGAGCTGCTCGGTAGAGCGTCCGTCCGCCTTGACCGCAGCGCGCTCGGCGGCCAGCAGCTCAAGAAGGGTCTCGTACTCCGGCCCGAGCTCCTCGGCCAGGCGCTGGCGGAGCCATCGGGCCAGGGCCGGGCTGCGCCCGCCGGTGGACACGGCCACGACCAGATCGCCGCGCCGGAGCACCGACGGCAGCGTGAACGAGCAGTGCGCCGGGTCGTCCGCCCCGTTGACCCACACTCGGGCCTCTTCGCCGTCGCGGAAGACGGTGGCGTTGGTGGCCGGGTCGTCGGTGGCGGCGATGGCGAGCCAGTGCCCGTGAAGGTCGCCCGTGCGGTAGGGACGCCGGTGGACTTCGATGTCGGTGCGGAGCTCCAGGGCGGCGCCGATCCTGGGGGCCACGACGCTGACCGTCGCGCCGGCCTCCACCAGGCCTGCGACCTTGCGCGCCGCCACCTCTCCACCGCCGACGACGAGGCACGACCGGCCCTCCAGGTGGAGGTTGACCGGGTACTGCGTCATGTCAGGCACCGGCGCCGATCGCCTCGGAGGCCCGGCGCTGCTGGTAGAAGGAGAGGATCTGCAGCTCGATCGAGAGGTCGACCTTGCGCACCGAGACGTCCGGCGGGACGGTGATGAGCACTGGGGCGAAGTTCAGGATGGAGGTCACACCGGCGCTCACGAGGCAGTCGGCGACGGCCTGGGCCGAGTTGGCCGGCGTGGCGATGATCCCGATGGCAATGCTCTCGCGGGCCGCGATCGCCTGGAGGTCCCCGAGCGGTCGGATCTCCACCTCGCCCACCTTCTCGCCGACCTTGGCCGGGTCGTCGTCGACCAGCGCCACGATGCGGAAGCCCCGTGCCGAGAAGCCGCGGTAGTTGGCGAGGGCGTGCCCGAGGTTGCCGACGCCGGCGATGACGACCGGCCAGTCCTGGGTGAGGCCCAGGACCCGGTTGATGTGGAGGAGCAGGTACTCGACGTCGTAGCCGACGCCCCGCGTGCCGTAGGAGCCGAGGTAGGACAGGTCCTTGCGCACCTTGGCGGCGTTGACGCCGGCCATGTCGGCCAGACGCTCGGAGGAGATCGTGGCCGCCGAGCCGTCGGTGATGTCGAGGAGGCACCGGAGGTAGACGGGCAGTCGGGCCACGGTGGCCTCGGGGATCCGGCGCGACCCCACGGCGGCCAGGTCGAGGGCGGTGAATGCGGGGCGCCGGTCGTCCGACGAGCCACGCGTGCCGTTGCCGGCCGAGCCGTTGGCGGACCCCGCGGCGTTGCGCCCGGGCTCGCTCCCACTCGGCGGAGCCCACGATCCGGAGGAGCCGGCAGATCGATCGAGCGTCCGGTCGCCCTGCTGCGCTCTCCGGTCGCTGCCCATCGTCATCCCCTCGGGGACCCGGCCCCACGTCCCTCGGCGACCGGTACGGCGCCGGCGGCGTTCGCCGCCCCGCCAGTGTACCGACCTCGTGCGCTATTTCACAAAGTTGTCCACCCCTCAGGTCCGCCCTTCGCCACCCGGAAGGACCCGGCCGTGGGAGGCCTGGTCACGGTGGCGATCTAGATTGCCCGCCGATGGCGACCCGGGCGGCGTTGGCCGCGGCCGCCGCCCTCATCGCCCTGGCCTTCACGCTCTCGACGGCCGAGCGGTGGTGGGCACGGCGCCGGGCCCACGACCTGGCCTGGGCCGTCGCGCTGGCGATGTTCACGGTGGCGTCCGTGGCGCTGTGGTCCGGCGCCAGCCTCGGCTGGGGCGGGCGTTCCTTCCGCGTCTTCTACCTCCTCGGTGGCGTGGTCACCGTTCCCGTGCTCGCCCTCGGCACGGTCTCCCTGCTCGGAGGACCGCTCCGGGCCCGCCGGTGGGCGATGGTGGTCGCCCTCGGCTCGGCCTTCGCCGCGGGCGTCGTCACCGTGGCTCCTCTCCGGGCCCCGGTACCGGTCGACCGCCTGCCCAGGGGTTCGGAGGTCTTCGGCGCCCTGCCGCGCGCCCTCGCCGCCGGCGCCTCGGCGACCGGCGCCGCAGTGGTCCTGGGCGGAGCTGTCCTCAGCGCCGTCCGCGCCCGCCGCCGGGGGGGGCCGGCAGCCCGGCGGATGGTGGCGGCCAACGGCCTGATCGCCCTCGGCACGGTCCTGCTCAGCGCGGGAGGGCTGGCCAACTCCGTGGTCGGCGAGATGGAGGCGTTCGCCCTGAGCCTCGTAGCTGGGGTCGGGTCGCTGTTCGCGGGCTTCCTCGTAGCCGTGGCCCGCTCGCCGGTCGAGCCGCCGGAGCGGCCGCGCGCCGGGGCCGCCGAGGGCTCAGCCCAGGACGAGGAACTGCACGACGGCGGCCACGAGGATGGCGAGAAGGAGCAGGCACACCACGATGGTGGTCGCCGGCCTCATCCGGCCTGACCCGCCAGGCGCACGGCGTCGCCGGCGCCGATGCCGAGCTCCTGGGCGGCCGAGTGCCGCCGGCAGACGAGCGCCGCCAAGCCGTAGGAGTCGACCAGGACCCCGAGCTGACCGGTGCCGAGCTCGTCGTAGGTGCGGACCCGCCGGGCGGTGCGCGTCCGGCCGGCGACCTGTACGACGAGCGCCTCGTCGCCGCTCGGCAGGTCGTCGGGATCGACGTTGAGCTGGACGTTGCCGAACCGGTCGACCCAGAGGACCTCGGCCTCGACGGAGTCGCCGGAGGACGCCGACAGCGGGACCAGGCCGGGGAGCAGTGACAACGGGTCGATCGCGCTGCCGAGGGTCGTGAGGGGGACGCCGTTGCAGAGGTGGGCGGCGGCGGGGCCGAAGATGTCTCGGCCGGCGAACGTCGGTCCGGGTGCGTCGAGGTGGTACTCGGGGTCGTCGAGCGTGATCGCCCGCCGGGCGCCGCCCGCCATGGCCACCGCCGGCGCGAGCAGCCCGTTGTCCGGACCCACGAGGAAGCCCGCCGGGCCGGGATCGGCTCCGTCGGCCGGCTGGGCGTCGCCGCCGACCTCGACGACGACCGCCCGTCGGTCCGAGCCCACGCCCGGGTCGACGACGGCCAGCACGATCCCCCGGGAGAGGTACTGCATGCTCCTGGCCAGGGTCAGGGACCCGCCGCGCACGTCATGCGGTGCGACCCGGTGCGTGAGGTCGATCACGGTCACGGAGGGGGCCAGGTTCCGCACGACACCCTTGACCACGCCGACGAACTCGTCGGTGAGCCCGTAGTCGGAGAGGAACCAGATCGTGTCGAAGGTCGGCGGCGCGGGATCGCTCACGGGTTCGGGCACCCGGGGTCAACCGGGACGCGGCAACGCCCCGCGCCGCGTCGCGCCCCGGAAGGCGCCGCGGTGCGGCTCAGACGGCCTGCGTGTAGGTACCGGCCAGGTAGCGGTCGACGTCGTCCTCGCGGACCCGGTATGACTTGCCCACCCGGACGGCCGACAGCTGGCCGGCTTGGATCAGCCGGTACACCGTCATGGTCGAGACCCGCAGCATGCCGGCGACCTCGGCTGCGGTGAGGAACCGCGTCCTGCCCGGTGGTTGGGCGGCCGGAGACGGCTGTGTGCCTGCGGAGCTCGATCGTGCGGCCTCGGATCGTGCCAGTTGGATCACCCCTCTTCGCCTGGGGGCACTGTATTCCACCGTGGCCAGCGTGGGAAGAGAGGCGTACGTCGAATATCGCTAGGTCGAGCCCAGCTCCCGTGAGCGCTCGGTTGCGGCCAGGACGGCCTCGAGGAACGCCTCGCGCACGGCCCGGATCTCGAGGCTCCGGAGCCCTGCCGCCGTGGTCCCTCCCGGGGAGGTCACCGCCGCCCGCAGGACCTCGGGCTCCTCGCCCGACGCCTCGAGGAGCCGGGCCGCGCCGGCGACGGTCCGCACGACCAGCGCCCGGCTCACGGGCTTGGGGAGCCCGACGGCCACCCCGGCCTCGATGAGGGCCTCGACCACGAGGAAGACGTAGGCCGGTCCAGAGCCCGACAGCCCGGTGACGGCGTCGAGCAGCTCCTCGCCCACCCGCTCGACCAGGCCGACGGCCGACAGCACCCCCTCGGCCCAGGCCAGGTCGTCGGCACCGGCCTCGGTGCCGCCGGCGATGGCCGAGGCGCCGAGGTTGACCAGTGCCGGCGTGTTCGGCATGGCCCGGACGACGGCCACACCCGGGCCGAGCCACGACTCGAGCCGTTCCAGGCGGACCCCGGCCGCGATCGACAGCACCCGCGGGCAGCCGGCCATCGCGAGGGACCGGCACGCCGCTTCGACGTCACCCGGCTTGACCGCGACCACGGCGCCCTCGGCGGAAGGGACCTCGGCGAGCACGGCGACGTGCGGGAAGCGCTCCGACAGGAGCGTTCGGCGCTCGGCCGCCGTCTCCACCACGGCCAGCCGGGCGGTCGGCGACCATCCGGACGCCACGAGCCCGCCGAGGAGGGCCTCCCCCATCCGGCCGCCACCCACCACCAACAGCCGGAATCGGTCCGGCGGTCCCTCCGGGCCGGCCGACACCGACCTACAGGTACCGCTGGGGGTTCTGGGCCGTGCCGCCGACGCGCACCTCGAAGTGGAGGTGGTTGCCGGTCGAGGAGCCCGTGCTGCCCATGTCGCCGATCTGCTGGCCGCCCTTGACGACGGCCCCGTCGCTCACCCGGAGCCGGCTCATGTGGGCGTAGAGGCTGCTGAGCCCTCCGCCGTGGTCGATGACGACGGCGTTGCCGTAGCCGCCGTTGTACCCGGCGAGGATCACGGTCCCGGCCTTGGCCGCCCGGATCGGGGTGCCGTACGCGCTGGCGATGTCGATCCCGGCATGGAGCCGGCCCCATCGTATGCCGAAGCGGGAGGTGATCGTGCCCGACGCCGGCGACGAGAACCCGGCGCCGGACACACTGGCCGACCCACCGGGCGAGATCCGTGACCGGATGATGGCGGTCAGGCGGGCCTCCTCACGCGCCAGGGCGTCCACCTCGGCGACGACCCCCGCGATCCTCGTGTCCAGGGCGGTCTTGAGGCGGGTCTGGTCGGCCCGCAGGCGGCGGAGCTCGGCCAGCTTGGCGTCCGCCTCACGCCGGCGTTGAGAGGCGAGGTCACGGGCCCGGCGGACGTTGGCCTGATCGGTCTGCTGGTCCTGGCGGGCACCCCGGAGCTGCTCCAGCACGGTGGTGTCGCTCTCGATGACGTGGGCCAGGAGGCTCTGGCGCCGGCTGGCTTCGCCGAGGTTGCGGGCCTTCACCAGGCCCATGAGCCCACCTCCACCGGGATGGACGTAGGCCCGGACCGCGGCCGCGGTGACCTCCGTGCGCAGGGCGCGCATGCGCCGCTCCGTCTCGGCCAGCCGGCTCTCGGCGACGCTCACCGTCTTCTCGGCGACCCGCAGGGCCTGGTTTGCGGCGGTGGCCGTGTTGTCCTGGGCCGCGACGCCCCGGTTGAGGGTGGCCACGGCCGCCTCGAGCTGGGCGTCGTCCGCCTTGAGGGCGTTGAGCTTGGCCGCCGCCTGGGCCCGTTTGGCTGCGGCGGCGGCTCGTTGCTGCTCCTCGGTGAGGGCCGTCGCCGGGGCCGCGGCGATGACAAGCAGGAGGGCGGCAACCGCCGGGGCGAGAATCCTCGTTCGGAGCATCGGACTTGATCCGCCCTCCGCAGCGGCTGGCGAAGCCCGAAAGCTAATGACGGGCGAGGCGGCGATGCAAGCCTCGGTCCAGGTCGGCGACGTGCCTCGACCTGCGTCCGGGCGCGAGGCGGCCCGAGGAACCTTGCGACGTCACGTATTTCCCCGAACGCTCTGTCGCTCCGCCCCTCGGGCCGGCTCCCACCCTACTCCGCCCGTCGTCGAGACGCAAGGAACGCATCGAAATACCGCGAAATAGCGGGAGAGACCTCGTCTCCGCCATTTCGGGCCCGAGAGGCTGCCGGATCAGCTCCTCAGGCGCACTCGACCAGTTGGCGGACCGTGAGGTCGGCGTAGAGCCGGCGCAACCTGGCGGCGGTGATCGACCAGCGGTAGCGGCGGGCACCGCTGGCAGCACGTGCGCCCATGGCGGCCGCGGCCAAGGGGTCGGCGAGTAGGGCGTCCACCCGCTCGGCGAACGCCTCCGGCTCGCGACCGGCCACCAGGTAGCCGGTGACCCCCGGCACGACGAGCTGTCGCAAGCCGCCGACGGCCGCCGCCACGACCGGTGTGCCGCAGGCCGCCGCCTCCAGCGCCACCAGCCCGAACGACTCCGACCGGCTGGGCACGAGGCACACGTCGGCTGACCGGTAGTACGGCGCCAGGTCGACGTGGACCTGCGGCTCGACGAAGCGCACCCGCCCGGACAGGCCCAGGTTCTGGACGAGCTGTCGCAGCCCGGCGACGGTCTCCTCGCCCTCGGGACCGCTCGGACCCCCCACGACGACGAGCGTGGCCGGTCGGCGGAGGGCGGCCAACGCCCGCACGGCGATGTCGGCGCCCTTCAGCGGTTGGATCCGCCCCACGAACAGCAGCACCGGGTCGTCGCCCAACCCCAGCTGGCGTCGGGCGGCACCACGATCACCCGGGAAGAAGGTGTGGTGGTCGACCCCGGGCGCCACCACCTCGATGCGGTGGGGCACGGCGGCGTAGTGGCGTTCGAGCTGGTGCGCCTCGTCAGCCGAAGAGGCGAGGATGGCGTCCGAGCACCCGACCACCTGGGCCTCGGCGCGAGCCCGCTGCTCGCCCTCGTCGGAATCGACTTCGGCCTTGACCCGCCCGAGCGTGTGGAAGGTGCACACGAGCGGGACGTCGAAGCGGTGCTTGAGCGCATGGCCGGCGACGCCCGAGAGCCAGTAGTTGGCGTGGATCACGTCCGGTGGGCCCTCGAGGTCGAACCGGTCGCCGACACCCTCGGTGAAGGTGTCGACCAGGCCCGCGAGGTCCTCCTTGGCGACGTTGGCGGCCGGCCCGGCGGCGATGTGGTGCACGCGCAGGCCCGGCTCGAGCTCGACCGCTGGGTCGAGGCCCGGGCGCCAGGTGCGGGTGAAGACGTCACACTCCAGGCCGCCGCGCGCCAGCTCGGACGAGAGCCGCCGCACGTAGACGTTCATCCCGCCGCCGTCGCCGGTGCCCGGCTGGGCGAGTGGCGACGTGTGGAACGAGACGACAGCGACGCGCACGGTCGGCGAGGCGGCTAGGCCGGCGGTGAGGCCCCGACGGTGGCCTCTCCGGTGCGGTAACGGCGCGCCAGCTCGGCGGCCAACTGGTCGATCCGGCCGAACAGCGCCTTGCGCCGCCGCGACACCTCGGCCTCGAAGGCCGAGAGCCGGGCGTCGAGCTCGTCGAGGCGCTCGTCGGGCAGATCGACGACCGTTCCGAGGCTGGCCGGGTCGACGATGGCGTCGAGGTCGACGGTAAGGCTGTCGTCGTCGGGCGGCATCAGGGACGTGGGAAGTCGGCCGGGGTTGACGCCGCCCGCGCCGGGCGCAGCCGGCGCCGGACGGTCGGCGAGGATCCGCGGGAGCTCGTCAACCAGCGACGCCAGATCGGTCGCGTTCCCGCCCTCCGCCCGGCGGCGGCGCTCGGCGGTCACGATGTCGAGCCGACCCTGGATCATGCGGCGCAGGAAGGAGACCTTGGCCTCGACGGCCTGGCAGGCGGCGCGCCACGAGCGCACGTTGTCGAGCTCGGCGGCGGCGAGGTCGTCCGAAGGACCCGCGGCCAGGGCCTGCTCGACCTCGTCGCTCCACATGACCGGCGAGGCTACAACCGTCCCCGGCGATACTCGGGCAGGTACCGGTAGACCGGCCGACCTCGGACGTCGTCGTCCGGCACCGGTCCGAAGTGGCGGCTGTCGGTGCTGGCCACCGAGTTGTCACCCCGTACCTCGACGTCGTGGGCACCGCGCGCGGTGACCCGCTTGACCAGCGTCCGGCCCGGTTCCCGGGGGTCGGTGAAGGCGACCAGCCCGCCGACACGGACCGGGCCGCGCACGACGAGCAGCCGGTCGCCGGGCTCGAGCGTCGGTCGCATGCTGTCGCCACTGACCACCACGCGGCGGACGGGACGCAGGCAGAGGACTACGGCCAGCACCACGCCCAGCGTCCCCGCCGCCGTCGACCACGCCGTCCGCGAGCGCCGGCGCCCCGCCGGAGCCGGGACGGACAGCGGGTAGTGTCGCCGTCGGAACGGACGCCCGATCCCTCCGAGCCGAAGGAGCCTAGACATGGTGCGGACCTTGACGACCCGTCTCGCGACCGAGTTGCTCGGCCGCATCGACCGTCTGAGCCCCCCGTCGACGGTGCACGCCCACTGTGACCTGCCCTGCGGCGTCTACGACCCCGCCCAGGCCCGGATCGAGGCCGAGTCGGTCAAGGCCTGCCAGGAGAAGTACCAGGCCTCCACCGACGACGTCTTCCGGCAGCGTGCGGTCGCCATCAAGGAGCACCGGGCCGACCTTGCGAAGCACCACCTCTGGGTGCTCTGGACCGACTACTTCAAGCCGCCGCACCTCGAGCGCTACCCCGAGCTGCATCAGCTGTTCTGGGACGCCACCAAGGCCGCCGGCGCCACCAAGAGCTCCAACGACCCGGCCACCGGCCAGAAGCTGCTGGAGGCCATCGCGGAGATCGACCGGATCTTCTGGGAGACCAAGAAGGCCTGAGCGGGTCGGCGCGCTCAGGGCGCCGCCGTGCCGCTCGACTCCAGGAACTGCAGCGCGAACACCACCCAGATCGGCGCCAGCACCAGGAGCGAGTCGATCCGCCGCAGGGTCGGCGTACGCCATTCGGGCACGCCGGGCGCCAGCATGCGCTTGGCGACCAGAGGGCCGACGGGCGCGAGGCCGGCGGCGACCACCCCGAGCTGGATGCCCTGGAACGAGCCCATCCACGACTCGGCGAAGAGCGCGACCGGAAGGACGGCGGCCATGCCCGCCGCCGGTCCCTCCCACCACGACGACGCGCCCGTGCCGATGAGGTAGGCGCCTGTGTCGTAGGCCGCCGCGGCGGCCAGGAGGAACAGCGTCGCCTCGAAGCTCTCGCCGCAGAGGATCACGAGGGCGGCCAGCGCCCCTCCAGCGAGCACGGCCCCGGCGAGCACCCGCGTGCCCTCGGCCGCCGACCGGGCGGTCTTGCTGCCGGCCCGACCCAGCAGCGTCACGAGCACGCCAGCGCCGACGGCCAGCGCGAGGGCTCGGCCGCCGCCGAGAGCCGCCAGGGGTAGCAGCGCGGCCACCGTCGCCGCCGCTGCGACCAGCAGCGGCCGCCGAGGCTCGCTGCGGCCGCTCACAGCGAGCTGCGCGGCGGCGGCCGCGCCGACGATCGCCAGCCACACCGCCAGCCACGACGGGCCACCCACCGCGGCGGTCGCCGTCGCCAAGGTCCACGCCAGGCCCAACCAGCCGCGCGACATCAGGCCCATCGGGCGTTCGGCGTCGGCCGCGCCATCGTCCGCTCCTCCCTCCGGTGGGATCCCCGGGGACTCCTCGGCCAGCACCGCACCACCGTCGGACGGGGCACCGACGATCGTCGTCGCGCTGCGGCGGGGCTGTGGGTCGAGGACCCGTACCAGAGGTGGTGGCGCCAGCACCGGCCGCTCCGGGCTGCGGGTCCTGGTGCCACCGCTCGGTGTGTCCTGCGGGGACGTCGTGTCGGGATCGGCCGTCTCGAGGGGAGGTGCGAACGGCGATCGCGCCGATGCCTCGGGCCCCGGTCCGTCGCCGGCGGGCCTCGCGGGAGGTCGCGGGGGCTGAGGTGGCTCGACCGGCGGTGCCGACTGGGCCATGACCGGCGGGAGCGGTGCGACCGGGGGTGGGGCGACCGGGGGTGGTGCGACCGGGGGGGGTGCGACCGGGGGGGGGGCGGCGGCGAGCAGCCCCGGGGGCAAGGGCGCG
>Ga0187892_10009995_pt1 | contig 12213 bp, 11 predicted proteins | sample MA1701073metaG_FD_139345 | JGI IMG/M metagenome (GOLD analysis project Ga0187892, IMG submission 139345) | Bio-ooze microbial communities from a basaltic lava cave in the Kipuka Kanohina Cave System on the Island of Hawaii, USA - MA170107-3 metaG ...
ATAATTGCTGTATCTGCAAAGACTAGGCTACGACTGATGCCAAAATACTAGAACTTTCAACTTTTCATTTTGATTAATACTTAGATTATTATATCTCTACGACAAACAAAATCGTAATGAATTTTGAGTTTGAAGAATTTGATTCACCTGAGGACATCTTCATGTATCTATCCACCATAGTGCCTCCAATGAAAAGCACTATGCCAATAAACTCTTACAAAGGGTACATTTTTTCAATCATTCCACTCAATCCTACTACAGGAAATTTGTACCTTATGATTTACACAAAAGGCAAGCTCGATGGAAAGCTGTTAGAGTTTGATATGAATGTAAAAAAATACAAAGCAGTTGAATCTGCAGAAAGAGCAGATAAAACCTATTTTGTAGTTCTAACACCTAAAAGAAATACGATTGCGGATGTAGCAATAAAAGAGCTAGAAAAAAATTCTACCTAGTATACGCTGGAGCAGTAACTGATCTACTTTTTGAATAGTGTGATATTATGTCATCAGGAATCTTTCCGTTAAATAATTCCTTACACAAACCATGCAGATACCTCATAATTGCCCATGTACCTGCCTTTATCATTCCATACATTATGACTTTCATTGGAGGGCCAAAGGATTTGTTTCTAATTATTATGGGAATTATATCATTTATGACTCGTAGGTTATGTTCCCAGCACTTCCAGAACAATGTAAACTGAGCTTCATTGAGGTTACCAAAATGCATTGAGTTCTTCTCGTTAAAGTCTTGGTATAGAAGAGGCGCTACTAGACCCCGCATGTGCATTTGTTTGAAATCATCGATTAGGTCTATTGTGTATTGGGTTTCGTCAGGAGTTTCATCCGGCCATCCAATTATTAGAGTAGCTGCTGGGAACCAATGATTTTCATTTAAGATCCTTGCACCTTCTCTGACAACCCATCCCCATTCATCAGTAGAAAATGGTTTTGTCTTTACTCCTAGATGTTTTTTGACCATTTTTGGTGCAACGGTTTCAATTCCCAAGTTTGTAGCAAGCCACTTTTCGTTACTCATACCATTAATTTCTGACATGTCATGGAGTAATTTCGGATCAGCACATACAGCAGAAAATGTCATGTGAGTAGTACCTACAAATCTAGCGCCAAGAGATTTCAGTCCTTTCCACAAGTCAGTTATTGCATCATAGTTTGGTTGAAAATCTCTGCTTTCACATCCATAGAGTAGCATTTCGTCAGAATGTAACCAAATTGAATCAAAACCATAATCAAGATTTATCTTTGCCTCATGTTGAAGTCTTTCAAGTGGTAAATCTTTTTTAGATCTCTTATTGACATCACAAAAGTCGCAACCCCTTCCACACCCTCGCATTGCTTCGATAAGAGAGTTAACTGTGGGGCCTTCAATAATTGGAATGTTTTGGATGTTCTTAACAAAACAGTGCATTAATTCTGGCGCATCACCTTTTTCCAAATCATGAAACAAATCTAGTGCAAGTTCATCTGCTTCACCTACCACTACTGTATCAATTCCATGAATTTTCATCCTATCTGATTTTGCAAGTTCCCATGAACCGTTTCCTCCAACAACAACATGAAAATTGTATTTTTTCTTTAGCTGAATTATATTAGCACACATTCTTTTGAATTTCATTGCTACGTAGGAAAGTTTTTCTGGTGACATGGTGGTTGTGACCGGCGCCATGCCAAGAGGGTCCATTACATTAACTCCTACAACTTTTGTATCAGGTCCTATGCAATTTACAAGATAGTCAGGATGTGCAACAAAGACCTCGTCTCTTTTGTATCCCTGCAAGAGTGCGCTTTCAACTCTTCTTAGACCGACTTGAGCAACTTTTGCTTCCCCGGTTACCTTGTCAGTCTCTACGCTAGGACAGAAGACCTTATCAAAGACCCATTCGGGAAGAACCTCATATGGGCCACAAGCAATAAATCCATATAGAAAGTTGCCACGGTAGTTAGTCATCAAGCTGCGGTCTGCTGTTAGAACTATTCTCTTTCCAGACATTTTCTTGTTCTATCTCCTTTTACTATGATATAAATCGTTTACGACAAGAATATTCAAACATGGCACTGCGTTTTTGAATATGAGGTTGTGTAGATAGTATATGAAGGATTTATCAGAACCAAGGCATGTAGAAAGACACCAATCTGAAACAAGTGCCATAAGAGATTTTGTCTTTGGTTTTGGAGATGGCATCAATACATCGTTGGGGATAGTTGCAGGAGTTGGGGGTGCGGATATTTCTTCAAACATAATCATACTTGCCGCAATAGTTGCAATGTTTACAGGTGCCAAGGCAATGGCTGTACAAAATTATCTTGCGGTAAAATCACAAAGACAGCTTCTGCATTCTGAAATAGAGCGAGAGCTGTGGGAGATTGAGAATGTTCCTGAAAAGGAAAGACAGGAGATAGAAGATATTTACAAAGCAAAGGGATTTTCCGGAGCTGATCTTGAAATGGTTGTAAAAAAGGTAACTTCAGACAAAAAGGTCTGGCTTGACACAATGCTTAATGAAGAACTAAAGTTGAACTTGGAAATTATCGGCAGCCCTCTTAAAAGTGCACTAAGGATGTTTGGATCTTTTCTAATTGGTGGAATATTGCCAATTATTCCATACTTCTTTGCAGATGGATATGTGCCACTTCTTGTTGCAATAGGAATTAGTCTTTCAGCTTCATTTGTAATAGGTGCAATCAAATCAAAGTTGGCTAACCTTAGTATCATAAAAGGTGGATTAGAAATGGCTGGGCTTGGGACAGGCATTGCACTTATAGGATATGGAATAGGATCCGAACTTGCAAATCTTGGTGTTGTTAATGTTTAGTTCTTTTCCTTGCAGCTCTGTTAGCAATATTAGCTGCTATGGCACCTGCTCCTATACCGTTGTCTATATTCACTACAGATAGGCCAAGAGTACAACTTTGTAGCATCGCTGCAAGTGCTGCCACGCCTTTTTCTCCGTACCCATATCCTACCGACGTTGGCACTCCTATTACTGGCATATCCACAAGTGAAGAAACTATTGAAGCAAGTGCTCCTTCCATGCCAGCAACTACTATGGCAACATCAACCTCTTCTTTTATCATTTTTTTTATAATTGGAAAAACCCTATGTAGTCCAGCAATTCCTACATCATAGCTACAAATACACATGCACCCCATTGCTTCACACATTAATCTTGCCTCTTCTGCCACACCAATATCTGAAGTTCCCGCAGTCAATATCCCAACACGGCCATCTGAATAACGTGATGTGTTTTTGAAAATTAGGATGGATGTAGTGTTTTTGCCAAGCTTTGTTTTAAGTCTGTTTTTCTTTAAAAATGAAAGTACTTTTTCATAATCATTTTTGTTAATACGTGATACAAGTACTGAGTCAGATCTATGCATGGCAGCAAGAATTATTTTTTTTATCACTACAAATGATTTTTTTTCTGCAAAAATTACTTCTGGTATTCCACGTCTGAATTTTCGACCAATATCAAGTTTAGCAAAATCTTCAACTTTCTCTATTGAATGTAAGGAAAGAAGTTTTTGCGCTTTGGATGTGGTGATCTTGCCTAGCTTAAGCGACTCTAAGATTTCTATTAGATTCAATGTTATTTGTAATCCTCTCTGTGGTTAAAAATTTAATCAGAATTCCATGTTTGATATGGCATTTTTAACACTGTTAACTCCTTTTTCTAGCCATTCTTTTTCATTAGCATCTAAATCAAGCTCCAATATTTTTTCCACGCCTTCTTTACCTATGACGGCTGGTACACCTATAGCAACGTCTGAATAGCCATACTGTCCATCAAGACAAGTTGTAACCGGTATTACTTCCTTGGTGTCACGTACAACTGCTTCTACCATATTCGCGATTGCATTTCCAGGAGCATGGACTGTAGCACCCTTTAACTCTATAACCTTGGCAGCAACTTGTCTTGTATTCAGTATAAGATCTTCAATTTTTTGTTTCGGCAAAATTGAGGTAAGAGGTATTCCTGAGATTGAGGAATATCTAGCTAATGGTAACATGTTTTCACCATGTTCGCCGATAACTATTGCGCGTATGGAATCTCGTGACATGCCAGTTTCTTCATGTATGAATTGAATAAATCGTGATAGATCAAGCATGTTGCCCATACCAAACACCTTATTCTTTTGAAATCCTGAGATTTTGTATGTAAGGTATGTCATAGGATCAAGTGGATTTGTAACTGGTATAATCATAGAGTCAGAAGCGTATTTTTTTATGTTCTCCACGACGTCTTTGACAATTGATGCATTTATTTTCAAGAGATCCATTCTTGTCATTCCAGGTTTTCGTCCAGAGCCAGCCACTACAACAACAATGTCTGAATCTTTCATTTCAGAGTAGTCATTTGAACCACGTATATTCACATCGATTCCTTGTTCTGAAAGCATATGATTTAGATCCATGGCTTCGCCTTGTGGAAGTCCTTGAACAATGTCTAGAAGTAGAATTTCATCAGAAAGTTTTCTAAGTGCGGTAAAAAGCGCAGCAGCTCCACCAACCTTTCCAGCCCCAATAATTGTAATCATAATCAGGCGTGATTTTGATCAATAATTAAACTTGGCGATTGAAAGAATTTTTTTAAGCAAAAGGAGATTACAATTTATATGCATTCTGATGGTTTGCAATTCCATGGTAGTCATCATAGATTCGCAGATAGCTGGGATCTCGGGAGACATGATGCTTTCTGCTTTGGTCAATATAGGTGCAAACAAATCAAAAGTAATTGATGGAGCTCATGAAGCGGAGAGTTATCTTTCAGGCTCGAAGATCCAAAAATTTGAATTTGGAAAAACAATCAAACATGGAATAGAAGCAACAGAGATTTTGTTAGATATTAAAGAGAATGTACGCGCTAGAAAGGGAATTGAGATTCAAGAATGTATCTTACTTACATCAGATAAGATAGGTCTTTCTGAAAAGGCAAAAGTCTTTGCTAAAGAGAGTATCAAATCTTTGATAAACGCAGAATCAAAAATTCATGGTGAGTCTGTAGAGTCTGTTCATTTCCATGAAGCTTCTGGTATGGATACCGTGGTCGACATAATTGGATCTGCAATTGCTTTAGATGATCTAAATTTTTTTTCAGAAGAAATAGTTTCTACTCCTGTAGCAGTGGGTAGTGGCATACTTACCTTTTCACATGGAATTGTATCAAATCCGGCAAGTGCAATTTTGGAAATTTTTCGCAATTCTAATATAACGATCTCTGGTGGACAAGCAAAAGAAGAACTCACTACCCCCACGGGGGCCAGTCTTCTTGTAAATTTAACAGATAGGTGTTCAGAGTTCTATCCTTTGATGACAGTACAGGCGATAGGATATGGTGCAGGAAAGAAAAATTTTGATTTGTTTGCTAACGTACTTAAAATTGTTAAAGGTGAAAAATCTGACTATTTCCAACAAGATTCTGTTCAAATACTTGAGACAAATGTGGATGATGTTCCTGGTGAGGTTTTAGGACATATGGTTGACAAGATAATGGCAAATGGCGCAAAGGATGTTACGATTACACCTGCCATAACCAAAAAGAGTAGACCGACTAACCTTATCTCTGTAATATGCGAACCAAGTTCTGTAAACGCCATATTAGATACTCTTGTATCTGAAACAGGTACGCTTGGAGTCAGAGTTAGAACCTCTGCCAGATTTGTTGTTCCAAGAGTAATAGTTACTGTGCCCTTAATTATTCATGGAAAAAGCTTTGCTGTAAAGTGTAAGATAATAAAATATCAAGGGATCGTAAAACACTTCAAAGTGGAAGCTTCCGATGTCAAATCAGTTGCTGACTCACTTTCATTATCATTTAAAGATGCGAATGAACTTATCAGATCTGAGATTAAGCAGAAATTGGATGTAAAATGACGAAGATTGACAATTTGATACAATGGTTTAATGGAAGGGGTAAGGTACTTGTAGCACTTTCTGGAGGGGTTGACAGTGCACTTGTTGCTTATGCTGCGTACCGGTCTCTTGGAACATCAGCTATTGCAGTAACAGCTGACTACAAGACACTTGCTCAAGAAGAGCTAGAATCTGCAAAAAAAATATGCGGCGAAGTTGGAATAAAACATCTTGTTATACGGTATAACGAGCTTGAAAATCCAGACTTTGTAAGAAATGACAAAAATAGATGTTTTTACTGCAGAACCGAGCTGTCAGAACATCTAAAAGAAATTGCCCGTACAGAAGATGCGAGACTAATAGTAGACGGCACAAATCTTGATGATCTTGTAGACTATAGACCTGGCATAAAGGCTCTAAAAGAAAATGGGGTAAAAAGCCCACTTGTAGAAGTTGGATTTACAAAGAAGGAAGTAAGGGAACATGCAAAAAAGGTTGGTCTTTCTGTCTACGATCGACCTTCTAACTCATGCCTTGCTTCACGCATTCCGTGGGGACAGTATGTAACTGCAGAAAGACTTATGAGAATTGAGAGGGGTGAAATTATGATAAAGCAAATTTTTGGTGCAAAACAAGTTCGGATACGCGATTTTGACGGCATGGCAAGTATCGAAGTTGGAAGTGGTGAGATTAAATTGCTTTCAGACAAGACCAAATTATCAAAACTTATCTACAACCTAAAGCAAATTGGATTCACAACGGTTACCATAGACCCTGAAGGTTACAAGCCTGGTAAGCTGAACGTGATTGTAGATTGATTTACCTAGATAACGCTGCATCAACACCTGTGCATGAAAAGGTAATTGATGAAATGATTCCGTATTTTAGGGAACAATATGGAAATCCTTCGTCTATTCATAAGTATGGTCGTCTTGCTAGAATAGCAATACAAGATGCAAGAAAAAGAATTGCATCTTTGATAAATGCTGATGAAGCAGAGATACTTCTTACATCAGGCGGTACAGAATCAAATAACACTGCATTTTATGGGATTACACACCAAAGCAAAGGAAAACATATCATCACATCATCTATTGAACATGATGCAATACTAGAACCATGTAAGCGTCTTGAAGCAGAAGGTTTTCAGATCACATATCTTCCTGTGGATAGACATGGTCTTGTCAATCATGAAGATGTTGAAAAGGAAATCTCTTCTGATACGTGTTTTATCAGTATAATGTTTGCAAACAACGAAGTTGGTACGATCCAGCCAATTAAAGAAATTGGAGAAATAGCGAATGAAAAAAAAGTTACTTTTCATACTGATGCTGTGCAAGCCATTGGAAAAATACCAATAGATGTGAAAGAACTTAAGGTGGATTTACTTTCAATGTCGTCTCATAAAATAAATGGACCGAAAGGCGTAGGTGCTTTGTATATCAAAAAAGACGTGAAGATAGATCCTCTCATCCTAGGGGGTGGACAGGAAAATGGTCTTAGGTCGGGTACAGAGAATGTTGCAAACATTGTAGGTTTTGGGAAAGCATGTCAGCTCGCAAAAGATAACATGAGCCAAAACCAAGAATATGTAGGAAAGCTTGGCAGAAAGCTTGTCTTTGAGATCCTAAAGGAAATACCTCATACTACCCTAAATGGTCATCCTGAAAAAAGAATACCAAATAATATACATTTCACATTTCTTGGTGTGAATGGTGAAGATCTAATAATCAAGCTTGATGAAAATGGAATTGCAGCATCTACTGGTTCTGCCTGTTCGGTTAGAGTGCAAAAAGCATCCCATGTTCTAAAGGCAATGGGTTTTTCACATGAACAAATAACTGGTTCATTACGTTTGACAGTAGGAATATCAAATACTGAAAAAGAGATTGATGAAACTGTTCAGATTTTAAAGAAAGTGGTAACGGAGCTACGTGCAGTCTCTCCGTACAAAGAAAAATATAACTTTTAGATAATGGTAAAATGTTTTAAAATTATATTTAGCTATTGATTTCTGATTTTGCATTCATATGAAATAGCTTTTGTTATTGCATAGTAAGTGTAGCCCAATACTGCTAATGCAGCAAGACGTAATGGTATCTCATAATTTGTTAGAAACGAAGTAGCGATGCCTCCTATAGTTCCGAAAGTAGAGATCACAGTGAAACCGACTGGACCACAGCTGCATGCTCCTGCGGATGCACCTATTATTAAGCCTAAAAATCCGCTTCCCATCTTTTTCATGCTATTTTGTAATGCTTTTATTCTATACACATTCATGCTTACTACCAATCCTGACATGATAGAAACACCAGTTATTAATACAAATCCAATTAGTCTATCTGTTGGGATATGCATTATAAGATATGGTTCAAAAAAGACATACTCTGAGATTATGGATGGTGGAATGAAAATACTTACAGATATAATCACTGCAAGTAACATGTAATTGAATTTAGAAAAAATAGTCGTAAACATCGTAAGAATTTAAGTCATACAATCATATTTGTCTTTTTTACGCTTTGTTATATTATTAACATGTTTACTAACAGAAAAGAAGCTGGCAAACTTCTTGCAGAGAAGCTTAGTCACCTCAAAGGCGACAAGATAGTTGTTTTAGCTATTCCAAGAGGTGGAGTTATAGTTGGTGATGAAATTGCTAAAAAACTTGCTTGTGCTTTAGATGTGGTGATTTCAAGAAAAATTACGCCACCAGATCAACCAGAATATGCAATAGGAGCCGTAATGCATGATGAAACACTACACATAAACTGGCCATCTTATTCCACAGATCCATATCTCATCAAGGAGATAGATGACAAGAAAAAAGAAGCAGAAAGAAGGTTGAAAACATTCAGAGGAAAGTACGATTATGATTTACATGACAAGACAGTAATCTTGGTAGATGACGGTATAGCAACAGGATCAAGTGTTTTTGTAATTTTAAAATGGTTATCAAAACAAGGTGTAAAGAAAAAAATTATAGCTGTACCAGTAATTCCAAAACAGACCTATGATTCTATGAAAAGAATTACAGATCATATTATTGCTCTTGAAGTGCCAGAAGAATTTATATCAGTAAGTCAATTTTACAAGGAATTCGATCAGGTTTCCGACAATGAAGTCTTATCAATTCTTAACAAATATAATAATTAAACAAAGCATAGAGTGTAATCTTCCTTTTTGCGCTAAGGCTTTTGTGTAATCATTTTTAGAGGATCTTAGTTATTATCTTGAACCCACATTAAGAGGATATTCCGTTTTTTTGGCAAGTGGTGTTGCAGAGTCTATCCCATCCCACACGAAAATTTCTACAGTATAATCTCCTGGAAGTATTGGTTCCCATGGAATTGTTACAGTGTTTGTCTTTGTTGGATCCACTTTACCACTAATCCATCGTAGATCTACAATACTATTGTTCTCATCTCGTACTTGTATTATATAGCTGTAACTTTGTGATTGCTGGTCTTTATTTGATATTTCTGTTACAAAGTTAAGCTTCTGACCTACCACAGGTTTTTGTAACATAGGTCTGTTAAAAGAGTCTTTTATCTGAGGAGTTTTTATATTGATGTTTGGCACAGGTTCTCCTTCTACTCTAGGTTGATTTGATGCAACGCCAGAGGTTGGCTTGGCAAACGTTAATCCAATTTCTCTTGGTTGCCCAGACGCATCTCTAAAATCAAAGTAATTTACTTCAATGCTTCCACCGGCTGTATAGATCAGCTTTGTGCCATCTTCATTACAAATTTGTGAAGGCATTTTGAAACTTCCTTTGAACACTCCGGTGTCTGGACCTGTCTCTACAAGTGAAAATCCAGTTGATGCTAGCCCTCCAGTTTCAACTCCGTTTATGGTACAACGATGGTATCTGAATCCCTTGATCTCTATTTCTAGAAGAATGTTACCATTTGTATCTCCCACTGTATCATCTGCTGCAGACGATGGATCGTCTACCACATTATAAACATCAATTACATCATGTTTTGCGTTTAGGTCTGAGTCTGTTAGAATTACAACAACAGGTTGACCAAACCTGTAGGTTTTTGAATCAAGTGTAACTGTACCAGAATGTGTTCTTATATCAGTTTTTGAAGACACCCCTATTGTTACTCCAACATTTGCGACATCAGAATATGCTAGGTTTATTCCCTTTTCATCGATCATCTTATCATTTACTAGGAATTTTATTTCGTCATCAATCGTACGCAGACTCTTAATCAGGGCAGGATCAACCTGGTTGAGTTGATTTATCACTACATATTCCAGTGTACCAATAAAGGTACCTGAATTGGCTGATGTTTCTTCAAGCTCTGCTCTGTATATTGCATTATTAATGCGTTGACCGTTTTTTTCTCCAAAGGAAAATAGATCAAAGACTACAGGTTGCGTATCAGTTTCACTTGAGATGGTTCCTGCGTTTGTAGTATCGCTTGATTCATCAAAATTTATCACCAAAAATACAGAAGCGGAAGAAGATATCGTGTTTATCGCATCTATACCTGCATCATCTATTTGAACAAGTCCTTTTCCTGATGATATGTCACCACCATCTAAGATTTGAACTACGGTGATACCAGGCAATCCACCAAATTGCAATGCCATGTTTGTATCTGAAAAGGAGTTAATTGCAAGCTGTTGTTCAAATGATCTTAGATCATAATTTATCCAGTTTGTTCCATCAGTGTTTGGATCGCCTGGATCTATGTCTATAAATAGATCTTGTAAAGTCTTTGCCGTAATTCCTAGATTTAGAGAAATTTTCTCAAATGGCCCATTTAAAGTTGGAGAGGTTGTATCTATTATCAACCTATCAGATTTAGTATCTGGTATGCTTGACGGAACATCTGTTCCTCCACCAAGAACAGTAGCAGATGTTGCATAAAACTTGACTTTTGATGCACTTTGCAAAGTAACAGGATTACCAATCTGTAATGTTGGTATAATTGCTGTGCTCCTAAATACGTCCAAGTCTTCATCAGCACCAGGATTGAGATTTTGATCATTATCAACCAGAGTTATGGTTGCCTTTTGACCTGAGTTGAATTGTCCATTCTGCATACCTAAGGAGAGTGTTGCAGTAAATGTGCCCGACACTATGGAAGTTGATTTTGAATTATATTCTATTGAGGCGGACTGGCCACGAGGTGCATTACTTGAAATTCCAATTATGGATCTGTCATTGAAATCAAAACTTTCAAAGATTCCGGAGTTTGGCTGCGATTCTACTAGTGTAACTATTTGAGTATACGATGTTATGCCATTGGTAACAGAACTGACTGGTTGTCGTTGGTTTGTTTTTAGTTCTGCTACGGAGCCTAGGTACATTCCTAAATTTCCATTTTTCTCAAAGTCCAGACTTCCCAGATATGGATTTAAATCTACCAAGCCAAGGCCGCCATTTGCAGAGTTCGTACCTGTTTCTGTGAATGCCTGGTAAAAGGTTGCTCTTGGAGAATTGATGTTAAATGTCCAAGAATCAACCGATGTAGGATCTTGGTTTAGTTGCATGTCTTTTATGGTTACGAATGCTTCAGCTCCTTTTGGATATCCGTTTCTATCAAGTGCTAGAGAAATGTTTGGCATATCAGAATAGGTTAGATCTACTCGTTGAGAACCACCTGCTCTATTGTAAACAATGCTTACATTATCATTGAAAGAAAAAAGTTGGATAAATGGCCATGCGCCAGCTGCTATCCCGATTTGGCCTAAAGGCACAGTCGGATTTGAATTAGGACTACGTGATTGTCGTACTACATTATTTAGGTTAGGTGAAGATGAGGGTGGACCGCTACCACAAGTATTGAATGATGCAGTACCTTGTGTTGTATCACTGATTCCAACAGATACTGGAATTGCCACACCATCCGTGTCTGAAAAACTTACGCCAAATACTGACGCAGGTGTGTCGTTATCACAAAAGGCACCAAAGTCAAGACCTTCTCCAGATGTAGCACCTTGTGTTGCGTCTGCAATTTGTGCTTTCTCTTTGTTAGCAAAATATGCATACCAGTTTCCATCAGAAGCTTGTACCATCCGAAGTTTTTTTCCATTTAATGTGACATCGGGTTCACCCTTAGCTTCATCAGTATCTGATATGTCACTATCTCTTATGACGACTTCAACAACCATAGAGCCAGAAAAGTGGTTCTCAAAAAAACTATTTTCTGCGGACACAAAGAGATTTGGATTACTAGATTGCGCTTCTACAATAATACTTGAGAGTGGAGTTGCTACAAGAATAAGAACCAGTGAAAAAACTAAGAGTTTATGCAATTTTACTCGTTGATTACAAGATCTGCTGAACTACCAAATATTGTTGTCGTATAATTAATACAT
>Ga0187892_10009996_pt1 | contig 12213 bp, 8 predicted proteins | sample MA1701073metaG_FD_139345 | JGI IMG/M metagenome (GOLD analysis project Ga0187892, IMG submission 139345) | Bio-ooze microbial communities from a basaltic lava cave in the Kipuka Kanohina Cave System on the Island of Hawaii, USA - MA170107-3 metaG ...
AGGGACGCCAGACGATCAATGCCATTCTCTCGGCTCACGCGGTTACCCTCGAGCAACTTCGAAAGGCGGCCGCGTGAAATCCTTGCCCAAAAACCACGAACCTGACGGATAGTAGAACAGAGGACGCAGAGAAGCCTTTGGAGTGCACTCTCTGGCCTTAGTAAGGCTGCGGAGGGCGGGCGAACGATCGAACGGAGAACCAGCGCGTCAGCCTTACTCCGACGCGCTCATAGGCGCACGCGCGTCGCGTCGTCGACGCGCTCGAACGCGAGGGACGCGTCTTCCATGAGCGCGCGGGCCGGGGAAGGCTGCGCGAAGTAGTAGCCCTGCCCGTACGGGATGCCGAGGCGCCGGATCGCGCGGAACTCCGCCTCCGTCTCCACGTTCTCCACGATGAGCGGCACGTTGAGCCGCTCCGCCATGTCGGCCGTCGCGGCGACGGCGACCTGGCGCGCGCGGTCGTGCTCGATCCCGCGAAGGAGGCTGCCGGCGAGCTTCAGGTACTGCGGCGAGAGCTCGATCAGCAGCTGCAGGTTGGCGGCGCCCGAGCCGAAGTCATCGAGCGCGATCCGGAAGCCGAGCTCGCGCAGTCCGATGAGGTGCCGCGCGAAATCCGCGCCGTCGCGGATCAGGTGGTGTTCGGTGACCTCGAAGACGACGAGCTCCGGGGCGAAGCCCGCCTGCTCGACCATCTCGAGCGCCGTCGCCGCGAAGCCCGGGTGGACGAGCGACACCGGATGAGCGTTCAGGAACAGGCGCGTGCCCTCGGGGAGGAACTGCGCCTCGTTCAGCGCCGCGCCGATGCACCGGCGGTCGGTCTCGAAGACGCGGTCCTTGCGCACGGCGTACTCGAAGAGGAGCGCGGGATCGTAGATCTGCGTGCAGGTCGCGAAGCGGGCCAACCCCTCCACGGCGTGCACCTGGAAAGGCGACTCCCGCGACGTGAGCGCGCAGATCGGCTGGAGCGCCGACCGGATCCGTCCGCTCGTCAGCACGGAATCGATCGGCTCCAGCTCCGTGACGTGCCCGGCCGCGCGGCGCGCCTGCGATGGGTCGAGGACGGCGGCCCGGAGCACGGCGAAGTCCACCGGCTTTTGCAGGACGGCGCGCATCCCCATGGCCCGCCCGAGCTGGCCGATCCGCTCGTCGACCAGGCCCGTCACGCACACGGTGCGGGTTTCCGGCCACTCGGCCGCGAGGTGGCGCGCCAGCCGCATCCCCTCCATGCCCCCGCGCTCCGACACGTTGAGGTCGGTCACGACGGCGTCGAAGCGGCGGTTCTCGATCAGCGCCTCGGCCGCCTCGATCTCGCGACACGCCAGCACATCGGCGCCCGCGGCCGCCAGCGCCTGCGAAATCATGCGCAGGACGTTCACGTCGTCGTCGAGAACCAGCACTGCGGTCATGGCGGCCTCCCTATTTCGTGCATGCGGAACGGACTTCGTTCAAGTCGGTGGTCCCCAGGAGCACTTTGCGGACGCCGTCCTGGCGGAGCGTGACCATCCCCTTCCGGCAGGCGGCCGCCCGGATCTCGGGCGACTGCGCCCGGCGGAACACCAGCTGGCGGATCTCGTCGTCGACCCGCATCAGCTCGTGGATCCCCGTGCGGCCGCGGTAGCCGGTCCCCGCGCACCGGGGACAGCCGCGCGGCTCGGCGAGGCCGCGCACTTCCAGCGCGTCGAACGCGGCGTCGTTGCCGTACTCCTCGCGCAGCTGCGCGCGGACGCCATCGGACACGGGGACGATCTGGCGGCAGGCGGAGCACGCCGTGCGCAGCAGGCGCTGCGCCAGCACGGCGACGAGGGCGTCCCCGAAGGCGAAGGGGTCGAGTCCGATGTCGAGCATGCGCGTCACCGTCTCGGGCGCCGAGTTCGTGTGCAGCGTCGACAGGACGAGGTGCCCGGTGAGCGACGCCTCGACGGCGGCGGCGGACGTCTCGAGGTCGCGCATCTCGCCGATCATGATCACGTCCGGATCGAGGCGGAGAAACCCGCGGAGAGCGCGCTCGAACGTCAGCCCGATCTTCGACTGCACCTGGACCTGCCGGAGGCCCGGCTGCGTGATCTCGACGGGGTCCTCGGCGGTCCAGATCTTCACGTCGGGCTTGTTGAGGTGCGCGAGCGCCGAGTGCAGCGTGGTCGTCTTGCCGGAGCCGGTCGGCCCGACGCAGAGCACGATCCCGTAGGGGGACTCGATCGCCGCGCGGAGGCCGGCCAGCGTGTCCGGCAGGAGGCCGAGTTCGCCGAGCGGCTGCGGACGCGACGACGCGAGCACGCGCAGGACGCAGTCTTCGGCGCCGCCCGCCGTCGGCATGGTCGAGACGCGCAGCTCGATGTCGCGCGATCCGAAGTCGCGGTAGCGGATCTTGCCGTCCTGCGGGAGGCGCCGATCGGCGATGTCGAGTCCGGCCATGATCTTGATCCGCGCGATCAGGTTGCGGCCGAAGCCCTGCGGGAGCCGCGCGTGCTCGCGGCACGATCCGTCGACCCGGACGCGGACGGCAACGTCTCCGCCGGGGACGGGCTCGATATGCAGGTCGGACGCGCCGGCGTCGACCGTCTGCTCGATGAGCTGGTTGACCAGGAGGACCATGCCTTCGTCGTTGGCGCGCGCCGGGTCCGCCTGCTCCTCCGGGCGGGCGAGGGCCGCCATCTCGGCGGCGCGCTGCTGCTGGATCTCCTCCACGATGGACGAGAGCGACGGCGAGGGCGGGCGGGGCGTCTCGGCGGGGACGGCCGCGAAGTGGTCGATCATCGCGAGGATGTCCTCGCGCGTGGAGACGCACGCGACGAGACGGACGCCGCCGAGGCGCCGCGCGATGTCGTCGCAGAGCGTGAGGGCCCGCGGGTTCGACATGGCCACAACGGCCGTCGTGCCTTCCGAGCGCAGCGGGACGAAGAGGTGGTGCTTCAGGTAGTCGACGGTGAAGCGCGCGAGCAGCTCGCGAGGCGGCTGCAGCTCGGGCGTGAAGAAGACGACCTCGCAACGGTAGTACTCCGCGAGGCTGCGGGCGATCTCCGCCCGAGGCACGGCGTGGCGGGCGGCGAGGACGTGCTCGACCGACCGGCCCTCCTGCTGGGCGGCGGCGGAGGCGCGGTCGAGCTGCTCCGGGCTGACGAGCTTCGCGCGCAACAGGTAGTCATGCGGCGAGCTGCGGATGTTCATGCGCTCCTGGTTCTGGAGCGCGACCGCCAGCGTCTCGGCGAGATGGGCGATGATCTCCTGGTCGTGCGCGTCGAACGGCGCGCCGTCGCGCGTGTTGGCGGCGAGGAGCACGCCGTAGAGGTTGCGGTCGCGCATCACGGGCACGGCTAGGACCTGCCGGTCCCGGTCGCTGAGGAGCGACGCGGCGCCGCCGGAGTCGCGCGACGCGATGTTGAGCCCGCGGCGCTGCACGGCGACGCATCCCGCGAGGGAGGCGGTGTTCACGGGCATCCGCAATTCGGTGCCGTCCGCGGCGCGCGCGAACAGCTCGTTGCGCTGGGCATCGAGGGCGTAGAGCAGCACGCGCTCGCAGTCGAGCAGCCGGCGGACGTCGTCGCGGATCTTGACCATCAGCTCGTCGAGCGGGAGGGTGTGGATGCGCGTCGTCAGCTCGCGGAGCTGGCGCTCGCGCTCGAGGCGCTGCTGGAGGGCGGAGGGGGCGGCGATCACGGCGACACTCCTTCGCCCGCCAGCGCGGCCTGCAGGGCGCAACCGTCCTCGAAGCGGCGGGCCGGGTCCCGGTCGAGCGCGCGCAGGAGCGCCGCCTGGAGCGCGGGGGAGACGAGAGGGTTCAGCTCCCGCGGGGGCGCCGGGTCGCTGCCGCAGATTCGCGCGGCGACTTCGGAGAACTCCCCGGCGCCGAAGGGAAGGCGGCCGCAGGCCAGGAAGTAAAGGCTCGCGCCCAGGCTCCAGACGTCGCTGCGCGCGTCGATCAGATCGGGCAGCCCGCGCGTCTGCTCCGGCGACATGAAAGGGATCGTCCCCTCGACGACGCCGACGGACGTCATTCCGTCGTCGCGGTTCGTCGTCCTCGCGAGTCCGTAGTCGATGAGGTGGATGCCGCCCTCGGCGACGAGCAGGTTCTGCGGCTTGACGTCGCGGTGGACGAGCCCTCGCCGGTGCAGGTAACCGAGGATGGCGGCCGCCTCCGCGCCGAGGCGCACGATGGACGATAGAGCGGTCGCGGGGCCCTCCAGCTCCTGCACGCGCCGGGAGTGGACGTCGAACGGAAGGCCCTCGACCATCTCCATCACCATGTAGAGCCGGTTCGGGTTCTCCTCGTCGGTGCCCGCCTCGAGGAGCGCGGGGATGCGAGGATGACGCAGGCCGGCCTGAACGCGCCACTCGCGGCGGAACCGCGCCACGTCGTCCGGCGTCGCGCCGTTCAGGACCTTGACCACGACGCGGCGCGCGACGGCCGGCTGCCACGCCGCCCAGACGTCGGTCGCCTCGTGGCGTGCGAGGAGGCGGTAGGGAAGGTAGCGGCTGCCCCGGAACCGCGGCGGGGCGCACTCGGCCGCCGGGTCGGCGCCGTGAGTGCACGCGTCCGGCGAGCCGTCGGCGACCGTCCGTCCGCAGCCGGCGCAGAAGGAAACGGCGCCGCGCGCCTCGGCCCCTGCGGAGCCGCGCTCGCGCATCACGCCGTCGATCTCCGGAAGGTCGAGAGCATCCCCGGCGGTCCGCAGCGCGGCGGTCTCGACGACTCCGGCCAGCTCGCGCACGTCGCCTGTCCAGGGGCGGCGCGCGAGGGACTCGGCGGCCGCGTCGGTCAGGCGCACGGTGCGGCCCAGGCGGCGCCGCAGCCGCCGCAGGATCTCGGCCGCAATGGAGGGGGCGTCTGCGGAGTGGTCGACGAGCGACGGTACTTCGATGCTGGTGATGCCGAGAGCGCGCACCAGCTCGGGCGCCGGCGTCGGCTCAGCCCGGCGGGCGGTCGCCAGGAGACGAACGCCGCGAGCGGCGATCGGCTCCGCCATCTCCGCCAGCAGCGACTGCGCGCTCATCGACATGCTTCCGATGCGCCGGAGGACCAGCGATCCGGCGGGGGCTTCGAGCGCCAGGTCAAGCTCGCGCTGTGCGTCGCGAAGGGCCCATCCGGTGCAGTCGAGCACGCGGCACGGTGCCGAGGACCTGCGGCCCAGGCGGTGGATCTCGCGCGCCGCCAGCTGCTTGCCGCATCCCTCGGGGCCCCAGATCAGCACGGGGTCGTCGCAGGCGGCGGCGCGCGCGATGGCGCGATAGACGTCGACGATCGCCTGCGATCCTCCGGCAAGGCGGTGGGCGGCCACGGTGGTCGCCGCCTCGGGCAGGGCGCGTCGGACGGCTTCGAGCAGCCTCTCCTGCTCGACCGGCTTGGCGATGCAGTCGATCGCGCCGCTGCGGACGATCTCGACGGCGTTGTCCATGTCGGCGTGACCGGTGATGACGATGATCGGGTTCTGCGGCGCGACGGCGCGCGCGTCGAGCAGCAGCTCGAGGCCGGTGTGTCCGCCGTCCAGCGAGAGGTCGGTGATGAGGAGGTCCCAGGACCGCGAGCGCAGCGTGCGGGCGCCGTCCTCGTAGGCCGTGATCTCCGAGGTCTCGTAGCCCTCTTCGCGCAGCGTCGTCGCCACGAGCGCGGCGCACGACGGGTGGTCGTCGACGACCAGGATGTGGGTCATGTCATCGTCTCAGCAAGGCGCGTACCACGGGGAATCGCGGCGTTTTGCGCGGCCGCTCCGACGGGAATGTCGTTCGTTGCGCCGTTCACCGATCTGGGGGGAGTCGCACGTATCAGGTTTCATGTCGTTGACGGTTGTCCGACGCTGTCGTTGACCGTCGACCGTCCGCTGCGACGACGTGATGCGTGAAACGTGATACCTGAAACCCGGCGCACGAAGTGCGCCGCCGCTAGAAGAGGAGCTGGACTCCGGTGATGGCCAGCGCGGTGATCGCAGCGCCCGTCGCCATCCAACCCACGCGCGGCGAGTGCCGCAGGGCCACGCGGAGCGTCGACACGCGGCGCGCGCTCACCGGCTGCCCTTCGCGGAACCGGCGGAGGTCCGTCGCGAGGTCGGCGGCGGAGGCGTAGCGTTGCGCCGGATCGCGGTGCATCGCCTTTGCACAGATCGCTTCCAAGTCGGCGGGGACGGAAGGGTCGATGCTGCGCAGGCGCGGCGCATCGCCGCGGAGGATCTGCCAGAAGATGTCGTTCGGGTCATCCGCCATGAACGGAAGGCGCGCGGTCAGGAGCTCGTAAAGCAGCACGCCTAGGGCGTGGACGTCGGTGCGCGGCGAGAGCGGCGCGACCTCCTTGCGGATCTGCTCGGGCGCCATGTAGCAGGGCGATCCCAGCGCATAGCCCGCCTCGGTCAGCCGCGCGTCGCCTCCGGACATCTTCGACAGGCCGAAGTCGAGCAGGTGCGGTTCGCCCGCCTCGTCGACGACGATGTTCGCCGGCTTCACGTCGCGATGGATGATGCCCTGCACGTGCGCGCAGTGCAGCGCGCCCGCGATCTTTTCCACCAGGGCCGCCGCGCGCTCGCGCCCCACGGGCCCGTCGTTGAGGATCGACCCGAGGCTGCGGCCGCGTACGAGCGGCATCACGATGTAGTGGGTCCCGTCGCTGACGCCGGCGTCGTGGACGGGGACGATGTTGGGGTGCTGCAGGCGGGCGCCGATGAGCGCCTCCTGCTCGAAGCGGGGGAGCGCGGCGTCGATCGGCCGGTCGGTGCGGAGCTCCTTGAGGGCGACTTCGCGCCCCAGCCGGAGGTCGCGGGCGCGCCAGACGCGGCCCATGCCGCCGTGGCCGATCAGGTCGATGAGCTCGTAGGGGCCGATCTGGCGCGTGCCGTGCAGGGCGGCCAAGGGCGCATCCTCGAGGGCCGTCAGGGCTCGAACCACGTCGTCCATCGGCCGGGGGGAGAGCAATCGGCATGCCAGCGTTGGCGCCCAGAATCCGCCGCCCGGACCGACAATCCGGTCGGAGCCCTATGGGGATGTGCCTCCCCGCGGGAAGCGAATCACGCCCCGCCGCCCTCGGTTCCATCGAGCACCGCGCGCACTTTCTGGGTCAGCGCGTCCAGCGTGAACGGTTTCTGCAGGAACGCAAGCCCGCTTTCCAGGATGCCGTGATGGACGATGGCGTTGCTCGTATACCCGGAAAAGAACACGATCCGGAGATCCGGCCGCAGCTGCTTCAAGCGCCGGGCCAGCTCGCGCCCGCCCATCTGGGGCATGATCACGTCGGTGAGCAGCAGGTGGATCCGCCCCGGGTGCTTCTCGCAGAGACGGAGCGCCTCGTCGCCGTTCCCCGCCTCCAGGACCGCGTAGCCCACCTGTCGGAGCACGACCCTGGCGAGGTTCCGGACCATCTCGTCGTCCTCCACGACGAGGATCACCTCCGATCCGCCGGCCGCCGACTTGCGCACGTCGCCGGGACGCGGCGCAGCGAGAGGCTCCTCCACGCGCGGCAGGTAGATCTTGAACGTCGAGCCCTGCCCGGGTTCGCTGTAGACCCAGATGTTCCCGTTGCTCTGCTTGACGATGCCGTAGACGGTCGACAGTCCCAGCCCGGTTCCCTTGCCCTTGTCCTTCGTGGTGAAGAACGGCTCGAAGAGGCGGGCGAGCGTGGCCTTGTCCATTCCGCAGCCGGTGTCGCTCACGGCGAGCATGACGTAGGGGCCCGGCTTCACGGCCACGTGGCTTCGCGCGTATGCCTCGTCGAGGTCCGCGTCCGCCGATTCGATCGTGATCTTGCCGCCTTGCGGCATGGCGTCTCGCGCGTTGACCGCCAGGTTCATGATGACCTGCTCAAGCTGGCCCACGTCGGCTTTGACGCGCCCGAGATGGGGGTTCAGCACCGTGATGAGATCGATGTCCTCGCCGATCACCCGGCGCAGGAGCTTCTCCATGCCGTGGACGACCGTGTTCAGGTCGACGACGCGTGGCGCGATGATCTGCTTGCGGCTGAAGGCGAGAAGCTGGCGGGTGAGTTCGGACGCGCGCTGGCCGGCATTGCGGATCTGCCCGAGATCGTCGGTCAGCGGGTCCTTGCTCCCTACGCGCTTCAGCGCGATGTCGGCGAACCCGAGGATCGCCGTCAGGAGATTGTTGAAATCGTGGGCGACTCCGCCCGCGAGCTGGCCGATCGCCTCCATCTTCTGCGCCTGGATCAGCTGAGTTTCCAGGCGCGTGCGCTCCTCCCGCTCTTTTGCCTCGTGGACCGCGCGCGTGACCGCCTGGCAGAGGCGCATGATGTGGCCCTTGAGGAGGTAGTCCGTGGCGCCCTGCTTCAGCGCGTCCACCGCCGTCTCTTCGCCGATCGTCCCTGACACGAAGATGAAGGGCGTCTGGGGAGCGCGCTCCCGGCAGAGCCGCAACGCAGACAGTCCGTCGAACGTCGGGAGCGAGAAATCCGAGATGACCAGGTCGGGTCTGAACTCGGCGAGCTCGCGAATGAAGTCAGGCTCCGTTTCCACGCAGCGGCTCACGTACTTCACTCCGCCGCGCCGCAGCTCCCGTTCCAGAAGCTCCCGGTCGGCGGGATTGTCCTCGAGCACCAGGATTCTGTATTCGCTGTGGGACGTGATGGATGCCTCCCCTCTATGGTTTGAGCGGATGGTTGAGCAGGAGCCAGTAGAGCCCCAGCTGGGTCACCGCGTCGGTGAACTTCTCGAAGTCGACCGGCTTCACGATGTAGCTGTTCACGCCCAGGCGGTAGCTCGCGAACACGTCGCGCTCTTCCCTCGAGGACGTGAGGATCGCCACGGGGACGGCATTCAGGCGGTCGTCCGATTTCATCCGCTGCAGCACTTCGAGCCCGTCGACCTTCGGGAGCTTCCGGTCGAGCAGCACGATCTTCGGCGTGTCTTCGACCCTCCGTCCGGCGTAGGCGCCGGTGCAGAACAGGAACTCCAGGGCTTCCGCGCCGTCGCGGACGTGATGGAGCCTGTTCGCGAGGTTCTTCTTCCGGAGCGAGCGGATCGTCAGCTCCGCGTCCTGAGGGTTGTCCTCCACGAGGAGGATTTCGACTTCACCGGGTGTCACGATCGCCTCCTTGCCCGGGCAGCGTGAAGAAGAATGTGGCGCCCTCGCCCACCGCGCCCTCGGCCCATGCGCTTCCTCCGTGGCGCTGCGCGATGCGCTGCACGAGCGCGAGGCCGACCCCCGTGCCCTCGAATTCCTCGGAGGAGTGCAGCCGCTGGAAGACGCCGAACAGTTTGTGCGCGTACTTCATGTCGAACCCCACCCCGTTGTCGCGCACGAAGTAGGTGTTCTGCGGCTCGCCGAGCCGACCGCCCACATGAATGACGGCCGCCGCCCGCGGCGCGGTGTACTTGATGGCGTTCGAGAGAAGGTTGGCGAGGAGCTGTCGGATCGTGGGTCGGTCGGCGATCGCGCGGGGCATCGGGTCGATCTGCAGCCGGATCCGGCGCCCCGACGCCTGCTCGCGCAGTCCGTCGAACGCGGCCCTCGCCATCTCCTCCATATCCAGCGGAGCCGGCTGCAGCGCCTGCCGGCCGAGTCGCGAGAACTGCAGCAGATCGTCGATCAGCTCGCCCATCTTCCTCGTGTTGTCGCGGACGACGCGGACGCAGCGCCGCGCCTCGGCGTCGAGCTGCGCCCCATGGTCCTCCTCCAGGATGCGGCAGAAGCCGTCGATGGCGCGCAGCGGCGCGCGGAGGTCGTGCGACACGGAGTAGGAGAAGGACTCAAGCTCCTTGTTCTTCTGCTCCAGCTCCGTCAGCAGCCGCGCCCGGGTCTCGGCGACTTCGCGGGCCGCGCGCGACTCGGCCGCCTCCACCTCCTTGCGCAGCAGCTGCTCGCGGATGGTGCGGTTCTCGTCCTCGAACTGCCGGCGGCGCAGCTGGGCGCGGAGCCGCGCCTTGAGGACGTCGAACTCGCTCGACTTCGGGATGTAGTCGTCGGCGCCGGCGTTGATCCCCTCGATCATCGCGTCGCGTTCGTCGAGCGCGGTGAGGATCACGAGCGGGATGTCCCTCCACGCCGGCGTGCTCTTGATCCGCTTGCACGCTTCGTGTCCGGAGAGCCCCGGCATGATGAGGTCCAGGAGAATGCAGTCGGGCTGCTGCACGGCGAGGAGGTCGAGCGCCTCCTCTCCGGAGCGGGCCGTCGCGACGTCGTATCCTTCGGCCCTCAGCTGCGCGGCGAGCTCCTCCAAGTAGGTCAGGCTGTCGTCTACGGCGAGGATCCGCTTCGGGCCGAGGAGGCTGGCGGTTGCGCCCGTTTCCGACGGAGCGCTCGCGGAGCGGAGGAGCGCGACGAGCCGCACGAGAACCACGCCCGTGTCGACTTCCTTGCGGACGTAGGCGTCCGCCCCGGCGTCGAGCGCGCGAAGCTCGCCGGCCCGATCCTCCGAGGCCGTCAGAAGGAGGCAGGGGGTCCGCCGCAGCACGGTGTCCTGCCGCACGCGGCGGATGACGCCCGCGCCGTCGATGCCGGGCAGCACGCCGTCGACGATGATCGCGGTCGGCCGGACCGCGATCGCGGTGCGGAGGCCTTCCTCGCCGCTGGACGCGGTCGCGACCGCGTAGCCCGCGTCCTCCAGCGCGAGCCTGAGCTCCTCGCGATACGTCGTGCTGTCGTCGATGACCAGGATCGTGATGGCCGGCGCGGGGGCGGAGGGCGGGCGCGCGCGCTCGGCCAGCTGCTTGGCGCGCGCGACGACGTAGGCCGTATCGTAGGGTTTGCCGACATACTCGTCGGCGCCGGTCTTCAACCCGCGGATGCGGTCGCGAACCTCCGCCTCGGTGGACAGCAACAGGACGGGAATGCGCTCGGTACGACCGGACGAGCGGATCTCCTTCAGGAGATCGACCCCGTCCCCGTCCGGGAGCACTACGTCCAGGATGACGACGGAGAAGTCGCCCCCGGCGATGCACCGTCGCGCCTCGGCGGCGGATGCGCACAGCGTCGTGTCGAAGCCGGAGCCGCGCAGCGACTCATCGAGGTCCATGCGGACCGTGAGGCTGTCATCGATGATCAGCGCGTGGAGCTTCATCGCGTCCCCCGCGACTCTGAGGCTCCGTTCAGACCGAGCAGGGCCGGCGCGAACTGCTGGAGCGGAAGAACCCGCGCCGCCGCCCCCATCAGGATCGCCTCGCGTGGCATCCCGAAGACGACGGACGTGGCCTCGTCCTGCGCCAGCGTCAGTCCCCCTGCGCGACGGATCGCGAGGAGACCCTCGGCGCCGTCCCGCCCCATGCCGGTCAGCAGGCATGCGGCGCACTCGGGACCGGTCTCGGCGGGGATGGACTGGAAGAGGACGTCCACCGATGGCCGGCACGAGTGCCGCTCGGGGTCGTCGGTGAGCCGCAGCCGCCCACCGCGGACGACCAGGTGACGGTCAGGGGGAGCCATGATGACCCGGCCCTGTCCCACCGCGGGCAGCACCTCGCCGTCGCGCGCGTAGGCGACGCGGAGCGACGACTGTCCGTCCAGCCACTCGGCGAAGGCGGGCGCGAAAGGTCTGCCGATGTGGACGACGAGCAGGATCGGAATCGGGAAACCCTTCGGCAGTCCTCGGAGGATTTCGAGCACTGCTCCCGGTCCGCCGGTCGACGCGCCGATCGCGATCAGCCGGCACTTGCCCGTCGCCGGCTCGGCGGAGAGTGCGGCGGGCAGCGCCGGCACATCGCGGTACAGTCCGAGCCGGGCACGGGGGTGGGTGATTACTTTGACCCTGGCCACGAGCTTGAGCGCGGCGGTCAGCCGGCGTTCCCAGTCCGCATCGCGCTCGTCGCCGAGAGGCTTTTCGAGCACGTCCACCGCACCGGCCGCGAGCGCGTCGTAGGTCTTGAAGAGCTCGCCGCGGTTCGTAGAGGCGGAGACGATGAGGATGGGGGTGGGACAGTACGCCATGATGCGCTCGGTGGCGGCGAGGCCGGTCATCACCGGCAGCATCATGTCGAGGGTGATCACGTCGGGGCGGAGCTTCTGACACAGCTCGATGGCGGTCCGTCCGTCCCCGGCTTCCCCGACGACTTCTAGTTCGGGATCCGCGCCGACGATTTCCGCCAGGTACTTGCGCACCGTGAGGGAGTCCTCGACGATCAGCCCCCGGATCCGTGTCGACATACCTATCCCATCAGCTCGCGAATGATCTTCAGGAGGTGGTTCTGGTCGAACTCGCTTTTCACGATGTAGGCGCGGGCGCCCGCTTCCTCTCCGCGACGCCGGTCCTCGGGCGAGCTCCGGGACGTGACGAGGATCGCCGGGACGTCGCGC